>Ga0268298_10001252_pt1 | contig 30367 bp, 30 predicted proteins | sample WWTPWeurt_MetaG_FD_194462 | JGI IMG/M metagenome (GOLD analysis project Ga0268298, IMG submission 194462) | Activated sludge microbial communities from WWTP in Nijmegen, Gelderland, Netherland - WWTP Weurt | ecosystem: Engineered > WWTP > Aerobic digester > Activated sludge | place... | reverse complement strand
GTCGGGGTGATGGGCGTACAGGACGAGGTACCGCAACGGGCCCCGGGTCCGCGACCGCAGGGTGCGCAACACCGCCCGGGCCTGGGCGGGGCTGGCCAGCCCACCTACCGCCACGACCCCGTCGCGCGTGTCCACGAACCCGGCGTTGGGTCTGCCCTCGGCCCCCTGCCCCGAATCACCAAGCACCGCGAAGACACCCGGGGCCAGGCGCCGGACCGGATAGCGGGTGCGCTCGGTCGTGGGCGAGAAGGCCCGGAAGGGCACGGAGTCCTGGGCCACGAGGGGGGCGGCAACGACAAGGGCGAAGGCGCATGTCCACGCCCCCGCCCCTCCCCGCCACCGAGCCGCCGGACGACCGAGCCGCCGAGCCAGCGGCGCCCCGGGCGCGCTCACGTGGTCGCGAACTTGATCTCGGCCTGCCCGCTGAAGGCGCTGCCCCGGCTGTCGCGACTGTCCACGGTCAGCAGGCCCTCGCGGTCGGCCTTGAGCTGGAAGGCCACCATCGGGTCCTTGCTGATGCCCGAGGTCCACTCGAAGCGCGCCACCTCGGCGTCGCCGTACCGCACCCGCACCTCGCTGATGAACCAGGCGGGGATGATGTTGGCGTTCGCGTCCCGGAAGAAGCCCGTGTCCATCGGGTGCTGCATCACCACCTGCACCCGGATGACGTCGCCGCGCTGGATGCGCTCGGGCAGGACGACCCTGGTCTTGCCGGTCTCAGGCATGTCAGCCGCACCCGTTCAAAGTGGTTTCGACCTTGAGGTAGTCCGCCCACAGCTCGCCGCCGCTGGTCTCGACGATCGCCCGGATGACACTCGTGCGCTTCATCTTGATGCGGGTCTGGATGGCGACCGGCCCGACCAGCGGAGAGAGGTGGAAGGCGGTCACCAGCGGATCGGGGTTGTGGTCCACGATCAGGAACACGCTCTTCACGTGCTGCTCGGCGGTCATCGGCAGGTCGGACTCGATGATCACGGGGACGTAGCGCCCATCCTCGGCCATGGCCGGCATGTCGAGCGTCACGTGCCCGCGGGTGATCGGCCGGCCCTGGAAGCGCTCATCGAAGATGCGCTGCACGATCTCGTTGGGGATCGGCGGATCATCCGGTCCCGGCCGGCTCACCCGGACCGCGGCGGCGAGTTCCCGGGATGCCCCGGTCAGCCCTTCGGCCGCCACGGCCACCCCGATCAGGCCACAGGCCTGCAGAAATGTCCGCCGCGGCGTAGTCACCTCATCAGCCATCACACCCTCCCGATGGAATCGTCCCGGAACCTGTGCCCGGGGGCGGGCGCCGTCAAGCGCATCCCCCCCAGGCCACCACCCGCCACTGCGCCACTACCCTTCGCTCGTGAGGGCACCGACCAGCCGGAGCGCCACCGACGCGAAATGTGCCACATCGCGGCGCGAGCGGGCCAGCAGCATCGCGCCTTCCAGTCCGGCGAGCAGCGCGCTCGCCGCCGCCTCCGGCTTGCCATCGAACCGGAACTCGCCAGCGGAGCGCCCCTGGGCCAGCAGCCGGCCCAGCCACTGCTCCTGCTCCTCGAAGAACGCGAGCACCTCGGCACGCACCGGCTCGGGCAGCGTGGCGACATCGGAGGCCAGCATGCCGTACAGGCACATGTGGTCCCCCTCGCGCAGCGCCTCCTGGAAGAGCCGCACATAGCGCATCAGCCGCCGGGTGGCGTCGGGGAACTCCCGGTCGAGCTGCGCCAGGCGCGCCGCGAAGGCCTGACGGTACCGCGCCGCAACGGCGCGGGTCAGCTCCGCCTTGCTCGGGTAGTGGTAGTGGATGCTCGCCTTGCGGATGCTGAGCGCGTCCGCGATGTCGGCGTAGCTGAATGCCTCGTAGCCGCGCGTCTGGACCAGCTGCTCGGCGATATCGAGGATGCGGTCGGCGGTCGGAGCAGGCGCGGTCATGCGGTCAATCTACTAGTAGGTAGTCCTGCGTCAACCGGTCTCGCGGCTCACCGAGTGCCGATCCCCCGCACCTCGCGCTCCAGGGCCAGCCGCTCGAGCTTGGCAATCGGGAGGGCCAGGAGCAAGTCGATCCGTCGGCCGAGGGTCACCATCGTGTCCTGGAAGGCACGGCGCTTCACCTCTTCGGTTCCCTCGACCTCCGCGGGATCCGGCATGCCCCAGTGCGCCAGGATCGGGGTGCCCGGAAAGATCGGGCAGGCCTCCCTGGCGCGATCGCACACCGTGATCACGAAGTCCCACCGCTGGGTCTCGAGCCCGTCGAGGCCTTTCGGCACCTTGCCTTCCCACCGGATGCCCGCCTCCCCGAGGACCTGGACGGCAAAGGGGTTCACCCGGCCGGCGGGGCGTGACCCGGCGCTGACCACCTCGAACCGGCCGGCGCCCTTGTGGGCGAGCAGCGCCTCGGCGATCTGGCTGCGGGCGGAGTTGCCGGTACAGAGGATGAGCACGCGGAAGGGAGCGGGGGCGGAGGTCATGGCGTGGTCGGGGTGAGGGATGGGGCGGGCGCGTCGGGGAAGAAGCGACGGGCCCAGAGCGAGACGTACACGAGACCGACGAGGGCGGGCACCTCGATGAGCGGCCCGACCACCGCCGCGAGCGCCTCGGCGGAGCTGATGCCGAAGGTGCCGATGGCCACCGCGATCGCCAGTTCGAAGTTGTTGCCCGCCGCGGTGAAGGAAAGCGCCGCCGCCTCGGGGTACCCGAAGCGGAGCCAGCGGGAGAGCAGGAACCCGAGGCCGAACATGATCAGGAAGTAGATCAGGAGCGGCAGCGCGATCCGCAGCACGTCGAGCGGGCGGTCCAGGATGCGGTCGCCCTGCATCGCGAACATCAGGACGATCGTGTAGAGCAGGCCCAGGAGCGCGGTCGGGCCGATGCGCGGCAGGAAGGTCTCCTCGTACCAGGCGGCGCCCCGCCGGCGGACCAGGATGCGGCGGGTGAAGTAGCCGGCGAGCAATGGGATGCCGAGGAAGATGAGGACGCTCTTTGCGATCTCCAGCATGGACACGTCGAGCCCCGCGCCCGCCGCCCCGAGCCATCCCGGCACGACGGCCAGGAAGAAGTAACCCAGCACCGAGTACGACAGGATCTGGAAGACCGAGTTGAGCGCCACCAGGACCGCGGCCAGCTCCCCCGAGCCGCAGGCGAGGTTGTTCCAGATGAGCACCATCGCGATGCAGCGGGCCAGCCCCACGATGATGAGCCCGTTCCGGTACGCGGGCAGGTCGGGCAGCAGCAGCCAGGCCACCGCGAACATCACCACCGGGCCCACCACCCAGTTGAGCACGAGCGAGGTGCCAAGCAGCCGGCGGTTGGCCACGTGGCTGCCGATCGCCTCGTACCGCACCTTGGCCAGGACCGGGTACATCATCCAGAGGAGGCCGATCCCGATCGGCACCGAGACGCCCGCCAGCTTGACCCGGTCGAGCGCCGCGCCAAGCCCCGGGAACGCCCGCCCCAGCACCAGGCCGAGCGCCATGGCCACGAAGATCCAGACCGGGAGGTAGCGGTCGACCGTCGAGAGCCGCCCGAGGACGGGGGCCGCCGGCGCGCCGGTCATTCGGTGCCCCGGTCGACGGCCTTGCGCATCACGCTCGCACTCGTGGGGCAGACGCTGGCAAACTCGCTGCTCGCCCGGATGGCGGGCGCCACGGCGTCGCGGGGAATCGGGGCGTAGCCACGGTGCGCAAAGAACGGCTCCGCGGTGGTCGTGAGGAGGTAGAGCGAGGCGAGCCCCTCGGAGCGGGCCAGCCGCTCGACCTCGAGCACCAGCGCGGAGCCGAGCCCGCTCCCGCGGCGGTCGGGCCGGACCGCCAGCGAACGGAGCAGTCCGTCCGTTCCATGCCGCTCCAGGCCGACGATGCCCTCGAGCCCGCGGTCATCCCGGACGCCCAGGAAGTGGATCGCAGGGGAGAGGTCGGCCACCGGGAGTCCGTTGGCCACGAGCAGGGCCGACACCTCGGGCAGTTCGTCAGCCCCGAGTGGCGTGATGTTCACCGTGCCCCACCGCAGCAGCTCGGCCCGCACCCGCATCCGGCCTCCGGCTTGGTGGCGCGGATGAACGCCCCCATCACCTTGCCGTCGAGCTCGGCGGCGAGCGCGTCGGCATCGAGCCCGGCGTCGCCCAGGAACTCCCGCGCATCGGCGGCGGCGTACACCCGGGTCGGCTCCACCGAGGCCTGGGTGAACCCGGCCCGGACCAGCTTGCCGATGTACTCGTCGTCGCCCAGGGCCCCGGCCACGCACCCGGTCCACAGCGCCAGGCTCTGGCGCACGGTGGCCGGCAGGGTGCCGCGCGTGACCACGTCCGACACGGCGAAGCGCCCACCCGGCTTGAGCACCCGGAACGCCTCGGCGATCACCCGGTCCTTGTCGCCGGAGAGATTGATGACGCAGTTGGAGATGATCACGTCCACCGAGTTGTCGGGCAGCGGGATCGCCTCGATCTGGCCCTTCAGGAACTCCACGTTGGTGGCCCCGGCGCGCGCCTGGTTGGCGCGGGCGAGGGCAAGCATTTCATCCGTCATGTCGAGGCCGTAGGCCTTGCCCGTCGGTCCCACCCGCCGGGCCGAGAGCAGCACGTCGATGCCGCCACCGGAACCCAGGTCGAGCACCGTCTCGCCCGGCCGGAGCTCGGCGAGGGCGGTAGGATTGCCGCAGCCGAGCGACGCGAGCAGCGCCTGGGCCGGCAGGCCCTCGGTCTCGACGGCGGCGTAAAGGTCGCGGGTGATCGGATCCGCGGAGCCACAGGAGCTACCGGTCCCGCAGCAGCCCGACTTCTGCCCGCTGGCCGCCTGTACCGCCGCCTGGCCATAGCGCTCGCGCACGATCTGGGTGATGTCGCTCATGCCGAACTCCATCAAGAATTGTTGATACGACAATGAAAAAAAGAGCGGCGACTTCAGCAGCACCGCCGCTTCATGGTGAGCACCGCCAGCCCGGGCGAGAGCGAGCCCAGGGCCTCCTCGAGCCCGTCCAGCGCGCCCGGCACCAAGGAGTAGTACGACCAGCGCCCCTCCCGCCGATCCTGCACCAGGCCCGCTTCCTTCAGGGCCTTGAGGTGGAATGACAGCCGCGACTGCCCCGAACCGAGGGCGGCGGTCAGGTCGCAGACGCACCGCTCCCCGTCCCGCAGCATCCCCACCAGGCAGAGGCGGGTCTCGTCGCTGAGGGCGTGGAACACCCGCGCGAGGCGGGTCAGGTCGGCACGGGCAACGGTCGTCACGGCTTCAATGTATCAAGAAATGTTGATCAGTCAAGACCGGAGGCGGCCAGCCACTGCAGCAACTCATGCTGGGCGGGCAGCAGCCCCCGACCGGCGGCGCGCGGGTGGCGGGCCGCCGCGGCCAGGTCGGCCGCCACGTCGACGTCCGGCAGCTCCGGAAGCTCCGCCACCCGGCCACCCAGCAGCGCCATGAATCGCTCCGCGGTGTCGGAGGCGCTGTACGGTACCGCCAGCCAGGTGTCGCGGGGAACCGATGAGCGCCCGCCGAACAGGTAGTAGCCCCCATCCGCGGCCCGCCCGATCACGAACGGCTCGCCCCGCCGCAGGGCTCCCGCCGCGGCAAGGAGGTCCTCGGGGGACAGCAGGGGACAGTCGGCGCCGAGGAGCACCGCGGCGCCATGGCGCTCGAGCAGGTCGAGATAGACACGGTCGAGGCGATGCCCGAGGGAGCCATCGCCCTGCCCCACCAGCGCGAAGGCGCCCCAGCGCGGGTCGGTCAGCCCCTCGGACTCGGCCACGGCCCAATACGGGACCATCCCCGGCAGCCGCGCCGTCGCCGTCGCCACCACCTCCTCGACCACCGCGAGGCACCGCTCATAGCACCCGGCGGCGGCCACGGCCCCGATCTCGGCGGCCAGCCGGGTCTTGGCCGGCGAGCGTCCGGGGGTCTTCACGAAGATGGCCACCGCGACTTCGGCTAGGGGCGCGTGAGCCATCGCAGGCCCTCCGGGATGGCCTGGCGCGCGGTGAGCCAGAGGTGGGTGGCGGTGGTGCGCAGCCAGCCGCCCCGACGGTACTTCCGGGCACTGGTGTAGATCGGCCGGCCGACCGACCGGACGGGCAGCCCCCCGCGCCGCGCGGCCCAGACCAGCAGGTGATCCTCGCCGTACGCCGCGGACTCCGGAAACCCGCCCAGCGCGTCGAAGGCGTCGCGGGCAAGGGCCAGTCCCTGGTCGCCGAACGGAAGGCCCAGCAGGCGTGAGCGGAGGAGGGTCCCCACGGCGGTCAGGCGCATGAGGGCAGGGCCGTCATCCCGGAACCGCAGGTCGAAGTACCAGAGGGCGGGCGCGCCGCTGGCCAGGCGCTCCCGCAGTGTCGGGAGGGCGTCGGGCGGCAGCAGGGTGTCGGCGTGGAGAAACCAGAGCCATCGTCCCAGCGCGCCGTGGGCACCGGCATTGAGCTGGCGGGCCCGCCCCGGGGGGCCGCGGAGCCAGGCCGCCGCGGCGGGCACGCCGGTCGGGGGCCGCGGCTCGGTGGCGCTCAGCACCAGCTCCTCGCCGGGCAGGAGCTGGGGTGCAAGGGTGGCGACCAGGTCGCGCCAGGATTCGTCGCCCGGGCCCACCGGGACCACGATCGAGAGCGAAGGGGCATCGGCCCGGGAATCCGTCATCCGGTGATCCGGCGCACACGCAAGCCGCCGGGCGGACCGGCATTCTCGGCCGGCGCCTGGGCCCCTCGACGCACCACCCCCGCGCAACCCCGTGCCGGGCTGGCACTTGAGACCGGCTCCCGGCGGGCTCGAAGCTTGCCAATATCGCTCATGCATCCTCAAGGAGTGGCTCATGCGGCGACCCGCCCTGCCCGTCCAGCTCATGCTCGTGATCCTCTGCCACGCCGGTGCCGCGTCGGCCCAGACGCTTCCCGCGCGCCCGGTCCCGCTGGGCGAGCCGGTGCGTGGAGGATCGTGGAAGGACGGCGAGCTGGTGCTGGGCCGTACCACACTGCCGGGCGCGCGGCGCATGCTGAGCGGCACGGATTCGATGGTGGTCAGCCGCGTGGCGGATGGCAACCCGCGCCGCCTTCCCGCGGAGTTCGCCTGGGAGGTGGGCGGGGTCACGCTGCGGCCGCGCTGGCAGTTCGATCCCGGACGCGGGTTCTTCCAGCTCTACTTCGACGACAACGAGCGACTGATCTTCGCCCTCGACCGCACCGAACGCCCCGAGCTCAAGCGCACCGACCTCCTGGCCCGCTATCCCCGGGCGCTGCGGGTGCAGCTGTCCGACAGCTTCGACCAGTTCCAGGTGGATGTGCAGCCGTGCGTGACGCTGACCGCGCTGATCGACCGGGAGAAGGACCACGTGCTGCAGTTCGGCTATGCCTGGACCTGCCGCACCCGCGCCCCCGCCGAGTCGGGTCCGCCGCCGGGCCGCTGAGGCGTCAGGGAACGCTGGCCACGAGAAAGAGCCGCGGGCCGGCCACGTCGAGCAGGGCGTACGACGAGTCGTCGGCCACCTCCTGGAGCACCACCGCGTAACGCACCCGCAGGTCCGGCACCCGCACGCGGGCGATGACGCCGTGCAGGCGGTTCCCCGCCACCAGCACCTGGTGGGCCACTCCCGAGTACGGCGCGGCATCGAGGTAGGTCCCCACCGCTTCCACCGAATCCACCGCGCCGCCTTCGACCAGGAACAGCACCGCCCCGACCGGGCGTGGCGCATCGGCCAGCACCACGTCGAGGGTGCCCGGCACGGGCCCGAGCGAGTCCTCGCCACAGCCCAGGCCCAGCGCCAGCAGGAGCGCTGCGGCCACGGCCCGCCACCCGCGGATCATGGCGCCCTCCCCTGCTGCGCGGCGGTGAAGAGCTGCTGGCGGTACCAGGCAAGGAAGTCGCCGCTGTCATAGCGGCCGTTCCCGTTCCCGAGGGAGTCGAGCAGCGCCACCTGCACCGGGGTCAGGGTGCCCCGCCGCACCAGGGCATCGCTCGCCTGGGCCAGGGTGAGCAGGACGGTCCCGGGGGTGGTCCGCGTGAGCCGGAAGGCGATGGCCCCGCCAGCGGCGAGCTGGCGGATGGAATCCAGCGCGAAGCCTGCGGATCGCCCCTGGTTGTCGACGGCCGCCGGCGAGGTCAGCTCGTCGAACCGGGTCGCGCCACTGCTGCCCGGCCAGGGGTCACCGCCGTCCCCGCGATTCCGGGAACCCGGCTGGCGCAGCTGGTTGAGGCCATCGGCCTGCACCAGGGCCACGCCGTGCACCGCGCCGACGTTCACCGCGTTGCCCTGCCGGAATCCGTGGGCGGCCACCTGGCCGGCATCCACATGCCAGAGGAGCAGCCCCGGCGCCTTGGCACAGGACCGGGTCCGGAAGGTGCACGCAGGATTGAGCTGGGCGGTATCGCTCCCGATCGGCTGGCGGTTCTCGAAGAGGAAGTACTCGTCCGTTCCGGTCACCATCAGGGCCAGGACCGTGTCGCCGCTGGCGAGTGGCGGCACGGTGACCGTGCCGCCCGTGGGCACGGTATCCACCGCGACCCACCCCAGCTCGGCCAGCGACCAGGCGTCGAACCCCGCGGGGCTGTACGGCTGGGTGTAGTTCCCGCTCCCCATGATGCCCCACTCGCCGATTCCCTGCGTCACCGCCGGGCTGCGGAGGTTCGTGTCATAGAGGTCGGGCAACCCGAAGGCGTGCCCCGTCTCGTGTGACACGGTGCCGACCGGCATCAGCTGGCCCGCGGTGCAGGCGTCCGGCCCGCCCACCGCGCTCTGCAGGGTATAGTCGCGCACCCGGACGAATTGCCCGGGGATGGCCAGGCCCTGGGCGTCGCGCCGCGGGCTGCGGGTGACGTACCCGCCACTCGACCAGGCGCCGACGTCGTAGCGGTGCGCCCACAGATTGGTGGTCCCGCACGCCCCGTCGACCTCTGGCTGCAGGAATGTCACAAAATCCACGACGCCGTCGTCATCACCGGAGTTGGGCTGGCCGTCGGCCCCATCGTTGTCGAACAGGCCCCAGTCCGTGCTCCCGGTGTCGGACCTGGCCAGGGCACCGAGCAGCAGCTCGCCAAGCGGCCGGGCCCCGTGGGGGCAGGCCGCGAGGACACCGATGCCGTTGCAGCCGTCCTCGTAGTACTGGTCACTGCTGTCGGCGGTGACCCAGCCGAAGACCACGCCGTCGATCGTCACCGCGCCCCGCGAGGCCTCGGCATAGTAGGTCCGGACGCTGTAGGGGAGCGGCGCGGGTGTCGTCGCGAACAGGACCTGATGGTAGGACGCGGCGGGAAAGGGAGCGGCCACATTGGCGAACGCGATCGGGATGACCGGCACGGTGAAGGCGCCGGCGACCCGGCTGGCTGACAGCCCGGGACTGTTCAGCCGGGCCAGCTGGCCGCGGCCCAGGAGGGCGCGACGCCGCGTGCGGACACGATCCGTTCCGGGGCGCCACGCGCCATCCGGCCGGAAGTCGAGGCCGTCCACCTCGAATCGCCCCACCTGGGAGCGGGGGTAGTCCGGGCCGGTCGGTGCGGGCGCGAGGGTGCCCAGCGCAAGGAAGGCCGGGACCGACCACCGGCGCAGGAGTCGCCGGCCGGTCCCACGAATCAGCGGCATGCTGCAATCTAGCGCGGGGCGGGAGCGGTCCGGGCCGGTTGCTTGTGTCTCGCGAGACAAGCCGTTAGCTTGTAACGGGTTAGTATCATGACCGGATGTTTCCCCAAGGTCGGAGAAGAGGCGCCGTGGATACCCAGATCATTCAGAACATCCAGCTCTTCGACAAGTGCCGGCAGTTCACCAAGGCACGCGAAGTCCAGGCGGCGGGGCTGTACCCCTACTTCAAGCCGATTTCCGATTCCGAAGACACCGCGGTGGTCATCGAAGGCCAGAAGCGGATCATGCTCGGATCGAACAACTACCTGGGCCTGACCCACCACCCCAAGGTGCTCGAGGCGGCCTCCCGTGCGCTGCATCGCTACGGCTCGGGGTGCACCGGCAGCCGGTTCCTGAATGGCACCCTCGACCTCCACGGCCAGCTCGAGGCCGCGCTGGCGGAGTTCCTGGGGAAGGAAGACTGCCTCGTCTTCTCCACCGGTTACCAGGCCAACCTCGGGCTCATCTCCGGCCTGATCGGCCGCGGCGACCTCGTCTACCTCGACAAGCTCGACCACGCCTCGATCGTCGATGGCGCCAAGATGTCGTACGGCGACACCCTGCGCTTCAGCCACGGCGACCTGGCGGGCCTCGACCGCATGATTGAGCGCACCCGGAACAACCGCGGCGCGATGATCGTGGTCGACGGCGTGTACTCCATGGAAGGGGACATCGCAAACGTCCCGGAGCTGGTGCGCATCGCCCGCAAGCACGGGGTGGCGCTGGCGCTCGACGACGCGCACTCCCTGGGCGTCCTCGGCCCCAACGGCGACGGCACCGCGGCGCACTTCGGCATGACCGACGAGGTGGACCTGATCGCGGGGACCTTCTCGAAGTCGCTGGCCTCCATCGGCGGCTTCGTGGCGGGCTCCGAGAACGTCATCCACTTCCTCAAGCACCACAGCCGCCCGCTGATCTTCACCGCGTCGCTGCCGCCGGCCAACACCGCCGGCGTGCTGGCGGCGCTCGAGGTGCTGCGGAGCGAGCCGGAGCGGCGCACCCTGCTGTGGGCCAACACGCACCGCTTCATCAACGGCATGCGCGACCTCGGGTACAACATCGGCGAGACCGAGACCCCGATCATCCCGGTGCTGATCGGCCCGATGGAGACCACGTTCGTGTTCTGGCGGAAGCTCTACGATGCCGGCGTCTTCACCAACCCGGTCATGCCGCCGGCGGTGCCACCGTCCCAATGCCGGCTGCGCACCAGCCTCATGGCCACCCACACCTTCGACCAGATCGACTACTGCCTGGAGCAGTTCGCGTCGATCGGCAAGGCCCTGGGGGTCATCTGACCGCACCCGTCACGGTCCGGCCGGTGCGCGACGGCGCCGGCCTGGACCGGTTCATCGCCCTGCCCTACGAACTCCACGCGCGGGACCCACTCTGGGTCCCGCCGTTGCGTATGGACGTCCGCAAGCTGCTCGACCGCGCCGCCAACCCGTTCTTCGAGCACGGGGAGGCCGAGTACTTCCTGGCCGAGCGGGGGGGGGGCGTGGTGGGCCGCATCGCGGCGATCACCAACCGGCTGCACAACGAGTTCCACGCCGACCGGGTCGGGTTCTTCGGCTTCTTCGAGTCGGTGTACGACCAGGACGTGGCCACCGCGCTCTTCGAGGCGGCCGCGGCCTGGCTGCGCGAACGCCAGCACGACGTCATGCGCGGGCCGGCCTCCTTCTCCACCAATGATGAGTGCGGACTGCTGATCCGGGGATTCGACACGCCGCCCACGCTCATGATGCCTCACAACCCGCCGTACTACGAGCGGTTGCTCGACGCGGCCCGGTTCACCAAGGCCAAGGACCTGCTGGTGTACCGGGGTGGCTACCAGGGCTACTACCTCCCGGTGCCAGAGCGCCTGGCGCGCGGCACGGAGCTGCTGCGCCAGCGCCTCGGCATCACCATCCGCCCGATGAACATGCAGGACTTCCGGGGCGAGGTGGAACGGATCAAGGTGCTGTACAACAAGTGCTGGGAGAAGAACTGGGGCTTCATCCCCATGACCGACCGGGAGATCGACCACCTCGCGGAGCAGTTCAAGCCGGTGGCGATCGCGGACCTGGTGCCCTTCGCCGAGAAGGACGGTGAGGTCATCGGCTTTGGGCTGGCCCTACCGGACCTGAACGCGATCTTCCAGCGGCACCGCTCCGGCCGCCTCACGCCCGCGCTGCTCGCCGACCTGCTGCTCACCCTCAAGCTGCGCCGGCTGCGCCGGGCGCGGATCCTCCTCCTCGGCGTCATCCCGGAGCTGCGCGGCAAGGGCATCGACGCGATGCTCTACCACTGGATCTGGACCAAGGCGGCCGAGCACGGCATCTACTGGGGCGAGGCAGGCTGGATCCTCGAGGACAATCCCGCGATGAACGCGGGGCTCGAGAAGATGGAATTCTCGGTCTACAAAACCTACCGGCTGTACGACCGGCCGCTATGAGGGCGCTGGTCACCGGCGCCACGGGGTTCGTCGGCAGCCACCTGGCCGAGACCCTGCGGCGCCAGGGAATCGAGGTCACCGCATTGGTCCGCTCGCCCGCCAGGGCTGCCGGGCTGGTGGCCCAGGGCGTCCGGACCGTCACCGGCGACCTGCATCAGCTGCCCGCCCTCCGCGAGGCGGTCCGGGACGCGGACCTGATCTTCCATGTGGCGGGCCTGGTCGCCGCCCGTGACGAAACCGAGTTTCTCGCCGGCAATCGCGACGGCACCCGGAACCTGCTCGAGGCCGTGCCCGCCGGGGCGCGGCCTCGCGTCGTGCTGGTCTCGAGCATGGCCGCGGGCGGACCCGCTCCACGCGGCCACCCGCTCCTGGGCAACGAGCCCCCGCGCCCCGTCACCGCGTACGGCCGCTCGAAGCTCGCGGGCGAGGACGTGGTGCGGGCCGGCCCGTTGCCGTGGACGATCGTACGACCGCCGATGGTCTACGGCCCCCGGGATACCGAGGTGCTGAAGGTGTTCCGGCTCGCCCGGACCGGGATCGCGCCGGTGTTCGGGGACGGCACCCAGGAGCTTTCCGCCGTCTACGGCCCCGACCTGGCCGCCGCCCTCCTCGCGGCGGGGACCAGTGAACGGACCGTGGGCGGGACGTACTACGCCTGCCACGCCGGGGTGTTCACCAGCGCCGAGTTCGTACGCGCCGTGGGAGCCGCGCTCACCGGTCGGCCGCCGCGGGTGGTGCCGCTCCCCGCGGTGCTGGCCCGTGTGGCGCTCGGGATCACCGGCGCGGCGGCCCGGCTGGCCGGGCGGGCCACCATCCTGACCCCTGACAAGGCCAACGAGTTCTTCCAGCCCGCGTGGACGGGTGATCCCGCGCCGCTGCTTCGCGACAGCGGCTGGCAGGCAGGGCATGACCTGCCCGCAGGCCTGCAGGCTACCGCCCAGTGGTATCGCGAGCAGCGCTGGTTGTGAACCCGCCGGCTCCGCTGCGCCCCGTGGACTGGCTGGTCCTCGGGTACGCCCTCTTCACGGCCCTCCTCGCGCTGCTGCGCCTGCCGGGGTACCCTGCGGTGGGCGGGGTGCTGGTGGCCAATGCGCTGATTGTCCTGCTGGTGGCGCTCGCGCGGCACGCCAGCCCGGGGCCAGCCGGGCAGGTCCTGCGCACCGTGTATCCGCTGCTCACCCTGGGCGCCTTCTACCCGGCGATCGACCTCCTCAACCACTTCGGCGCCATCGCCGTGCACGACGCCGCGGTCCGGGGGTGGGAGCTGGCGCTCTTCGGATCGGAGCTGAGCCGGACCTGGTGGGAAGCCTATCCGAGCCCGTTCTGGTCGGCGCTGCTCCACGCGGTCTATTTCGCGTACTATCCGATCGTGCTCGGCCCGCCGCTGCTCTTCCTGGCGATGGGCCGGGCCGAGGCGGCCGAACGCAGCGTGCTCTGGCTGATGGCGACGTTCCTCACCTGCTATGCCGTCTTCCTGCTCTACCCGGTCGCCGGCCCGTATTACGAGTTCCCCCGGCCGTCGCCCGCCTTCCTCGACAACGGCCCCGCCCGCCTCGTCTACCGGACCCTGGCCCGTGGCAGCGCCTACGGCGCGGCGTTTCCGTCGTCCCACGTGGCGGCCACGCTGGTCGCGGCCGCCGCCGCCTGGCGGGGCTGGCGCCCGCTCGGCGCGATGCTGATCCCACCGGCGGTGCTGCTCACCGTCGGCGTCGTCTACTGCCAGATGCACTATGCGGTGGACGCCCTGGCCGGCACCGGGCTGGCGCTGGTCCTGGTCCTGGCCCTGGGGCCCATCTCCCGGGCCCACGGCCCGGAGCGCCGTGACGAGCGGACATGACAGAGGGCCCGGGGCAGTGCCCCGGGCCCTCTGAACAGTGGCGGGCCTACTGGACGATCAGCTTGGCCTTCATCCCGAACGCCACGTGCGGCGTGCAGTGATAATCGTACGTACCCGCGGGGACACCGGCGAAGTTGATCTCGTAGCTCTCGCCCATCCCGACCTTCATCGGACCGGTCAACGGCCCCATCGTCTCGGCCATGGCCTTGCCCAGGACGTCGGCGGCACCCGCCGGCAGGGTCGCGGGATCGAACGCCACGTTGTGGGGCGGTCCGCTCTTCACCACGAACTTCACCACGTCGCCCGCCTTGATGGTCAGCTCAGCCGGGGAGTAGGTGCCCACCTTCCCGTCAAAGTCCATCGCGACCTCGTGGGTCGTGCCCGTCGCCACCGGAGCCGGGGCCTGCTCCGCCGGAGCCGGCGTCGCCGGCTGGTCGGCTGGTTGTTCGCCGCTCTTGCCGCCACAGGCCGCGAGGGCCAGGGCGAGTCCCGCCACCATCGTCATCGCGCGCATCGAAGACTCCCTCCACTTGCAGGGGAAAATGTGCCTTGTGAAAAGGTTCACAAAGATACAAGCCCCGCCCGGAATCGGGGAGATGGGGCGGCGGCGTTAGATTTCCCGCGTGCATCCTCCTCCGTCGTGCCGCACTCTCGGCCCCCAGTGCCTCGGCATCCCCGTTACCCTGCGCATCGGAACCCTGGACAAGGGCCCGGCCTCCTGCGACCATGAGGCGACCTGGCTCCTGGGGCACACGGAGCACATCACCTTTCGTGACCTGCGCGCCCGGGACCGGGACCTCCTGGTCGACGCCGTGCTCCACGTCCGGTGCCGCTTCCTCCAGCGTCAGGGAGACCTTGGCGCCTGCCGGGCGCATGGCTTCACCGGGCCGGCGCCCTCCCCGCCCGCCTCACCGGTCCAGCCGCGGCGGCTGGGTGGAGATGCCTTCCTGGCGGTCTCGGAGGGCGCCCAGCGCACGCTGACGCTCCCCTTCCCTCCCCGGAGCCTTCCGGTGCTCGAGGTGGATCCGCTCGATAGCGAAAACCCCTGTTCGATCGCGCCCTGCACCACGGCCGATCACCGACGCGGCTCCGCCTGCTGCCGCGACCTTCAGGTGGAGATCCTGTGCGACCAGGGGGATACGCACCTGGAGGCGCTGGTCCGCTCCCGCCAGTCACCGTACCTGTGCAAGATCAGCCGGGAATCGCCCCAGGCACTGGAAGCCGAGATGATCTCCGCCTGCGACTACCTCGATGATCCCCGGGAGAACTGCACCCTGCACGGCCGGCAGCGGGCCGACGGTCGCACCGCCAAGCCGGACCTGTGCAGCGAATGGCCTGATGATGGAAAGGGACTCCACCCCGGGTGCCTCTGGTACACCCCGCCGGCCAGGAAGGCCGCCAAGAGGCAGTGACGCAACACCATGGCGACTGTTGTGTTGATCGGGGTGGGCTCCGGCGTCGTAAGATTATCTGTCAACGCCATCTAGCCGATCAGGCCCGCCCCAGACCGTTACGCTCGAGGGACGCCAATGGGCGATGAACTCGAAGAGCTGTATCGAACCACCTACGCGACCGTGGTGCGTTTCCTGTACCGGAAGGTCTGGGACGCCGACCGCGCCCACGACCTCGCGCAGGAGGTGTTCATCCGGGCGATGGCCCACCGGCCCGAGAAGCCCCGGGCGTGGCTCTTCGCGGTGGCCGCGAACCTGGCGCGGGACGAGGCGCGCGCGGCCATGCGCCGCAAGCGGCACCTGACCCTGCTCAAGGATGACCCGATCACCCACCCCTCGAGCCACATGCCCGCGGACGAGATGGTGGAAGAAGACGAGCGGCGCGCCCGGGTGGACGGCGCGCTCAACACCCTGACGGCCCGGGACCGCGAGGTCCTGCTCCTGTGGGACGCGGGGCTCAGCTATCCTGAAATTGCCCAGCAGACCGGTCTCGCCGTGGGTGCCGTCGGCACCACACTCGCGCGGGCCCGGAAGCGACTGATCGACGCCTACGACCGGATGGAACATCGTGACGACCGCGCGGCACACTCCTGACGAAGAGCTCCACGCCTACCTCGACCAGGCGCTGAGCCGGTCGCAGGCGGCGGAGATCGAGCGCCATCTCGCCCGCTGTCCCCGTTGCCAGATGGCGCGGGACGAGATCGCGCGGCTGCGGGACCGGACCACGGAGCTGCTGGCCGAATTCAGCCCGCCGTCGGTGATCCCGCCGGCCTACGCCACCCTGCAGGCACGGGCGGCCGAGCGGGCGGGCGGCCGCTCGCGCTGGCTGGTGATCGGGGCATGGGCCGCGAGCATCGCGGTGGCGGTGCTGGCCGGCTGGACGCTCCGGTCGCCGGGGGCCCCTCGCCCCGCGCCCACTGCCGCCGTGGCGAGCACCGATCCGCGACCCCCAGCGCCGACGGTGGACCTGCCGGCCCCCGAAGCCACACGGCAGGACCGGCCGGTGTCGCGGCGCCAGCCGGGGAGCCCGGCGCGGGCCGACGCCTCGGCCCGGGAGCAGCCGGGCCCGGTCCAGTTTGCCTCCGCCGTGGAGACGGCGCCGCCGGCGCACTTCCCCACGACGGCCCGGCAGTTGAATCCCAACGCCCCTGACAGCGACCTGACGGACTTCACCTCACAGCCGATGGGCGATGAGCCGGGACTCAAGGGGCTGTGGCGAACGGTCTCCCCCGACAGTGCGGGCCAGCTCCGCTCGGTGGATGTCCCGCTGGTTCCGGGGCTCCCGGTGGTGCAGGTCCGGGTGCAGCCCGGTGAGACCGGTCCCGACGTCACGGCCGTGGACCAGATGCTCGAGTCGGGGGAACTGGTGCGGACCCTGGCCGGCCCGGCGCCGCGCGTCGCGGCGCTGGTGGCGGCCGAGGGAGGCCAGCCGCCCGCCAGCACGCCGGTCGACGGCAGCAGCCGGGTGACGGTCACCATCCAGCAGGGCGACCGGATGGTCGCGGTCACCGGGCCGTCACAGGCGCTCGGTTCGCTGCTCAACCGCGTGACACCCCGCCGGCGGTACTAGCCAGAGCCGGGCGAGGGTGGCGACGGGCAAAGGGCGGGGACCGGTGCACCGGTCCCCGCCCTTTCGCGTTCCACCGCGGATGAGCGGGCTTAGTGGTGGCCCGCTTCCTTTTCCAGGGTGATCAGCGCAAGCCGGGGCGAGACCATCGGGAAGGTCCGGGCAAAGAACCCGTAGGACAGCAGGAACAACCCGAGGAATCCCAGCGTCGGGCCAAGCTCGGCGACCCCGAAGACCGGCCCCGCCTCGTGGGTCACCGACGGGAGCACCAGCAGGTACCGCTCCAGCCAGAGGGTGCAGAGGCTGATCGCGGTGAACAGCCCGAGGGTTGCCGGGGTCTTCTTCGGCGCCACGCCCAGCAGGCCGATGAAGGGAATCACGAACATCCCGAGGAACACCATGGTCCCGATGGGCCGCCACTCGCCCCACAGCCGGGCGAAGACGAACCCGGTCTCTTCCGGGAGGTTGCCGTACCAGATCACGAGGAACTGGGACCACATCAGGTAGGTCCAGAAGACCGTGAACCCGAAGCACAGCTTGCCGAGGTCATGCCGCTGCTTCGGGCTGATGAACTCGCTGATCCCCACCTCGTTCCGCCCGTAGAGCATCATCAGCGCGAGGAGGGTGTGGGCGCCCAGGAAGGAGCCCATGAAGTACCAGCCGCCGAAGAGGTTGGAGAACCAGTGCGGCTGCAGCGCCATCATGGTGTCGAACGCCACCATGGTGAAGACGATGGCGTAGGTGATCACGTACATGGGGGCGAGCCGCGCGATGCGGACCTCGTGCCGGCTGCGCCCCTCCGGGGAGGCGTCGAAGCCCGCGGTCCACCGGTCATACAGGCCGCGCCGCTCGGCCGGGACCGCGCCCTTCACGTCGTGCATGTCGGGGATGAGGTCGGCCTTGATCAGCTGGAAGCCGAGGTAGTAGAGCAGCGCCAGGCCCACGGCCAGGCGGCCGAACATGAAGCCGTGGGAGAGCCACACTTCCTTGCCGTGCCCGAGCCCGTGCATCTCGGGGAAGATGTGGTGGTACCCCACGGTGAAGATGAGCAGGAAGCCCACCACCGACACCGGCCAGAAGAAGAACGGCGCCGCCTCGGCGAACCGGATGATCACCCCGGACCACTTGGCCTTGGTGACCTTCTGCACCGCGACAAAGGCAAAGCTGCCGCCGGTCAGGCCGGTGAAGTACACCCAGTTGACGTGGAAGAGGTGCCAGGCGCGGTCGGCCTGCTCCCCGCGGGCGTAGAGGATGAAGAGCGCCGCCCCGACGAGGGCGAGGGCGGTGCCCAGGCCCACGAAGAGGTTGTAGCGGGCCGAGACGGACCGGGCGACGAGCTGATCGCGCACCATCGAGCTGGCCATCAGTTCGCCCCTCCCGCCTGCGCCGCCTGGGCCGCCGCCTGCGCCTTGGCGTCGGCCTGGAGCTTCCGGACGTAGTTCACGATTTCCCAGCGATTCCGGCCGCGCACGCGGTCCCCGTAGCGGGGCATGACGCCGCGACCATAGCGGATGATGCTGTAGATGTAGCCGTCACTCCAGGCGATGGCCCGGTCGGTGATGAGCGGCAGCGTGGCGACCCGGGGCCCGACGGGCCCGTCGGCGTAGCCGGCGATGCCGTGACAGACGGCGCAGTAGGTGTTGTACAGCGTGTCGCCGAGCGCCGAGGCGGGCTGGCCGGCCAGCGGGTTGACCAGCTTGTCGGCGGTGGTGCTGTTCCCCACGCTCCACTCGGCCGACCAGTCGGCCTCGCCGCCGGTGATCGGCACGGTGCCCGCGGGGGTGTTGCGGGGCACGGTGGCGGAGGCGTAGGGGTGCACCGCCGGGCTCGTGATCATGGCGTCGAACCAGGGCACGACGTGCATGAGGTCATCCGGCGAGGGCACGTCGTTGTAGTAGTAGTCGCAGCCGCCCGTGCCGAGGGCCAGCAGCAGCGCGCCGAGGGTCGCGAGCCTACGCCGCATGACGCACCTCCACGCTGCCGGCGTCCTTGAGCATGCGCTCGACCCCGGCGGCATCGCCGCCCGGGCAGGGGACGAAGATCCCGATCCGGTCATCGCTGAACTTGGGGTCGTAGGCCAGGCCGGTCGTGGGCTTGCGCAGGGAGAGGATGATCACCCCCGCGACGGTGGAGAGCGCGCCGATCAGCACCATGAGCTCGAACATGAACACCACGTAGGGGGGCACGGTGGCGATGGGCTTGCCGCCGACCATGAGCGGCCAGTCCAGGGACATCCAGTAGGTCATCCCCAGGCCGGCGCAGACGCCGGTGATGCCGCCGATCAGGGTGAACAGCCGCACCGGCGAGCTGGTGATGCCGAGGGCATCCTCCAGCTCGTGACTGGGGGCGGCAGAGTACACCGTGAAGTTCTGGCGGCCCTGGGCGCGCAGCGCCTGGATCGCGTCGCAGGCCGCGTCGATGTGCTCGAAGCTGGCGAGCACGCCGGAGACGGTCCGGGCCATCAGTGGCCTCCCTTGCGGAGCCGGGGCATCGGGATCTGCTCCTTGATTTCCTGGATCGCGACCACCGGGAAGGTGCGCGCGAACAGCAGGAACCACATGCCGAACCAGCCGAACGAGCCGGCGAGGATCCCCCAGTCCGCCCAGGTGGGCCGCATCTGGCTCCAGGCGTAGGGGAGGAAGTCGTTGGTCAGGCTGTTGATGATCACGTAGCGCTCGAACCACATCCCGATGTTGATGAAGATCGAGATCACGAACAGCGCCGTGAGGTTGGTGCGCACCTTCCGGAACCACAGCAGCTGCGACACGAAGGCATTGCAGATGACCATGGTCCAGCCACCCCACCACATGGGGCCGAAGAGCCGGCGCCAGAAGGTCTCCTGCTCGAACACGTTGCCGCTGTACCAGCCGATGAAGTACTCCATCCCGTAGGCGTAGAACAGGATGGACCCGGTCAGCAGGGTGAGCTTGGCCAGGTTGTCGAAGTGGTAGTCGGTGATCATGTGCTCGAGCTTCAGCGCCTTGCGGAGCGGGATCAGGAGCGTGAACACCATCCCGACGCCGGAGTAGATGGCGCCGGCCACGAAGTACGGGGCGAAGATCGTCCCGTGCCAGCCGGGGATGATCGACATGGCGAAGTCCCAGGACACCACCGAGTGCACCGAGAGCACCAGGGGGGTGGCCAGGGCGGCCAGGTACAGGTAGGCGCGGCTGTAGTGCTGCCACTGGTGCTGGGTGCCCTTCCAGCCCAGCGAGAAGAAGCCGTACACCTTGGAGCGCCACCCCGTCATCATGTCACGCGCGGCGGCGATGTCTGGCACCAGCCCCACGCAGAGGAAGGTGGTGGACACCGTCAGGTAGGTGGAGATGGCGAAGACGTCCCAGACCAGGGGCGACTTGAAGTTGGGCCACAGCCAGCGCTGGTTCGGGTAGGGCAGCAGCCAGTAGAAGAACCACTGGCGGCCGATGTGGATGATCGGGAAGAGCCCCGCCGTCATGACGGCGAACACGGTCATGGCTTCCGTGGCCCGGTAGACCGCGGTCCGCCAGGGCGAGCGGAAGAGGAAGAGGATCGCCGAGATCAGGGTGCCGGCGTGGCCGATGCCGACCCAGAAGACGAACGTGGTGATGTACACCGACCAGAAGACCGGCGGGTTGTAGCCCGCGAGCCCCAGCCCTTCCTTGAGCAGCGCCACGAAGGTGACGGCGCCCACCAGGAAGAGGCCCACGGCGCCGGCCAGCAGGAGCATGTAGCCCCGGCCCGCGGTCCCCAGGGTGTTGACGACGTCCCGGGTGACCTCGTGGTGGGTCTGCGTCGGGTGATTCGAGTCGTGCGCGATCGCGGCCATCCGTTACGCCTCCGCCCGGTGCAGGACCTTCGCCAGGTAGGTCACGGCCGGGCGCACGTTCAGGTCCTCGAGAATATGGTAGCCGCGGTGGTGGCCCTGCAGCTGGCTCACCCGGCTGTTCGGATCCTTCAGGTTGCCGAAGACGATGGCGTTGGAGGGGCAGGCCTGGGCGCAGGCCGTCACCACCTCGCCATCGCGCACGGTGCGGTCCTCGAGCCGCGCGACGTGCTGCGCCGCCCGGATCCGCTGCACGCAGAAGGTGCACTTCTCCATGATGCCGCGCGCCCGCACCGTGACCTCGGGGTTGAGCTGGAGGTTGAGCGGCTCGGGGAAGGCCTTCTGGGTGTACGCGTACCAGTTGTAGTAGCGCACCTTGTAGGGGCAGTTGTTGGCGCAGTAGCGGGTGCCCACGCAGCGGTTGTACACCTGGCCGTTGAGGCCGTCGAAGGTGTGGTAGGCCGCGTACACCGGGCAGACCGGCTCGCAGGGGGCGTTGTCGCAGTGCTGGCACAGCATCGGCACCACCCGGGCCTCCAGCGGCTCGCCGTCCTCGCCGCCCTCCCAGTAGCGCTCGATCCGCATCCAGGTCATCTCCCGGCCGCGGAGAATGTCGTCCTCGCCCACGAAGGGGATGTTGTTCTCGGCGTAGCAGGCGGTGATGCAGGACGAGCAGCCGGTGCAGCGCGCCAGGTCGATGACCATCCCCCACATCGGGTTGTCGAGGGCGTAGGCGCCGTGCTTGCGCTGCTCGCGCTGGGCCTCGTCGAAGCCCTCGATCGCCTCGACCTCGCGCTCGGTATTGATCTCGTGCGCGGCGTGTCCCTCCGCCGCCGCGGCGAGGGCCGGGGTCATGCCCTGGCGGGCCTGCGCGAAGGTCATGGCATCGGCGATGCCCCGGCCGAGCTGCCGGGTGGTGCCTTCGGTCTTGGCGACCTGCTTGAAGCCGCGGGTCTTGGTCAGCGTGACCCGGGTGGCGAGGTAGGGCAGGAAGCCCTGGCCGTCCCTGGCGTCGAGGAGGTCGAGCGGGTTCACCCCCCGCCCGGTGGCAAAGTCGCCGAAGCTGGTGTGGCCCAGCCCCAGCGGCACCGCCACCACGTCGGGGTGCAGGCCGGGGTGGATGTAAACCGGCACCTCGACCGCCCCGTAGGGCGAGGCGAGGCGGACGATCTCGCCCTCGCGGAGGTCGAGGCGGCGCGCCGTCTCGACGCTCAGCTCCGCCCACGAGTGCCAGGTGATGCGGGTGACCGGGTCGGAGAGCTCGAGCATCCAGGGCCGGTTGGCGAAGCGCCCATCGCCGTAGACCGAGGGCGTGGGGAGGAGGTAGAAGCTCTCCGCCCCGGCCTCGCCGTCGAAGGCGGGCGCCGCGTACCCCGCGCCGGCCGCGCCGGGCGCAAGCCGGACCGGCGTGGCAGGGACCTCAGTGTACAGGCCGCCGCGCGCCAGCGCCTGGCGCCAGCCATCGTCCGAGCCGACCTGCTTGAGCCACTGCGCCTTGAGGTGCGCCTCGAAGCTCGGCGCCGTGAACGGGGCCAGCGCCCCGCCGAGCTTCTGGGCCACCTTGAGCAGCAGGTCGCCGGTGGCCATGGTCTGGAACACCGGCTCGAGCACCGGCTGCATGAGTCCCTGCACCCCGCGGCGCGGCCGGGCGTCGTCCCAGCGCTCGAGGGCGTGGTGATTGGGGAGCAGCAGGTCGCACTGCCGGGCGGTCTCATCGAGGAAGAGCGAAGTCGAGACCCGGAAGCCGGCCTTGGCGAACCGGGCATCGAAGCCGGCGGCCTTGGGGAGGCTGTAGGCGGGGTTGGTGTCGTGCACCAGGACCACCGCCGCCTCGCCACGATCGATGCCGTCGAGCAGCGCCAGCAACGCGCCATAGCCGTCGCCGCCGTCGAGGTCGGCCCCGAAGCGGACCGTCTGGCCCACGTTGCCGGCCACGTAGTTGAGCAGGTGTACCGCCGCCGCGGCCTGGATGGCGCCGCGATGCTGTCCGGAGAGGCCGCCGGCCACCGCCAGCCCCGGCGCCGCCGAGGCGAACTCGCGGGCCACGCGCCGGATGATCTCCGCCCCGACGCCGCTCTCCTCCTGCGCCTTCTCCGGGGTGTAGGCCGCGAGCACGCCGCGGAGGGCGTTGGCGTCGGCCGGGTTGCCGGCGCGCTCGGCCAGGAGGACGTTGGCCATCGCGAGCGCGATGACGGCCTCCGACCCCGGCCGCGGCGCATGCCACTCGTCGGCGTTCATGCCGGTGAGCGACATGCGGGGCGCGAACATGACGTGCTTGGCCATCTGGCCGTCGGCGAAGCCGTGGCTGGCCGCGAAGCCGCGCTGGGCCTCGACCGGCGAGAGCCAGGAGCCGTCGAGGAAGTCGGCGCCGAAGGAGAGGATGTAGCGCGCCTTCGCGAAATCGTGCACCGGGAGCTCGGCGGCGCCGAAGACCTGCTGCCCGGCGAGGCGGAGCGGTTCGAAGTCGAGCGCCTGGTAGCGCACGACCTTGCCGCCCTGGGCCTGGGTCCACGCGGCCAGGAGGTCGGAGAAGGTGCCACGCCCCGCGCCGGAGATCACCGCCAGCTTGCCCCCCGCCGACTGCAGCTTGCCCGCGAGGGTGGCGATCGCCTCGTCCCAGGTCACGGCCTTGAACGTCCCATCGGCCTGCCGGGCCATCGGGCCGGTGATCCGGCCGGGATTGTAGAGGCCCTGCAGCGCCGACTGGCCGTGCGCGCACAGCGCACCCGCGTTCACCGGGTGGTCGGGATTGCCCTCGAGCTTGATCGGCCGCCCTTCCCGGGTCTTCACGTGCAGGCCGCAGCCCGCGGCGCATTCGGTGCAGGTGCTGGCATACCAGGTCGGGATCCCCGGCACCTGGTCCTCGGACTGCACCAGGTAGGGAACCAGCTTCTCGACGTTGGCGGTCGAGCAGCCGGAGACGGCCGCCGCGCCGACGCCGGTGACACCGACGACCTTGAGGAAGCGCCTGCGATCGAGACCTTCGCGGGGTGTTTCGTTCGACATTGACGGAGCCTTTGGCCGTTAGCCGTGAGCCGGAAGCCCGGAACCCTTCACCGCCACCCGTCGCGCCCCGCGCCCGGACCCGCCACCGGCGGATCGACGTGCGCCGGCGCGGCCGGCGGCGCTAGAAGTGACAGACGGTGCAGTCACGATTCACCTGCCGCTGGTTATGGCAGGTGATGCAGAAACCCATGTTGTTGATGTTGTTCACCTTGAAGACCTGCGGCATGCGGGCGACGTCGCCGTGGCAGGTCTGACAGGCATTGGCGCCCAGCACCTTGACGTGACGCATGTGCGGGAAATGCACGTGCCGCGCGACGCTGTGCACCCGGACCCACTCGATCGGCTTCTGGGTGTTGAAGGCCTCACGCACCTTGGCGATCTCCACCTGGTGGCTCGAGTCGGAGCCGCCGATGATCAGGTGGCACCCCATGCAGGTGGCCATGCTCGGGATCCCCGGCTCGCTCGACTCGCCCACCGACGAGTGGCAGTACTGGCACGGGGTCTTGTTGACGCCGACGTGGATGTCGTGGCGGAAGAACACCGGCTGCCGCGGCCCCTTGAGCGCCGCGGTGTCGCTGGCGCTCAGCGTCCAGGCCGGGAGGGTGTCCGTGGGCGAGGGGCCCTGGGAGGCCACCGAAGTGCCCTGCCCGGCCGCGATGGCGAGGACCGCCACCAGCAGCGAACCAGTTCCGAGGAGTGCCAGCTTTCGCATGATCGCTCACGACCACCGGCATGGAAGGAGGCCGGCGGGAAACGGGGGTTCCGCGCTATTGTGAATTCTTTCACGAGACGGCAACGCGTTGGGGGACCAACGATTGCCGCGACAAGTATAGTCACGAGGTTCGGCGCGGCCAAACCCCGAACAACACCTATTCCGAGTGAACTATTCCGCTATCCGTCAGCTGGCCAGGGACCGCCGGCCGGATCCCGGCGTCTCCGCCACGACCCACGCCAGCTTCCGCCGGACGAAGCTCAGAAAAGCATCGGCAGCCTTCTGGTCGCCCACCTCCAGCGCACACCAGCGTACCGGTCCGGTGCGCTGCGCGCCGCGGATGGCGCTGCCGATCGCGGCCGGGAGCCGCGGGACCGCCAGCGCCTTCGATTCCTCCGAGTCCGCGATGGTGAACGTCAGGGCCGGCCCGTTCTGCATCACGTGCACCCAGCAGAGCTTCCGGTGGCCGACGGCGTATTCCCAGGTCCAGTGCCAGGAGGTGCCCATGTACTTCACGTGCTCGGCTACGCCCGGCAGCTTGAGCAGGCCCTCGCGCAGCCGGCGGAACCGTGCCGCCGCGGGCGCGGGCAGGTCCTTGTACGGCGCCGCTGGCTTGGGTTCCTGACGGGGGTTGGGGTACAGGTTGGTGGCCCAGTACGCGGCGGATCGCCCCACGGGTCAGGCTCCGGGAAGTGTTGGGAAGAAGTGCGCCGAAAACTAAATGGGGAGGGGGCCGACTCCAAGCGGTGGCTTATTCCGCGTTCGTCTCGTCGGCCGGGCCCGCCCCCTCGTCCGGGGGAGGGGTCCCGACCCCCTCCGCCTCCGGGGGCAGCGGCAGGCCGTTCCGGACCAGGAATCGGACGATCTCGATACCCATGGCCCGGACCAGCGAGGCCTCGCGGCCGTCCAGCTCGGCGCGGTAGAGGATCTCCCGCCACGAGCGCAGGACGTGATCCGGCTGCCGGGTCTTGAAGAACTCGATGGCCCACAGCGCGCGGCGCCAGTCGGCGAACAGCCGCTCCTGCAGGGCCATGGGGGCCGGCTCGGCCGGCTTGCGGGGCGGCTTGATCGGCCGGCGCTCCCCACCCCGGGCCAGCCAGGTCTCATAACACATGATGGCCACGGCCTGGGCCAGGTTGAGCGACTTGTACTCCGGGTTGGTGGGAATGGTCACCAGCGCGGTGCAGGCGTCAAGTTCCTCGTTCGACAGCCCCTTGTCCTCGCGGCCGGCCACGAAGGCCACCGGTCCAGTGGTGGCCCGCGCCACCAGCTCCGCGGCGCCGGGACCCGGCCGGTAGACGGTGCGCTTGGCGGTGCGGTCCCGGGCGGTGAGCCCGAGCGTCCAGACGCAGTCGGCCGTCGCCTCGGCCAGGGTCTCGTGGATGGTGATCCGCTCGATCAGGTCGGCGGTGTTGTGGGCGATGCCCTCGATGCGCCAGGCGTCGAAGATCTCGGGCTGCACCAGGCGGACCTGGCCCAGGCCGAAGTTCTTGGCGATGCGCACGGCGCTGCCGATGTTGACGATGTCCTGCGGCGCGACCAGGACGAGGATGGGAGCGGGGGTCATGGCCCCGAAAGTACCGTGGCGGCCGGGCCGGACGAAGGGGTTACCGCCTCGCCGACCCGCCCTACCCCGGGACCACGAGGGCCAGGACTTCCATCAGGTCCCGCAGGGCGAAGGGCTTGGAGAGCACCGGCCGCCGGGCCTCGGCCAGGAAGCGCGAGGCCTCGGGGGAGAGCACGTCACCGGTCATGAAGATCAGGCGCTGCACCGCGGGCGCCTCATCGGCCTGCAGGTGGCGATAGAACTCATGCCCGCTCATCCCCGGCATGCGGAGGTCGCACAGCACCACATCGTACTCCCCCTCCTCGAGCAGGCGGAGCCCCTCCTCGCCGGAGTCGGCGAGGTCCACCTGCCAGCCGGTGCGGGTCAGGAACTTGGAGATGCTGCGCCGGATGTCGGGCTCGTCGTCCACCAGCAGGATCCGGCCCCGGCGGGCCCCGGCGGGGGCGGCCGGGAGGGGCGGACGCGGCCGGTCCTGCACCGCCGCCACCGCGGGCCGCGCCTGGGAGAGGGGCAGCTCCACCAGGAACCGGGCCCCACCGCCGGTCCGTTCGGAGGCGGCGATCTTGCCGTTGTGGTCAGCGATGATCCCGGCGCTCACGGAGAGGCCGAGGCCGGTCCCCTCCCCCTCCGGCTTGGTGGTATAGAACGGGTCGAAGATCCGGCTGATGAACTCCGCCGGGATGCCCGGCCCGTCGTCGTCCACCGTGATGGTGGCGAGCTGCTCCCTGGCGGCCAGCCGCACCCAGACGTGGCCGCGACCCCGGCTGCCGCGGATGGCCTGTTCCGCATTCACCAGCAGGTTCATCAGCACCTGCTGGAGGTTGATGGTGTTGCCCCAGACCAGCACGGCCTCCTCCGGGAGCTCGGCGCTCACCTCGATCTGCTGGCTCAGCAGCTGGTTGCGCCGGAGCGCGAGGGCACCGCGCACCGCCTCCCGGAGGTCCACCACCGCCCGCTCGGAGCCCTGTCCGCGGACGTAGGTCAGGAGGTTGCGGACGATCTGGGCGGCGCGATCCGCCTCGACTTTGATGGCCTGCAGCGACTCCAGCTGGGCGGGGTCCTTCGCCTCACCCACCAGCAGCTCCATGTTCACCAGGATGCTGGCGAGCGGGTTGTTGATCTCGTGCGCCATGCCGCCCACCAGCTGGCCGATGGCCGACATCTTCTCCGCCTGGAGCAGCTGCGCCTGCACCCGGCGCTGGTCGGTCACGTCGCGGACGATGCCGAGGACCGTGGTGACCTGGCCCTCCTCGACCAGGGGTGAGACGGTGATCGCCACCACGCCACGCTCCCCGCTGGGACGGCGCACCGCGGTCTCGAAGACGCTCGATTCCCCCGCGAGGGTGCGACGGAACTGCTCCCCGACGGTGGTCAGGTCCTCGAAGGCGAGCACCTCGTCCCACGGCCGGCCGACCGCCGCGCGGCTGCGGACGTTCCACAGCCGCTCGGCCGACTGGTTGAACGAGAGGATGGTGCCGGCCCGGTCCAGCGTGAAGATGGCGTCGGTGGCCGCCGAGAAGAGGCGCCGGTAGCGCTCCTCCGACTTGCGGAGCGCCTGGCCGGCGGCGGCGGTCTGGTAGCCCGCCCCGGCGTGGTCCGCGATCTGCGCCAGGCGCTCCACCTCGGCGACGGCAAAGGCGGCCCCGGCCGGCCGCGCCAGCTGGAGCACCGCGATGAGCCGGCCCTCGCACCAGATGGGCACCGCGGCCAGCGCCACCGCGCCGGCGGCGGCCTGCGCCTCCGCGGCGAGCCGCGGGTCCTGCGACAGGTTGGCCGAGATGAACACCGCCCCCTGCTCCTCCCGCATCCAGCCATCCACCGACCCGGCCAGCGGGAGGGGGTCGGCCAGCCCCGGCGTGAGCGGCCCGCGGCTTGCCACCACCACGCGGGTGGCGTCGCCGGCGAGGCTGCTCACCAGCGCGGCGACCCCGCTGATGCCCTGGAACGCGGCGTCGGCGGCCAGTTCGAGGACCCGGCCCGGCCGGGCCTCCTCGTCGGTGGCGGCCCGTGCCATCTGCCGCAGCCACTCGGCGGTGATGCGCTGCCGGCGTTCCTCCTCCAGGCTGTCGAGGTTCTCGAGGGTGACCCCGAGCTGCTGCGCCACGATCTCGAGGATGCGGACATCCTCGGCCTCGAAGGCGTGGTCGCGGTCCTCTTCCTCAATGGTGATGACGCCCGTGATGGTGCCCCGGGTCCGGAGCGGCACGGCGGCCAGGCAGCGCGGCCGGGTGTCCACGGAGAGTCCCCGCGCGGCGAGTTCCTCGAGCGCGTTCGCCGGGTAATAGAAGGTGTGCCCGGTGCGCCAGACCTCTTCCAGCAGCCCCCGCGCCAGGGGACGCATCCCGCCATCCCGGATCTCCTCGCCCCGCCGGTCGACGGGGAAGCGGATCTCCTGCCACACCTCGTCGACCTGGGCCACCCGCACGGTGCCGATCCCGAGCGCGCGCCGGAGCATCTCCGCGGCCTGGAGCATGGCGTCGCCGGGCCGCAGCGACTGGTGCAGGCTGGCCGACACCTCCGCGACCGACCGGATGCGGTCGGCGTACTGGCTCACGCGGACGTTCGAGAGCCGCGAGAGCAGCGCCAGCTCGGCGATCTCCGCCACGCGGTGCAGCAGTTCCTGGTCGAGGGCGGTGAAGGCGGCCCCGCGGCGCAGCAGCATCAGCATGCCGGCGCAGCCGGTGACCTGGCCCAGGCGGGTGACCAGGAGGTGACCCTGGCCCGCGGGCAGGCTGCAGCGGTGCGCCACCTCGTGCGGGGGGAACTCGTGGCCGCAGCGCAGGCGCCCGCCGCTGAGCGGCGGGGTCTCCAGCGCCACGTGATCGCCGTCGGCGGCGGTGAGCGCCAGGTGCTGCTGCACCACCTCGAGCAGCTCGGCGCCATCCGCCGCCAGGGCGCGGGCCGCCTCCCGGACGATGGTCCGCCGGAGCGCCGGCGTGTCCTCCGCGGTGGCGAGGGCCGCGGCCACCTGGCTGGCGGCGCGACCGTCGGTCAGCTGCCGCTCGCCGGTGAGGGAGAGGCGGATCTCGCTCAGGGTGGCGGTGGCGTGGATCGCGAAGCGAAGCAGGCTCTCCCGATCCACCTCCTGGAAATGCCCCGGCTCGGCGTGGGCGAGCGTAAGGACGCCAAGCACCTGGTCCACCCGGCGGAGCGGGACGGCGAGCACCGACCGCATCCAGCCCCCGCTGCCCCCACCTTCGGGGGTCCACTCGCTGGCCAGGACGCCGTCGATGGCCTCGAGGGCCATCCCCTCGATCCCGAAGCTGCGGGGCCGGCGGCGGCCGATGTCGCCCGAGAGCCGCCCGGCGCACGCCTGGCAGACCAGCTCCTCCCCCTCGAGGGTGGAGAGCCGGACCGCGGCGCCGTCGAAGAGCGCGGCGGCGGTCCGGACCAGCTCGCCCGCGGCTTCCTCCTCCGACAGGCGCGCGGAGCCGATGAGCGCGGCCCGGGCGGCGGCCCGGATCTCCTGGCGGGCGCGGCCATCGGCCACGGGCTGGAGCCCGGCGCCCCCGCCCCACAGGCCACCGGCCAGCACGGCGAGCCGGCTCAGGGTGGTGGCGTCGCCGCGGCGGAAGTGGCCGAGGTGGCGGTGATAGAGGACGAACGCCGCCACGGGGCGGTCCGCCACCACCACCGGGACCGCCATGACGTCGATGGTCCGGTCGTCCTGCCACAGCGCCACCTGGCGCCCGCGCGGCGGGGGCTCCGCGCCGATCACCAGGCGTCCCCGGTACCACGCCTCTCCGGCCACGCTGCCCTCGAGGGGCAGCACGAGGTCAGGAGCGGGCGCGTTGGCGCCACGCGCGGTCATCACGCGCAGCTCGTCGCCCTCGGGCAGGAAGAGGGCGGCACCGGTGGCCGCGGTCGCCTCGAGGGCGAGGTCGAGCAGCACACCAAGACCATCAGATGGGGATGGAACGGACGGGAGGAGCGGCGAGGCGGTGGAGATGTCGGCTGATGCCGTAGACATGCACGCTCCCGATGGGAGCCCCCGGAGGGCCGGAGGCTCGCGTCGGTCCACCAGGGGGAGCGGACCAGCGACAGACGCAATCTAGGGGAGGGACGTCCCCGGGTTCAAGAGTCCGCCAGGAACGACGTATCGAAGCGTCGGGCCTTGAGCGCGGCGGCAAAGGCGCTCTTCTCTACCGCCTTCACGTAGGCGTCCCTCGCCTCGACCACCTTCTGCTCCACCAGCTCGAGCAGGGCGTCGTTGAGGGTGACCATCCCGGCCTTGCGGTTGGTCTGCATGATCGACGGGATCTGGAACGTCTTCCCCTCGCGGATCAGGTTGGAGACCGCCGGGATCGAGAGCAGCACCTCCTTGGCCGCCACCCGCCCGCCACCCACCTTGCGGCACAGCACCTGGGCGATGACGCCCTTGAGCGACTCGGCGAGCATCACCCGGACCTGGGACTGCCGGTCCACCGGGA
>Ga0268298_10001251_pt1 | contig 30373 bp, 36 predicted proteins | sample WWTPWeurt_MetaG_FD_194462 | JGI IMG/M metagenome (GOLD analysis project Ga0268298, IMG submission 194462) | Activated sludge microbial communities from WWTP in Nijmegen, Gelderland, Netherland - WWTP Weurt | ecosystem: Engineered > WWTP > Aerobic digester > Activated sludge | place... | reverse complement strand
AACCCGGGATACCTCATGCTGACCCCTTTTGTTCAGATAGGTTTCGGCCTGCACGACACTGGATTTGTAACGGCCTTCCCACAGGCTGCCGGTGCGGCGGTAGAAGCGGTTGATGTATTGCACGTAGCGACGACCGACGGATTGCATGAGGCGCGCGGGGGATGCGGGTTCAGCGGGGGTCACCAGGAGGTGCACGTGGTTGGTCATGAGGACGTAGGCGTGGATGGCACAGCCCCAATCGCGAGCCGACTTTTCGAGCCAGTGGAGGTAGCAGTGGTAGTCCTCTTCAGCGAAAAAGCAGGGCTCGCGATTGATGCCGCGCTGGACGATGTGCAGCGGCGTTTCGGCGAGTTGGATGCGGGGGCGACGGGGCATGTCAGCGGGCTAGAAAATCAATTGATGCTGACCCCTTTTGTTTTAGTGCGCGAGCTCAGCAACAAGGGTGAAGGTACCGGCCTCGGCGCGATCGCCGGCGGCGTGCTCGGCGGCCTCCTCGGCAGCCAGATTGGCGGCGGCCACGGCAAGACGGCCATGGCGGTCGTCGGTGCCGCCGGCGGAGCCTTCGCCGGCCACGAGGTCGAGAAGCGCGTGCGCGGCGAGACGCAGTACGAAGTCACGGTCCGCTTCGATGACGGCCGCACCCACACCTACACCGAAGCGCAGGCGCCGCAACTGCGGAGCGGCGACCGGGTCCGCTTCGCCAATGGCCACCTCATGTCGATCTGATCCCCGCACCACGCGACCAACCGGGGGCGCCTGCCGCAATGCAGGCGCCCCCGGTGTTTTCTGCTCCTGGACAGGTCGGATTCATCGGGCTTCCGGGAAATCAAATGAAGCTGACCCCTTTAGTATTCGATATTCGCAAACGGGATCGGGGAATATCACGATCGGTATCCCCTGGCTTGAGGCAGACTTCATGACGCGCCACGTGTCCTGGACCGACTCATACTTTGTTATGCTCGCTCGCCCTTGATGAAGGATGACATCGGATAACAGCCACGAACGCTCAAAGGCGAAGCCGCGGTCGAACTTCTCCGTTATCTCATCTAGAACCATCAGTCTCGACAAACCATCGGAATAACTGAGCACGGCATCGTTTGTATTTTGGCTGGGGCAGTTGCCCACTAGCCGGAACACGAGTTCCTTTTTCCCGTCATGATTAATGTCGACGCGGGCACGAGAAAAACGAAGGCACCCTCGCCTGGCAGCTTCGAGGAATTGAGCGCGAACGAGTTGCCATTGGCGCTCACGTTCTCCCGTGTCGCACTTGGCTTTGCAGTCATGGGCCACCACGGCCCATGAGCGATGCGCTTCGGCAACAAGTTCGATATTGGCCTGAGGGTCGAGGTCTTCCCACTTCGGAAACGCGAAATCCTTGGCGAAATCGGGATGAATCGCCAACTCACGACGCATGGGGGGCTGGTCACAGAATCGGTTGAGATTCTCGCCGAGCTTTCGGCAGATCGGATTTCCTTTGCCATGGACAAGCTTGTAGCATTCCTCGGCCAACGCAAAATCGGATCCTGCAGCAAGCAAAATGGCCAAGCCAAATATCTTCGGTTTGAAGGACAGAACGAAAGGGGGCCGAACCAAACGAACCAAAGGGGTCAGCTTCATTACTGATTTCACCTTAACACCACTACGCACTTTTGTTCTCCGCATCATAGTCATCACAGAAATAGTGTTCAAAAGCCAAAGGGGTAAGCTTCATTTAGTTTTCTCCATCCGGAACATCACCCGCGCCTCCTTAACAACCCGTGCGCTGCGTTTTCCCGAGACCTGAACTCTATCCTCCGAACGGACCGTACATCAATATGCCTCATGAATATCCCGGGCCTCAGCGGAGAAATAGCGCAGCAGATATTGCTCCGATATCGGAGCCACTTCTTGCGACCTGCCCCGTGGCTGCCCGAGTGCTAAAATTCGTCCTTCTCTCCCGACCATCGCACGAGGCGCCCGCATGAAGCTCGAAACGCTTGCCGTCCACGCCGGCTACAGCCCGGACCCGACCACCAAGGCCGTGGCCGTCCCGATCTACCAGACCACGTCCTACGCCTTCGACAACACGCAGCACGGCGCCGACCTGTTCGACCTCAAGGTGCAGGGCAACATCTACACGCGCATCATGAACCCGACCAACGACGTGCTGGAAAAGCGCATGGCGGCGCTGGAAGGCGGCATCGGCGGGCTGGCGCTCGCCTCGGGGCAAGCAGCGATCACCTATGCGATCCAGACGATTGCCGAGGCCGGCGACAACATCGTCTCGGCGGCAACGCTTTACGGCGGCACCTACAACCTGTTTGCGCACACGCTGCCACAGTACGGCATCACCGTGCGCTTCGCCGACTACAGCAAACCGGAAAGCTTCGCCGCGCTGATCGACGGCAGAACCAAGGCCATCTACTGCGAATCGGTCGGCAATCCGCTCGGCAACATCACCGACTTCGAAAAGCTGGCCGAGATCGCGCATGCCCACGGCATCCCGCTGATCGTTGACAACACCGTGCCATCGCCCTATCTGTGCCGCCCGTTCGAGCATGGCGCCGACATCGTGGTGCATTCGCTGACCAAGTACGTCGGCGGCCACGGCAATTCGATCGGCGGCATGATTGTCGATAGCGGCAAGTTCCCGTGGGCCGAGCACAAGGAGCGCTTCCGTCGCCTCAACGAGCCGGATATCTCGTACCACGGCGTCGTCTACACGGAAGCCCTCGGCCCAGCCGCCTACATCGGCCGCGCGCGCGTCGTGCCGCTGCGCAACATGGGCGCCGCAATTTCGCCTTTCAACGCCTTCATGATCCTGCAGGGCTGCGAGACGCTGGCACTGCGCATGGACCGCATCTGCGCCAATACCAGCAAGATCGCCTGGTTCCTCAAGGACCACCCGAAGGTGTCGTGGGTCAGCTATGCCGGCCTGCCGGAGCACCCGGACAACCACCTGGTCGAGAAGTACATGGGCGGCCGCGCCTCGGGCATCCTCACCTTCGGCGTCAAGGGTACTAACGGCACCGGCATCGAGGCCGGCGGCCGTTTCCAGGATGCGCTGAAGCTGATCACCCGCCTCGTGAACATCGGCGACTGCAAGTCGCTCGCCTGCCACCCGGCGTCGACGACGCACCGCCAGCTGAATCCGGAAGAGATGAAGAAGGCCGGCGTCTCGGAAGACATGATCCGCCTGTCGATCGGCATCGAACACATCGAAGACCTGATCGCCGACCTCGACCAGGCGCTGAAGGCCGCCTGATTCGCGGAAGGAACGCAACGGGCCGCGGGGTGTCAGACCCGCGGCCCTTTTTCTTGCCCGGAGCACCATGCGACACACCGATTCCCGACTCGATTTCCTGCCCATCCGCGGCTTGCGCTATGCCGTCCGCCACTGGGGACCGGACGATGCGCCGGCCGTGTTCTTCCTGCATGGCTGGATGGATTCGTCGCCGACCTTCCAGTTCCTCGTCGAGGCGCTGCAGCAGGAATGGCATGTCATCGCGCCGGACTGGCGCGGCTACGGCAACACGGAATGGCTGGGGCGCCCGTACTGGTTCCCGGACTACTACGGCGATCTTGATGCGCTGCTCGCCCACTACTCGCCGGAAAAGCCGGTCCGCCTCGTCGGCCACAGCATGGGCGCCAATATCGCCGCGGTCTATGCGAGCGCGCGGCCGCAACGCGTCGCGCAGGTCGCAATGCTGGATTTCCTCGGCCTGATGGCGACCGAACCGAAGGATGCCCCGAAGCAGCTCGGGCAGTGGCTGGATCATCTCGGCGCAACACCGCGGCTGAACAGCTATGCGGATCACGCCGCGCTCGCCAGGCGCATGCAGCAGGTCAATCCCCGGCTGAGCGACGACAAGGCAGCATTCCTGGCACGCGCGCTGAGCCGTGTGCTCGACGACGGCCGCGTGCAGATGGCCTGTGACCCGTGGCATCGCGTACCGGCGCCGATCCTCTACCGGATCGACGACCAGCTGGCCGCCTGGAAGACGATCGAGGCCCCCGTGCTGATGCTGCTGTCAGACGAAGGCTTCGTGCATGAGCGCTTCGGCGACGATCCCGTCGAGCAGGAACGACGCCTTGCGGCGTTCCGCAATCTGCAGGTGGAAACGATCGGCGACTGTAGCCATAACCTGCAGCACGACCAGCCGCATAGGGTGGCGGCAGCGCTGGAACGCTACCTGGCGCGGGACTGAGGGATGTGGCTGGCCATGGTGCCGGCGCGCATGTTTTGCCCTCGCGGCGCTATTTCGTTGGCAGCACCGATGGAACGAGCGTCGGGCTCTTGATCAAGACCGGCTGCGGCGCAAGGACCGCCGGTGCCACCGGCGCCACTGGCGGCGCGCCTGCACTGGGCGCCAAGGGCACCGAAAGCGGGGCAATCTTCATTGTCTCGACCGGCATGGCCGGCGCCACGGGGCTCTTGCCGCCCAGGGGGGATTCGATCACGCTGCTCTTCTGCATGCTCTCTAGCTTGATGCCGCCGGTCGTCGTGCCGTCCGGCAAGGCCTTGCCGGCAGCGGCACTCTCTTCCCCCTTGATTCCTCCCGCAGGTCCCCACTTGGAAGCACCTTCGGTTCTGGTGATCTTCAGATCCCCCGTCGTACGCTCTTCCAGCCCGGGGGGGGCGCCGCGGCCGCTCTTCATGTAGTCGGCGATACCGCTCAGCCCCTTGCTTTCGCCTGACTCCTTGAAACCACCGGTGGTCTTGTAGCCGTCGGCCGCCATCTTGCCGGCGCCAGCACCCTTGTGATCCTTGAATCCACCGCTCGTCTTGTAGCCATCATCCGCTGTCGATGATGCCTCCTTGCCAGCCTTCGCCTGATCCTTGTAGCCGCCCTCCGTGTAGCCTTCGCCCGCCTTGTCCTTGCCGGCACCGGCGGTCTTGCCCTGCTCCTTGTAGCCACCCTCCGTGTAGCCCTCGCCCGCCTTGTCCTTGCCCGCACCGGCCGTCTTGCCCTGTTCCTTGTAGCCGCCCTCCGTGTAGCCCTCGCCCGCCTTGTCCTTGCCCGCACCGGCGGTCTTGCCCTGTTCCTTGTAGCCGCCCTTCGTGTAGCCTTCGCCCGCCTTGTCCTTGCCCGCACCGGCGGTCTTGCCCTGTTCCTTGTAGCCGCCCTCCGTGTAGCCTTCGCCCGCCTTGTCCTTGCCCGCACCGGCCGTCTTGCCCTGTTCCTTGTAGCCGCCGGTCGTATAGCCATCACCGCCCTTGCCAGCCTTCGTTTTTCCCTGATCCTTGTCGCCGCCGAGGGTTGTCTTGATGCCTTCGGCAGTGGTTGCGATGTCGGCCGGCGCCCGCTTCAACTCGACCTGAGCCAGCAGGACTGCCTGGCGAAAATCTATCGAGTAGGCCGGAAAGGCCTGTTGCACGGCAGCGCCGGGTTCAGGCGGAGCTGCCGAGGCAGCGAGCGGCAGGAAACTGGCAGCGAAGAGGAACTTGTTCATGAGGGCAACTCCAGAAAATAACGCACTGCAGGCACAGGCCTTCTGGCCAGGCGGGAATACATTCAGCATAGCCGGATGCCCGCGACAGTCAACGCCTGAACGGCGTTTGGCTTCATGCTTGCCTCCCCCGACGAACCCCGGCAACATGGTCGGCCTATCGCGGACAGACGGGAATCGGATCATGGCGCAGTGGTCGGAAGGATATGTCACGGAAGTGGAGTACATCGCCGACTGCTTCCCCGATTTGGCGCCGGCACACCTCAACGCCGCGCTCCTGCACCGCGGCATCGCGTTCCCTGAAATGCCCGAGGGCTTCAACTATCTTGAACTCGGATTCGGTCAGGGCATCACGCTGACGATGCTGGCAGCGACGCAGCCGCAGGGCCGCTTCTTCGGCAACGATTTCAACCCCTCGCATGTGCTCGGCGCCCGCGCCCTCGCCGATAGCGCACAACTCGACAACCTGACGCTGTTCGAGGACAGCTTTGCCGAACTGGCAGCGCGCGAACTGCCCCCGATGGACTACATCGTGCTCCACGGCATCTACAGCTGGGTCAGCGCGGAGAACCGGGGCCACATCGTGGCGCTGATCCGCAAGCTGCTGAAGACCGGGGGCGTCGTCTACGTTTCCTACAATGCCCAGCCCGGATGGGCGCCGAAGGCGCCGATGCAGCGCGCGATGCTGGAGTTCGCCGCCCGGCATGGCGCCGAGACGCTGGCCGAGCGCTTCGGCGCCGCGCGCGAGTTCCTGCAATCACTGGCCCGCTCCGGTGCCGCCTATTTCGCCCATAACCCGGTTGCGCAGGAGCAACTCGACGGCCTCTGGGATCTCAACGATGCCTATCTGGTGCATGAATTCGCCTCGGAGAACTGGGTCGCATTGCACCACGCCGACGTCGTTCGTGACATGGCGGCGGCGAAGCTCAGCTTTGCCGGCTCGTCGACGCTCGCCAACAACTTTCCGCTGTTCTCGATCCCCCCGGATGTCGCCACGCTCTACCAGTCGGCCGAGGATCCCGCGATGCGCGAGATGATCCGCGATTTCGCGGTGAACACGCAGTTCCGGCGCGACATCTTCGTCCGCGGCGCGCGCCACCTGGAGCCGATGGCGCTGGACGGCGGCTACCGCGAGCTGCGCGTGGCCCTGCGCCGTCCGCGCACCGATTGTGCCTTCGAGGCACGCCTGCCGGTCGGTGCGGTCAGCCTCGACCGCGCCATCTGCGAGCCCATTCTTGCCGAGCTGGCCAAGGGACCCCGCAGCGTGGCGGAACTTGCGGCATTGCCTGCGCTCGCCAAAGTAGATCCCGGCACCTGCGTCGATTCGGTCAACCTGCTGCTCTGTCTGCGCTACCTGGTCGCGATCCGCCCGCTCGAAGCGACGGAAACCGCCGGCGAGCGGGCACGGGCGATCAATCAGGCAATGATGGCGAGGGCCGTCGCGGGCCGCTATGTGGCGGCCCTGGCATCGCCGGTGGTTGGCAGCGGCATCGAGGTGGATCGCGGCGATGTGCTTTTCCTCGCGGCCCGCGCGGCGGGAGAATCGTTGCCGGAATTTGCCTGGGCCGCGCTGCAACGCGCCGGCGTCTGCCTGACGCACGAAGGTAAAACGCTGGAAGGCGACGACGCCAATCTGCAGGAACTGCGTCGGCGCGCCGCCGAATTCGAGCAATCGCGACTGACGCTCTACCGGATGCTGGGTATCGCCTGAGCGCCGCGGCAACTGCCGAGGCTCATTTCACTTCCTCGACCAGCAGCCAGATGCTGCGGTTGTCGCGCACGTCGGAGGTGCCGACGGAAAGATTGCCGCGATTCGTGCCGGCCGCCTGTTGCCCGCTGCCGCCAAGCTCCATCCATTCGCCGAGGCGGCCGGAGACGGAAGTCGAGACGCGCTGCGTATTGACGCTGCCGTAGCCGGCATTGCCGGGCGTGTCGAACTGCGGGCTGATTTCCAGCATGACACGGTCACCCGCCAGCCGCGGCTCGGCGTAGAACCCCTGCCCGATGTCGCGATAGACCGTGGTGTTGGTGACAATGGCACCACCGGGACCGAGCACGACCTGCTGCATCGGCAGCGGGATCGACTGGCCGACGTTGATGAAGGCCCGGCCACCTTCGACGACCTGCACCGACTGCGCGGCACTGGCCGTGCGCGTGCTGCGTGTTTCCACCACCTGTGCGCCGACGGCCGAACTGCCCTGCTTGATGACCACGGTACCGCCACCGGCTGCGACGCCCGTCGGCGACTGGGTGACGCGCACATGATCGTTGCCGACGCTGCCGAAGGCCTCGGCCCCGCTACGGTTCATCACCGCATCGCGATTCTGGGTGACACGGATGACCAGCTGACGTGCGGGCGTATCGAGTGCCGCCAGCGCCTGCTTGATTTCGTCCCGGTTCTTGCGCGAGGCACGCAGGATGAGCTGGTTGTTCATTCCCGAGAGCGCGCCCCCCGGCTCGACCAGCGGCCGGATGACCGGCATCACCTGGTCCACGGTGCGGTTTTTCAGCGGGATGATTTCCATTTCCTGCTGCGCAATCGCCAGCAGGGGAAGCAGCAGCAACAGCGCAATCAGGCGTTTCATGGGCGGACTCCGGTAATGCCGTCCGCTCAGACTAGCCCGCCAGGTGCTGCAGGGCAAGATACTCGCGCGAGCGCATCTCGGTCAGGCGGCTGACAGTGCGAAAGAACTCGCCGGACTGGACACCTTCGGTGTAGAGCATCTCGGCTGCGCAATCTGCGGTGGCGATCAGTTTTACCTTGTGATCGTAGAAGACATCGACCAGCCAGGTGAAGCGGCGCGCCTCGTTCGATTGCGCAGCGCCCATCTTCGGAATGCCGGAAATCAGCACCGTGTGGTAGCCCTGCGCCAGTTCGAGATAGTCGTTCTGCGAGCGCGGCCCGCCACACAAGGCCGTGAAATCGAACCAGATCACGCCGTGGCCCCTGCGCAGGGTCGGTATCTTGCGGCCGAGAATTTCAATTTCACCGCCGGCACGAGCCTGGCCATCATCGATCGCCGAGAAATATTCGGCCATCTTGGTTTCGGCGTCGGCATCGGCCGGGAAATGGTAGATCTCGACCTGCTCCAGCGTCCGCAGGCGGTAGTCGACGCCTGCCTCGACCTCAAGCACATCGAGGTTTTCCTGCATCAAGGCGATGGTGGGCAGGAAGCGGTCGCGCTGCAGCCCGTTCGGATACAGGCGATCGGGCGGATAGTTGGAGGTCATCACGAAGACGACGCCGCGCGCAAACAGCGCCTTGAGCAGACGGCCGAGGATCATCGCATCGGCGATATCGGAAACGTGGAATTCGTCGAAGCAGAGCAGGCGCACGTCGCGGGCGATGTTCGCGGCCAGCGCATCCATCGGGTCGGCCTGGTCCTTCAGTGCATCGAGTTGCCGGTGCACCTGCTGCATGAAGGCATGGAAGTGGATGCGCTTCTTGCGCTTGTACGGCACGGAATCGTAGAAGCAGTCCATCAGGAAGCTCTTGCCGCGCCCGACGCCCCCCCAGAAGTAGACCCCGCGCGGTGGATCGGTCCGCGTCAGCAGGCGACGAAAAGTGCTGCGTCGCGCGACCTTGAACGACAGCAGTTCGGTATAGAGGCGCTGCAGGCGTTCGGCAGCGGCGCGCTGTGCCGGATCGGCAGAATAACCGCGGGCCGCGAGCGTTTCGGCATAGGCGTCGAGCATTCCACGCTCGGGAACTTTGAGGGTGCGATGGGGCATGATCATTCTTTTCCTGTTGCGCGGATTATCGCATGAGCGTCGCATGCGGGCCCCTTCAAGGCCGGCGACGTTTATGGCACAGTGTCGTCCGGAATCAGGGGGAACCGATAGCGATGGCACGCAAAGCGAAATGGACACCGAAGCCCGGCGAGCTCGCCCATTACTGGTGCAACAGCGGCAAACTGGCCCGTGGCGGCCTGAATGTCCGTGTCATCGCCGAGGCGAGTGGCGGCTACATGATTGTCGAAGCACTGCGTAGCGACGGTTCCAGCGTCCGCATCACCGTCAAGAGCGCCAGTCTGACGGCACCGCAGCCCTCGCTTTTCTGACGATCCGCCGGTCTCTCCGGCGCCCGATTCGTCACAATCCGTTCACGTTTGATTTCCGAATCCCGCTCCCCGTGTGGGGTACAGCCCAATTTGATCCCAATATGATATTGAGAAGTGTGGCGAAGCGCGTGACAATCCAAATATTACAAACGCAACAACGAAAAAAATGGACGCGCTTGGGCTCAGGGAATTCAAACGTCTCATCAGTAGGCACGTCGAGGCGTTCGGCACACGGGAGGATTTCAAGATCCTGCTCGAAATCGCAGCGGCAGAGCAGCAGGGCAATCCGCCGACACTCAAGCAGTTACTGCTCGATGTCGCGGTCCCCCAATCCACGCTCAAGCGGCGTCTCAGCCGCCTCGTGCGCAGGCGCTTTGTCATCAAGCGGCTGACCGCCAACGACCGGCGCGTGCATTGCTACAGCCTGCCGGACAAGACCGCCACAACGCTAGCGCGTCTGATCGACGACATCCGCAATTTCAAGTGGAACTGAGCATGTCGACGGTGGCGAATCAGGAACGTTTGCAAAAATGCCGGAATACGTCGGAACTCCGGACCCTGATCGCCGAATTGTGCGGAGAACTTGCGGAAGTGCTCAGCGTCACTGCGATCTGCAGTCAGGATCGCGACAACATGATGTGCGTGATCGATTTCGCACCCGGCACACCGAGCCTCGCTGCCGTCACCGGGCGCATCGGCGGCCACGTATTCGGTTTCAATTCCGTCGTCATCCGCCTTGCACCCCAGGCGGGATTCGCCTGCCCGAACGGCTATCCGCCGAAAAACAGCACCTGCTCCTGCACGCCGCGCTCCTGATAAGCGGCCCTCGCCTGATTCAAACGATCGTTTGAAGTTTTTTCCGATTTCGGGGTACCATCCCCATCGGGGTGCCGACGATGCGCCATTTTTGCCATCCGGTGGCACTCCCTCCCATAACAATATCTACACACTGACCACAGGAGAGAGTCATGCCGCTTGCCATTGCAGTGGCGCGTGAGCGACACGACGGCGAACGCCGCGTCGCACTCGTGCCGGAAACGGCGAAGAAGTTCATCGGCCTCGGTGCCAGCATCCGCATGGAGCAGAGCGCTGGCGTCGAAAGCCATTTCCTCGACCCCGATTACGCCGGCATCAGCGCTGCGCCGGGGCTGCCGGAAACCTATGCCGGCGCCGATCTGATCCTGCGCGTAACGCCTCCAGCCCCCGAGGAAATCGCGCTGCTGCCGGAAGGCAGCGTCCTGATCGGACTGCTCAGACCCTTCGAGGACAAGGCCCGGCTGGCGGCACTGAACGCGCGGAAGATCACCGCCTTCGCGCTCGAACTGCTGCCGCGCATTTCGCGTGCACAAAGCATGGACGCGCTCTCGTCGCAGGCCTCGTGCGCCGGCTACCAGTGCGGACTGATCGCGGCAGCGCGCTGCGTGAAATTCTTCCCGATGCTGACCACGGCCGCCGGCACCATCCGTCCGGCCCGTGTGCTGGTCATCGGCGCCGGCGTCGCCGGCCTGCAGGCGATCGCCACCTGCAAGCGCCTCGGCGCCATGGTCGAAGCCTATGACGTGCGTTCGGCGGCACGCGAACAGATCGAATCGCTCGGTGCGAAATTCGTCGACACCGGCGTCGCGGCCGACGGCGCCGGCGGCTATGCGCGCGAGCTCTCCGCCGAGGAAAAGGCGCAGCAGACCGAGAAACTGGCCAAGGCCGTGGCGCAGGCCGACGTCGTCATCACCACCGCCTCGATTCCGGGCAGGAAGGCACCGATCATCATCACCACCGACATGATCGCGCGCATGAAGTACGGCGCCATCATCGTCGACATGGCGGCCGAGACCGGCGGCAACTGCGTGATGACGCAGCCGGGTGAACACGTCGTCGCCAACGATGTGAACATCCACGGCCCCCTCAACCTGCCCTCGCGCATGCCGACGCATGCTTCCGAGCTCTACGCGAAGAACCTGTGGAATTTCCTGTCGCCGTGGATCAAGGACGGCCGGCTGGAGTTCGACTGGTCGGACGAGATCGTTGCCGGCACCCTGCTCTGCCGTGATGGCAAGACAGTGCACGCCGGTGTCAAACAGATTCTGGGAGACGCATGATGGACGGCATGCTCGCACTCTACATCTTCATGCTCGCCGCCTTCACTGGCTACGAGATCATCGCCAAGGTGCCGGTCATCCTGCACACGCCCCTGATGTCGGGATCAAACTTCATCCACGGGGTGGTGGTGGTCGGCGCCATGATCGTGCTCGGCACGGCCGATACCGTCGTCCAGCAGGCGATCGGCTTCTTCGCCGTCGCGCTCGGTGCCGCCAATGCCGCCGGCGGCTACGTCGTCACCGAACGCATGCTCGGCATGTTCAAGAAGAAGGAGGATTGATCGTGAGCCTCCCGATCTACGTACAAGGTGCCTGGTTCGCCGGCGCACTGCTCTTCATCTTCGGCCTCAAGGGCATGAGTTCGCCAGCCAGCGCGCGGCGCGGCATCGTCATTGCCGGTTACGGCATGCTGCTTGCCATTGCCGCCACCTTCCTCATTCCCGGCCTGCAGAATCTTGGCCTGATGGCCCTCGCGCTCGTCATCGGTGGCGCCGCCGCCTGGATTTCGGGAAAGCAGGTGAAGATGACCGACATGCCCCAGATGGTCGCCATCTACAACGGCATGGGGGGAGGTGCAGCGGCCGCCATCGCTGCAGTGGAATTCGCCCGGGGCGATGCCCACGGCGTCGCCACGACCGTGCTCGCCGTAGTCGGCGCCCTGATCGGTGCCGTTTCGTTCACCGGCTCGTGCGTCGCCTGGGCCAAGCTGCAGGGGGTATTGAAGAAGGCGCACCGCCTGCCGGCGCAGAACGCCGTCAACGTCGTGCTCGCCCTGGTTTCGATCGGACTGGGCGCTGCGATGGTCATCATGGCACCCGCTCGCCCCGAGCTGATCTACGGCTTCTTCGTCGTTGCGCTCGTGCTCGGCCTCATCGTCACGCTGCCGATCGGCGGCGCCGACATGCCGGTCGTGATCTCGCTGTTCAACGCCTTCACCGGCCTTGCGGTGGGCTTCGAGGGCTATGTGCTGGGCAATCCGGCGCTGATCATCGCCGGCATCGTCGTCGGTGCCGCCGGCACGCTGCTGACGCAACTGATGGCGAAGGCGATGAACCGGCCAATCTCGAACATCCTGTTCACGCCAATGACCGGCGGCGCCTCCAGTGGTGAAGCGATCACCGGCACGATGAAGGAAGTCGGCCCCATCGATGCCGCAGCGATGATGCGCTATGCGAGCAAGGTGATCATCATCCCCGGCTACGGCATGGCCGTAGCGCACGCCCAGCACAAGGTCTGGGAAATGACCTCGATCCTGGAAGAGGCGGGCGTCGAGGTGAAATTCGCTATCCACCCGGTCGCCGGCCGCATGCCGGGACACATGAACGTGCTGCTGGCGGAAGCTGGCGTTCCCTACGACAAGATCTTCGATCTCGAGGAAATCAACGGCGAATTCGCGCAGACCGACGTGGCGCTGGTCATCGGTGCCAACGATGTGGTGAACCCGACGGCACGTACCGACAAGTCGAGCCCGATCTACGGCATGCCGATCCTGAACGCCGACCTGGCGCAGAACGTCATTGTCATCAAACGCGGCAAGGGCACCGGCTATTCGGGCGTCGAGAACGCACTCTTCTACACCGACAATTGCCGCATGCTCTACGGCGACGCGCAGCCCATGGCGGGCGAGATCATCCAGCACCTCAAGGCGATGGGCTGAATCTGTGCGCTGCAGACAACGAAAAGGGGGCATCGCCCCCTTTTCGTCATGACGACCGACCAGCAAGCCTACTCGGCAAGCTGCCTTGTCATACGCAACTGGGCAAGGTCGAACCCCTGTGCCGCGGCGATCGTGCGGGCTTGCTCAAGTGCAGCAGCGTCAAGCACCGGCGTACGGGAGAGTATCCAGAGATATTTGCGGTTGGGATTGCCCACCACCGCCCAGCGGTAGGCATCGTCGAGCCCGATGATCCAGTAGTCGGACGAGAACGGCCAGAAAAAGGAAACCTTCAGCCGGGCATTCCCAGAGTCGGCAACCGGGGTCGCCCGACCTTCCGCTTCGATGAAACCGTCCTCGCTTCGGCAGCGGTTGCGAACGGAAATGCTCCCACCCTCCTGCAGCGCATAGTCGGCAGTCGTCTCCCCGATGCAGTGACGCTGGAAAAACATCGGAAAACTGCCGATCTCGTACCAGCGCCCCAGGTAGCGCTCCAGATCGACATTCGGCACGGTCGTCACGGGATGGTCATCCGCAACGGCCAGTTGTGATACCAGAACTAACAGGGCGGCAACCGCCCGTTTCCAAACGCAATTCATGATCATGCTCCATCCAGGACATGCTGAAGACCTTTGCTTGTCCGCAAGGTTCCCGCCGACGGCCGCGTCCCGACCCGGGTCTGCGCCGCTAATGCAACTCAGATGCAACAATGTGGCATTTAAGTGGCTGCTGTGATTGAATAGCGCCTTCAAAAAACAGGCTTGCCTGAACGGTTGCGCCGGACGCGATTCCACACCCCATGTCTCTGCTGTCTTCCCTGCCCCTGCTGCCGCAGATCATCCTCGCCTGCCTGCTCGGCGGCGTTCTGAGCATTGCTGCCGCGGCACTGATCATGTTCGGCCTGCCGCGCAAGTGGCTGGCGTTCACGGTCAGTTTTTCCACCGGCCTGCTGCTGGCGATGGCGATGCTCCACCTGCTCCCCGAAGCGCTCGAGATGGGGCTGACGCCGCACGAGGTCTTTCCATTGCTGCTCGGCGGCATCCTCGGCTTCTTCGCGCTGGAAAAATTTGCACTGTGGCGACACGCGCACCACGGCACCGGTGACGCGGATTCGCACCCCGGCGAGCACCAGTGCACCGATCATACGCACAGCCACCACCATGCGCACGGCCAGAGCGGTGAAACGCTGACCATCCTGATCGGCGACAGCTTCCACAACTTCACCGACGGTCTGCTCATCGCCGCTGCCTTCCTCGCTGATCCGGTGCTCGGCTGGACGACGACGATGGCAATCATCGCGCACGAAGTGCCGCAGGAAGCCGGCGACTTCGCGATTCTTCTCTCGGCCGGCTGGAAGAGGAGCCGCGCGCTGTTCTGGAACGGACTCTCCAGCCTGACCGCCATCGCCGGCGGCGTCATCGGCTACCTCGCCCTCGACAATGCCCGTCAATGGATCCCGGTGATCATCACGCTCGCAGCTTCCAGCTTCCTGTACGTCGCCATCGCCGATCTGATGCCGCGCCTGAAGCGGGAACACAGCGCGGTCGGCTGGCACAGCCTGCTGCTCGCCGCGGGCATCGCCGTGATCGCATTCGGCAGCGCACATTCACACTGACGCGATTTCCGGGAGAACAGATGCGAGCCCCGATCCTCATTGCCACCGCCCTCACGATACTGCCGCCTGCCGCACATGCGGCCAAGGGCCATATCCACGGTGCTGCCGCGCTCGATGCCAGCCTTGAGCGCGAGCAGATGGTGCTCAGCCTCGAGTTGCCGCTTGATGCCGCCACCGGTTTCGAGCGTCCGCCGAAGACGCCACAGGAAAAGGCGGCGCTGGAAGAGACCGCGCGCTACCTCAATGATGCGGCGCGTGTCTTCTCGCCATCGCCTGACGCGCAGTGCAGCATCCACAGCGTGCTGGTGCGCGTGCCATTCCTCGACGGCAAGGTGAAGACCGACGATCACGCCGACATCGCAGCCAGCTACGTCTTCAGGTGCGCACATCCGACAGCGTTGAAATCGGTCGAGACAAGCTTGTTCAGGCAGTTCCGCCGTCTCTACCGGATCGAGGTGCAGCAGGTCGGGCCCAATGGCCAGCGGGCCTCGCGAATGGCACCGAAGCAGCCGACGCTCCATTGGTAAGCCGCTCCCGACGACGATGATCGCCAGTCCCGCCCTGCGCATCGCCGACATGAGCTTCGCGTGGCCGACGCAGGCGGCGCCCTGTCTGGACATTGCGGCCTTCGAACTCGCCCGTGGCGAGCGCGTTTTCCTGCATGGACCCAGTGGCAGCGGCAAAAGCACGCTGCTCGCACTGCTCGGTGGCGTAGCACTCCCACAGCGCGGCAACATCGAAGTGCTGGGGCACGAACTCTCAAAGCTTTCGGCCAGCGCACGCGACGCATTGCGCGCCGACCATGTCGGCTTTCTCTTCCAGCAGTTCAACCTGCTGCCCTGGCTGCCGGCGATCGACAACGTACTTCTTCCGTGTGCCTTCTCGGCACGGCGCAGGGAGCAGACGAATTCGGCGGGTTCGCCGCTTCTCGAGGCGGAACGCCTGCTTGCACAGCTCGATCTCGATCGTTCGCTGTGGCACCAGTCCGCTGGAAGCCTCAGCGTCGGGCAGCAGCAACGCGTTGCCGCAGCCCGCGCACTGATCGGCCGGCCGGAAATCGTCATCGCCGACGAACCCACCTCGGCACTCGATGCCGAACGCCAGCAGGCCTTCGTCGACCTGCTGTTGCAGGAAACCGCCGCTGCAGGTGCTGCCCTCATCTTCGTCAGCCACGACCATCGTCTGGCCGGCCATTTCGACCGTAGCGTCGCCCTCGAAGCAATTTCCCGCGGCACCACGGGCATGTCGGAGAAATCCGCGTGAACGCCCTTCTTTCCATCCTGAAACTCGCTGTTCGCAGCGCCTGGAGCCGTCGTGGCACGCTTGGGCTGATGCTGGCATCGATCATGCTGAGCACGGCGCTGCTGCTCGCGATCGAACGTGTCCGGGTCGACACGCGACAGAGCTTCCGGCAATCGGTCGCCGGCGTCGATCTCGTTGTCGGCGCAAGGACCGGTGCCACACAGTTGATGCTGCATGCCGTCTTTCACTCCGGCAGTGGCGCCCTACCGCTACGCTGGGATAGTTACCAGGCAATTGCGACGCACCCTGCAACGGACTGGGCGCTGCCGCTTTCGCTTGGGGACTCGCACCGGAATCAAGCGGTGCTCGGCACCAGTGCCGATTACTTCCGGCATTTCCGACATGGTGACCGACAGCCACTGCGCTTCCGGGAAGGCCGGCCCTTCGACAAGCTGTTCGAGGCGGTTCTCGGCAGCGAGGTCGCCGAACGGCTGGGCTACGCAAATGGGCAGAAGATCGTCCTCAGCCACGGCTTGACCGATGGCGGGGCACTTGCGACCGGACATGACGACAAACCCTTTGTCGTGGTCGGCATCCTGGCGCCGACCGGAACGCCTGTCGACCGCACGATTCACGTCTCACTCGAATCCATCACTGCGCTGCATCTCGACTGGGTTGCCGGCACACCGATGAGCGGGTTCCATATCCCGGCAGCCATGGTCGGCAAATTCGACCTGACGCCGAAGGAAATCAGCGCCGTGCTGGTCGGTCTCAGGCAGCGTACAGACGTCTTCCGCATGCAACGCTTCGTGAACGAGTTCCGCGGTGAGGCGCTGATTGCTGTCCTGCCCGGCGTCGCACTCGACGAACTGTGGCAGGCAATCGGCATCATGGAACGCACCCTGCTCGGCGTCTCCGCGCTGGTCGTGCTGATCGGCCTCTGCGGTCTGGCCGCGACCCTGCTTGCCGGCCTCAATGAACGACGGCGGGAATTGGCAATCCTGCGGGCGCTCGGCGCCGGCCCCGGTCAGATCTTCGCGCTGCTGATGATCGAAGGTATGCTGGTAACGACCGCCGGTGCGATGCTCGGGGCATTGCTCGTATCGTTTGCGGGCGCTCTCGCCGCCCCCTGGCTACTCTCCGCATTCGGTATCGTGCTCAATCCCGGACTGCCGTCAGGCAACGAATTCGCGCTGCTCGCCGGTGTCGTCGCAACCGGTTTGCTGGCCAGCATGATTCCGGGCTGGCGGGCCTGGCGGATGTCGCTCGCTGACGGACTCACCCCTCGCGCCTGAATTGGAACGGTCATGAAACTTCGCTCCCTGTCGCTCATTGCCTGCCTGCTGCTTTCGACACCACTGCACGCTGCCGAGAAATACGAGGAGATCAAGTGGGAACTGCTCGTCCCCAAGGGCTGGGACCCGGCCCGGGATTTCAAGGCGCTCGACCTCGGCAAGCTCGACGATGCCGATCCCCGCGCGACGGAAGCCCTGCAGAAACTGAAGGAGATGTGGGACCAGGCGCCGACGGAACCCGCGTTGGCGGGCAAGAAGATCCGCCTTCCCGGCTTCGTGATTCCGCTCGAACGCAACAAGGCGGAACAGGTCCTCGAATTCCTGCTGGTACCCTACTTCGGTGCCTGCATCCACACGCCACCGCCGCCGGCAAACCAGATCATTCACGCCGTGTCGACCAAGCCGCTGACCAAGATGCGCACGATGGACACGGTCTGGGTAACAGGCACGCTGACGCTGACGCGCTCCGAAACCTCGTGGGGAAATGCCGGCTACCGGCTGACAGTGGATAAGGTCACGCCGTACGAGGCGCCACCGCCGAAAAAATAGCGGCGCACGCTTGCGTTGTGGAATGGCAGAAAAAAAGAGCCGCTGGATTCAGCGGCTCTTTCTTTATCGATGCGTGTTCTGGCGGAGAGGGCGTCCGCTTAGCGGAAGGCCGCTCCGCTTTGTGCATAGTCTCATTTCATTTCATTACGACTCAAAAATATCTCATAAACCATTGATCTGTAAGACTCTGAATCCAGAGGCGAATAAAAACGTCATTTCAGCTTGATTCATGACGTCTCATCATATAGCATTCTTGTACTAGGCACGGAACTAGGCTTAGGATGTTCGGCGGAGACTTTTCGAAGGCGCCGAGATGAGGAACCAATGGCACTGTTCAAACTCACCGTTGCAGCGGTCAAGGCCGCGAACAAACCCAACAGTCGGCTGTCCGACGGCGGCAACCTCTACCTCCGGATCTCTTCATCCGGTGTAAAGAGCTGGGGATTCCTCTATTCGATTGGTGGTGGTGACGGCAAGCGCGGCCGGCAGCACGAACTTGGCCTCGGGCCTTTGCATACTGTTAGCCTGGCCGAAGCGCGTGAGAAGGCTGCTGAGCTCCGAAAGATTCTTCTCGATGGCAGAGATCCTGCCCGTGAGCGGATCCGCGCCTCCCACAACCGGCAAAAGGCTGAAGTCTCGTTCGACGAAGTCGCAGAGGAGTACATCGAAGCGAAGAAGTCTGAGTGGGCCAACGCAAAGCATCTGGAGCAATGGCGAAATTCCATTAAGACCTATGCTTCACCCATAATCGGCAAGTGCTCAACCTCTGACATCGATCTTGACCTGATCGTCAAGGTGCTGCTGCCGATCTGGTCCGTGAAGACAGAAACCGCCGTACGCCTGCGCGGTCGCCTGGAGCGAGTGCTCGACTACGCTGCGGTCAAAGGGTACAGAAACGGCGAAAACCCGGCGCGCTGGAAAGGCGGACTAAAAGAGATACTCCCGTCGCCAACGAAGATTGCGGCCGTGCAACACCACGCTGCCCTCCCATATGGCGAGGTCGGCGCCTTCATGGCGAAATTGCGGCAACAGGCCGGCGACGGGCCGCGCATGCTCGAGCTGGCAATTCTCTGCGCATCTCGAAGCGTTGAAGTCCGCGGCGCGCGCTGGGGCGAGATCGACCTGGAAGCGAAGACCTGGACGATTCCTGCCGACCGCATGAAGATGCGTCGAGAGCACCGAGTTCCCCTTTCTTCTGCTGCCATGAAGCTGCTGAAGACGCTGAAGGCGGAAGCGGAGGCCGAAAAGCGCGAACTGCTGCCGGACGCCCTCGTCTTCCGCGCGTACGGCAAGGAGGGGCGAGAATTCAGCGACGCGGTAATGTCGGCGACTCTGAAGCGCATGGGCATCAGCATCACTCAGCATGGCTTTCGCTCGACCTTCCGCGACTGGGCAGCGGACTGCACCAAATTTCCCCGCGAGATATGCGAGATGGCCCTCGCGCACAAGGTGGCAGATGGCGCCGAGGCCGCCTACTGGCGCAGCGATGTATTCGACAAACGAGCCCACCTGATGGAGGCATGGGGGCGATTCTGCAACACAGTGAAAAACGCTGATACGGCAGAGGTGGTGCCGATCGGCGCGGCAAGGAGTAACACCGTCGCCTGACGGACTCAGGCAAGCGGGGCCGGAAGGTGATAGCGCACCGACCAGCCCCTAACCACAACGCACTGCAAGGAGTACGAAATGGCTAGCACGCATTTTACGCATCAAATTGAACTGGCAAAGCATGCCCTGGCGCTCTCGGACGAGATCGCGCTGGAAGGCGACCGGCAGCTCACGCTGCTCTACGCGATTCGCGACCGGATCGCCGAGGCATTCAAAGAAACCGACTCGAGCAGCGCGCACGCGGCGCTGAACCTGATCGAGATCCTAGCCGATCTGATGGGCGATGCCGAGAGCCAGCTGATGCTGCGCGGCATGCTCGAGACCCTTTCCAAGGAGGTGGCAGCATGAGCACGCCCGCAGAAGTAACTCTGACCGATGCAGGCCTTGCCTGCCGCTCGATCGCGCGAATTTCTTCCGATTTGATGAACTCGCCCCTGGATTCGCGCACCGCCGAGATGGTCTGGGCGATCTTGCTGATAGCCGAGGCGATGGTCGATAAAATCGAAAAGGTGGAATCGTGACCCCCGCCGACTGCAAGAATCTGACCTTCCGCGAAATCCAGCTGCTCAAAGTCTTCCGGCTGTGTGATGATCGTGGCCGGTCATTGGTGGAACGGGTCGCCGAGGATCAGAGTAGGCATACCAAACAGCCTGTGCGCCTGGCGCTGATGACAGGAGGTCGCCATCATGAAGCTTGATCAATCGTGGCGGCCTGATGGTTCGAAAAAAGGTGATTACGTCAATCATGAGAGACGGCCGGATAAGTGGGCTTGGGAATTTCTGCGCAGAAATCCTGAATACCAGGCCGACTATGCTAGATGGAATGCGCTTCCCGACACCGAGGAGGGCGATGGGGGGTACAGCTCCTGGTCAATGAAGTTCGATCGCCCCAGCTGGGGAGAATTTGAACCGATGGCGTACTTTGAGCCGTGTGAAGGTTTTCCAGCGCTCAACGAAGAAACCTTTGGAGAGTACGAACGGCGGACAGGAATAGCTCCGATGCCGCTTGAGCGTGCTCTGTGCCAAAAATGGGGGATGATTACCCTTTCGGAAGGGGACCCGTCCAGGATCTACACTGGCCAGCAGTTTGTCACGCACCAGCGGTACGAGGTTTTTGCTCCGTTGCACCTACGCTGCGCAGGGGCCAAGAGTTTATTTGGATCTTCTATTGACCCGGTTACAAGCCTTGTCGCAACGACGAAGATGATTCACGCCAACGTGATCTATGACCTGGGCGACGAAGACAGCGACGAGGCAAAATATCTCGACACGAAAATATCATCACCAGACTACGCTGTTTTTGCATTCGACCTTCGCATAGACCCGAAGAAGCAGACGGATGATGTTCTCGAGCTACTGCGCGGCATGCGCGAAAAGCGGCCGAAGACGGCCGGAGGAATCCAGCCACGCGTGCTGCTTCGGAGGCTTCGGATCCTTGACGCCGTTGATGTAGCAAACAAAAGCCAAGCGGCAGTCTCCAAGATGCTGGACCTCGACGAAGCAATCGTTAGCAAAGATCTGAAGGCGGCACGTTTGCTTGTCGAAAACGGTTATCGAAAAATGGGTTTGATCGACTAGCCCTGCATCACCTCACCCTGTAAGAAGGCCCGTTTCCGAAAGGATCCGGGCCTTCTTCATTTTGCCGGACTCCTTGCGATTATTGCTCACCTAGTAATTTTTGCATGTGAATAAGAAAACCGGTCTGTCAATCTTGCCTCACGTCGCATCAATTAACTGCGACTCGTAGCGAAGTGGTTTCACTTCGTACAACCAGTGAGTGCGAGGCAAAAATGAAACTACGTGCCGATGTTGCCGAAGCGTTGCGCAGCTTCGACAGCCTTCCCGATTGCGCCGAGGTCAGGCTCCCCGTCGTCCAGGCGCTTAAGGGTGGGATTTCCCCTGCGACAGTCTGGCGTCGCGTTGCATCCGGCGACCTGCCACAGCCCCACCGCATCAATCCGCGTTGCACTGTGTGGGTTGTTGGCGACCTTCGACGCCACCTCAACAAGGCAGCCTGATCATGGCTGCCGCCGTCATCCAATTGCGCAAGCCGCGCAGCCAACGTCAGCACCGAGAGCCGACGCGCGAGGAGAAGCTGGCAGTCCTCCGTTTCCAATCCAGGCGGGCCATGGAAGCCCGCAATCCGGCACTCTGCGGCGAGACGCTGCGGATGCTCGCATACCTTGCAAAGGTCGCGCGGCCGCGAGCCAAGTCCATCTACTGGGATGGGATCCGCTTTCCGCTACGCCAGGGCCTCGTGATCAACTCCGTGCTCTGCCCGGACACGGGCCGGCCGCTCGTGGGGGCCATGGCGCTATGAGCTCAAAGAACCGCGTCACCCACAAGAAAGGGCCGTCGTTTCGGAGCAAGAAGTCCCACGGCAGGCGAATTCAGTCGGAACTGCTCGACACCCTCAAGCCTTCGCTGTTGGCCGGCCTCGGCCAAACACGCGGGAGCAAGGTTCGCCGGGGGAAAGAATGACGCATTCCGACTGCGTTGCAGAATTCCGGCGCGCGATGGTCGCCGCAGGCTTGTCCCTAGTGAATTCAAATATCGAGGCCGACGGCATTATCCATCGGGGCCGAGCGGAAAGCGACAAGGCAGGAAGCTCGAATGCCTGGTATGTGCTTCACTTGGGTGACCCGCCCTATGGCGCCTTCGGAAATTGGCGGACTGGCCAGTCTGAAACATGGACGCCGGCCTCATTTCGAGCGGCGACACCGGCAGAGCGGCAGGCGCTCGCGGTCCGCATGGCGGAAATAAAGGCGGCGCGCGATGCCGAGCAGGCCGCCATTCGTGCTGCGTCCCGTGTGCGTGCCGCAAAGCTCTGGAACCGCGGCCGACCGGCCTGCAACGATCACCCCTACCTCATCAAGAAGCGCGTCGGCGCGTACGGCGTCCGAGATCTGCGCGGGCAGCTTGTTATCCCGATGCGCGACGCTGGCGGCACGTTACACAGCCTGCAATTCATCGGGGCGGACGGACGTAAAGCTTTCCTGACCGGCGGCCGGAAGCGCGGCTGCTACTTCGCCATCGGGCGCCCTGGTGCGGAGATTTGCATCTGCGAAGGCTACGCCACCGCCGCCTCGGTCTTCGAGGCCACTGGCCACGCCACGGCCTGCGCATTCGACGCCGGTAATCTAGAGCCGGTGGCACGCAGCCTGCGCGGCAAGTTTCCGGACATCCGCATCACGATCTGCGCCGACGACGACGCAGAGACAAAAAATAATCCCGGCCTCAGCTATGCCGAGGCGGCCGCGCGTGCAGTTCATGGCTATCTTGCCGTGCCGGTCTTCGTGGAAAGGGCGCAATGAGCGGGCTTTCCGACTTCAACGACATGGCAAACGCCGTCGGCGCTGACGCGGTGCGTGAAACCGTCGCCGCTGCGCGGCCGGTTGCCAGTGAAACAAGGAAGGGCCGGGTTATCCCTATGGCGCCACCTTCAGATCGGCAGCTGTCGGCGGCTATTGAAGATCAATGGCCATATTCTGACGGCAGCGTTGACAGGTTCCTTCGGACGCCCGCTCCTGAGCAGCAATTCGCGGTCAAGAACCGGCTCCTAGCGAACCGTGGGCATCTCTTCACCGGGCTTGGGGGGGTCAGCAAGACCCAAATTGCGATTCAGCTTGGAGTTGCATTCGCAATCGGCCGCTCGACATGGGGATGGGAGGTTTCGAGAACAGGGTCGGCGGCCATCTTTCTTGCGGAAGACACGGCAGACAACGTGCATCGGAAGTTGGCCGCCATCGCTGAGCATGGCGGCTTGAGCGACGCAGAGCGCGATCTGGTAGGTGAGCGCGTGCATGTTTTCCCGTTGGCCGGGAAGAAGAGCAACCTGCTGATGATGTCGCCGGGCGTCGGTCTCGTTGAATCCTATCTTGTCGGCGAACTGCTCCGAGTTGCACGCAGCATTCCCGACCTTGTCTTCGTGGTGCTCGACCCAGCGCTCGCACTGACCGAGGGCGACGAAGCCAACCCGGCGCACCAGCGCCGCCTCGGCGAGCTGGTTGATCGCCTGGCGATCGAGCTTAACGCATGTGTGGTGCTGACCAGCCACGCTGCCAAGGGCCTGCAAATGGCGGAAGAGATCGGCAGCCATACGAGCCGAGGCAGCGGCGCGATTACCGATGCCGTCCGCGCGGAATACGTGATGCGAACGATGACGGCAGCCGAGGCCAAGCGGTACGGCATTTCCGACCTTGAGAAGCGGAAATCGCACGTGCAGCTGGTCGTCGCCAAAGGAAACGAGCTACCGCCGGAGGCGTTTCTCCCGCTGTGGCTTCGCCGCGGCCCCGGCGGCGTCCTATTCCCTGCCCACCTCGAGGAAAGCGAGCAGGATGCCGGCGACGACTTCCTGAGCAAGCGCGACGTCGACGCAATGCAGGTGCTGCGCGAGCTTACCAAGAAGGGGAATGTCACCGTTGCTGAGTGGGGCCGCCAGTGCGTTGCCCGCGGCGTGATTGCGGGCGGGTCCGCCTCCTCCGTCGAAAAGGCAATCCACCGAATCAAGAAGTCGCTGCTCACCAATGACTTGATCGAACCTGGCATCGGACGCGGCGTTTTTCATCCAAAGGAAGCGGAATGACGACTTGTCCGGACATCGCTGCTTCCGTCCGGACATCCGGACATCCCCCTAAAGGGGGAATGTCCGGTCTGTCCGGAGTCTGAAGCGTCCGGAGTGTCCGGAGATTGTCCGGAATTTGTCCGGAGATTGTCCGGAATTTGAAAATCACAAACCAAGGAGATTTCAGTGCAAATCGATTTTTTGAAGCTGATGCGGCTGCCAGCCGTCCAGGAAGCAATCCGCCGGGAGAACGGCGCATTTGAGGAAAACATAACGCGCAAGCGTTTTGCGCTCCTTGATGACCTCGAGAAAGCGGAAACGATGCTCGATTCCGCAGAGGTCGAAACAGAGGCGGCACGCAAACTCTTTGAAAGTGCCCAGGCGGCAATGTTTGTCGAGCGCGGGAAACTCGGCAACGCGCAGCGGCGCGCCGATGTCGTAAAGCAACGCATATCGTTCATTCGCAAGCAGTTGCACGATCTTGGCGAGGGTCACGCCATCTATGGGGAAAGCCGAGCGGCATCGATCAAGGCGCACCTGGAGCGCGAGATTGAGAAGCTAAAAACTTCCGCCCCGGCCCAAAAAGCGGAGCAAAAAGAGCGGCGCGAGATGTACCGCGCCAAGCTGATGGCTGACCTTGAAACTGCGTCCTCGGTCGTCAAGCGAATGGCTGAACTTCGCTATTCGCGCGTATCGCCAATTGAGCTTACCGAATCCGTCGATCGCCTCCTTGAGGAGATCGGAATCAACGCGGAAGAAAACAGTACTTTTCTTACAACCTGAAAGGAGATTGAAATGCCCCTGCACTCATTTTTTAGAAATCGTGAAGATATCGAGGCTCCGACGATCTACTCAGGATCAAGCAGCGGATCAATTACGGGTGCCGCCGTGCGCTGCCATCATTGGGAAGGCCCGTCTGTAATGTTCAAGGAAAGCGCATCTGGCGCCGGTACGCTGAGCGGCGCCAAGATTCAAACCAGCATGGATGGGGCAACGGGATGGGTTGATGTTGAAAACTTTCCGGCAAGCCCTGCTGATCCTGCCAACAATGAAATTGCTGTGCCGGAAACGATGCTGATGCGATTTGTCCGCTACACAGCAACGGTTAGCGGTGGGTCGAAGACGGTCAGTGTCACCGCTAGTTCCCGCAGAAAGTTTTATGACTGGGATCTCGCTTCGTGACCGACCAGGAAATCCTAACCCGAGCGGCTGAGCTGCTGGTGGCGAGGATGCGTAAAGCCGTCAGAATCGGCGATGCGAACGAGCTTTGTCTGCATGCTGCTATCCGTCTACGTAGCGAAGTGCGAGAAGTAGTTCTCGCGTACTGGCTTGGGCACGAAGATCGGCTTATTGCGGTGGAGGAAATAGCCGCGGGTGGCGATGCCGTTGTCAGTTACTCGCCGCGCGATCTGGCAAGGAAGGCGCTGCTCGCAAATGCGACATCCGTCGCCATTGTGCACAACCATCCGCCCGGCACGGATCCGCGACCATCCGACACAGATCGCCAGGCGGCGACGTCGATCAATCAATTCCTCTCTGTCGTCGGAGTATTTCCCGCAGGCCACTTCGTTGTAACCGCAGAGGGGGCTGAAAACGTCATGACCGGCGACCGCTGCACGTTCTTAACCGAGGTTAGGACGCTCGATCCCCGGTATTGCGAGCGGTGCAACGCCCTTAAAGAAAATCACTAGGAGAAAATCGTGCCTTCCATTCAATCACTCACCCAGCAGGATCTTGAGCAGATGCAGCGGTCTTTTACCACCTGGGGTCGACTCGATCTGATGACCGACGCCTTTCGCGCACAGTGCAACGAAACGGCGAAGCTGATCGAAAATTTTCTCACCGATCCGAGCGAAGCAAGCGCCGGTCCAATGGTCGATTCGCTGCTCGCCACACAGACCGCCGCGGGTGAAGAATCGGCCCGCATTGATCGGCTCGACCAGGCCGCAAACGCGATGCGCATCGCCCATGCCTTTAACGATCCCCGGCAGTGGGCGCGTGAGCTCGGCGCTTTCCTTGGCAACCTCTCCGAACCGCACGCAAACATGATGATGGCGCAGTTCGCTGACGAGTTTTGCAAGCTGGGCGAGCTGTTTCGGGCGCTGCGCATGCAGTCGCCGGCTGGCCTGCAGTAGGTGGCACCATGCTGTCGATCAAGGTCGAGCTGAAGGGCGCCGAGAAGTTCTTGAACAGCGTTTCGGATCTGGGAAAGCAGGTCCGCTACGCTGCGGCGGTGGCGCTGACCCGCACCGCGCGTCAGGTATCGATCGCCGGTCAGGAAGAGGTCGCCAAGGTCTTCGACAAGCCGACGCCGTTCATCAAGCGGGCGATCGGCTTTACCTCGGCGACCAAGCAGACGCTGGCGGCCCGTGTCTTCGTCAAGGATCGGCAGCAGCGCTACCTCCTTCCGCACATCACTGGCGGCAGTCGCCCGCTTAAGCCATTCGAGCAGCGCCTCGGGCAGCCGGCGAAGAGTGTCGGCTTCTGGGTGCCCGGGCCGGGCGTACGCCTCAACACCTACGGAAATATCCCGCTGGCAACGATCAAGCAGATTGCGGCGCAACTACAGGGCGCCAAATCGGCGCGCGGCAAGTTCCGCGAGGTCTTCGTCGGGGTGCCCAAGAATCAGCCGCAGCGCCCCTTCGCGGTATGGGCGAAGACAAAGAGCGGCGGACTCGTACCACTGCTGATCCGCATCGATAACCCCAACTACACCAAACGTTTCGACTTCCAGGGTATTGCCCGCCGGGTCGTCGGGCAGACCTTCGAGAATGAATTCAACCGGGCGCTGAAAGAGGCCTTGGGCAGATAGGAGAGCAGCATGGCAATGGAAAACATGAACGTGGTTATCACCGCCACCGATCGCACGACGGCGGCACTCCAGAACATCAAGGCCAGCATGGGCGGCCTGATATCTCAGGCAGGGACATTGAGCGCTGCACTCGCCGGAATTGGTGCGGGCTTCTCTGCCGGTGCGCTGACGGCTGGCATCAAGCAGGCGATCAACGATTTCGACAATCTCGGCAAGATGGCGCAGAAGGTGGGGGTCAGCGTCGAGACGCTTTCCGGACTCGACTTCGCTGGCAAGCTCTCCGACGTTTCCCTGGAGGCAATCGGAACAGGCCTGAAGAAGCTGTCGGTGAACATGGCCGATGCGGCCAAGGGTGGCGGAGAATCGGCTGCCGTGTTCAAGGCGCTGGGTATCTCGGTAAAGGATGCCGCGGGCAACCTGCGCTCCTCCGACGAGGTTTTCGCGGATATCGCCGACGCCTTCGCCGGGATGGAGGACGGCGCCGGTAAGACGAACATCGCCATCAAGCTGCTCGGCAAGGCCGGAGCCGATCTGATCCCGCTGCTCAACCAGGGCAGCAAGGGGATCAACAGCATGAAGAAGGAGGCGGAAGAATTCGGCGCCCTGATCGGCACCGACCTGACGGCGAAGTCTGAGCAGTTCAATGACAACCTGACCCGCCTTAACGTCGCCATGAATGCCTTCAAGGTGACGCTTGCCTCGGGCGTGATCGATGACCTGAACAATCTGGCATCTGGCATGCTGGCCGCGTCCAAGGCATCCGGTGGATTTTGGAAGGGTCTGCTGCTGCTCGACGGTGCTGAGAGCCAGAACCCGGTCGCCGCACTTGAGAAGATCGAGGGATCTATCGAGCGCCTGAAGAAACTGCGAGAAGAACTTGCAAATTCGACGGTGGGCAAGTCGCCCCTGGCTGGCCTCCCGCTGCTCGGCGTCAGTGGCGACATCGCCGACATTGATCGCCAGCTCGCGCTGCTGACGACAAAGCAAAAGGCCCTGCGCGACCTTGCCAATCAGCGTGGCGCGTTTGACTTTGGCCCGCCGGTCATTTCTCCTGACAAGACCAAGCCGCCCAATGTGCCAGATGGTAACGCCAGCAAGGTGCTGAGCGACTACGTGAAATTCACTCAGGCAATCGAGGAGCGCATCGCGGTATCGCGCCTTTCGCTCAACACCGACGAGAAGCTGACCGAGGCTGCGAAAGAGATGGCCCGCTTCGAATCCGATCTGGCCACCGGCAAGATCAAGATGACCGAGACCGAGGCAAACCTGAGCCGCGCCCGAATCGAAAGCCTTGATGTGATCCAGAGGCAGGCGGCGGCCAACAGCGAAGCGATGCAGCAGGCGAAGAAGGAAGCTGAAGAGCTGCAGCGCATGATCGATTCGACCGACGTCGGCAAGAATCTCAAGGGGATGCGCGGCATGGCTGCGGCCGAACTGGCCTTCGGTCAGGGCAAGATCGATGCCGAACAGTTCGAGCAGATCAAGCGCAACTTGATGGGTTTGAAGGATGAGTCCGACGAAACCTTCCGCGATCTGCAGCAAGCCATTGAAGGCTGGGGCCGCGCCTCGGCTGATGCTATTGCCGACTTCGTAATCGATGGAAAGGCCAGCTTCTCCGATCTCGCGAATTCGATCCTGCGCGACCTCGCGCGCATGGTCGCCTACAAGACCATTACCGAGCCGTTGTTCAAGGGAATCAGCAAGGCTTTCGATTCGGGTGGCGGTGGGCTCGACTTTGGTGGCGTGCTGGGGGAAATGCTCGGCGGATTCTTTGGTGGCATCTTCGGCGGTGGCCGTGCCTCCGGTGGCCCGGTTGTGCCTGGACAGTATTACGTCGTCGGAGAGAACGGCCCCGAGGTGCTGGTGCCGGGCATGTCTGGAACGGTAATCCCGAATGGCGGCGGCATGGGCGGCGGCACAGTGGTGAACGTCATTGAAGCGCCGGGCAAGGGTGGGCAAACCGAGCAGCGCACCGAAGGCGGCGTCAGCATTGTTGACGTGTTCGTCGAGCGTATCTCATCGAAGCTTGCATCGGACGTAGCCCGAGGCGATGGCGCCCTCCCTGCCGCGCTGTCATCAACCTACGGCCTTAACCGTGTTGCCGGTGCGTACTGAGAATTGTGGGTCCTCCGCCAGACTTTGCCGGGCAGGTATTCGCGACCCCGGCTTGTCTCTAGTCACAGGGTTTTTCCAAAGGGGCTATAGGATGTTGAATCAACAGGAAATTGCAGATCACTTGGACCTCAGCCAACCGACCACAAGCCAATGGCTGGAGCGACTTGGCATCGATTGGAAGACGTCGACACTCGACGCCATCCGCATCGCGTACATCCGCGCGCTGCGCGAGCAGGCGGCCGGGCGTGCCGCTGCCGGCGACCTCGATCTGGCCACCGAGCGCGCCCGCCTGGCGCGAGAGCAGGCGGACAAGGTGGCGATGCAGAACGGCGTTGCGCGCAACGAGCTGGCGCCTGTGATCCTGATCGAAGAGGTTCTGACGAAGGCAGCCAGCCGGGCCGCAGCGATCTTCGACGCTATCCCCGGCATGGTGCGCCGTCGCGTTCCGCGCCTGACGACGGAAGAGCTCGATCTCATCGCCGCCGAAATCGCCCGGGCGCGAAATGCGGTCGCCAGCATGTCGCTCGCCGACGTTGCCCCCGACGAAGATACGGACTTCGAAATCACTGTCACAGGGACCGCCGCCTGATGAATCGCCTCGCCCACATCAGATTCGGCGTTGCGGCGCTCCGGCAGCACTTGGCCCGCGGGCTGGAGGCTTTCGGCGTTCCCGAGCCGATGACGCTTGCCGAGTGGGCAGAGCAACATTTCTACCTGTCGGCGGAATCGTCCTATGTCGAGCAGGCGTGGAAGCCGTGGTCATTCCAGCGCGCCATCATGACCTGCCTGTCGAATGACGACATCCGCGAATTGATCCTCCGGAAGGCTGCACGCATTGGCTACACGAAGATCATCCTCGCCGCGATCGGCTACTTCGCACAGCACAAGCGCCGCAATCAGGCGATGTGGCAGCCGACCGACGATGACCGCGACGAATTCGTGAAGACCGAGCTAGATCCGATGCTGCGCGACGTAAAAGTGATGGAGAGCGTGTTCCCGGCCTACCTGGCGCGCCACAAGGACAACACGCTGCAGGCGAAGAAGTTCTTGGGCTCGATCTGCCACCTGAAGGGCGGCAAGGCCGCAAAGAATTTCCGGCGAATCTCGGTCGATACCGGCTATCTTGATGAGTACGACGCATTCGACCCGAATATCGAGAAGGAAGGCGATCCTGGCATGTTGGCGGCCAAGCGCGTGGAGGGCGCGACCTTCCCTAAGCTGGTGATCGGCAGCACGCCAAAGCTTAAGGGCTTCTCGAATATCGAGAAGCGCGAGCGCGACGCCGACGTCTTCCTGCAGCGCCATGTGCCGTGCCCGGAGTGCGGCGACTATC
>Ga0268298_10001250_pt1 | contig 30379 bp, 24 predicted proteins | sample WWTPWeurt_MetaG_FD_194462 | JGI IMG/M metagenome (GOLD analysis project Ga0268298, IMG submission 194462) | Activated sludge microbial communities from WWTP in Nijmegen, Gelderland, Netherland - WWTP Weurt | ecosystem: Engineered > WWTP > Aerobic digester > Activated sludge | place... | reverse complement strand
TTTGATGGACTCAAATCTGGAGAATATTTACTTCAGTTCTTTTCGCAGGATGGAAAATGGGTCGGCACAAAAAAATTGGTAGTTTTATGAGCTGATATTTACTTTTAAGGGATTCATGTTTATTTTACTGATGAAACAAATTTCAAAAATATTAAATCAAAATTTCCTCTTTAATTTAATTTACTGCAATTGCATAATGGGAAAATTAAATAGTCAAACATTCTACAGTAAGACATACACGCGCGATAGTGGTTTTCACTATTTTTCTGGTCTGGCCACGTACGATGATTGTTTTTACGTATTGAGTCATTACATTGATCCCGAAGTCAAGAACCGGTATGGTGCTACTGCGCTGTTAAAATTTGATTGGGGAGGCAACATCCTCCAGTTGGATTCACTTCCACCAAAAGATGGAAAGTCTTTCGCCTGGCCAAATGATCTAGAGGTTAGTGATGATTCCCTGCTTTATGGTATTCTTACAAGGGATCACTTTCCCGTATTGTACAAATGTAATGAGATGCTTGATGCTAAAATGTACAACATGCCAGGTGTATTGGTAGCGAAGTATATTGATTTGATGTCTCTCGAATCACAACTTGTAGATTTGTACGGAATCAAGTCTTGAGAATATATACTTTGGTTTTTTTAAGTATGGCAAATGCTTGGCTTCAATAAAGTTGGTCGTTTTGTAAATCATAGTAAACCATACTTAGAAGTCAAACCAAAAGTCAAGAATAAGGAAGTCCTTTAGGATTATAGTGAAGTTAACTTAATTTTTTCAAGTGTAAAAGCAAGCTGAGTGAAGTTTAATCGATCTTAATGCCTGATGATGGGATAGAGGTATAAACGAAAAGAGCAATAAGTGTTGTATGTAAAGATTTACTCTTGTATTATGGATCAGGGATTTAGTAATATGAAACAGGTTAAATGATTAAACTGTAGTGGTGAATGCTTCATGTTAACCTATCTATCCGGGCATTGATATACTCACTGGTAATCCTCGCAAATCTGGTCGGCAGCCATAGAGCTCATCGCCATGATGGTCCACTGCGGATTGACTCCAATGCTCGTTGGAAAAACAGAAGCATCGGTTACATACACGTTATCATATCCTTTCAATTTAAAATCCGTACCCACCACGCCTTCAATGTTGGGATTTCCAGACATAGCATTTCCGCCTTGAGGATGCGCTGTGCTCAAGATCAAATCCGATTGTTTCAATTCGTATGCATCAAAATCTTCCAGAAAACTTTGGTAACTATGTTGATTGGATAGATCCACATGAATTCCCGGATTTAAAGGGATGACTACGGATCGAGCCCCAGCAAGTTTTCCCAATTCAACCATTGCACGCATGGCCTTTTTTATTTTTATTAAATCACCAGAATCAGCCAAATTGAATTCGAAAGCACGCCCCGTAAGCCTGTCGTATTTCCGGTCAATCCTTCCGATGTTTGAACTGCCGAGGAGAATTCCGAAATTCAAACAATGAGCGTAGTTTTTCAATACTTCGCGGTGGGTTTCAAAGTTAAATGGAATTGTAATCGAAAATGCAGCGGGCGGATTGAAGTAAGTTTCAAAAATGTAATCATCCGATTTGTGCAATGCCGCTAAGGTGATTTGGGTTCCATCATAGGCTTTTAATTCATCATCAAAGGTAAATGCAAACGGAAATGCATAATTGCAGGCAAGGTTTTTTCCTAGAGCCATGTTGTTATGATTTCCATCCAAACTCCGCATGAGTAAATGCGTGGAAGCAATGCAACCACAACATACGATCAATGCTTTGTTGATTGCAATGGTTTCCATTCCAAGCGGGGTTTGGACTAAAATGCCCGATGCTTTTTTCTTTCCTTGAACTGCAACGGACACCTCTTCGGAACTAAATTTCAATGCATCGGTTTGCGTGAGCACATGAATGCCCTTGCTTTCTGCCCAAGGAATGTAAGTTGATTCCATGGACAATTTTTTTCCTCGTTTGTTGCCAACATTCCACAAACCATCGCCATCTTCACATCGGGCGTTGACCATGAGCGGATCTTCCAGTTGCAGCACATTTCCATGTTTCTGAATAAATGCGACGACGGCCTTCCTGAATTTATTTGCTACATGTTGATTGATGGCATTTGGGTGCAATGTGTGAATATTGATTTCACGTTTGATTTGGAGGTAATGTTTGTGAATCTTCCCCAGAGGAATGCCATAAGCATTTTCCCAAATGGTTTGCATTGCGGGTGGCATTTCAAGGCAAACGGCATTGTTGATTACCGTCGTGCCACCCAAAGCTTCCCCTTGAAGAACCACCATGTCAAATTTTTTGGTTTGTTGCAGTCCACCTTCTTTATATAGCTTAGCCAACATGTCCATTTCATCATCATTCATGTCGGTGTGCCTGGAAAGTCGGCTTCCACGTTCTATCAACAAAATTTTCGAAGGGTCAATGCGATGGCACGAAGCCAGCCTGTATGCCATGACGGCACCACTCGCACCCGATCCCACAATGACATAATCATAATCATTTCCATGAGGTGCATCTGCTCGTGATGAACTCAAGTGATTTGCAGGCAATGTATCTGCTGGAATGTTTACGGAAGGTCTGAAATTGAACGGATCATTTTCATCGAATGGCAAGGGAGGTACTTGCATAAACGGCGGACTTCCAAATTGTGTGCTGGTGGCATAGCGGTCTCTGCGTTCCGGTTCAATATATCCTACAAACGACCGGCCTTCGGCTGTGGACAAATAGGATAATGATGCAATCGCTTTTAATGAAATGCCAATTTTGTTCGCAGCAATTGCCAATTCCGGTAGGCAAGCAAGACGGATTTGAGCGGGTGTTCTCAGGATGTATTTTTTTAAAAAATAGCAACGTTCTTCCAAGGACATGTTTGAAAACCTTGGTCTGAGCGCCAGCAGTGGAGATAATATATTCTCAAGAATGAAAAATGGAAAGTTGATCAATCCGCGTTTTCGCCCTTTGATGCTCGCTATAAACTTGTCCACTTTTTTGACTGCAGCAAGTGCGTTGACCTGGTCATCACCATAAATGGCCGTGACGGTTGCATGCGCAGTGTCGGCTTCGGATGGATGCAAGGTAGTAATCTGTAAATCCATGTTGTAATACAAAGTTCGGGCCTTGCGCAGGATCATGATCAATGCAAAACAGGACAGCAGATAAATCAATAGATATGCCTTTAATGGGCTTTGCACCACCTCCGAATTCAAATAGAAATGAACAAGCCAAAACAACCCAGCGATTGCACTAAAAATCAAAGGATCGGTGAGATTGTGCGTAAAAACCGACCGGAGGCCCTTGTATCTGTAACAATAATAAGCAATCAGTGAACTGGTGAATGCAAAGGTGACCGAATTGAGCAACATGGATTCAGGGGATTTGATGAGTTGGTACCATTTTCCAATGAAACCATTATCACCAGGGCCCCAAATGAATCCCACAAAGAGCATGATGAACAAGATCGAAAACATGATGCATCCAACAAGGTAAATGCATTGCAAAATTTGCTCGGCAATGGTGGCGTCTTTTGATGCTAAGGTTTTTCCAAAAGTATTTTTGTCAAATACTTTTTTGCTCCGAAGATACAATACCAAACCAACAATGGTTGCCAGACTATCCACTATGCCCGATTGCAACAAAAAGTCTTCTCCGCTGCTGAAAAAATACAAATAAAAGGAACAAAGGGCGGCAACGAGGTTTCCTAAAAGAAAAATGCGAAGTGCAATGAATCGAACACCGGCATGAAAAGCAGCAATCATAGCGAGCAGAATGAAATTGCTGATTTTACCAATGGAGTGTACATGATGGAAAGGGTTGGCGTAAGTATCTGAAATCAAATTGGACAAGAGCTCAGGCCAGATGGTTTCCTGTGAGGACAAAGAAATCCAACCCAAAACACCCAGGACCAGAATGCTTAGGTACGCAAGGAAGAACAAGCCTAAGATTCGCAATATCCAAAAATCAAAATCAATACCAGCAAAGCATTTCTTTCCTTGCTGCTTGAGTAGAATGCGCTTTGGAAGAGCCAATGGAGGATCACTGGTGCGTTCTTCATTGAATAGCTTGAAATAACTTTCATCAAAGTGGTTAGTCTGTTTTTTTGCCAGGAATGAAGCAATGATTCTCGAAATCCACAAACAAACAGGTCCCATGAGCAAACCATCCAAGGACAACGTGACGAGAAACCTTAATCCAATGGGTTGGATGTTGAATACAAAGCTATCCGGATAATAATTCCATATGGACGGATCGTTCAAGCTTCTTGCGCCGTGTGTTTCAAGAAAGATATCGGTGATGAAGAGCGGAATCAAGATGATGAGGTAGTGAAAGAGCGAACTTGCTTTTCGGGTATTGACGATGATGTATGCATAAAGTCCACCAAACATGATGACTTCAGCGATTTGCCAAGCTAAGCATTTGAAGAATACAATCTTAAAAACAGGACCTATGAGAACAAGTAAAAGGATGGTAATGATGCTGCAGACCGACATATGGAGAATGGTTCTACTTTTTTTGGAAAGTGCATCCAATGGGTCTGCATGCTTGTAACCTTTTAAATGAAATATTGGTATCATGATTTACAGATTTAATGTTGCGTTATGCTGATTGAGAATCCCACTTGAGTTGCTCTGACAATCGCAACTTGTTCAATTTATCATGAACTTCGGGTTCGATACCATGTTCAATGGCTTTGCGCTTGATGCGGTTTGTCAATTCTTCCAATGCAGTATTTTGCTTTAACTGGTCGATTTCCGCCATCATGATATTGTTCAATTGTTCATTGAACTGAAATTGCTTTTTAAGATTTTGATTCTCTTCTGCCAATGCTTTTTGATTTTGTTGCGATTTTCTTCTTTGTATGTAAAGCCAGGTAAGCACACCGGCCAATAGCGCAATTCCTAAGATCAGCTGCCAAAAATACTTTTCCCACCATTTTTCGTTTTGACGGTCCAGCGAATCCACGATGGCCTGCATTTTAGTCAAAGTTGCATCCAAAGGAGCAGTGATGGTATTTGCAATGGCCTTTTTGGTTTCTTCATTGAGGAAACCACTCCGCACTTCCATTCCAAGAGAGTCGAGTTGAATACGGGATAATACGCCCGAGACAAAGTTTCCAACCAATGCTTTGTTGTGCTCTGATAAAATATTGGAAAGGGCTTTTTCCATATGCCTACGGGACTCAGAACTCGAAATACTCTTCAGCACACCTTTGAGCAAAGAATCCAATTCAAATCCAAGGTTGTTGCGTAAAGTATTCAATGACATTTGAACGGAATCTGAAGCCAACTCAGCACTTACTCCTTGAATCGTTTTTCGCACCAACGCTTCCAGATCAAGTTTGCGGATACCCAATGCGAGCGAGGCGAACAGCGTATCCATCATCCGGGAGGAAACCTTTTCGAGATTTTGCACGGATGTTTCGTGTGCGACTCCGGAAATCAATCCAAGCACCAGGCTTCTGCCGGCGCTGTCGAGTGGCGTGAATTCGTTGGCAATGCGATCAACGCTGTTGCCGATGCGATCTGCACTGTTGTAGCCGATGTGCTTCACCCATCCGCAGGAATAGAGCATGAAAATCATGCTCATGATCAATAGAACAAGCTTGCCTTTCGTTACATTGGAGTGAGCCATACGATTAATCTTTAGGAGGTATATAACTGGAGTAGTTGACCAACATTTTGTTCATGGGATCCCATTGCTTGATACAAGCGAAAACCGGTGCATTGGAAGCTTTCGAAACCTGCACGACCGTATGGCTTACACCGGATTCGATGCGTTCGTACTTTTGAACGTATTTACTGGTCCAGGTTCCTGAATTCAGATATTGTTTACCATCTTGAACGATGTGCTGTGGATGGTGGTTGTGGCCGATGATGATGTAATCGTATTGCGATAGCGGCCCATCGGATGAAAGATCCTTGAAAGCGGAAACGGAAAGGGGAGGATCCGTTAGCTTAAACCATAACAAAAGTTTTTTGAGTATTTGCCTCAAGGCCACGGATACGATGATGGGCAGGATGTATTTTAAGATCCAGTTTAGCCCTTTGAGAAAAATATTGTCCGCATTTTTCATGGCATTAAACTGGTCCGTTATAGGAAAATTAAACAACAACACGAGTGCGATAACCGGAACAATAAACAACAAGAAGCCTACGAGCAAGCGAAAGAAAACAATTTGAAAATTTTTCTGAACCACATACAAACAGTAGAAGGCAAAATTTTTGAAGACTTTATATACTTTAGAAAAATTTTCATCAATCAATGCACGGAGCATACTACCCTTTACCGTTAAATTGTCTATAAATGGAAAATCCAATTCCACTCGATTGATCAGGTAGCGGTTGAAAAACGAACCGAATGGAATAAAAAGTTCTTTGTCTGTTTCTTCTTTAGGCGTTTCCGGTTTTTTCCACATGAACTTTCTTTTTGGAGCCACCTTATGGTATTCATATTCCGGATCCATCTCCGTTTGTTTTTCATAATTGTGTCCATGGTCGATCCACACTTGATCGTAGATGGGAAATGCTTTTATAGAAAATGCAATGCGGTTTTCAAAACGAGATCTTTCTGCTTCGAGCGCACCAGAGAGTTCATGAAGTCTGAAACGCAGATAGCTCTGTAATAAGGGCCAATACCATTCAGGATCGTGGTTACCTACATTGATGATCAATTCATTTCCTGACCGTACCCACGCAGCAAGACTTTTAAAAAATGCCGAATGCCCTAGCATCGCGCAATGCAATTTCCAGATACATTTGTAGTTATTGGTTTTTAGGCCATATTTTTTTTCTTTTTCAGAAACACATCCATCCGGCAATTTAAAATCAGGCTTAACCTTGTTGATTTCACTTTGCCAAGTGGAATATGCTTCCGGACCGATAGGCACCAAAGTGATGCGTATAAAGTCCACAAAATCTCCATTGATGATGAGACAAACTGGCGTTGAACCGAGTGGATTGTGATGAGCGTTCAAGGATTCCAGCATTTCAGAAAACACTTGGTCCGAAAAAAAATTTTCCGTACCCAGTGTTTGTCCTCGATCGAGATCTCCTTCGGCTAAATGGAGATCAGATAGGATAAAGCAATCATTTCCCGTGGGTAAACGTTGAGTCATGGTCCATATTGATTGAAAAATTACAGGTCTTTTGACCTCATTCAAAGGTAAACATGCACATTTAGCGCTGGGACAGGATATTTCCTGATTATGGGAGGGTGATTTTCCTGATTCTGAAGCCGAAATGGTTCAATTTTTAAGAATTGATTTTATGATTTTCAAGGAGGCCGAACATTCAATGAAATCTTCTTATTTGGCAGCCAATGATAAGGATCAATGAATGATCTAATCAGGAATCCTTGTGGGGACCCATCTGACAAGGTCGAGCGATTTGTCAGCACGATCCTGTAACTTGATCACTGTACTGACGAGTGAGCCAATACAAATTAAAATGAGGATCAAAGGAAATCAAGGGCTTAGGCCTTCAAATCATGGAAAGAATAATCATAAGTAGATTGTGGGAGGTCAGCATACTGACGAAACCTTTGGTTTGTCAGCACGATGACAAGCAAGTGTCTTTGTCAGCATTCCGACGATGCCTGATGGCATGTCGGAATGATAATCCTGTTTTTCAGGATTTTCATTCGAATAAAGAAAAACAACCCAATGATAGATGAGGATCAAAGGAAATCAAAGGCTTAAGCCTTCAAATCATGGAAAGAATAATCATATGTAGATTGTGGGAGGTCAGCATACTGACGAAACCTTTGGTTTGTCAGCACGATGACAAGCAAGTGTCTTTGTCAGCATTCCGACGATGCCTGGCGGCATGTCGGAATGAAAATCCTGTTTTTCAGGATTTTCATTCGAACAACTTTTGTTGACCCATAAGGATGCCGACGAAACCGGAGGTTTGTCGGCATGCTGACAAGCCTTTGGCTTCGTCAGCATTCGAACAACTTTTGTTGACCCATAAGGATTCGAACCTTAACAGACAGAACCAAAATCTGTAGTGCTACCGTTACACCATGGGTCATGGTCCCAAACGGGGAGGCAAAAATAAAAAAGATTTTTATGTTTTCAGGAGCTTTTCATCAATGATTCGGCTTTCTTTCTTTAATCGGTAAACGGAGGCCAATTGGCGCCCTTGCTCATTGTAATCCATACCAAACCCAATTACAAATTCAGGGCCCACGGTGAACCCCTTGAACCGGCAAGCAATGGGATGGACATGGGAATCGGGCTTTACCAATAGGCTGACTATTTGAACATTATGACAATTTTCAACCTTTAGGTACTGGAGCAGACTCCACAATGTGCGACCCGTGTCGATGATGTCTTCGACAATCAAAATGGGCTTCTCAGAGCTCCATTGACTCGAAAAATCCTGGGGAATGGATGCCGCATGTGTGGAATGTAGACCTTCGTAGGTCTTTAAATTCAATGGAATCATTTGGTGCGGGAAATTCAATTTAGGGCACATTGCCTCATAAAAACAACGGGCTCCTTCCATCAAAACCACCAGTTGCACCGGCTGGAATCCATAAAAAGCATTCAGCTCAGCCGCGAGCGCTTCGATTTTTTGCAATATTTCCCCTTGGCCGATGTATTTTTCAAAGCACAGCCCGTCTATGCTCAATTCATCGGATTCCATATTGGTCAATTAAATACACCAAACTGGCCATGGCAGCCGAGCCCATGGCCAATTCCCTTGGGTGGACAGCCGAAATTCGGTCTTGTTCGGTGTGGTGAAAATCAAAATACCGCTGACTGTCGGGCCTCAGGCCAAACAACATACCATTTTGACTTTTCAATGGTCCGATATCTGCTCCACCGCCCCCAGGAGAAAAAGACAAATCATATGGACCCAAAAGCTCTTCCCATTTGGCAGCGTTTTTCTTGAATTTTTCGAGCAACTTACCATCACCGTCGAATCCGAATCCTTGCGGTGTAAACCCTCCTGCATCCGATTCAATGGCTGCCAGGTGAAATTCTTTTTTTGCATTGGAGATTTCCGCATAGGTTCTTCCGCCCGCTAAGCCATTTTCTTCATTTTGAAAAAGGACACAGCGAATGGTGCGAAGCGGTTTGTAACCCAGTTTGTTAAATAAATACAAGACTTCCATACTGTGCACACATCCGGCACCATCATCGTGCGCACCACCTCCTACATCCCAGGAATCGAGGTGTCCACCAACCAAAATGATTTCATTTGGATATTTACTGCCTTTGATTTCTCCGATCACGCTGTAACTGGGTTTTGGGCCGCGGTGTTCACAGAGGGTTTTGATATACAGCTTGGTCGGTCCGAAACGAATGCATTGATTGAGTAATTCGGCCGACTTGGTAGATAAGGCAATGGCGGGAATGGGCATGATGGAGTCGCTGAAATGGGTACCACCTGTATGTGGCCAATCGTCCAGGCGGCCTGTCATGCTTCGAATAACACAAGCGACTGCACCCAATTTCGCAGCGAGATCCGGACCCGCGACTCGCTGATCAACGGCTCCTCCGTATGCATGAAAAGTGCGGATATGACGGTTGTCAAAAGGTCTGTTCAGGTATACAATTTTTCCCTTTACGGCAGTGCCCGCGGCCCTTAACTCATCCAATGAAGCAAAGGCTACCACCTCTGCCGAGATCCCATTGGGTCCAGTACTTCCGCTGCCTCCAAGAGCCAGACAACGCAAATCCAAAGTACCCATCGAAGGATGTGAAACCACCCGAGCTTGCTCTTTTTCCCCACGATACCAGTATTGAACGGTGCATGGTTGGCGAATCACCGTATCGGTTCCCAAGGTGTCCAATACCTGGGCAGTAAATTCAATGGCAGCAAGGCTTTGCGGAGATCCTGCCAAACGGTTTCCAATGCGTTCAGACAGATATTCCAACCAGGTGTAAGCCATTTGCCGATCCAATGCTTCATCATACAGCTGTTTGATGAAAAAGGCATCGTCAGGATCCGTTTGAGCAGTGAGCGAAATTGGCCCAAAGCCAATGACTGCAATACAACATAGCATTTTACATGAGCCGACGATCGCATCAACAAGATTTTGCACATTCATGGTGGTAGAAATATTGCGAAAAATCGACATTATTTTTGAAAGAGCGGGAAAGAATCTATATCCGTTACCGACCTATTCCCGCAAGCTGGGATTTCATGGGCCTAATCCGAATTTCACCCGATAAAGGCTGAACCAGCTTGAATTTGGATTCGCGAATTCCTTCCCGGTGATGGATTCAATTCGCTGATGAATAAGGCATGTTCATCATCTGAAAATGTTGAATGAACCGGAAACCCAGAAAAGGTCTTGACATGCACCGCATGGCAAAGCGAAGGGGTTGCATGGGTAAAATCAATGCTGATGAAATGCCGATTTTTAAAAATATAATAAATAACATCTGCTGCGCTTTTGGGTATGGTGATTAGCCTTTATTTTTGGGCGAATATTATAAATTACTTGAATATGAAAAGAATCTTGGCCTTGATATGGTTGATCGCCGGTGTGTCTAATCTGATGTCTCAAACCGACGAACAAAGAGCTGCACAGGAAAAAGAGCGGATGGATAAAATGAATAAAGAGATGGGTGTGGAATCTGCTGACGGATGGACATCCAAGGCCGGTATCGGACTGGATTTGGGGCAACTGCTCAACATCAATCCATACCTTGGGGCTGGAAACAGTCGATTGGGTCTGGGAGGAGCCTTGAACTACAAAGCAAATTACAAGAAAGGATTGTTCGAATGGAAAAATGAAATCCTCTTTAATTTCTCTGCAGAGAAAACAGGATCAGGAAAAATCAGTTCCGGTTCCGACGAAAGCCAGCCATTTCGCAAAGCCCTGGACCTGCTTCATCTGAATTCCAATTTGGCATTCCGGGTCAATGAAGCATCGCCATGGTCTTATGCCCTGGATTTGAGCCTCCGAAGCCAATTGCTCAACAGTTACCTGGATTCTGCATCCCAGTTGATTTACTTGAAAGAAATCAATGCCGGACCCTACAATACCAGCCTGGTTTCAAAATTATTTTCACCCGCACTCATTACGGTGGCTCCCGGAATTCAATACAAGAAACACAAAGACTGGCAAATATTTTTCGCACCTGCTGCAGGTCAATTATTGTTCATAGCGGATCAAGACATTGCCAACCTGGGAGTACATGGTACAGATTTGAAAGAAGGCAGCACTTCAGTATACGAAACCACCAAATTTGCCTTGGGCGCTTTTTTAAAAGCCGGGTATAGCCATCAATATTTTGGCAAATTAAATGTTGGCAGCGAATTGAGTTTGTTTTCCGATTACCTCGACGAACCCCAACACATCGATGTGGTTTGGATGAATCAATGGACCGTGGAATTGCTCAAAGGCTTAAACATTGGAATCCGGGCAGACTTGTATTATGATCACGATAAAGTCAATAGCATCTCCGACGGACAAGCCGTGGGCGGCGTAAACGGCACGGGCCGTCGCGTCAATTTCATTGAGCAATTGCTTGTCAGCTATACCAAGAGCTTTTAAACTTTTGAATGGGAGGCATTCAACTACTCCCCGAACAACATGCCGCCCCATCGGGGTTGTGATCGTGCAATCCCATTGGGTTTAATTAGGAGAATCAATTACCATTCACCATTCACCATTCTCCATTCACCATTCCCTTTCTCCGTATATTTGTGGGGACCTTTCTGAGCACCATGTCGCAATTTGTTCATTTACATTGTCATACTCAATTTTCCTTGTTGGACGGAGCTACCGACATTGCATCGCTCATGAAGAAGGCGGCAGCAGATGGACAGCAGGCCGTTGCCTTGACCGATCATGGAAACATGTTTGGTTGCTTCAGTTTTGTCAAAGAAGCCAAAGCCAATAAACTGAAACCCATCTTAGGGTGTGAGTTTTATCTGGTTCACGATCGTCATAAAAAATCTTTTGTCAAGAGTGCCGGCGAACGCGATGACCGGATGCATCAATTGTTGCTTGCAAAAAATCAAACAGGCTATGAAAATTTATCCAAACTTTGTTCGCTGGGATTCATCGATGGCTTGTACGGAAAATTTCCCAGGATCGACAAAGAATTGCTGGTGCAGTATCATGAAGGACTCATCGCCACCAGTTGTTGCGTAGGTGCAGAGATTCCTCAGGCTATTGTGCGGGGGCAGATCGAGGAAGCCGAGCGAAAACTCAAATGGTGGATCGATCTTTTTGGAGAGGACTACTACATTGAACTTCAAAGGCACCGCAACTGCGATGACATCGATGGGTCGGGAGTAAGTCAGGAGCATATCAACCAGGTTTTATTGGGTTTTGCGCGCAAGTATCAGTTGAAAGTGATTGCAACCAATGATGTGCATTACCTGGAAGAGGAGGATTACAAACCGCACGATGTGCTGCTTTGTGTGAACACCAATTCCAATGTGGACGAGACCGATCGCTTTCAATTTCCAAGTTCTGATTTCTATTTCAAAACGCACCAGGAAATGCTGACCACATTCAGCGATGTACCTTTTGCCATTGATCAGACCCAGGAGATTGCGGACAAGTGTTATACACCCAATCTAGAGCGCGACGTGTTGCTGCCCAATTTTCCTTTGCCTCAGGGATTTGATTCCCAAAACGCTTATCTGGAACATCTCGTATACAGTGGTGCCAAGCAACGATACGGCAGCATCACAGAAGAGATCAACGACCGCATTCGATTTGAGCTATCTGTCATCGAACGAATGAATTTTGCCGGGTACTTTCTCATCGTTCAGGATTTTATCCGCAAAGCACGGGAGTTAGGAGTCAGCGTAGGCCCTGGAAGAGGATCTGCCGCCGGATCGGTGGTGGCCTATTGTCTGACCATTACCGACATTGACCCAATCCGTTATCATTTGCTCTTTGAGCGATTTTTGAATCCGGAGCGCATCAGCATGCCGGACATTGATATTGATTTTGACGACCGAGGTCGCCAGAAAGTGATTGACTACGTCGTAGAACAATACGGGCGCAACCAAGTGGCTCAAATTGTAACCTTTGGTACGATGGCTGCCAAGTCATCCATCCGCGATGTTGCACGGGTGAGAAAATTGGATCTTTCAACGGCCGACCGACTGGCCAAATTGGTGCCTGCCAGGCCAGGAATTTCCTTGAAGGTGATTCTCGACGAGGGGCATAAACTCAATGAAGATTACACCCCCGAAGAAAAAAAGAAGATAGAGGAGCTGCGCGAAATCAAAAAACAAGCCAACCTGGAAGGAGATGTGTTGTCCATGGCCATCAAACTCGAAGGCTCGGTCAGAAACACCGGAGTGCATGCAGCAGGGATCATCATAGCGCCAGATGAAATCACGAAATTCATTCCTGTCTGCACCGCAAAAGATACCGACCTGCTGGTTACCCAGGTAGAAGGCGGTGTCATTGAGAAAACGGGTTTGTTGAAAATGGACTTTTTGGGATTGAATACCTTGTCAATCATCAACGATACCCAAGACAACATTGTCAAGAAACATGGCGAAGCTGCGCGGGTAGACCTGGATCACATTTCTTTTGAAGATGCGCTTACACTGGAGTTGTTTCAAAGTGGTCAGACCATTGGTTTGTTCCAGTTTGAAAGCGAGGGGATGCGCGGGCATTTGAAAAATCTAAAACCCAGTGGCATCGAAGACATCATCGCGATGAATGCATTGTTCCGTCCGGGACCGATGGATTACATCAAAGAATTCATTGCACGTAAGCACAAGCGCGTAGTCATCGAATATCCACATCCCTGGTTGGAAGACTTGTTGAAGCCTACATACGGCATCATGGTTTACCAGGAGCAAATCATGCAATCCGCGCAGATCATGGCCGATTACAGTTTGGGAGAAGCCGATGTGTTGCGTAGAGCGATGGGGAAGAAGCAAAAAGAGGAAATGGAGAAGCAGAGCAAGCTTTTTGTTGAACGCTGCAAGAAAAAAGGCGTCGATGAAAAGCAAGCGCAAGAAATCTTCGACATCATGGCGAAGTTTGCATCTTATGGGTTTAACCGTTCGCATGCTGCTGCCTACTCGGTGCTTGCATTTCAGACGGCTTATTTGAAAACGCATTATCCTGCCGAATTCATGGCAGCGGTGTTGACAGCCAATAAAAACAATGTTTCCGATCTGAGCAGTTATTTGAAAGAAGCACAACGCATGAAATTGACGGTGTTGGGTCCGGACATCAACGAATCGGAAATCGACTTTACTGTGAACGAGCAGGGCCAGATCCGTTTTGGATTGTCCGCATTGAAAGGTATTGGCGAAGGACCGGTGGAAGACATCTTGGAAGAACGAAAAGCCAATGGCCCCTTTAAAGATTTTGCAGATTTGCTGAAGCGGTTGAATTCTAAAGTATTCAATAAGAAAGTGATTGAAAGTTGTGTTTTAGGAGGCGCGTTCGATTGTTTCAATGACATGCACCGTGCGCAATATTTTGCGCCCTATGACAAATACCCAAGTTACATCGAATACATGATCCGTTGGGGTGGCATGTACCAGGCATCCCGGGACAATGTGCAAGCTTCATTGTTTGGAGAAAGTTTACAAGACGAAATCATTGTGCCAAGGCCGCCTGCCAGTGCGCCGTGGTCCACCTTGGAGAAGCTGAAGCACGAAATGGAGGTGGCCGGAATCTATTTGAGTGCGCATCCATTGGATGATTACCGCCATGAAATTGGGCATGCGGCTACCATTACCATCGACCAGATGGAAGCCCAAAAAGAAGACAACCGCGATGGATTTCGCCATCGCATTTGTGGCATCATTACGGAAGTGCAACATCGCACTACGCAGCGAGGAGAAGGATTTGGAATTTTCCGCGTACAAGATTATTACGGGAGTCTGGAGATCCGATTGTTTAAAGAAAAATACCTTCAGTTCAAACCTTTGCTCAACGAGGGACAGGCGGTGATGATTGATGGCACCTATGGCAAATCCCGTTTTCGCAGTGAGCGGTCGGAAGAGTGGGAATTCAACGTGATGAACGTAGTACTCTTGTCGGAAGCGCTTGAATTGTTGTTCAAAAAATCGGTACAGTTGTTTGTAAATTTGGAAACCATAAAGGATTCGTTGGGCGCTGCCTTGGATCAATTGATGAAAACACATAAGGGAAAGGTGCCTGTTCAATTTCAGCTGTTGTTTCCCGAAGAAAAGCTCCAACTTTCCATGGCCAGTCCGAAGAAAGTAAACGTAACGGGAGAGTTACTGACCCGTATCGAGCAGCTCGGACTGGGTTATAAATTAAATTGAAGCCATGCAATCAAAATGGATGATATTGGGGATGTTCCTGGGAATACTAACAAACGTTAGTTTTGCTCAAAATTTTGATGATTTCACCTTAGACAAGGAGGTCAGCATATTCATCAAAGAGCATTTTGAAGGTTTGCGTGATTTTAACCTGGGCATCAAATGTCCTTATGAAGAGAATCAATGGTATCTGGATTCGCTCGAATATTCGCCATGGTTTGTGGGCGATTTTAACAAAGACAACATTTCCGATCTGTTCATTACAGGACGCGAGAAGAAAGATCAAACACATTACGTAGTTTTTGGAAAAGACGAGTTGGATGACGTGGCCGCTTTTGAGTTGTTGCAACTGCTTCCTCCCCGAAAATTAGGAGACCTGGTCATTCCATTTGTAGAGGAGACGAAACAACGATTGTACATTGTTTTCAAGCAATTCAAGACCAAGACCACCACGATTGTACGCGATGGCCAGGAAGTTCGTTTGCCCAAGACTTACAAAGATTACTACAAAATGGGTTTGATGAAAAAGGACACGCTGGTTTACCAGTTTGGCAATTTCATTGAGTACAATGCGAGTCCGGATCCGAGGGTGATCAAATTCATTCAGATGCACATGTTTTGCCAGTTTGGAGGGTGTCCTGATTTCAGGATGAAAGTGAGCAGTGACGGACAAATGTTGTTGCACAACATCAAGAATACGGATGAAGAAATCGGCAAGTACACATCAATTTGCGAGCCCGAAACATTGGATCAATTGCTGGCAATGGCCAATTACCTGCCATTGTCCAAGAAACTCGAGAAATTTGGCGAAGACAGTGCCGACAAAACCGTAACGATGATTGTGGAGTACGAAGACGGCAGTTACAAATCCTGGTACGATTACGAGCAAGGTGCAAAATTGGGCATGACCTTGTTGTACGAACTCATGATCAAAGCCAAGCAGTCGGCCGACTGGGAATTGCATTCGGGGGAGTGAGGGGAGTACTAACAATTGTTAGTTATGGGACGGATGCTTTATTTACCTATTACGGATCGCGCAAAAGGCCAAACTGAAAAGCCTGACAGGTGATTGAATAGCGGCCAAGAGACCTAAAAATTTGTGAAAAGCCCCATGGCATGAGTCCATTGAATTTGACCATTCGGCCGAATATATATTTTATATATGTATATGCCATTGCTTTGCAAACGTAAATGCATGCGTAGAATAAATATATAAAAAATATTGGGGAATCCCTTGTTTTTGTAATAATTTTGATAAGGTAGAAACCAAGCCAACCCTTGAATGATTGACCCCCGCCGCCAGCAAGATGTGGTGCATAAAAAACCAAATCGGAATCGTGCACAGATTAGTAGGCAAGTCCTGTATTTTCTGGTTTTACAATTGATTTGTGTTGATGCGATGCAGGCCCAACAGCTGCGCCTCATGACCTGGAACATCAAAGACTTTGGACGGTCAAGGGATTTGGGAGAGATGGAAATGATTGCAGGCATAGTCAACACGGCCGATTTGGTTGCGATTCAAGAAGTCGTTGCTAAGGATCCTGGTGGCGTACAAGCAATCGAACGACTTGCAACATTACTGAACGGGTTAGGATCCCTGTGGGAGTTTGCAATCAGCAATCCCACAAACAGTTCGTCTCCGCAGAAAAGTGAACGATATGCATTTCTTTGGAAGGCTCATAAAGCGCAATTAATTGGCAAGCCAAGGTTGCTCAGGGAAGTTGATGATTTTGTGGAGCGGGAACCATTCTTGGCTAAGTTTCGAGTAGATTCTTTCGAGTTGATATGTTTAAATTATCATTCTATGACGCACCAAGCAGGAGATCCTGAGACCATCGAAATTGAGGCAATCAGCAATTGGTTGCTTTTTCAGGAACCAAAGGCAAACCTCTTTTGGATGGGTGATTTCAATCTGGATATTCGTCATTGGGTTTATCAGCCAATTATTTCCAAAGGCTTTAATTATTTAGTTAATGATGAACCAACCACTCTTAAAATGAAATGCGAACAAGGAAATTATTTCTCATTAGGGGAAGATAACATTCTCTTCCAGTGCGAGGATTGTCGGGAGTTAAAATATGAAATTGTTGATTTTGTTACTCCAGATCGTTGTCACCAAGTTTTTGAGTTACGCAATGCATTGTCAGATCATCTGCCCGTAGTTGTTGAATTTAATTTAAGATGATGAGAAAATTGATTAGAATTTATTTAGATACAGAGTTTACAGGATTGCATCAGTATTCCACGTTGATTTCAATGGCATTGGTAGCCGAGACCGGTGATGAGTTTTATGCGGAGTTTGATGACTACGATAAAAGTCAAATCGGACCTTGGCATGAAGAAAATGTCCTGCCACATTTGGGTTTGGAAAAAATTGATTTGGCAGCAACAGGTATTTTGAAAGTTGTTAAAGGAGACTCTGAAGACATTAGAAGGCAAATCGTTCATTGGCTCAACGAGGTGAAGGACAGTTGCAGTCATGAATCTGATGAATCTGTTTTTTTCCAATTTTGGTCTGATGTGCCTGCCTATGATTGGGTGTTGTTTTGCAATTTATTTGGCAGCGCTTTAGATATTCCCAAAGACATTCACTACATGCCAATGGATGTGGCTACCTTATTGTATGTAAAGGGTCAAAATATTGATCAGGCCAGGATTGAAATGATTGGACATGGGATGAATAAGAACCAATTCCTGGCTCATCATGCATTATGGGATGCAAGATTAATAAAAAAAATAGTTGATCAATTCTTATGAATACAAAGCATCCATACAGTGTTCATTCGTTCATGCTTCCTATACGATGGGATTACTTGCCAGTGGGCTTTGTGAAGTACAGAGATAAAAAGGAAGTGCCTTTTGATGTAAGAACAGATTTAAAAAAATTTAATGAAAAAATGTTGTCAACAGCATGGAAGCGCAAATTCTATAAAATTGAAAATTCACCGACACACTACAATGAGTTTGTTTATTTTCAGTCTTACACAACAAGGACAATTTTTGATTTGCAACGCCAAGACGAAGTGGATGAACGATCCATCAGTGCTAATAAAGTGATGGTATATTACGAGTTGGATGCACATCCAGAGGACCAATACATTATTGAATGTGTTAAAGGAATTTATTCCTTACGATTGACAGGCATCAGTTTGCATGTGTACAACACAGGGGTGGCAATCATTACTTATAATTTGGAAAATTATCTCTATGCTAGTTCAGACGATGTTCTTGCAATCAATGAGTTTGGAAGAAGAGTGTATGCTCCCTTTTTAGTTTACAAAAAAGATGTATTTGGTAGATCAAGCAATTTTACGGACGCCGCCAAGAAAAGCTGCCTTGCGCAAAAGATAACAATAATGTGTCATGCATTAAGGCAGTATAATTTCACCATCGAAGAGACATTTTCTAATGTTGATACACTGGAGTACATCGAAACACATCATTATGACGGCGAGGAATTTAAGTTCACGACCATTGTAAATTTTCCTGAATTCGTAAGCAAATTGTTTTCATCTTCATTTGTCTTTAAAACAGAGGATGAAGATAACGATAAGATAAAATTCAATTTTTTGAAGGACGATCGGATGTTTTTTCAATGTTGGTATGGGAACAATAGCCTGGCTTCCAGTTTAGCAAAAGAATGTCTACCTGGAAAATATGAATACATGCGTTCAAATTTCTGGAGTGCTATGATTCATGGTGATGCAAAGGAGACCAGTTTAGGTTTGGCCAATGATCAATTGAAAGCACAGCTGAATATTGATGCAACTTATGCCAGATGGGCTAAATATGGAACATTGTTTGGATTTACGCGTGACTCATTTGTTTGCATCAGCAGTGACTTGCCGACTTTGATCAACAATGGAGTTCCGGATTTACGCCTTCACATGAAATCCATGTATTACCAAATGGCAGTAATCAGTTTAGCCCAACGTTCCAGTATGTTGCGATTTAGTGCGGAGGTGGCAGGATTGTCTGACCTGGGTAGAACCGATGAATTTAAAGCAGCTGATTCCATCAAGAAACTTTATTTGAATTACATTGAGTTCATCAATAAAATTTATTTTAGAGAGATTACTTATCAAATGCAAGGCCGTGAAATTTATGAAAAATTTCAGGGAGTCATGAATATCGAAAAAGATGTAGATAGCTTAGACAAAGAATTGGAAGAATTAAACCAATTTTCATTGATGGTTAGCCAGGACCGAATTGCAAGAGAGTCTCATCGATTGAATCAATTGGCAACCCTTTTTATTCCTGCCTCTCTTGCATTTAGTATTTTGGGAGCCAATTTTTTATCAACAGAATCCCATAACTGGATTCCATTCAGCGGATTGGATCGACAGGTGATGAGCTGGATATTGATTGGCTTTATCCCTTCCTTGATCTTTGGGATCGTCCTCTTTATTAAAAAAAATAGATTATGATGTGTTCAAATTGTTTTATTGTAATGTTTTTTATCATGATTATTATCTTAAGCCTGGTAATTCGAGATGTGGTTAAAAGCAAATACCATACTGATTTGGATAAAACCAAGGAAATAGAGAAAACAAAGAAGGAACTTGCAGAGTTGCAATGGAAGAAGGATGTGGTATCTTTCATTTGGAATAATGCAACCTCAGGTGAAAGAAATGAAATAATTAAGAAATTATTATGATAGATTTTATTTGACATCGCCATGTATAAAATAAATATTAAGCTCAAGCAAATAAGTCCTCTCATTCATTTTCAAAGTCACCAAGAGGGGGCTACACTCAGGGCAACTGACATCAAACCTAAGCTGGACAGGTATTTAAGCGAAGTCTTAAAGAATCAAGACCTGTATAGCAAATTGCATAAGAGAAAAGATCAAAGTGATTCTTTAAGCTATTCCTATAAAATCAAAATAAAACACTCCGAACCCAGGTCGATAGAACTTTCCAAGCAGAATAGCTATTCTTGTTTTTTCGGCAACACTGGAGTTCATGATGTTGATAGATTAAAGCAGTTACTGTTTTACCCAAGTGGAATTGAATTGGTTCTGAGCAGTGATTATGTCGAGTTGATTCAGGCAATCATTCTTCATATTGAGAATTTTTTTATCAAGACTCATTTTGGTAACCGTACCAGCAAAGGATTTGGATATTTTTTAATTCATAGTATCCAAACTGACGGTTTAGAACGAAAAATGCAACTAACCACTGGGGAGTTTGAGCAGAAACTCAAATTGTTGTATCAGGGAATATTGATATTTAAGAAAGAGATTTACGGAAAGTGGACTTCGGATCCTGCGAAGTATGAGACTTTGTTTAAGGAGATTGACAAGTTGAACAAAACTTTGAAAGCAGGGATGGCCAGCCTGAAGGTTGAAAGTAAATTGAGGCAGTACTTTTTAAGTCGAATACCACCCATAGAGTGGGAAAAGCCCATGATCCAGAAGATGGTGATGGAATCATCCGGTACAACATTGAAAGTGCATCAACAAGTGAGTAATATCAAGTTTGTCAGGGCCTTGCTTGGATTGCCGGGGCAATTCGAATATGATAAGCTCAAAAAGACGGTAAGCGTAAGTCACATGGACGAGCAAGAGAAAATCGAACGGTTCAGATCTCCGATTGACTTTAAAATTTATGGCAATTGCATCTACCTTATCGCTGCTCACACAATACCAGAAAAGCTCTATCATGCAACGTTTAAGTTTAAGATCAATGATGTGCGTATCGCTTCTAAGAACCTTAAGACACCCTCAAAGGATGAATTCAATTTACCTGAATTTCTTATTAAAGCAATGAACAATGAAAAACATTGGACGAGAATCAATTAATATGAGCCAAGATAGAAGTACTACATTTAGAGAATTTCTATTTAATGATCGCTTTTATTTGGGCTTATTGGCCTCTGCAGTGGTTATTTTTTTTACAGTGGTTTGTTTGTTCAAAGTCAGCGATTGGGGTAGTAAAGGCGAGTGGTTTGGAGCAATTGTCGGTGTTGCTGTAAGTTTCTTGAGTTTTTATATTGTTGCATACACCACATGGTCCCAAAACAACCACTTTAAGATCATTGAAAAATTGGAATTGATTGAACATTTTAATCAATTGGCATTAAAGCTTCTAACTGAGGTAAGTACACCAGATTTCGAAGAAAAGTGGAATGATCTGGAATATAATCTGAAAAGTAAAATGCAAATTATCCAAATATACAAAAAAAAACGCTTTAATAATATTTCAGATATGCCTATCTTATATGAACTAAAAAATTTAGATTGCAATAAAGAGCTTATCGCAATTGCAAGTCAATATCGGTATTTAAAGAATCTTTCAAATAACCATTTTTCTGAAGAATCTGAGCATTTTGGTTTCGTAAAATCCCAATTAGCTCTTTTTGGTGAACTCTTAGAGAAACTCAGCGCTGCCATTTTTTATGTCTATTCTCCATCTAAAGACCCCAGTGATAATTATTGTCAAATGCCTTCTGTAAAGTTTCTGCCCATTGTTTATTTTTATTACGAAAATCTTGACCCCTCACACGATATTGCTGATTTGATCAGAAATATCAATATTAAACCCGATAACGGAGCTGTAGTCGTCAAAAGAATCGTAATAATGGATATTCCAGTAGACCTTGATTTTAATTGGCCAGGGAGCATTGGTTATGACTTAGAATATATCATTGAACCTTCACACGATCTATGGCAGAAAATTAATGAAAAATCAAAGCAAATGTTACAGTCTTCAGAGCAAGAGAACAATGGTAATTTTGATTTAAGCATTGAGATCAGTTATTTTCTTGAAGACAAGCCTGAATCTATTTGGACCAATGTAATGGATTTTACAATGGAGCATAAGGACAATAAATATTATTTAAGTACCATTGAACATTAATATGGAAAAATTATACATTCTAGCCATCAGCAACGGACCAATATTGAAGACCATTTTGCAAGCAAAAACCACAAGGGAGCTATGGGGAGCGAGTTACCTTTTATCGGTCATTACCGAAAAGGAAATGGATCTTGTGATACCGGGTGGTAAATTTCTGGCTCCCGCTAAGGTCAGTGGAAATCGTTTAGGAGCAGCTTGTTATCCGGAGCGTGCTTACTGGCAACTTTCGACTTTTCTTTCTGAAGAGCAATTAAGCACTTTAAAGCATACACTATGGGATCAGCTCGCCGGGGAATTGTCATGCACCGGTTGTAAGGCTGCCCTTCAAAAATACCTGCGAACGAATTTCGTGCAAGTGGAGGTGGACCCATCCAGGTGGCCAAGTGCAAGTTTTTTAACTCCTGTCAATACCTTGTTGGACACCATGGACTTCATGGAGAAATGGAATGAGTTAAGCGACTTTAAGATTATTGATCAGATAATAGCCAAAAAATCAGGATTGAAAGGAAGAGAAAGGCCTATTTATAAGTGGAGAAGCGATAGCAATCAGGGGTTTGCCCACACGGGAGATTTTGCCGGTGGTTTAGGAAGGTTTCCCAATATGTTGGAAATAGCCACATCCCCTCTTCCAAAAAATGCACAACATAGGCAATGGTATAAAGAAAGTGTCATAGATGCCACCAATAAATACATGGCGGATTTGATAGAATATGAGGATGGGAAAACAGATATAGAACCAATAGAAAAAGATCTGATCACCAAAATTAAAGGGGAATTCAAAAACGATTTTTTGGAGTGCCATAATTACGTGTGCATTGTTTATGCAGATGGAGACGGCATCGGACAATATTTAAAGGAAAATGTAGCGCACGATCCAGATCGTTTCAAACAATTTAGTGAGAAGCTAAGGGATTTTAGTTTGCAAGCCACGCTATCCATCATTGATTACGGCGGATTACCTGTATTTTCAGGAGGAGATGATTTGTTGTTTTATGCGCCCGTGTATTCAGCCGCAAAGGATGGCTGTAGTTTCAAATTTATTTTTGATTTGCTGCTTCATTTGAATGATATGATTGGGCACCAGCTTCCAGGTTTGAGCATGTCCTTTGGTGTGGCCATAGGGCATTACAAACAACCCATGGACCAGGGCTTGAAAATCGCCAGGGACCAGTTGTTTGAACAAGCCAAGAAAATTTCCGGAAAAAATAGTATTTCGGTTCATTTGGAAAAACACAGTGGCTCCGGCTTCAAGTTTAATATTTCACTTAAAAAGCGAGCAGAAGACTCTTCTATAGAGCGCATGATTGATTTATTAAAATTAATGCTCGATAAAAATGTCTTCCATGCGGAGCGAGCAATTGATGCTAAATTCCTGAAATCCGTCATGTACAAATTGCAGTTGCACGAAAAATTATTGTCGATTGTTTTTAATAAATTTGGGTTGGAACAGGAAATTAACAGCCGGCTTAGAAATTTTTTCAACAACAATTTTAATGAAGAGGTACATAAACCTTTTCGAGAAAACTATGAGGCATTCAACGGGGAGGAATTATTTGGTCTTATCCGAAGAATGTTGTGTGCAATAATTCCAAGAAATGATAAAGATCAATTTACGAATAAGTTGAGTGAATTGTATAGTGTATTGAAATTTTGTGAATTTTTAATAGCAGAAGACCATGGCGATTAAGACCTTTGTAATCACTTTAAGACCCCTGAATCCTTATTATTTTGGAGGCTACCATACATTTGGCGAAGAGGGCAGGCAGTATTATGTGAAAAGCCTGCTTCTGCCCCAACAAACATCCCTGTTGGGTTTGCTACGTTATGTGTTATTAAAACAGAGAGGCTTACTCAAGCATTCCAATAACAATCCTGAAAATGTCCAATTGATTGGCACCAATGGCTTTAATGAAATTAAAGGATTAAACAATTATGGAGCCATTCAAAGCATTTCTCCTGTATTTATTTTAAAAAACAACAGTACAGCATTATTGCCACAAACTAAGGATTGGTTTATTATGGTGGAAGGAGATAGTAAACGTATAGAGTGTGTTCAAATGGATTGGGATAACAAATTAATGCAAGGTTGTTCTGAAAAATACCACAGAAGTTTACCCTGGCTTACTTTGGATGGTAAACCTTTTACTGATAAATATTCAAAAGCAAGGCTATGGGTGGCAAATGATGGCATCACGACTTACCAAGAAATGTATCAAGACACATACACCGCTCACAGCGGAGTCCAAAATGGTGTATTCTATGTTCGAAAACAAACGGGGAATACCAAAAACGGTGAAATTATTGAACATCAGGATGATTCATTTTACATTCAGGATGATTCATTTTATATTCAGGATTATTACAATCTGGTAGAAGGATTTCAGTTCGCTTTTTACCTGGAATTGGATACTGACGTATTTGAATGGGATCGAACCAAAGACATCTTGCCATTTGGAGGAGAACAATCCATGTTTGAATTAAACGTCTTTGAGCCAGAACAATGTTCATTCGCAACCGATTTTGAGAAACTTTTTGAAAGCGCAATATTCCAACATCAAGCACAACGTACAAAAAATGCACTCCTATTGACCTCCGATGCTTACCTCTCATTAGACGTCTTAAATTGTGTTGATTTTGCTATTACTGACTGCGTACCATTTAATTATCTTAAATACCAGGCGGATCATGATTATTCAAAAGCAAATATCTCGCCAGCAATCAAACAGAGACAAATACAATTGGTCGAGCGGGGTTCCATATTCTATGCAGACGACTTATCAAATTTGATTGGTAAGTTAAATAATCCAGCTTGGCAGCAAATTGGATACAATCATTACAAACAATTAATAACAAAAAAATAACTCACGATGGAAGCAAAATTATTTACCATAAAGTGCATGACCAATCTGCATGTCGGATCCAATACCGAAGATTATGACATCATCGACAAGAAAGTACAAAAAGATCCATTAAGCAAAACCCCAATAATTCAATCTTCAGGCCTTAAAGGTGCATTGAGAGAGCATTTTAAGCATCATGTGCTATTTTCAGCGGGAACAAATGAAGAAGGACTTCGAAATAAGATTTTTGGCTCGGAGAAAGCCAACCGATCAGGACAACCGCTGATGAGAGCAGGTTTTAAAATTTTAGACGCACAATTGTTGTTTATTCCAGTGAGGATAATCAAAGGAGCAAAACCATTTATGCTTGGTACCACGAAGGTTTTGTTGAAACAGCTTGAAGAGATTTGTAAATGGACAGAATTATCACCCTTAATGAATTTGACTTCAGCGGACGTCAAAAAAAATTTTACTGGAAACCAAAAAATGGAAACAGAATATGGTGAATTCAACCATTATTATGAATGTACAATTTACAATGATGTTTACCAATTCGTTGTGATTGAAAGAGATGATTTGGCGGCTGAATTATTTGAGAATTTACCAGTAATCGCGCGCAATAAGTTGGACAATGGAGAAAGTAAGAATCTATGGTACGAAGAAGTGGTGCCTCGTAATTCCGTATTTTATTCTGTGGTATTGGACAACAAGATTTACCCAGAGATCAATTTGGACAGCTACTTTAAGGCTCCATTGAATGAAAAAATCGTTCAAATCGGTGCAAATGCTTCAATCGGATATGGTCATTGTAAGATAAATTTTTAACCATGAATAAGGATCAAGTCAATCAATATTTGGAAAAGGCCGTGGAATTCATTCAGGCAGTAGAACACGGGAATTTTGTGAAAAAAGAATACCAGTCGCATATCAATGGTATGGGTACTGCAATTCGGCTTTACGGAAAAACAGCGACATTTGCATCATACATGAATTCTGAGTCGGATGCAAGCAAATACAAGAAATACGTTTTAAACTGGGTCATTAAATTGCTCAATCTCGAAATTCCAGATGTGGGGACATTGAAGGACAACGATAAAAGAGCTTGGTTAAAGGACGATTCGAAGCTGATCCTTCAAAGCGATGAAAGTTATTATGATGCGTTGGTTGCACTAAAAATGGCAATGCGGATATTTCATATTAAAGAAGACAAAAATTAAAGAGTATGCCAAATTTATCATGGTCGTTGTTCAAGGGCTATTATGCCGGTTTTGACCCCTACGACTGGGTTAAAGACGAAAAGAATAAAGTGCAAGAGGATCGAATTCAAAATCATATCAAACAAAAGCACTTTCCGTTTGTCAAAGATGAATTTAAACTCCTGATACCGGAAGCCGTAAAGGAACCTATTGATTTTACGCTTAAGTTGAGCTACCCAGGTTTGTTGTATGGGGCAGGTTACGGTCAATCTACCGGGGTGACGGGTTCTCTGCAACTAGGTTATGAGTTGGATTACACAACAGGTATGCCGGTCATCCATGGTAGCAGCATTAAAGGAGCCATAAGAGCCCGGTTTCCTGGATTTACATTTAACCTCAAAAAGAGGTATGATACGGATGAAGTTTTTAGGCGATTTGACTTGGTGTCAAAATCTCAAGAGATAAAAATGAAAAAAGAGGCCGAAATTCAATATCAAAAAGCTGAGTTTATTTTTAAAAAATTATTTTCGAGATTGGATGACAAGCGAGAAGTGATTCGCACCATTTACTTGTTAGAGCAACAAATATTTGAGGGGTTAAATGTTAAGGAGTCTCAAGAAAATGATATTTTTATTTCCAATTGCAAAGGCAAGGATCTTTTTTTTGAAGCGTTTCCGGTAAAATGTGATCATCGGGGGAGACTCTTTGGCGAGGATTACATAACGCCTCACGATGAAAATGGCTTAAAGAATCCAACTCCACTACCTTTTCTAAAAGTCATGCCAGGAGTTGAATATGCTTTTCGATTTGAACTGAGTGATGCAATCCTACCTGGTACAAAAACTAATCATGTAATATCTGATGAAAAAATAATTACTAAGAAGCAGAAGAGCGATTTGTTCAGGGATATTCTATGTGATTACGGCTTGGGCGCCAAAACGAATGTAGGGTATGGGCAATTTGAACCAGCCTAAATTGGATGTTAATGAGCCAAGCAGGATTTAAAACATATCAGGTAGTGTTTGATTTGATCATCGAACCCCATCAGATCCCAGAATTTAAAAGGGAGATTTTGGTGTTGACTAAACCCTGGGAAAATATCTGGCACAATCATGCCCATGAAAACGACGATCAGAGTTTAATTAAAGGGGGAAAGATTCTGTATGGTAAGAATATTCAAAGGTATCCTTTGATTCATTTCAGAACAGAAAAGTTGAGATTGGATGAACGAACTTGCTATGCAGCTTGTATTTGGGGCATCAACGAAGGGGCTGAAGCATTGAAGAAGTTTTGTGAAGAAGAAGCCTACAAGAATTTTCAATGGAGGCAGAAGAAAAGAAGGATTCAGGTCATAGGAGGTATATTTCAACCTAAAATGCGCAAGCATCCCGCTTTGGAATTGTTACCTAAATTTGCTTTGGAAGAATTTTCTTTAATGCGAATTTTACCTTTTGACAAAGCAAGTTACAGACTGTATAAGAACACAGAATTCTTTTCTGATAAATTGCGCTTATTGGAAGATCAGATCAAGAATCAAGTGATATTGTTTGGAAAAGCCTTTCAACAGGATAAAATTGGAGAAGAAGGTGTGGTATTGAGAATCCTTGATCTTTCCAAATTTGAGACCTGTAAATATTACCCGCATCCTGACAAAGATCAGGCCAATGAATACCTTGGGGTGGATTTGTTGATTGGCACAAATGCTGTTTTACCAGATGGAATTGGCTTAGGAAAACACAAAGCCCTTGGATATGGTGTATTGAGAAAGAAGCGGGACAGACGTTCTTTGAAAGACTGAAAATTAGAGATAGAAATGGCTGGACTTTATACCATTCGAAGAAAGGCTAAGCAATTCGCCAGCCTTCAGCAGGTGCACGATTTGGGTGCATTGATCCATACAGAGCCTTATAAGTTGTCGCTGTTTGCCTTTGCACCCAAATACCACTGTTTCAAAATGAAAAAGCCTAAGGGAGGCTTTAGAGAAATTGAAGATCCTGTTTTAGGTCTAAAAAGAATATTAACCAAAGTGAACGGATATTTACAGGCTTGCTATTATCTAGACAGGCCTGAAAATGTTCATGGATTTACCATTTCTGCGAGTCATGATAGAGAGCGCAACATCATTAGTAATGCAAAAGCACATTGCGGCCGACCTTACTTATTGAATGTGGATTTGAAAGATTTTTTCCATCAAGTCTCGCAGGAAAGGGTATATGGAGTATTCCAAAATAGAGCGACACAAGCTGACCCTGATCTGCTAGATTTACTGACTAAGTTGACTTGTTATCGTGGAAGATTACCCATGGGAGCACCTACTTCGCCCGTGCTTTCAAATTACGCGAGCCTGGAGTTGGATGCAAAACTATCCACGTTCTGCCATCATCGTGGATTTTGTTACACTCGATATGCAGATGATTTAAGCTTTTCTTCCAACGATAAAATAGAAGGTGGCGACATGGCGATGATAAGAAGCCTCATTGCTGAAGAGAAATATCTGGTCAATGAAAACAAAATACAATTGTTTAAAGCCGAAGATGAGAAGATTGTGACCGGATTGCTTGTGAAACAAGAAGGCGTATCCTTACAGAAAAATTATGTTGATGGAATTGGAAAAGAAGTGGAACGATTCAGGGCATTTCATATAGTTGAGAGAAGATACATGACAGGTGCTTCGCTCAAAAAGTTAAAGATATTTGAAAAAGAGTTGTTAGGGAAAATTCAATTTGGCTTGATGGTTGAGCCTGAAAGCGAGCAACTCCATCAATGGATTTCGATTGTAGAAGAAGTTCACGATGAGGTGGAGTCTTTCGAGTCAGTCAATTGGTTGGAAGTTCCGTATATTAACATGGTATAACAGTTGGATTATGCATTTAATGATTGATCAGTATGCAGTAAGACTTGATGTTGAGCAAGGCATGCTTCAGATCCATACAGAAGAGGCATCACGCAGGGTAAGTTTTTACAAGTTGAAAAGCATTAATTTGCTCAAACCGGGCACGATCAGCAGCAGAGTTTTAGAGCTTGCTGCCGAACATCAGTTACCCGTCATGATTTACAATCCATCAGGCAGGGTAGCAGCGTGGTGTTGGAGTCACAAATATGGTTCCATTGCCGAAATACGGAAAAAGCAGGTTTACTTCTGTGATTCAGACCATGGAAAAAGTTGGATCATCGAATCATTGAAACAGAAAGAGCAACTGCAGCAGTCCAATTTGAAATGGTTAAAGGATAGAGTTAAGGCAACATCAGATATGCTTGATTTTCAAATGAAGAAAATGCAAACATTGGAAGAGCATTTATCTTTGGATAAATCATTTGATGTTTTGAGAGGTTATGAAGGAAGTATTTCTCGATGTTATTGGGGGGCCGTATCAATGGCATTGAAAAAATATACATCAATACCTGGCAGGGACCGCAGGCAACCGAGGGATCAATTTAACAAATGCCTGAATTATTTATATGGAATTTTGTATGGCCTGGTTGAGTCGAGTTTGTTGATGACCGGACTCGATCCATACATTGGAATTATGCATGTCATTCGTCACGATGAACCGACGCTTGCGTACGATCATATAGAAGTATTCAGACCTTGGGCTGATCGCTTGTTGATGGAACTTTTTATGAAAGGGTTGATTTCAGATAGTCATTTTAATGCTGCAGACGGGCTCATTGAAAAGGAGGGTCGTTTGTTATTGATCAATACATTGTTTGAGTACTTGAATGGACGAAGTGTATTGAATGGAAAGAAAATCAAGCGAATGGACCACATACACTATGCGAGTCAGATGCTTGCAAACAGAATAAGAGATCACCGGTGATGTTGCGATTGATATTTTATGACATTACAGCCGATGCTTGTCGCAACAAGGTGGCCAATAAGCTGGAGGAATTTGGTATGATCCGGATACAATATTCAGTTTACGTTGGACGAATCAACAGTGTGCATTATGAGAAATGCATGGAACTGCTTCAGGATTTATTGGAAAAATATGGCAATGCAAGTTCTGACCAGATTTCAAGCATCATGATTGAGCCTGAGAAATTCAAGAATTTGCACTATCTTGGCAACCGTCCGGATATTGAATCAATATTAGATGAAAAGTGGATATTTTGGGTTTGACCCCGATTTGGGTTCCAAAAAAATTGTATTTAAGGCATTGATATACAGTAATTTATATTTGTTATACTGTCCAAGTAGTAATAGTTAGAAATGCACGCTGAAACGCTT
>Ga0268298_10001249_pt1 | contig 30385 bp, 32 predicted proteins | sample WWTPWeurt_MetaG_FD_194462 | JGI IMG/M metagenome (GOLD analysis project Ga0268298, IMG submission 194462) | Activated sludge microbial communities from WWTP in Nijmegen, Gelderland, Netherland - WWTP Weurt | ecosystem: Engineered > WWTP > Aerobic digester > Activated sludge | place... | reverse complement strand
AGTTACATGAGTAGTAGATATGATCCAATACCAGTGACTATAATTGCTAATAGTTTTTGTGTTACGTCCTTGAGGGTAATTTTTTCAGCAGTGATTTTTGGAAAAAATAATGTCAAAAATACTCCAACAATAATCACAAAGATTGGCTGAAATGATTGTGTGAGCAGTACGAGTGCGACAGGGGCGAGCATAAATGCGTAGGCAAATATGATATTGCCGAGCATGGAAATGCTTTCGTTGGCAACGTTGAGTCCGAGAATTGGTCTTGAATTTGCTTTTACCGCATCTAAAAAATCATCCCTATATTTCTTGATGAATATAAAAATCAGTAAGCCTACGATGGTGAGCATCAAATGTTCCCAAAAGAGTGATCGTATCCAATTTTCTTCAAGCGCGACAAATTTAAATAAGACGGATTCGAGTCCCCAAAAGAATGACGCTGCGGTCATGAGAAATATGGTTTTGGTTCGAAGGAAAAACTTGTTATCGGCATCGACATCGATAGCCACAATTGAAGTGCCAATGATAACGATTGCCATGGCAATACATTGCAGTTTAGTAATTGTCTCACCGAGAATGAGGTAGCCGAGTATAAGAGCAAAGACGGGAACTAACTGAAAAAAAATTACGGTGATACTGGCTTCATCATCAGCGAGGGCGAGGAAATAGCACCATAGTACGAGCATGTTTAATATTCCGCCAATACCAAGAATGATGATGCTGATTATTTCAAGGTCAAGCACCGTAGGATCAGCCCAGAAAATAAATGGCATGGCTAACACTGAAAGTAACGATGAAAAAAGCATCAGTGCACCAACGCCACTGTCTTTAAAGTATTTACTTATTAATAGTTTATCAATGTGATTGGTAAGGGCGTATAGAAATGGAGCGATGAGTGAAATAAAAAACCAAGTCATAGAGGTGTTTGTGTCAATATTTTAGCTTAGACAATATATAGTAGCACGAGTGGTAGTAATAGCCACCAGAAGAAATATGGCTCAGGTCCAAAAAGAGTTTGGAGTGGAGTGGAGGTGGAGAGCAAGTCTCCGATAGAGAAAAGTTGGAAGCCGAAGGCGATGATGGTGATGGTGGCGGCGATGGCGAGAAGAATTTTTTTAAATAGACTTTCAAATCGTTCCTCGCGAAATTCACTCGGCATGATGCGGTAACAGAGTGCTGTCGTAAAAAGAGTTATGAATGCAAAGAATCCTAATTTAGCAATGATAATGGATTGACTGGAGGCGAGACTGCTAAAGATTTTTTCGTAACTTGGAAAGTAACTGTGTATGAGCAGGGCGAGATAGAGTCCAACGATGACGTTCATGGTCGCTTGTCTTCCTTGAAAAATAGCAAACAATAGGAAGAACCCGAAGATTCCTAGAAAGAATGAAAATTGGTATAGGGCGTTCAAAATATTCTCCATCTCCATTATGAATAGTATATGACATCTAGATTCCGTTTTATGAAGGAATCCCCTTTTTACACTCAGTGAGAGCGTACTTTGTCGCGTCTTGCACGTGCTTGAACCGATCGCCCATGAGTTTAATCCCGCCAAACCATCTCGTGACGCAAACAATACAGTCAGTCATTTCTTCTTTTTGTAAGATACGAAGGATGACCATACCAGCTCCGGTCTCACCATCATCAGCCTTTGTTTCATAAATGGTACCTTCATGGGAGATGCGCGCTGCCCAGCTGTTGTGAGTGGCTTTGGCGTACTTCTTGTTTGCTTTGAGTTGTTTGAGAAAAAGCTTGATGTCTTCCCTGCCCTGCACTTTACCGATACTTACTGAATATCGACTTCCTCGATCTTCGATGATGTGTTCAAAAAGTAAGAATTTTTCTGGCGGTCTATTATCATTTCCAAAGTCAAAACGGATGGTTTGATGGGGCATGTTTGTGATGTATAGAGCCGACGAGGTTTCTGTCAGCGCCGGCTCATATTTTCTATAGACCCTCTTCACGCAGTTCCTCAATAAGTTTTTGAGCTTTTTTTGAGAGTTTCTTGGGAGTTTCGACGGAGATTTTTACCATGAAGTCGCCTCGTCCGTGCTCGTGTGGTACTCCTTTGCCTTTAATGCGAAGTAACTCACCGTGAGTAATGCCTGCTGGAATTTTGATGTCGATAGTGCCGTCGAGAGTTACTACTGCATAGGTAGCACCAAGAAGGGCGTCGGTGAGTTTGATTGGAAGCTTGGCGATGAGAGTATTGCCATCGCGTCTAATGGTGTGGTGCTGTTCTACATGCACTTTAATATAGAGATCCCCTGATTGTCCGTGTGGCATTGCCTCCCCTCTTCCAGTCATGCGTATGACTTCACCATTTTGAATACCGGCGGGTACTTTAATAGAAATTTCTTCTTGCGTGCGAGCAATGCCGGCACCGGCGCAGTGGGGGCAGCGTTCTTTTGGCACCTTCCCAGTACCATGACATACCGAACATTCACGGACAGTGGTGAAACTGCCCATGATGCTTTGCCTCGTTTCTCGAAGCTTCCCTTGTCCGCCACAGGTGCTACAGCTTTCCTGCGCAGTACCCTTTTTTGCGCCGGTCCCTTCACAATGAGTACAGGCGTTATTCTTAGTGATGAGTACCTTTCGAGTTACTCCAAAGATTGATTCTTCGAACGTAAGGTTGATATCTATTGATACATCACGACCGCGCTGAGCGCGACTGCCACCACCAAACCCGAAGTTTTGAAAGATATCATTGATATCAAATTCAAATCCTTGCCCACCAAATCCTTGTGCTGCTCCTTGAAAATCTGCCCAATTGAAACCACCAAATCCAGCTCCGCCAGCGCCATTGAATGATTGTCCGTAAGTGTCGTACTCTGCCTTCTTCTTGTCATCATTGAGTACGGCGTAGGCTTCAGTTACTTCTTTATATTTTTCTTCGTCGCCACCGGCTTTGTCAGGATGGTATTTTGCAGCCATTTTTCGAAATGCCTTTTTCACTTCCTCCTTGGAGGCACCTTTCTCTAACCCTAATATCTTATAGTAATCTTTCATAAATATTGCTCAATTTAGTGGGCCTTGTGGTAGCAAGAAGCTTGATAGTTTCTTGCTACTAAAGGCTCAGTAAGTAGTAAGGATCTTATTTTGCCTCCTCAGCATCTCGAACTGGTGGCTCTTCACCGCCCTTCTTTTCATTGGTCCCAGCAGTTTCTGCTGACTTCTGTGCTTCCTCGGCAGCTTTTTGCATGATTTCACCAATTTTTGAGAGTGATACGGAAAGTGCGGTGGTGGCTGTTTCAATGGTCGCCTTATCGTCGCTTCCTTTAGCGTCATTTACTGCTTTAATCTTGTCTTGAATTTCAGTTTTTACATCTGCGGGGATTTCTTTTTCGTGATCGCGGAGTGATTTTTCTGCAGTGTAAACCATTTGCTCTGCCCCATTTCGAACGTCAATCAGTTCCTTCTTCTTGGCGTCTTCGGTAGCATGTTCATCTGCTTCACGTTTCATACGTTCAATGTCCTCTTCTGAAAGTCCTGAGTTTGCTTCGATGCGGATTGACTGCTCCTTGCCGGTTGATTTGTCTTTGGCAGTCACTTTAAGCACGCCGTTACTGTCGACGTCGAATGTTACTTCAATCTGTGGCATGCCGCGTGGTGCAGGTGGGATACCATCCAGTACGAAACGACCAAGTGATTTGTTGTCGTTTGCCATTGGTCGCTCACCCTGTACGATGTGAATCTCGGTCGAGGTTTGGTTGTCAGCAGCAGTTGAGAAGATCTGCTGCTTCTTGGTAGGAATATGAGTGTTCTTTTCAATCAATTTTGTATTTACTCCACCCATTGTTTCAATGCCGAGTGAAAGCGGTATAACGTCGACGAGAGTGATATCGCGTACGTCCCCTTGGAAAATCCCGGCTTGAATAGCAGCACCAAGCGCTACTACTTCATCTGGATTAATTGTTCGATTTGGTTCTTTTCCAAAGAGGTCTCGCACCGCATTTTGAATTGCAGGCATACGAGTTTGTCCTCCGACCAAAATAATTTCGTCGATTTCTTCCTTCTTAAGTCCAGAAGCTTCAAGTGCGCGTTTAGTGATTTCAATTGATTTGTCGACATATTGATGTGCCAATTCTTCAAGCTTGGCACGTGAGAGCTTGATGTCCATGTGGAGTGGACCATCTGAGCCTTGTGAGATGAACGGAATGTTGATGTCGGTTTCAGTGGTTGATGACAAATCGTGTTTCGCTTTTTCAGCCGCTTCATCAAGACGCTGAAGTGCTAGTTTGTCTTTGCTTAAATCTACGCTATTACTCTTTTTGAATTCCTCAATTAGATAGCGAACAATTTCCTGATCAATGTCGCGTCCACCCATGTGGGCGTCACCATCGGTTGATTGTACCTCCACCACATCGTCACCAACCTCAAGTACGGTAACGTCAAAAGTACCACCGCCAAAGTCGTAGACGACAATTTTTTCATCCTTCTTTCGGTTGAATCCATACGCGAGAGCGGCGGCTGTTGGTTCGTTAATAATACGACGTACTTCAAGTCCGGCGATTTTTCCAGCATCTTGGGTCGCTTTTCGTTGTGAGTCGTTGAAATATGCTGGCACGGTGATAACAGCTTCAGTGATTTTTTCACCAAGCTTGGCTTCGGCATCATTTTTTAGCTTGGTGAGAATCATTGCCGAGACTTCTTCAGGGCGATATTCCTTTCCGTCCATGACTACTACCGCCCCGCCATCAGTGCCTTGCTTGATTTCATACGGAACAATCGCCTTGTCCTTTTGCACGGCAGCATCTTCATAGTTATGACCCATGAAACGCTTAATACCATAAATGGTATTGGTGGGGTTGGTGACTGCTTGACGCTTTGCAATTTGTCCAACAAGTCGTTCTTTTGTTTTAGAAATAGCGACAATTGAAGGTGTGGTGCGGGCACCGTCGCTATTTTCTACAATGATTGGTTCACCGGCCTCAATGATTGCCATTGCGCAGTTGGTGGTTCCTAGATCGATTCCAAGTATTTTTGCCATATTTCAATTTAGTTAATCAAATTAATCTTTCAAAATTCCAGTCGTCACTCGTGCGTGGCGTATCACTTCGGTCACTTCTCCGATTTGCATCTCATAGCCTCGTTGCAACACTGAAATAACGGTATCAACCAGCTTCGTGTCGGTAACCACTTCTGTGCCCACTGCTTCATCACGGTAAGGGTCAAAGGGCTGACCTTTTGGTTCGATTACTTTTACGTTGTATGACTCAAGGAGTCGCAGGAGCTGGTTGTTAATTCCTTCGATTCCCTTTCGCCAAATTTCGTCAGTTTTTTCCCATACTTCAGTATTGCTCATTGCCATTTGGAAACTGTCACAAAGAGGCAAGAGTTCTTCCACATGAGCCTTTCGATGACGGATATGATCACGGGCGCGTTCTTCCTCTAATCGCTTTCTAGCATTGAGAAAATCGGCACGCATTCGTTGCAGGTCGTCCTGTAATCTGCCCTTTTCCTCTTCACAGTGGGCTAGCTTTTCGCGAAGTTTTTTAAGTTTATCGTTACTTCTCTCTTCCTCCTCAACTAATTCTGTCTCCTCTAATGCGATATCGTCGTTGGTGGTTTCAATTTCTATTTCGTTATCTTCATTTTTCATATACACCATACGTGGCGCATTATAAAGCGAAAAAGATGCTGTGTCAAAAAAAATGAAAAACACCACAAGGGTGGTGTTTTTCAAAGTGAGATAAACGTTTATCGCTTGCTCCACGCTGGTCGCTTGCGCGCTTTGCGGAGACCGAACTTCTTTCGTTCTACTGAACGAGCGTCTCGCTTGAGGAAGCCTTCTGACTTCAATGCAGTACGACGACTGATCTTTTCTTTTACAAGGGCACGTGCGATGCCAAGACGAATAGCTTCCGCCTGGGCTGAAAGACCACCACCGATCACTTTGGCAGTGATTGAATAGTGTTCAATACCAGCGTCCTTTGTATCAAGAACTGATTGTAAATCCTTCTGGTGTCCAAGGTTACGGAAATATTCAGTCATCACTTTACCATTAACGGTAATAGCGGTAGCAGTAGCAGGGGTAAGTCGTACGCGAGCTGTTGCTGTCTTTCGACGACCGACACCCTCTACATAGGTTGTTTTAGTTGCTGACATACGAATATTATTCAGAAACGATTAATTGCTTCATCAAGCGCTTCTTGTGCTTGTTGTTGGGAAGCATTCCTTCAACGGTGCGGCGCACGACTTCAGCGTAACCAAGTCGTTTACCAAGGTGTTCAAGAGTTTCGGTTCGTCGTCCTCCTGGGTAACCAGAGTAGCTTTGATAGATTTCACCTTTTTTCTTTTCAGGAATGTCCATCATTGCTGCGTTTTCAATTTTCACCTGCACGTCCTCAATGATGTGCTTCGCAAAAGTTACTTGATCTTTACCCATGAGTACGCGGGCTGCTTCAGTAGCAATTATTCCTAATCGCTTGCCATTGGCATCAATCGTGTGAATACGAGTGGTGTTTTCTGTGGTTGTCATACGCTTATTCTACAAATTCGATGATTGCCTCATCACGTCCTGGTGAAGTCCGACCAAGCTTCACTACGCGAGTATATCCCCCATTTCGTTCTTTCATTCGAGGACCAATTTCGCTGAACAGTTTTTTGATAATTTCATCTTGTGGTTCTCCAAGATTGGTAGCTACCAATCGTCGAGCTTGAACAGTGTCATGTTTTGCATGAGTAACAAGACGTTCTATATTTGGTTGCAATTCCTTTGCTTTTGCAAGCGTGGTCTTGATTTGACCATCGCGTATCAAAGACACTGCCAAACCACGTACCAGAGCGGTGCGCTGACTGCGGGTGCGGCTGAGTGTTCTTGTGTTATTAGCGTGTCGCATAATCGTTATTCTTCAAGTTTAAGACCCATTTTTGCAAGGAGCTCTTGAATTTCTTCAAGTCCTTTAGGTCCGATGCCATCAAGTGCGAGGATGTCATCTGTTTTCTTACGAACCAAGCCACCGATGGTGCGAATGCTTGCGGCTTCAAGTGCTTGGAGCGTACGGCTGGTAAGGTCAAGTGTTTCGATACGAGTTTTTAGAACTTCCTGATCAGGGACTTCTGACTTCGACTCTGTTGATTCGGCAACAGGGGCGGGAGCAGAGTGGTGCTGATCCTGAAATCCGATAATTGATTTCAACTGGTGAATCATTATTTCGACTGACTTCTCTAGCGCCTCACGGGCTGTGTATGTTCCGTCAGTTTCAATAATAATACGAAGCCGATTGTAATCTGTTCGATCACCAACACGCATATTTTCTACTTCGTAGTTGGCGCGACGAATTGGGGTAAATACGGCATCCATAGCAATGGTACCAATTTCTACTTTGTCTCTTTGGTGAATCTCTCGTGGTACGTATCCAAGACCACGTTCGACAGTTAATTCAATTTTGAGTTCGGTGCTCTTATTGGTGATTTCAGCAATGTGCTGGTCACCATTAAGAATTTCAATTTGTGAAGGAGCGTCGATATCAGCCGCAGTTACTGGTCCAATGCCTTTCTTTTTCAGAGTGATAGTCATTGGCTCGTCATTGTGCATATTGAGCCGTACTCGTCGAAGGTTGAGGAGGATGGTGATGACGTCTTCTTTTACTCCATCGAGTGAAGAAAATTCATGCTCTGCACCGTCAATCTTCACTTGCGTGATTGCTGCCCCAGGGAGTGAGGAAAGGATGATACGACGAAGTGAATTCCCAAGGGTATGACCATAGCCAGGATAGAGACCGTCAATTTCAAAGATTCCGTGATTGTCTTCTTCTGAGACGACACGTGGCTTTGATGGCAGTGTTACGTTTGTTTCCAACATAATGTTTTTGAACTTGATTACTTTGGTAAATCTCTAATCCTATCGGCTGTAGTATTCCATCACTTGGTCTGGGTCAAACAGAGATTCAGCTTGATTGTAAATCGGTGCGGCCTTCACTGCTCCTTCTAACTTTTTGGCATCAAACGTTACCCATGCTGGAACACTGACGGCTTCGTGGGTGTCAGCGAGATTAACGAATAGTCCTGTTTGTCGGCTTCCCTCTCTAACGGTCACAACGTCACCAATCTTTACCTTGTGTGAAGGAATGGTCATTTTTTTACCGTTGAGACAAATATGTCCGTGAGATACAATTTGACGAGCAAGTCGTCGAGTCTTGGCGAGACCAAGTCGGTATACGACGTTGTCTAGACGTGATTCGAGACGGTCCATAAGTACAGACACTGGCTGAGTGCTTTTTTCCATTGCTTCATCAATGTAGCGACGGAGTTGTTTCTCTGTAAGTCCATACGTAAAGCGCATTTTTTGCTTTTCGATGAGTTGTCGCTTGTAGTCACTGGCTTGGCCAGGTCGCTTGGTGCGTCGAGCACCACCGCGCGCGAGTGAGAGCTCAAACTTTGGAGACTGTGTCTTCTCAAAGATTGGTGCTCCAAGGCGCTTTGCGATTTTAAATTTTGGTCCAATTTTCATATACTAAAAACTATATACGACGTGCTTTAGGAGCTCGTGGTCCATTAAATGGAACTGGGGTCTTGTCAGTAATCTTGGTGATGCTGATTCCCTTTCCAGCAAAAGCGCGTAGCGCTGATTCTCGACCTGCTCCCACTCCTCGTACAACAACATCAGCATCTTTCATGCCCATCTGTTGTGCTTTTTCACCAATGATTTCACCAACTTTAGCAGCGGCAAATGGTGTACTTTTTCGTGAGCCCTTAAAACCGAGTGCTCCAGACGAAGCTGACATAACTGCGTTACCTTTGGCATCACACAAGGTGACCAAGGTGTTGTTGAAGGTAGCGAGAATGTTGAGTGTTCCAGCAGTGAGTTTTCGCTTTGGAATTCGGTTTAGCGCTCGTGAAGTACCGGCGACATCTGAGCCGCCGCTCTTTTTCATGATTCGTTTCTTACCCATATGTCGATTACGATAGTATGAATACTAATAATACTAGGTCTTTTCTACCTTACGACGACCACTACCCATGGTCTTCTTGGCACCCTTGAGTGTTCGAGCGTTAGTTTTTGTTCGCTGTCCGCGAGCGGGAAGACGCTTGGCGTGACGTGAACCGCGGTATGAACCAATGTCTTTAAGACGCTTGATATTACCGGCAACTTGACGCTTTAATTCACCTTCAATGGTAAATGATTCAATTTTTTCACGAATAGCATTCTCTTCCTCAGTAGTAAGCTCTGTTGGCTTTTTGGTATGAGGAATTGAAAGCTCATCGAGAATGCTTTGAGAACGAGCAAGACCAATGCCGTATACTGCAGTAAGCGCATAGGCTAGATGCTTCTCGTCTGGAATTGTGATACCTGAGATTCTCATATGTAATTACCCTTGTCGTTGCTTATGACGCGGCTTTTTTTTGTTGATGACGAACACCACGCCTCGTCGCTTGACGATTATGTCATCTGGACTCATCTTCTTTACTGATGAACGTACTTTCATAAATTTATTAATTTTTTGTTTTAGAGGCGCTTGGTAATGCGTGCTTTTCCTCCATATGGATCGGTTACCATCCCGACTTTATCGCCAACGAGTACGCGAATCCGGAATCGTCGCATTTTCCCCGAAAGGTATGCGAGAACAGGCTCTTCCTCCCCTTCTACGGTGACACGAAAAAGCGCATTGGGCAGAGCTTCCTCTACAATCCCATACACTAAATCGTCCTTAACCGTTGATGTCTCTTGATCCATTAAACTCGGTGAGTCTAACAAATAATTTGGGGGTAGTCAATAACGAAAGGTGTGAGTTTCGTTCATTTTCGACTACTCATCCGATAATTTCTCTGTGATGATAATTTCAGCAGGGTCTTCAGGGAAGCTTCGCTGCCAGAATGGCGTAATATGTGCTTGTGCTTCGCGAATTCCAGCATAGGCAGGAATGGCGTTAGTAAGAGCGGTTTTTGGTAGTCCTGCTAGGTCTTTTTTAAGTTTTTCAGCGTCAAAAGTAGCGATTAAAAGGGGTTTTCCTGAGAGTTTAAAGCTTAATGAGGGTTCATTAGCAATGACTGAACTGCTCGTGGTTGCTGAAAGGTAGGTGAAGGTGAGTGCTTTTGGATCACTTATACGAACAGTTCCACCATCGAATGTGGGATCGGTCTCGCTCGCAAGGTAAGTACCAAACTCGATGCTATTAAATAGCGGAATTTGAAGAATGGCCTGTTCGCGAATGGTTACGAGGTCGCCACCATATTCCACGGCTGGCAATTCGTTGTAAGTGATTGCCACTGCATCACTGTAGGCGATGAAATCAGCTGGCTTTTCGCTCTCGATTCGAAGTAGCAAATTGTCACGAAGTTTAATTTGTAGCGCTTGTCGTGCGGTTGAAAGCTCACTCTCGTCGATTTGAAATTGCGGTCCTTTAAAACCTCCAGTAAATGCCGTCGTGTTACGTGCCTTGATAGTGTTATAGAGCTCGGTAAGTTTATTTTCTTGGAATCCAGGAATATCAAACGTCTTTCCAGCGGGGATGTTGTATGCTTCACCAACATCATCAGCGAATACTTTCGCCTGAATCGATCCCGCGACGAGTGTACCTGATTCGTCTTTTACTGCTCCTGGTACCACTACTGACTCTTGAATACGAAAGATGAGTCCCTCTGGTGTGCGGAATCGAGTGTTTTTAATAAGACGTTCAGCTCCAGGAGTTGATTTAGTTATCTCAATCATGCCTGTCGCTTGCTCTTCTACTTGCTTTTGACCAGTAGCCTTCACCTGTTCTTCACCAGTAGCTTCCAAAATCATTATTTCGTAGCTTAATTCCCCTGCTCTTCTATCGGGATAGGCGGTGAAATCAGCATTAATGTTTGGTTCGCGATATTCTGGGTAAATAGTAAGCTCTGTCTTGCCCATGAAAGCACTGAGGGCAATTGTGGTTCCAATGATAAAAAGGAATAAAAATACTGAAAAAAGTAAACGATTACGTCCCTTTTTTGAACCGTCCTCGATTACGATGCTGGGAATGCTTTCTCGACCGGGGCGACTAATCGTAGATGGCGTTTCAATATCGTTATTTAATTGTAATGTCGCAGATTCTGATGGCGCAATTTTGCGCTTTCGAGGTTCTGCGGGTTGAATGTCTTGTAGATTCCATTTTTGTGCCATAGGTATATTGTACAGTATATGCTCTTGTAAGTACTCAAAATCTGATCGGTTCCCTTTATTGTGGAAAAACTGTGCCGATACTAGCATAGCTGTGTCAGAGGGGAGTGGACCTTGTGCTCCCACTTCAGCATTCTTGTATCGTTTTTTGAATATTTCTTCTGAAATGAGGGTGATGAAGGGTTCTGATTTGATGGCTCGCTTTGCTGCTTTTTCAATAATTTCGCTAAAAAGAGTTTCACTTTTTAAATCACTATGTAATATGATGCGTTTTGGAATTGAGAGCTCATCACCTGTTTCGTGAAAAAGCCCACTTACTTTTTCGGTGTAGGCTTCTAATATTTCATCAATCTCACGTTGTTGTGCGGAAGTGAGTGACAGCTTAAAGCTAAATGGTTTTTCGGTGTGTAAATAGCCGAAAGCTTCGTATAGAGGAACATTTAATGTTGCTGCAATTTCTCGAGCGAGGGAAAAAGAGCCAAAAGGAGTATGAGTGCAGTAGGTGAGCACACCGTCTCGGACGATACCAATTTCTGTGGCTTCGTAAGTGATGTCGACAAGACAATAGTCGTTTGATGCTTGAAATAATTCTTTGGCAACCGTGGAGAGCATGAGAATATATGAAATTTTTCGCAAGGTGGTGTTTGCAAAAAGTTTTTCTTGAATCTCATTGAGGGCGTCAATCATATATCCTTGTGCCACAACACTGGCGCGAGAAACGGTGAGCTGATTGGCTTGTCCTCCTTCAGGATCAGTAATGCGATAGCCATTAGAGAGCATGTCCATGGTGGCGTAGGTGGTTACTTCAAGCCCAAGGTTTTGCAAGGCACCATCATTTTGTAAGTCACTTTCGATTTTAGAATTGATGGTATTCAGAAGATCGTCGATTAATTCATTGGTGATACGAAACGACTCATCTTGCTTGTAGTTAATAGTCTTGGTGATGGTGTAGGACCAAGGAGCAGAGATGCCACATTGTACCTCTGATAATCTAGCGGAAGCATTGACTTCTTGTAGCGCTTTTCTTCCCTCGCTATCAAGTAACATGCAGGCGTCGACTAGTGCTGCAATAATGGATTTGCCGCTCTGTTCGAGTGACTCAATGTTCCGTAGCGGCACCTGCTCGCGGTGTGCCCAGATAATATTTGGGTGGGTCTGGTTGAGGTGGGAATGAATAATAGCGGTAAGTACACTGCCTGAACCAATGTCAATTAAGACGCCGTAGCGATCTGAACTTTTCCCAAAACCAAATAGCGACATAGTGCCTACAGTATAACAGTTCTCTGGTGCCAAGAGACAAACCGATTCTTGAATTGGTGGATATTATAAAGCGAGTATCGCCTTAATTCGACGCACTCCCGCAGAGGAAGATTCTTCCTTTAGAATTTTAAACACTCCCTTAATGTCTTCAATATTTGAGACATGTGGACCCCCGCAAAGCTCTTTCGAAAAAATCGTACCATCGTTTCCCTTGATGATATAGACTTTTACTTCTTCAGGGTAGCGGTCCCAGAAGCTTCCTTCAATGGTGGGGTCATTCTCAGCAGCGGATTTACTCATGGATTCGATTGAGACAGTGCCGCCTGTACTGATAGCGTGATTAACCCATGCCTCGATTTTCTCTAATGTTTCTTTATCAATCTTTTCTGGATGAGTAAAGTCATAGCGAAGACGTTCGCCGGTGATGTTTGAGCCAGCTTGATGTACGTGTGGTCCAAGAATGGCACGTAGGGCTGCTAACATGAGGTGTGTGGTGGTGTGATATTGGACCACTATATCTGAATGGTCAGCGAGACCGCCTTTGAATTTTTGTTCAGCTCCCGCGCGTGAGAGTGCACGATGTTCGTCCATAAGTTTCTCAAAGCCCGTTTTGTCAACCACTAAATTTTTTTCAGCGGCGATTTCTTCGGTGAGCTCAATTGGGAATCCGTACGTCGTGAACAGTTCAAATGCGTTTTGTGCAGAAATTGCCTGCTTTGTTGTGGCGGAATTTTTATCGATAACTTTTTTTCCATCAACCTCTTTAGTGTGGAGGTGAATTTGTAGTGATATTTTATTAAACTGCTTCAGTCCGTTCTCAAGTGTTTTCCGGAACTGCGTTTCTTCGGTTTCAATCGCTTGGGTGATAATGGTTCGCTTGGTAGCTAAATTAAGATAGTGATTCTCGTAGGTGGTAATGACGCTTTCAGCAAGATTTTTCAGTTCTCCGACAGGGATTTCGAGCATATCGGCGTAGCGCACAGCACGACGAAGGAGTCTCCGAACAAAGTATCCTTGTTCGGTGTTACTTGGCAAAATACCATCGCCAATCATGAACACCGCTCCTCGAATGTGGTCGGTGATGACCCGAAAAGCTTCCTTGTTATCGCTATAGTTTTTACCAGAAAGTCCCTCAATTTGTTTGATAACAATTTGTAGTAGGTCAATCTTAAATACATCAGCATCACCATTGGCAGCTGCGGCGATTCGTTCTAGACCACCACCGAAATCGACGTTTCTTTTAGGGAGTTTTTCGAAACCATTTTCTGTTTTGAGGTATTCAATAAATACTGAGTTGCCGATTTCAAGAAAACGACCACAGTCACAGTTTGGGTGACAGTGTGGACCAAAGGTCTCATCGTGTGGGGTGCCAAAATCATAAAATAGTTCACTATCTGGACCGCCGATTTCACCAATTGGCATTTTCTCAGGTCTTCCAGCGCGGCTCCACCAATTTTTTGCTCCATCGTAGTAAAAAATGCGTTCACCAGCTTTCATCCCTCGCTCTCCTCCGGCAGCTTCGGAGCCCATCTCCCCTACTCCATTTGAGACTCCGCGTGCGAGAAATAATTGCTGCCAAATTGCTACTGATTCGGTATCACGAGGCACTTGTGCAGATTCATCTCCTATAAATGCAGTGACGTAAATTTTTTCTGGATCAAGTCCAATTTCATCAATGAGGAACGAGTAAATCCACGGAATTTGCTCGGCTTTGAAATAATCACCGAGTGACCAGTTTCCAAGCATTTCGAAAAAGGTCGTATGGCGATTGTCCCCTACTTCCTCGATGTCTTCGGCTCGAAAACATTTTTGTGAGTCAGTCAATCTTGTTCCCATGGGGTGCATTTCACCCATAAGGTAGGGCACTAGCGGTTGCATGCCGCTACCTGTAAAGAGCGTGGTAGGGTCGTTCTCGGGTACCAATGCCGCAGACGGAATAATGGCATGACCATTTCGCGCCATAAAATTTAAGTATTTTTTACGAATGTCGTTTCCGGTCATAAGAATATAGTTATATTACTGTGCTGCACACTATAACAAAAATACTATTTTTTGCTATTGCGACAGGATGACTGAAGCACCAAGTGCACAATCCTCGCCAAAACACGTTAGCATGGAAAGAAAGTCATAGAAATAAATCTCCATAAAATACCCGATGATAACTAGGATGAGACCAAGAATTGTAAGTAGGTGTTCGGTGCGATAGCTCTTTAGTACTAAATAGTTAATTTGTTGTTCATGGACAAGTTTACTGTGGGCAATTAAGACGCCGACTCCAAGTAGGACTTTTCCGATAGCTCCTAAAGTAAGACCCCAAAAAAGAATATTCATAAAGTAATTATGTCACAGAAGACGCAAATTCTCTGATTTCTTTCTCAATATTGTGGATTGGACCAGCTCCGCTAATGGTAAAACATGACGGATTAAAGTAGGTTTTGATGGCAGCGTTTACCTGCAAGCGCGTAATAGTGCCGAGTTGTTGTTTGAAGTGTTTCATTTCTTCAATAGAAAAACCATTTTGGTTGAAGGCGTGCAAGTCACCAAGTTGCTTCAATAGGGAATCTTGCAAAAGCGTTTGTCTGGTTTGAAATATTGTTTGAAATGTCTCGAATTCTGATTGACTTATTCCCTTCTCGTAAAATTTCTTAATTTCTCGGAAGGTTGCGGTTAGTCCCTGAATAGTTTTTTCTGGGGTGAAGAAAGTCATTATTCGTGCGTACCCGTGCTCATGACCTGAAAATGTTTCAGCGTAAGCGTAAATACTGTAGGTTAGTCCTTCCTTGTGGCGTACGGTACTCATAAGCCTACCGGCAAATCCAGGGATTCCTAGTACTCCAAGCGCAAAGGTGACTGGTACGTAGTCGGGATGATGGATGGTAATTGGAAGCGGAATACCAATGCTGAAATCGATATTTGCTTTACTTGGAATTTGTTTCAAGTGTACTGCTTGGGCAGCGGTTTTTTGTTCATGGGCTTTTACTGTGGCGCTGTTCTCGATAGTGTTTTTACTACGAGTAATCATTTTTTTGAACTGTGTAATCGCTGATTCGTCAGCAGCAATAGAACAGCTCCATGGTGCGCTGAGTACATAGGTATGGAAGGTGTGCAAAGCAGTAGTGTCTATGGTTTCAAGTGCAGCATTTATCTCCTTATCACTAGCGGTATAGCGTCGGTCAGATGCCTTGTAAAAACTGTTACGCAATTGCTCGCGAGCAATAGTCGCACTCTGTTCTTGTTTGATATGGAGATCATTTCTAACGTTTAGTGTAATTCGTTCTAGTTCAGTCGCAGAAAAAGTCGGTGTCGTGAGCATTATTTGCACCAGTGGCAGCAATTTTGGAAAGGCGGCACTGGTGGCTTGGAGGGTAAGAGTGAGTCTTCCGTCGGTGATTCCAACGGCAATATCTGCGCCTAGAAGATTGACGGCGTTTAGGAATGCTTCGCGAGAAAATTTCCCTGCACCAGCAAGCAAGGCGTCTGGGTAGAGATGCTGTAACGCTTGGTCAGTAATGGAATTTTCGCGGTGTGTATCAACGGTAATATAGGCGAGCACTACAGCACTGTTTGCATTCGACTGGGTTGCTAGTGAGTAATGATCATTTCGAGTGATGTTTTGTTCCATATAGTTAACGTTTCGTACCGATAAAATAGCCAATTGTCAGATTGCTGTTCTTAAAACTCTCTACGATAGTTTGTAGCACGTCTTTGGTTGTTATTGTTGCGAGTAACTCGGGAGTTTTATCGTAACTTTCAAGAGCGTTGGCGGAGGCGTATTCAGTTAGTTCCGCCACAATGTGTAGTGATTCTGTGCGTCCAAATAGTTCGCTGGTAATCATCCGCGCCTTTGCTTTCTTAACGAGGTGGTCGATGGTTTTGCTGTTGAGGTGAGAAATTGTTGTGAGTACCTCGGTTTCAATGCTCTGATGTGATTGGTTTGGAGCAAGGGTAACGTCAATCAGAGCAAGATTTGTTTCTGAAGTAGGTTCAATTGATACGCCGACTTGCGCCGCTTTTCCAGTGTCTACAAGTAGTTTGTATAAAATACTTTCAGGACCACCAGCGAGCACTTCAAGGGCAATACTCGTATTGAACCATTCCTTTTGAGGAAAGCCAGAGTGCTTGATACCAATGGCGACGATATTGGTAGTGGAAGGGCGGGCAACAGTGGTATGACGAACACCTTCTTGTTTTGGTTCACGTACTGCGTGTCGTTTAATTACTGCGGTTGAATTTTCAATGGTACCAAACTGCTCGCGAACTGCAGTAAGGGCAGTGTCTCGTTCAATGTCGCCGACAATCATTAAAATCGCGTTATCAGGTCGATAATAGGTTTGGTAGTAGTGCTGCAGCTTTTTTGCTGTGTAGTCCTCAATATCTTCACGATAGCCAATCGTTTCGTGTCCATAAGGGTGAGATAAAAATGCGGTGCTGTACATTTGAACCGCTAGTGCAAAGTGCGGGTCGCCATTGTACATGTCAAATTCACTGAGCACGTTTCCTTGCTCAGGAAGGAGTACGGCATCAGTGAGGATGACGTTTTTCATTCGGTCGGCTTCAATCCGAAGGGCTTCAGAGAAATATTCTTTAGGGTAGCTAAAATAATAGGTAGTGCGATCCTTCCATGTGTTGGCGTTGAGGATACTTCCGGTCATTCGTTCAAAGTGCATGGCTGACCCCTCTTTGATTTTGTGCTGAATATCAAATGCGGTTGGTTTAAATAGCATGTGTTCTAACATGTGTGCAATGCCTGTTTCTCCTCTTGCTTCGTCGCGAGCACCTACAAAATAAGTGATGTTTGTAGTAATGACTCCAGTGTCAGGACGGTGCAAAAATAGCACGCGAAGCCCATTTTGTGTCAGAATGTATTCTTCAATCGCACCAATTGGTTGTTTTCTAATGTACCCAGTGAGAGTTTTGTGGCTACTAGCTTTTTTTGAAATGCTCAATATTTTCTTGGACATCGATGATGAATTCGTTAAAGGCTTTAAAAGTGTGATTGAACTCGTGTACTATACCATCTGTCAAACGGTTGTTAATAGCGTTGGAAATGTGGTGGTAGGCTTCAAGTCGACCATTGATATCAGTGCCAAAATCTTGTAAGAAGCGGTCGTGATCATTGTAGTACTCGTCAATCATGGTTCGAAAATTGTGGGCTTTGTCAGCTGCCGATATCATCACGGCTTCGACGGGTCCTTTACGAAGTTGTCGAGCATACTCCTTTTTTGTTTCTAGCCACGGGAGCCTTCGGTCATTGAGATATTTTGGTTCTGTGAGAGTTTCTACGAGCAAGGCGACTCTTTCACCAAAATCTTCACGGAGCTCTTCTTTGGTATAATCAGTATCCTCAAGGGTGTCGTGAAGTAGTGCAGCTACTAAAATATCTTCATCGGTAGTGTAATCGCGTAACATCATCATGACAGACATTAGATGCGTCATGAACGGTATCGGCACCGAACCCTTACGAACTTGGTCTTGATGCAGGAGCGAAGCTGCTTTTATTGCTTGTTCAATTTTATAAGTATACATATCGTGCTACCTAATCCTTCCAAGGCGCTGTTGCTTCTCAGTACTTACAGCGGAAGTCAAAGTTTTTGCTTCATCCCGAGTGCGCTGTTCAGTACGATCATAATCCTTTCTTTTTGCTTGCAATGAAAGCATTAGCTCGTGTTGTCTATTTTCCATAGAAGCGATTTTTATTGCGTAATCGCGGCGAATGCGGTCAAGTTCAAATTGTTCATCACGCTTGGTTTTAGTGATGGCATGGTAGAGCTGTTCTTGTTCTCGTGAAAGTTGCTCAATTTGTACTGAAATGCGATTAAGCTCGTAGTCTCGTGCCATATTCGCTATGATACCCTTCTACTACACTCAAAATCAAGATTTCTTGTTCGCAAAGTGTATCGCCTGTAGTTTTTTACCGGCCGCTTCGCGGTAAGGACAGTATTCACAGACTGGACCAGGTTGAGGAAGGTCTTTTTGCTCGAGACATTTTTTAATGTCGTGGAGTGTTGGTTCAATCCAGTTGACATCAGTTTCGACTGGTACAAGAGTGGTTTCGAATACGAGCGTATTATTAAAACCAGATTCATTCTTGCTGGCATTGGCATAGACGAGATAGCCTTTTTTCTCTACGGTAAAACCATTCTGTTCGAGTAGCCAACGATACACTCCGAGTTGTCGCGTGTATTGCATTTCCCATGGTGAGTCGCCAAGCGCTTCGATTTTTCCTTCTTTGGAGGTGGATTTGTAGTCAACAATGATGAGAGCACCACTGGGGGTCACCCAGATATCGTCCACTCCCCCACTTACAATTAGTCCCGTTGGTTCGTGTTTGTGGGTAATGCCGACAAAAGGATCGCGCCATTCGTCCATTTTTTCGTGTTGCAATGGAATAGCTTCTATACCGTATTGTGTCATTAGAGGATGAGGGGTGCCAGCGCCTCGGTGAATATCAAATTCTTTTTTGAACAATTCATCAACGGCGATATTGAGATTGAATGACGGAAAACCTGGTCGTTTAGTTCCAAGAACATTATCAAGATAAAAACAACGGGGGCATTCAAAAAAGAAATCAATTTTTGAGCGAGATAATTTCCATTTTTCGCCACCGTAGTTCCAATCTGCGTGACGGTGGGGATTATATTTTTTTACGTATTCTGCCATGGTTTCAGTATAGCATTCGGGATATGAAACAAAAAACCGCCCGAGTGAGGGGCAGTTTTTTATGGTTTACGCGAGGATTATTGCGCTATAAAAGTGTCAAAGATGGTATCAATTTGCACGTCATCTGCGAGACTGAAATCGAAGTCACCGTTTTCTGTGTAAATTACTACTGCATAACGATTACCAGCAGTGGTAGGTCGTTGTAGGACAATTTCATTGGGTACAAGCCCTTGTGATTCGCTGAAACGGACCACGCCAAGAATGTAACCCAACTGATCGTTGTTGTATTCTCGTACCCCAATCCACCCTTCAGAGACTGGGTAGGTAGCACTAGCGAGCGCAACAGTTGCTGAAGCTTTTTGGTCAGCGACAACGACTGCTCCTTCCCCTACTTGTAATGCTGGAGTTTTGATTTCAGTGGCTACCTCAGAGACGACAGATGCGTCGTCTGCTTTTTCTACATTAACGTCACCAACCTCGGCTGAGTTCTTATCATCGTTATTTGTAGTGTTTGGCGCCGTTGCTTCACCACCACCAAATGCCCACACCAACATACCGCCAATAAGGAGTCCGACGATAAAGGCTACGAGAGTCTTTTGTCCATCTTGCTGTTCTTCTGCTGCCATACGAAAATGATTTGCTGAATTGACTAATAGCGTGATTATATCACGCCTAAAAACAGTGAGTGATTGACAAGCAGCCTTATTTTTATCGTTATTTGGATGAACAAATACTGCGAACTTCCTGTAGCAGTGCCTCGTGTTTGCGAGTGGTGAGGTGTAATTGGCGAAGGACGTGCTCTTGTTTCAGAATATCAGTACACAAAATGATATCTTTGGCGATGAGGGTTTCTGCCTGAGCGGCAGTGATATTTTGTAAAACAGTGATCGGGTATACTCCGGCGCGCTGAATACGATCGTGCAAATTATTATGTTTAGGATAATCCCAACTAAGCATCTTTAGCCCAACACAGGCTCCGTAATTTTCCGCAGTAGTAGTAAATTTTGTATTAGTGATGAGCCAGAATTCATTTATGCCGCAAATGTCATCATCACAAATTTTCCGCTGCTTTAAGTCGAGTAACCGAGCGTAAGAATACATTGCAACTTGGAGGTCTGATTTTACGCCTGGACGAGCATGAAATTTTGCCTCCCCGATGAAGCTGTGGTCTTTTTTGTAGGCAGCAATATCAATCTCGTGTGGAGCACAGGAACCCTGAAGGATAATTCCTGTCTTTGTAATGTAGCCGTCTTGTTCAAATAAACGGGCAAGAAAGCGTTCAAATGGAAATCCGGTGGGACCGAGATTGAAGAGTGCTCGTCGCAAAGAGTAGCGTGCTGCGGCAGGCGGTCGACTTTCTCGAAGTAACGTAAATGCGTACCGGTAGATTTCTTGGGTCTGGATCCCGTCGTATAAGTGTTCTGTTACTGCACCGATAATTTCATTTATTTCGTGAAGCTCGGCACCAGCGCGACGAAGTGAACGACGAAGCTTCTCAATTTTAAAAAACTCAGTGGTGCCGTCGGCTTTGGTGATTATGGTTGGCATAAATAAGTACACAAAGTGACGAACGATGCTAGTTAGTGCTGTTTTACTACATCGCTCTTGCTTTGTGGTAATTGCAACTAGACCCTTTCTCTCTTTTGCTTGCTCTAGATAATACCACCTCCGATGCAATGTGTACCCTTATATAATACACATGACTGCCCAGCGGCTGGCTGGTCTACTTCTTCTAGGGGAAGAAGAGTTAAAGAATTATCAGTAATGTTCTTAATGGTGACAGCAAATGGTTTCTGGCGATAACGAAATTGTGCTTCTAGTGTCTCGCCTTCCGTCAGTGTCTCACGAACTACTGTTGAAAAAAGTGTCAGAGCACCTCTTGCTACTGTCGTTTGCCTAGTCGTACTTACGGTAATCGTATTTGCCACGAGATCTTTATCGATGACAAATAATGGATCGCGATTAGTATTCGCGGTAGTAATCGTGAATCCGTGGCGTTGCCCAACAGTATACACTAGCGCACCAACATGAGTTCCGATAGCGTTTCCTTGTTCATCAAGCACGAGTCCAGGAACAAGTGTTGTGTAATGAGAAAGAAATTCTGGAATATCGACATGACCTAAAAAGCATATTCCTTGGCTATCTTTTTTTGTGGCAACGGGTAGCCTAGCTGCCTCCGCCTCCTTTCGGATTTCTTTTTTAGTGGTATTGCCGATAGGAAATAATGAATAAGCGAGCTGTTCGTTACTTAAGGTCCATAAAAAATAGCTCTGATCCTTCTCTGGATCAGTTCCGCGATGAAGTTGCGGTCCAGATGGAGTGTCGACTCGTTCCGCATAGTGTCCAGTAGCGATAAAATCTGCCCCTCTTTCTTTTGCGAACCTGAGGAAGGCACCAAATTTTACGTATTGATTGCACATCACATCGGGATTTGGGGTTTTGCCCAGTGTGTACGCGGTAATGAAATATTGGGCGACTTCATCTCGATACTCTGCTTCGGCGTCGCACGTTAAAAATGGAATTCCAAGGTGAGCGGCAACGCGCATCGCGTCGAGTCGTTCCTGTTCCCAGTTACACACCATAAAATCAGGGTGCCATACTTTGATAAACACTCCGACAACAGTATATCCCTGCTGTAAAAGTCGAGTGGCTGCAACTCCCGAATCAACTCCGCCAGAAAGCCCAACAAACACTGTCAGTTTTTTATTCATAGTTGCTACGCTAGCATAAGTGATGCACTATCGTAAATAGCGCTCAATGTTGGTGAGATGTTCATTGTATGTTTCAGCAAAATGAAATTCCCCCTCTTCGTCGGTGAGGTAGTAAAAATAGGGACTGGAAGTGGGTGAAATAACAGCGGTAATAGCTTCTAGTCCAGGGTTTCCAATTGGAGTGGGTGGTAGCCCCGTGTGTGTGTAGGTGTTATAAAGGGAATCAATTTTTAAATCATCGGCAGTCAATTCAGAAAGTGGTTTATCTAGAATATATTCAATTGATGCGTCGGCCTGCAAAGGCATGCCGATTTCCATTCGATTCAGCAACACGCTGGCGACTAGTTGTTTTGATTCTAGAGTGTTTGCCTCACGTTCAATAATCGATGCGAGAGTAATAATTTCATTCAAAGAGTATGGAGTTGCAGTAATTTGTTCTTGCAGCGGAGCGATTTGGGTTTCGAATGTTTGCAGTAGTAAGGCAAGTAATTCTTCGTCAGTGAAAGTTATCGGAATAAAATATGTTTCTGGGAAGAGTTTACCCTCGAGTGGTTCAGCAGTAGCAATAAAACGCTCAGTATTAAAAGCTGGAAGTATGACGCTGGCACGAGTAGCGATTTGACTCGCTCGTTCACCTTCAATATGAGTGAATCGAATCAGGTCAGTGTCAAAATCGCCCTCGCTTAATCGACGAGCAATTTCATTGGTGGGTAATGGTTCAGGAAAAACGTAGGTGCTTGCCTTGATATTTGCAGGGTCATGGAAAAGAAGTAGGGTGTAATAGAGAAGTGTTTCAGATTTCACCACTCGCTTTTCGCTTAATGTGGTAGCGATTTCTCGAGCAGTAGCACCTGCTTCTATTACTATTGGTTCACCAATGGGAAAATCATCTGGTGCTTGTAATGATGATTTGATTAAAAAGAATACGCCGAGAAGTAATGCCGTAACCACCAAGAAAAAAATGAACAATAGTTTCTTCCCATTAGCAAAAGAAGGTTGTGGTAATGTATCACGACAAGAATCTGGTGAAAATGATAGCGGTGTTTCGGTCATGAAAGTATTAAAAATTTCCGATAGGGAGATTGGCAGGCGCTTCACGACGAGTGTTTTCTACACGTGAAAGACTTGGAGTGACCACTGAAGTTCCAGGGATATGATAAATAGTCGCAATTTCCTCTGTCGACATAATTCGTTCACGATCGACTTTTGATTTTCGGTCACCTTCTGTATAGTACCGAGCCTTATAATATTCGAGCTCATTTTTCTTGGCTTTAATCTTTCGCTCACCGGTAAAATCTTGGAAAAAATTGTAATCAAAATCAGTGCGCCACATAGGACCTAATCCTGCTCGTCCAATCATGTCGAATTGTCCAAAGGAACGCAGCATTGGACCAATCATGTCGCCATCAAACTTACCAACTTCAGTGATATAGAGCGCTCGAATTGCTACAGAGTAAGCGTATTTGCTGACGTTACGCTCAATAGCAGCGATTGTTTCTCGCTCTCCCATGGTAAGTACTGGACGACTTTCCGTTTCTTCAGTTCCTAAACCGATTTTGTCTCGCCCCATCAACGTGTCAATTTTTCGCTTGGCGGCATATTCCCATGTATCAACTTTGCTCAAACTACCGGTCTTGAAATTCTTCTTCGCGTGAGGGGTCATGAGAATCTGAATCCAGAGACGTTCGTGTGGTTTGGCACTACCAAGGTGTTCAATCAGTGACGACATTGGCTCATACTTTAATTCCTCCTTTGGCTGCTTATCAAGCCCAAAATCGATGTAGGTTTTAATTGGCAGCACATCGTCATCTGCGGTTTTACTTTTCTTCAAAATATGAAAAGCCATGATGTCCCACTTTTTAGGATCCCATTGTACTTCTGCAGTGTAATCAATGAGTTCTTCAGTGACTTCAATGCCAGGATACTGAGCATATAGCTGTGATTCCAGCGCATTTTTCACTTTTTTCTTGGGGACATTAGCGTAAAAACGCACTTCCCCACCGATAGAAGCAATCTCAAGGCTGGCGACGAGTGGATGCTTTCCATCGAGGTACGTTTGCATGAGGTTGTCTGGACCATTAGGGTTGAAGATTTGCGTTAAAACACTCTCCATTGCTTCTGGGGATTTTAGAACTTCCTGCGGTAGTTTGATACGCAGCGTCGTCCGACCGTTTTCAAATTTAAATTTTTCTCGAACGGACCACATCCACATCTCAAAGGTGATATAAAACAGCGTGTACGGTAGCCAGATTGGAGAGAGGGCAACGACAATGGTAAGGATGCGTTCAATGTCAACGTTCATTTGTTTGAACATGAAAAACATCATGCCGAGAGCAACAAATAAAAATAGCGGCACCATGATAGCGGCTAAAATTGTTTTGAACGTTGAACTCATGTATTAGTATTCTACACCACAAAAAGAGCGCAGTTGGGCATTTTGCCCAACTGCGCTCTTTTCCCTAATTATTCAGCTAAGGCGTAGGTGCCGTTTGCTAGCTTTCTAAAAAGATTAGTATCTTGGAGATTTACTAGAATGGTATTGTCCTTGACATAGCGTTCCTTGCGAACCTTATCAATGATTTCTTCACGTGATAGTGGACCGTCGTGAGCTAGGATTTCTCGAAGCACATCTTTCACTACTCCAGAGGTATATCCCCATTCGGTGAGGGCGTACAGTCCGCGCCCAACGAGAACAAAACGAGGATCCTTTATGAGTTCGTTGTGTGTGGTAGCAATGTGTGCGTGATGTCCGAATAGTTCGTTGATAGCAGTAGCCACCTCCTTAAAGTGCATTGGTGAACCGTGTCGCTTTACTGCAAGGTATGCATAGTCACGAATTCCCTTTACGCGAACATTTGGGCTATCTGCCGGACCCCAGTCTCCTAGTGGATTACGTCCGATTTGTTTTGAGATACAGAGCCAGCGCCTGAGCACTTCCTCATTGTGGTTGGTAGCGATTTCAGCGAGTTCTGTTTTAAAGCGGTTGATGATTTCATGTTCACTCACCAGTTCGTCGGGAGTGAGTTTGTCGTAAACGTTTCGGAGGGCTTTCTCTACCGCATCGAGCGTCTTTCGCTCGGTAAACCAACGGTGAGTGTAATGAGGGCTTTCCTTGCTTTTATAGAACGGATCTCCAACGACAAGCAAGAAGTACAAATGATTGCGAATAATCGGATCATCTGAAAGCTCATCAAGGAGTACGTGTTCAGCGATTAATCCACCGCCGAGCTGGTCAATCAATTTTTGCATCTCTATAAAAAGTTCGTAGTGCTTTTTATAAATATCTGACTTTTGAATAGACTGAATGCCGTAATTTTCGATTTGACGGACTCGCTCTCGAGTAATGCCATAGGATTGCCCAATTGCTTCAAGGGTGTAGGTTTCACCGTCAGTACCGAGGCCGTAGCGCTTTTCAAGTACGTCGCGGGCACGTTCAGGAAGCACATCAAGGAGTGCTTTTGTGACTTGTTTTGGTTTAAATGAAATCATAATAAAAGAAGGTTGATAGGTTGCTCAATCTCCAATGCGTGGGCAAATTTATAACATGAGGGCGTGAATTGGTCAACACATAGAGTGTACCATACTATTCCTTGATGACAATGTTTAGAATTTTTCCGGCAACGTACACCACTCTTTCAATCGTTGTCTGAGCGATTCTAGCCTGTAATTGACTGTCTGATTGCACGAGCGCTAGTACTTCAGCTTCGGTCGCTTCAGGAGTGGTGGTAATTTTTCCTCGAACCTTTCCATTAATCTGTACGGCGATTGTAACGACATTATTTTTAATCAGAGCAGCATCGTAGGTTGGGAATGTTGTGCTGTGAATACTGCTGGCATTCCCCTGCTCCGCCCATAATTCTTCAGTGAGGTGTGGGGCAAATGGCGCAAGTAGTTGCAGGAATATCTCGTATGTTTCTTTTGTAATACCCGTCTTCTCTGCTTGATTTACAAATACCATCATGGCACTGATAGCAGTATTAAACTTAAATAGTTGAATATCATCAGTGACTTTTTTGATGGTTTTATGAAGCAGTATTTTTTCTTCAGGGGTAGTTTTTAGAGTAAGGTGTCCTGAAAGACCGTTTACTCGCTCAAGGAAACGGCGTAGTCCGGCGATACCACCCATATCCCATGGGTAATTTGCCATTTCTCCGTAGGGACCCATGAAAGCGAGATACATTTTTACAGTATCAGACCCTACTCGTTCTACTTGCTCGTCAGGATCGACGACATTACCTTTACTTTTACTCATTTTGTTTCCGTCTGGACCGAGAATAAGTCCACGGTTGATGCGCCGAGTGTATGGTTCTGCGTGTTTTGCTAGTCCGATTCGTTTAAGTGCTTTTAGCCAAAATCGTGAGTACAACAGGTGCATAGTATTGTGCTCGGCGCCACCAAAATAGATATCAATTGGAAGCCATGTGTCTTGTGCTACCTGGCTCGAAAATTCATTTTCATTATGGTTATCGATATAGCGAAGATAGTACCAGGAAGAGTCGACAAAGGTGTCCATGGTTTCGACTTCAGGTGTCCATCCAGCGCCAAAGATTCTTTCAGTTCGCTCCTTGAGTTCGTTACTTTTTGCTAGTGGCGCAATTCCCGTGGGGGTAAAATCAACATCCTCTGGAAGTTTCCACGGAAGATGTTCAAGCGGAATCGGATGGGCGTTCCCCTGTGGATCGTACACAATTGGAATCGGTACTCCCCAGTAGCGTTGTCGCCCGATTGACCAATCACGTAAACGGTACGTATTGCTCATACGTCCGCCGACTTTTTCAGTAATAGCAATTTTTGCTTCTTCTGAATCTGCGCCTGTAAATTCACCTGAGTTAATTAGGTCGCCTTGTGTTATTTGTGGCAAAGCACCTTCGCCGCTAATCACTTGCCGAATAGGGAGATTAAACTTTTTTGCAAACGCAAAATCGCGTTCATCGTGGGCAGGTACTGCCATAATGGCGCCTGTACCGTAGGAAGCAAGTACGTAGTCAGCAATATAGACAGGGATTTGTTCTCCTGTAGCAGGGTTTGTTGCTGTGACACCTTCAAGCACCACTCCTGTTTTTTCTTTGGTACCATCAAGTCGGTCTGCTTCATCTTTTTGAGCACTCGTTTTGATATATGTAGCAACCTCTGTCCAGTTCAGGATTCTCGACTGCAATTGTTCCACTAGTCTGTGTTCGGGTGCCAATACCACGTACGTTGCTCCAAAAAGCGTGTCTGGACGGGTGGTAAACACTGTAATTTTTTCGCCTGTTGATAGGGAGAAATCGATTTCTGCGCCCTTGCTGCGACCAATCCAGTTTTTTTGTGATTCTTTGATGTGGTCGGGCCAATTAAGTGGCTCGATATCATCAATAAGCTCATCAGCAAAATCAGTGATGCGAATCATCCACTGGGGCATTTTCCTTTTTTCAATAGTGCTACCGCAGCGTTCGCACGTATTATCTGACTGCACTTGCTCATTGGCAATGACCGTGTGGCACCCTGGGCACCAGTTGACGATTCCTTCTCCACGGTAAGCGATGTTATTTTCAAAAAATTTAGTAAACATCCACTGGGTCCATTTGTAGTATTCGGGGTCAGTGGAGGAGGTTGTTTTGTCCCACGAGAAAGCATTTCCCATACTGTTGAGTTGGTGACGCATGAACTCCATATTGCTCTCAGTCCATTTTCGCGGATCAAGGTTTCGCTTGATAGCAGCGTTTTCGGCAGGAAGCCCGAAAGCATCAAATCCCATTGGGTAGAGGACTTGCACGCCCTGCATGCGACGGTAGCGTACGTAAATATCAGGAACAGCAAAGGCGTACCAGTGTCCGATATGAAGATTCCCTGAGGGGTACGGCCACTCCACCAAAACATATTCTTTCTCCTTGGTAGTGTCTCGCTTCCCTGTATTGTAAATACCGTCATCGCTCCATCTTTTCTGCCATTTTTGTTCCATTGCCTTATGATCAAAACGCTTGTGCATGAAAACCTTGTTTACCGAATAAATATAAAACTCATTTTGCCATTATTGTGTGAATAGTCAAAATCAGCGGGGCGCCCGAAGGGCGCCCCGCTGATAATTATTAGCTTACTTTTTCACAGTCACTACTCGTTCAAAGCAGATTTTTCCCGCTCGATATTCCCAATTGTCTGGATTGGCAATGATGTTTTCTTCGGTTGGTGTCATAAGAGGCTTATCATAGTAGTACAGTTCGTTGCTTTGTGATTCTGTGGCAAAGGCGGCACAGAGCTTGAATCCCTTATCAGTTATTTCATACTGATACGCTTCTCTCATCTCGGGTGCTTCGGGAATTGGAGCGTTGCCATACAGTTCAGTGAGTGACTCTGGTAATCGGTTATTTAACACCAAGAAATCCTGAATGTGCCACTGAATTTCTTGCAAGTGAGTGATTTGCGTTTGGTCGATTTTGTGTTCGCGTACGGCTACCGGTGTATCAATGTTTGCTAGCCCAAATCCAAGAGCGATAAGTACTATTGTACTCGCTCCGACAGCATAGGCAATCGATAGACGCTCTCGTGTGAGCCAATACGCCTTGGCATCTAGAAGATAGTAATAGAATGCAGCGCCAATGATGAGGAGTACCGCGACTGCCTTTAGAATAAAGCGCTGCGTTAGTTCCCCTTCCAAAAATGCCATTATTACCGCCACTAAATCACCAAGCAGTACTGCTCCGCCAATGAGTAACGAAAGATAAATCAGCCATTTTGTGAATCCAAGGTAACTCGTCTCCCCTTCCTTTCTCCGAGTTGTATTTACTAGTCTTGTTACAATGAGGTATGTCGGGAAAAAGACAATTACCATAGCAATGCCGATTCGTACTTGACTGCTCGCCGCTTCGGCTTGCCAGACAGTATCTGCAGCATCTGGAAAAATGAGGTTAATAACTCCAAAGAGCAAAACGAGTAAAAAGCTGAGTGAGAGATAGAGACTGGCAAGTGAGCCAAGTTGCAGTACAAAATGTTTTGCGGTGTGATTTTCCATATAGTATGTTGATTATGTTACGTGTTTTATAATTGTGCGCTTGCTAGAGGAAATTGCAAGAGTCTATAGTGTCAATGTACGGTATACTACTGCTATGAAACAAGAAGATTTGAAAAAAGCACCAAAATTATTTTGTGAGAGTGTGAGTGTGGCATTTACGCCAGAGTATTTTGTTATGGGATTAACCTCAGGAAATCAAGGAACTATTTATACCTTGACTCCTCAACATATCAAGCGTTTGCAACAATATTTAACTCACCAACTTAAGGAATACGAGGAAAAACATGGTACTGTCAATGCGACATGGGACCCAAATATTATCAGTCCGGTACAGCGAATTCATCCTCCGACGCAGTTGAGTTAGTTATATAAAAGGGCGGGCGCTTCGCGCCCGCCCTTTTATTATCTCAATCCATCTATCTACGAATGTAAAAATTCAATCACGTCACCATCCTGCACGATGTACTCTTTTCCTTCAGTGCGTAGTTTCCCTTGGTCACGAGCTACCGCTTTGCTACCAGTAGTTACCAAATCTTCAAACGATACAATCTGAGCACGAATATACTTATTCTGAAAGTCGGTATGAATTGCTGCTCCTGCCTCTGGTCCAGTTGAGCCAATCGGTACGGTCCACGCTCGAGTTTCCTTTTCGCCAGTAGTAAAGTAGCTCATGAGTCCCAAACGGTGGTAGCAAGCACGAATGAGTGATTCAACGCCACTGTCTTGCGCTCCATATTCGCGACGAAACTCATTTTTCTCTTCGTCGGAAAGGTCTTTGAGCTCATGCTCCATTCCGGCGTCGACCACTACATATTCCGATCCTGTCTCCTCAAAAAAGCGAAGTAGTTCTTGCCAGCGATCGTCATTATGCTCATTGAGATTATATGAATCTTGTTTTTTGTTACAAACGTACAAGAAGGGCTTCATAGTAAGTAGGTGCAGTCCTTTCACAATTTTTTCATCATCAGAGGTAAGTCCCAGATTATTTGCCAAATGTCCCGCTTCAAGGTGTGGCAGGAGTCGTTCGAGAACTGATTTTTCGGCAACTGCCGTCTTGTCGCCACGTTTTACGTCACGTTCAATATTTCCAAGTCGCTTTGCTACTGTTTCGGCGTCAGCCATGATGAGCTCCAGATTGATAGTTTCAATATCACCAAGTGGGTCGACACTACCAGAAACGTGATGGATATCACTATCTTCAAAAATACGGACTACTTCAGCAATCATGTTTGTTTCGCGAATATTTGCAAGAAACTTATTACCAAGTCCTTCACCTGCTGATGCTCCCTTTACTAATCCAGCAATGTCGACAAACTCCACAATGGCAGGAATGGTCTTTTCAGAACCAGAAATCTTTGCCAGTGTTTCGAGTCGTTTATCAGGTACGGTTACTACACCCACGGAAGGGTCAATGGTACAAAATGGATAGTTCTCCATGGGGACTGAATTTTTTGTAAGCGCATTAAAAAGCGTTGATTTACCAACGTTTGGAAGCCCAACGATCCCGACTGATAGTGACATATAAAAGAGTTACAAATAAAAGCGCCTAGCGAAAGGTTGTTGGTACTATAGCAGATGTTGCATTGGCAGGCTAGAATGGCAGAAACCCGCGATTATATTCACAAAAACGAATATTTTCAGCGCTGATTTGTAAAATTTCTGCAAAGGCGTTCTTAG
>Ga0268298_10001248_pt1 | contig 30387 bp, 26 predicted proteins | sample WWTPWeurt_MetaG_FD_194462 | JGI IMG/M metagenome (GOLD analysis project Ga0268298, IMG submission 194462) | Activated sludge microbial communities from WWTP in Nijmegen, Gelderland, Netherland - WWTP Weurt | ecosystem: Engineered > WWTP > Aerobic digester > Activated sludge | place... | reverse complement strand
CTGTCACATGTCGTTCCTGGACATCGACGAGCGCCTGTTTACCCTGATCGAGCACATCGAATTCGACCGCTCGCCCCTGACCGATATCAAGAGCGTCGGGGATGGCGTCGATATCGGCCTCATCGAGGGGGGGCTGTGCAATGCCGAAAACGTCCATGTGCTGCGGGAATTCCGCAGGCAATGCAAGGTGCTCATCGCCCTCGGCGCTTGCGCCATCAACGGCGGTCTGCCCGCCCAGCGCAATCACCTGCCGCTGACGGTGATTCTGGAAGAGGTCTATCACAGTAGCCCCGGCCTCGCGAACGGTCTCATTCCCAACGATCCGGAACTGCCGCTTCCGCTCAACAAGGTGCACCCCATCCACGAGGTGGTGAAGGTCGACTACTTCATCCCAGGCTGCCCGCCTTCCGGCGACGCCATCTGGAAGGTGCTGACCGACCTGCTGGCCGGCCGCGAGCCGGAGTTGGGCCACGGCTTGATGCACTATGACTGAATTCATGGCGCCTTCGCCCGAGGGTGTTGTCGGCCGCGCCTCGCCGTGCAATACGCACTGTTTTCGTCTCGCCTTCGCGCCCAGGGAATCAGGCGCCATGGATTGGGAGAGCTAGAGCATGACTTACCAACTTGAAACCGCCCAGAACCCCGAAAAGCTGCGCCGCGTCGCCATCGATCCCGTGTCCCGCGTCGAGGGCCACGGCAAGGTGACCCTGCTGCTCGACGATCAGAACAAGGTGCATCAGGTGCGCCTGCACATCGTCGAATTCCGGGGCTTCGAAAAATTTATCCAGGGTCGTCCCTATTGGGAAGTGCCGGTGATGGTGCAGCGTCTGTGCGGCATCTGCCCGGTGTCCCACCACATCGCCGCGTCCAAGGCGATGGACGTCATCGTCGGTGCCCGCAAGCTGACTCCGACTGCAGAGAAAATCCGTCGGCTCATGCATTACGGCCAGATGATGCAGTCCCACGCCCTGCATTTCTTCCACCTGTGCTCGCCGGATCTGCTCTTCGGTTTCGATTCCGACATCACCCGCCGCAACATTGTGGGCGTTGCCCAGGAGCACCCGGAGGTCGCCCGCCAGGGCGTGCTGCTCCGGAAGTTCGGCCAGGAGGTGATCCGCGTCACCGCGGGCAAGCGCATTCACGGTACGGGTTCGGTACCGGGCGGGGTCAACAAGTCCCTGACCGTCGCCGAGCGCGACGGCCTGCTCAAGGACATCTACGCCATGATCGGCTGGGCGCGGGACGCGGTGCACCTGATCCAGAAGGTCCATATGCAGGACCCGGGGCTTTACAACAGCTTCGGCATCTTCCGCTCCAATTTCATGTCCCTGGTGGGCCACGACGGCGACCTGGATTTCTACCACGGCACCCTGCGCACCCGGGACGACAACGGCAAGCTCATCTTCGACGGGGTCGATTACCAGGACTACGACAAGTACATCGTCGAGGAGGTGAAGCCCTGGAGCTACATGAAATTCCCCTACCTGCGCTCCATTGGCCGCGAGCATGGCTGGTACAAGGTGGGGCCCCTGGCGCGGGTGCAGAACTGCGACCAGATTCCTAGCCCCTTCGCCGAACAGGAGAGGAAGGAGTTCGTCGATTACGCCGGCGGTACGCCCATGCACGCGCCCCTCGCCTACCACTGGACGCGCATGATCGAAATGCTCCACGCCGTCGAAGTCATCAAGGAACTGCTCCACGATGACGACATCCTGGGCGACGATCTGATGACCCAGGGCGAGCGGCAACTGGAAGGGGTGGGGGTCATCGAGGCGCCCCGCGGCACCCTGTTCCACCACTACCGGGTGGACGAGAACGACGTCGTCACCATGGCCAACCTCATCGTCTCCACCACCAACAACAATCAGGCCATGAACGAGGCCGTGCGCCATGTGGCCCGCCGCTACCTGCATGGTCGCGAGGTGACCGAAGGCTTGCTCAACCACATCGAGGTCGCCATCCGCGCCTTCGACCCCTGCCTCTCCTGCGCCACCCACGCTCTGGGCAAGATGCCCCTCGCAGTCGAACTGGTCGCTCCCGACGGCAGCCTGGTCCATCGCCTGAGCCGGGAATGAGGCCCCCCGTCGTCGTCTTCGCCGTCGGCAACCCCAGCCGCGGCGACGACGCCCTCGGTCCCTTGCTGCTGGCGCGCTTGGACGCCTGGCTTCAGGCCAGCGGCCGGGCAGGGGAGGTCGAACTGATCGAAGACTTCCAGCTCAACATCGAGCACGCCCTCGACCTGGAAGGCCGAGCGCTGGCGCTCTTCATCGATGCCGGCGCAGGCACGCCAGCTCCCTACACTTTTTCCCGCCTGGAGCCGGCGGTGGATCTCGGGTCCAGCAGTCATGCGCTGGAGCCGGGTGCCGTGCTGCGGGTCTTCGAGCAGACCTGCCGGGGGCCGGCGCCGCAATGCTTCGTCCTTTGCGTCAGGGGCGAAGAATTCGAGTTGGGTCAAGATCTGAGCCCCGTGGCCGCCCGGTACGCCGACACCGCATGGGATTTCCTGAGAACGGCGCTGGGCCGGCCAGGGGACGAAGCGCTCGCTGTGCTGACCGCGCGCTTGGCAATGGCCTGCGGGACGCCGGCGTAATCCGGCCGGAGGGAATGCCCGGGCAGCTCTGGTGGAGCGGCTCGCGAGGTCGTGCACCCGGACGCAAGCGGGGTCGAGGGAGGCCCCGGCTTACACTGCGGATCTCGGGAGTCTAGTTCGAGCGGCCTTGCGAGAGGCCTTCCAGAACCGCCTGCAGAAGCAGGTCGGGATCGAGGGGCTTGGCCAGGTGCCGGTTCATCCCGGCGGCAAGACAGAGTTCGCGGTCCTGTTCGTAAGCATTGGCAGTCACCGCGAAGATGGGGGTGTCGCGGTTGCGGGAGTTCTCCCTGATGGCCCGAGCGGCATCGGCGCCATTGAGTTTGGGCATCTGCAGGTCCATGAGGATCAGGCCGTAAGCTCTGTTTCGCGCCATCTCCACCGCTTGCGAACCGTCCTCGGCAAGGTCGACGACGAGTCCGGTGTCTTCGAGCAGGGACTGAACGATTTCGCGGTTGATCGGTTCGTCTTCGGCAAGAAGGACGGGCGTTCCGGAAAACTCTCTGCGCAGGCGCGCTTCGCTATCTTCCCAATGTGGCGTTATGGGCTGGGGTTCCGAGGCCTTGTCGTCCTTTCCCAGGCGGACGGTGAACCAGAAGGCACTGCCTTGGCCGAAGGTGCTGGCGACGCCGATTTCGCCACCCATCAGTCCTGCGAGACGGCGGCAAATGGCAAGGCCCAGACCGGTGCCGCCGTATTTGCGGGTCATGCTGCCGTCGGCCTGCTCGAAGGCGGAGAACAGACGGCATTGGTCTTCGGGTCGAATACCGATGCCCTGGTCTTCGACCTCGAAGCGCAAGCCAATTTCTTCCTCGTCCTCCGTGAGAATCGCGGCACAGACGCGTATCGTCCCTTGCTCGCTGAACTTGACGGCGTTGCCGACCAGATTGGTCAGCATCTGGCCAAGACGCAGGGCATCGCCGAGCAGGGGTTTGGCGGCCAGGCTGGGGGCGATATCAATCACCAGACCGAGATGCTTTTCGCGAACGGCGTTCTCAAAAAGGATGCTCAGTTGGTCGAGAACGTCACCGATCTTGAGCGGCAGCCTCTCCAGGTCCATGCGGCGCGCTTCGATCTTGGAAACGTCGAGGATGTCGTTGATGACGCCGAGCAGGCGTTCGGCCGAGCGTCTGGCCTTATCCAGATAGCCGATGCCGTCCGGGTCATGCACGGTTTTGCGGGCAAGGCCGATCATGCCGAGAACGCCATTCATAGGCGTGCGCAGTTCATGGCTCATGTTGGCCAGAAAGTCGCTCTTGGCAAGACTTGCCGCTTCGGCCTGTTCCTTGGCACGGGCGAGCTCGGCGGTACGTTCCTCGACCAATCGCTCCAGGTGTTGGCGATAGACGGCCAATTCGGCTTCGGCACGGTTGCGCGCGCTGACGTCCCGCGCGACGGCGACAATGCCGTCGATCTCTTCCCGGTCGTTGCGATAGACCGTGGCGTTGTATAGGACATCCATCACGCTGCCGGAGGCATGGCGGATCGCCAAGGGATAGTCCCGCACGGCTCCTGTGTCGAAGACCTTGCGATATCCGGTCCGGGCGTCCTCCGGCGAAGTGAAATAGTCGCTGAAATCGCTGCCGATCAGCTCAGCGCGTGCTCTTCCGGTGGCTTCCTCGGTTGCCCGGTTGACGTCGCTGATCTTTCCCTCCGGGCTGATGGCCACCAGGGGATCGAGGCTGGCTTCGAGCAAGTTGCGGGCGTAGAGCGCGGTTCGGCGCGCTTCTTCTTCGGCCCGCAGCCGTTGACGGAGAGCGAGACCAAGCATCAACAACGGGCTCAGGATGGCCACCAGGGCGAAGGCGAAGCCGAGCCGGATGATCACCAGCCGCTGCCGCCCATCGCTCCATCCGCCCCGGGGTCGCGCCGCAATTTGCCAGGATCCACTGGGCAAAGGAATGACGAGCCGGATCGCCCGGTCGGAAAACAATTCGGCGTTGCCGTAAAACACCTCGCCCTCGGCACCCTTGCCGTCCTTGCCGCGGATCGCGACTTCGAGGGGAAGGTCCGGGTCGGCGAGTCCGCTCTCGCGATAGAAGACCTCGGCGTCCATGACCGTGGAGAGCAGTCCCCAGAAATTGGCGTTCTCGTTTCCATCGCCCAGGAAGACCGGCATGCGCGAGATGATGCCCACTCCTCCCTGGGCCAGGTTGACCGGTCCGGCGATGACGATTTTTCCCGTCTTCCGGGCAAGTTCGGCCGACTCCTGCTGGCTCGGAGTCTTTCGATAATCGAGACCGAGGGCTTTTTCGTTACCCTTCAACGGGACGACGTAGCGAATGACCAGATCCGGGGCGGCCGCCAGGTTCCGCAGCAAGGTGCGGCCCTCAAACAAAGGCCGTGCGGCGCGCTCCAGGTCTGCCTGGGAGAGATGTGGATTGGCCGCGATCACCGCGACCAGGCCGCGTCCGAGCAGGGCACTGCTGCGAAGATTGCCCTCGATGCGGCTTTGCAGCACGAGCAGGTTTTCGCGGGCATGGCTCTCTTCATCCAGGCGCAGGGAGTCCAGCGTTTGCTGCTCGACGAATTGCTCGACGATCAGCATGACGACCGCGGTCAGCACGGCGATCGCCAGCACGTAGCGAGCCCCGAGAGAGCGCAAGGGTTTCTCCATTATTCTGAATTAGGGATGAACACGCGTGGCGCTAGTATAGGGTGCGCGGTTGCGGTTTGCTGCGTTCGCTATTGCGCAACGGGAAGCGCTGGGATGCGCCCTTGCGCCCGCTTATCGCCGCGCAAACCTTAGGCGCCCGCCGGCGTTGTCCCCCAGGGTCGTTTGGTGGGAACATGAGCGGTGCTACGATTTTTCCGGATTCCGCTATGACACCCCGAGGCTTCCAGGGCGCTTTGGCGATCTTCCTGCTGGCGGTGCTTCTACTCGGCGCCGTTTCATCCGCTCAGGCTGTCTGTTCCACGCACCGAGGGAAGGTCGTGTTCAACGAAGTCCATCAGCCCAGCGGCGCCGGTTACCTGGAATTGCGCGTCCTCGATCCCACGGTGGTCAGCGCCAGCGGAAACTTTACCAACTGGAAGATCGATCTGTACGCTGGGGACAATGCCACCAAACAGACGACAGCGGTCGATTCCGGTTTCACGAATAGCACGATAAATACCTGTGGGACAGCGTCGCCCTGGATTCGCTTCTCCGATTCCGCTCTCAGTTTCCTGCGCACCCGCAGTCCGCCGTTCAATGCGGTGCTCTACGATTCCTCCAGCAACCAGATCATCGACATCCTGCGCCTGGGCAACAACATCACCTCGTTCTACGGTGCGGGCAGCACCTACGGCAGTTGCCCCGCAATCGAAAGCCTGTTGCCCGCCACGGGATCGAGCGATACCTATTACGACGCCCAGAAGGGCAGCGGCAGTTCGGTCAAGGACTGGTACCGTAATCCTGACGGAACGGGCAACTGGGGGGGTACCAGCACCGCCAACAATGCCAACAGCCTGTGTGCGGACAACGTCAATGGCGGCACTTTCTCCCTCGCCAAGACCACCGGCACCGCCACGGCAGCCGTGGGGCAGAACTTCACCTACACCCTGCATGCGGTCAACGGTCAGACGGCGCTGAGCAGCTCGGTCAGTGTCGCCATTACCGATAATCTGGCCGCGGCGGGGCTGACCTATGTGTCGTGTACCACCAGCCGAGGGACCTGTTCCTTCTCAGGCGGCGTGGTGACGTGGACGGTGGGAAGCATGGCGGCTAGTACGAATTACACGGCCACCCTGACGGTCAAGGGCAATTCTGCCGGTACCGTGACCAACACCATCGTTTCCAATGTCGGGAGCCCGGTCCTCACGGCTTCGGCGCCGCCGGTCACGATCCTTGCCCCGCTGGCCGACTGGCGCATGGACGAAACGTCCTGGAACGGGACGTCGGGCGAGGTCAAGGACAGCAGCGGCAATGGCCACCACGGCACCGCCAAGATCGCCAACGGCTCGTCGGTGCCTCCTTCCGCAGTCTCGGGAACTCCGGCCTACAGTAGCGGGGGGCAGAGCACCTGCAACTACGGCGAGTTCGACAAGACCACGGCGACGGTGCGCAGTTACACCTATGTGGAGTTGCCCACCATCCCGACGCTACCCACCAGCTTCACCTTCATGGCCTGGATCCGGTCCACGGCGGCCAGCTCGCACCATCAGCGTATCCTGGTTCGGGACGACGCCCAGAACGGCTGGGGATTCAGCCTCGCCGACGGGACCGGGCAGGCCAAATTACGGTTCTTCAACCGCAATATCAGTAACAGCGGGAGCGTCACGGGCCAGGGTAGCAACCCCAGTTGCGGCGTCTTCTGCCTCGATACCAACCCGGTCATCACCAGCAATGCCTGGCACTTCGTCGCCGTGACCATCGACACCGTGGCCAAGCAGGTGACCCTCTATGTCTTCGATGCCTCGGGCAATCCCCTGGCCATCACCAGCAGCGCCTTTGCCGGCACCTGGACTGACGGGACGGGCCTCGCCGCCATCGGCGGCGAGAGTGCGTCGTCTTCTGAAGGGCAGCAGGCGGATTGGCATTTCTACGGCAACATCGACGAACTTGAAATCTTTTCCGGAGTCCTCAGCCAGGCCACCATCCAGGCGCTAATGACCAGAACGCGCCTCTGTTCGACCATCGACCACGTCGAACTGGTCCATGACGGCGTCGGGCTGAGCTGTACCGCCAAGGCCGTCACGGTGCTGGGCTGTACTTCGAGCGCGCCCTGCAACGGTGTTCCCGCGTCCCAGACCAGTGGTTCGGTGAGCTTCACTCCCACCGCCATCGCCGGTGCCCAGTGGTGCAGCGACACCCTGTGCGCCTCGCCTATCACCGGGTCGGTGACCGTGGCCAACGGTGGAACCGTCTATCTGAAGGAGCATAACGTGCGCACCGATACCCTGGCCGGGACTGCCAGCGGCGCCACCAATACCACGGTCCAGTGCACGCATACCGGCACCGGGGCGACGGATTCGGGCAGTGCCTGCGCCATCAGCTTCGCGGCGGCCGGATTCCTGGTCAGCGCTCCGAATCACTACGCCTGCCTGCCCCAGACCGTCACCCTGAAGGCGGTTCGGGCCGATGCCACGGGGACGGCCTGCGTGCCTGCCTTCGCCGGAGTCAATCGCTCGGTCTCGCTCTATGCCGGCTACGCCAATCCACACAGCGGAACGCTGGTCCCCAGCCTGAACTACGTCACTTCCGCGGGCGGGGCGACTTCCACCGTCGCGGCGCTCTCCACCAGCGCGGCCAGCCCGACCGTGCTGAGCAATCTTTATTTCGACGCCACCGGAACCGCGACGCTTACCAATTTCGTTTACCAGGATGTCGGCCAGCTTGCCCTCTACCCGACCTATTCCGGCAGCAACGCCACCGGGGACAGCGGGCTTTCCCTCGCCGCGGTTTCCGGCAACACCTTCATTGCCGCGCCCAAGAGTTTCAGACTGAGCGGAATTCCTGTGGCGCCCCTGACGGCAGGGACGCCTTTCAATGTCACCGTCACAGCCCTCAACCAATGCGCCACGCCGGCGGCTGCGCCCAATTTCGGCCAGGAATCCCCCGCGGCGGCTACGGTCACCCTCGCCTCCAGCAATCCGATACCGGGTCCGGGCAATGCCGCGGCGATCAACCAGTCCCTGTCTGGGTTTGCAGGTGGTGCCGCCAGTGCCAACCTGACCTGGAGTGAGGTGGGAACCATCGATCTCACTGCGACGACCTCCAACTACCTGGGCTCCGGCCTGGGTGCGAACGGCAGCCAGACCAGTGTCGGGCGCTTCAAGCCGGCCTACTTTGACACCACCGTGAGCCAGGGTTGTGGCAGTTTTACCTATTCGGGCCAGTCTTTCACGGCAACCGTGACTGCCCGGGCGGCGGGGGGTGGCATCACGGCCAATTATGCCGGGGCCACCTGGGCCAAATTGGTCACCCTGAGCGATGCCGCGGGCGGCACTCTGGGCGTGTTCACCAATAACACCATCGCGGCCACCGGTTTCGCCAGCGGGGTAGGGACGGCGTCGAATATCGCCTACACGTTCTCCAGTCGCTCGACGCCTCCGACCGCGATACAGGTGCGGGCCGCCGATACCGATGGTGTCAGTTCGGCAACCCATGGGGAGCAGAGCGTGGCGCTGCGCAGCGGCGCCTTCCAGCTCGGAAACGCCTACGGCAACGAATTCCTCAAACTGCCCATTCCAGCTTACGCGCGGTATTGGAGCGCCGCCGGTTGGGTCAGGAACACGGCCGACAACTGTAGCCAATTGACCGTGCCCACCAGCGCCAATGGAGGACTTGTCTTCTCGGCCCAGACCACGCGCAATCAACTTGCCGCGGGAGAAACCATAGCGGCCATGGCCGGCAGTCCGGCAGGCCGGCTGGTGAGCGGCGATCCCCTGTTGACCCTCTCGGCACCTGGGGCTGGAAATTTCGGTTACGTGGATATCATCGCGTCCAAACTTAATATTCCCGCCTGGCTCCTCCAACCCGGCGACGTTCGTGCGTGCTTTGGCTCCTGTGGCCCTCGAGCGCCGATAATCTATAGCCGGGAGGTCTATTGATTCCCCACATCTGCCGCCTCATCCCGGGAATTTGTCCGTGAAAAGAACTTCAATCCATGCCTTGAGCCTGTTGCTAGCGCTCTTGGCGTCCCCGTGCGCGACCTGGGCCCTGGAGTTGACCACGTGCATCGACGCCGCTGAAAGGACCGTCGAAGGCTTGTCGGATCCGACACTTCCTGTCCTGGTGCGGGCGGGTCGCCAAGGGGACAAGCCAGTGATGCGCTACAACTCCGAAGTCTTGCCCCAGTTATCGACCATGGCGCGGGCCTTCTTCTTTGCCCACAGCTGCGCACGTCTGCAGACCGGGAATGGTCCGGATGCTGTGCGCCGTGCCGACTGTGCAGCAGTCCGTATGCTGCGTGAGGAGGGCACCCTCGGCGAGGGGATGGAGGCACTGGCCAGCCTTCAGGCGGAATTAGCGATTCCCGACGAGGCCTGGGCGCAATTGCCCGGCCCGCAACGCCACTTTGATTTCAGCGCCTGTTCCCGCACTGGAAGCCTGCTGCTGCCCGATGCCAAGCCGGTAACGCCCCGACAGCGGGATTGGGATGTCTGTGTGCGCCACTGCGGTGACCAGCTATACAGATGTCCGGGCAGAGGTTCCGGCGCCGGCTGCCAGGAAACCTACGACCGCTGCTATGCGGCCTGCGGGGGCTGACTTCGGCAAATCCGACGACCGGAGGGCGGCGCCGGCACGGTCCGGCTGACCCCTGCCCGAGCGGGTTGCCGGCGACAGTCGCTTGGGGCCGGGGCGTTATCCGGGGCGAGACGGAATTCCCGTCGTTGCCGATCTGCGATCAGGGCGTGGCGCGGGCCCGGTGTTTCGGGCTCCGACGCGCGGCGGCAATGCGCCATGCCCAGACGCCGGATATGAGGAAGTAGCTCGCCAGCGCAGCCAGGGTCGCGGAGACACCCAGGCCCAAAAAGAGGGTGGCGCCAATGGTCTGCAGGTTGTCCAGGAGGCTGACGGGGTCCGCGAGTGAGAAGGGTTCGGGGGTCGCATGGCCGGTCAGCCGGGCTCCGATCTGGTAGGCGACGTAGTAGATGGGCGGCACGGTCAGGGGGTTGGTGATCAGGGTGGTGCCGGCGGCAAGGGGGACGTTGGCGCGAAGAAGGACCGCAATGACAGCCGCCGCAAGAATTTGCGCTACCGGGAGCAGCAGGCCGATGAAGAGCCCGATGGCGACGCCCGCAGCAACGCCTCGGCGGGACCAGTGCCACAGCTTGGGGTCCGCCAGGTGGGGGGCCAGGGCGCGGAGCGCTGGGTTCGATTCGATGGTCTGACGGCTCGGCGCCCAAGCCCGCAGGCGTTTCAATAGCTCGTTGGTCGTCTTCATGCATGCGCCTCCGTAAGGGGGTGGATCGTTTCGGCCGCCGATTGTTTCCCGCCCGTGGCGCCGAGGTGGCCGTCGGCCCGACGCCGGTTGGCATGGCATGCTGCCGGGGCGGCGTCTTTCGTCATCGCCACAGGCTCAGCGGTGGGTCTTTGACAACGGCGCGCAGCACGTCGCCCCGCGATACAAAGCCCAGCAATTGCCCGTCCTCGCCGACTATGGGTACGCCACCAGCCCCGGTTGCCACCATGGCGGCGGCAATGCGGCGGATATCGGTAATCGGGTGCGACGCGACGACGGGTGTGGTCATCACCGCCTCGGTACGGCGCAGGGTGTTTCCGACCAGTTGCCCGTCTTCGATATCCACAGCGGTGAGCAGATCGCGTTCGCTGACGATGCCGACCAGCCGCCGCTCGGCGTCCAGCACGGGCGCCTGCCGGATTCGGTTGTCGCGCAGGGTCCGCCAGGCGTCCTTCACCGGCGCTTGCGCCGCTACGGTGATGGCGGGGCGGCTCATGACCTGGGCGGCGTGGATCAGCGGCCCACGCTCCAGTTCTTGCGGCAGCATGGCCCGGTAGGAGCGCAGGGCCTGGTGCGCCGGGGTGGCCAGGGTTGCCGCGTCGGCAACCGGTTCTTCCTCGCGCCCCGTGGGTGGGCGTGCGGCGGCAAGCCGCGCCAATTGGTTGACGCGATACAGGGACTCGAGGGGGCCGTTGAAGACTTGGCCGGATAGGCCATAGACGGTGAACATGGCGGACGATGGGGGCGGGGCGCTTGGTCGGCCGGCGCCTCAGGCGGGGGTGGCCAAGAGCGCCGGGGCGCGGATGGTGCGGCGGCGCCCGGCCTGGCGATGGGAGCGCGCCAGTTGGCGGTCAAAGCACTGCCCGAGGCGTCTGGCGGCCAGATTGATCGCGCCGAAGACATTGCCTTGAACCCCCTTGGCATATACCGCGTCACCGCCCGCAAGGCGCACTTCGATGGCGCAGCATTTGTCTTCTCCACCGCGGGGGCCGTTGATGTCGCTCAGGCGAATGACCACGCGGGAGACGAGTTTGGCGCCGTGGTTCAGCGCATTGTGCAGGCGCCGCAAGACATGGCGCCGCACTTCGTCGGACAGGTTGATCTCAGAGAATTGAATCTGTACTTTCATTGGCTGGGTGCTCATTAGGGTTATACACGGGAAAGACTATCTGTTCCGGCGCCGGCCTCAATCAAGGGCAGCCCGAGCCACTGTTCGAAAATCTCGCAGTGTCTGGCGTTGAACCCGTTGGCCGGGGGCGGGCCGGGTGTGATCATCTAGTGGCTACCCCAGTGGTGTGCCAGTTCGCTCACCTCGATGGCGAGTACGGACAGCCAGACCAGAATGGCGATGCCCGCGGCGGCGGCAGCCATATCCTTGATCACACGGATTTTTTCGTTGTGCCGCGTCTCGACGAAATCGCAGAGCGCCTCGATGGCGCTGTTGACGATCTCCATGGCGACCACGAAGGCCGTCGCGAGAAGGATGATGAGAAAGTCCACCCACGCTCGCAGGGCAAAGGCGCCGGCGAGGACGAACACCGACAGGACGAGCTTGTAGGCGACCGATCCGTCGTAGATCACGGCATCCCGGATGCCGGCGTAGGCGTTGCGGATCTTGCGCAGGGGGTGATACCCCGGCTCGCCGATGCCAAGAAACTTGTTTCTCACGGCCGCCGCTCCGGTTTCACGAGCCAGCCGCGCAGGGCGCAGGTCAGGCAGACGGCGGCGACCGTGCCAAATAGGACATCGGTGGCGAAATGGACATTCAATGCCACCCGCGAGAAGCCGACGACCGCCACGAAGGCGCCGGCCGTGACCCAGGCCAGGGGGGGAGGTCGGGCCGCCGAGGACCAGAGCAGCGCCAGGGCGAAGGCAGTGATTTGCATGGCGTGGGCGCTGGGATAACTGGCGTCCGGCGGCAGGGGGACGAGGTTTTCCAGAAGGGGGCGGGGCCGCTCGAAGCCGAGTTTGGCCAGATGGGCGAGGAGCGCCGCGGCACCCAGGGCGGCGGGCACAAACAGCCGCCGCGGCCAGGGCCATTGCGGGCGCATGAAGACGGTGGCGAGGGAGAGGGGGAGCAATACCGCCAGGGAGCCGAGCCAGGTGAGCCCCGCCAGCAGGGTTGCGCTAACCGGTGGCAGGCCATGGCCGACGGCGGATGCCGTGGCCACGTCTAGCGCGGGGATACGGCAAGCGCCCTGGGGGCAGAGCCAGAGGCCGCCAGCGAGGAGGATGGCGACCGCCAGGCCGGCCATGATCCAGGATAGGCGGACCGATACGGAGCGGTCCGAAAATGGACCCTTGGCAAGTGCCATCGGCGGTGACCGAGCTTAGGCTGCCAAAGGCCATTCCGGCTCTGGCGAACGACGGGGGGCCGGTTTCGGCTTGCGTTTCGAGGCGCTCGCATGGGCGCACGCGAGGGCGACGATAGGAACGAGATGCTGCTCCCGGCACACCGTGTCAACTTTTTCGGCGGGGGCTTCGCAAAAGGCCTTGCAGTCTTCCAGAGTGATCATTGCTGTCTCCTTTGGGTTATCCCGCGACGGCGCGGTATGGCGGAAGATTAGGCGAAGTCATATATCCAAATAAATCGATTAATATGGATAGTAATTTCCCAAAAAATTGGATGAACCAATGGCGCCGGACGAGCTGAATTTCCGTCACCTTCTGTATTTCTGGAGTGTGGCCAAGGAAGGGAGCGTCACCCGTGCTGCGGGGCGCCTCGATTTGTCCGTGCAGGCGGTAAGCACACAACTTGCGCTCCTGGAGCGGCAACTGGGACAGGCGCTTTTTGCACCCCAGGGGCGTTCGCTGGTGCTTACGGAAGCAGGGCAGGTTGCCTTGCAGTACGCGGAGCGAATATTTCAGCTGGGCGATCTGCTGGTGAACGACCTTCGGAGCCGACGCGACTTACGGCCGCGATTCGCCGTGGGAATTACCGATACGGTTCCAAAGCTGGTGGCCTTTCGGCTTCTTTCCCCGCTTCTGCATTCTCCGCTCGCAGTTCGGCTGGAGTGTTGCGAAGGGGAGATCGGTCATCTCCTCGGGGAGTTGCAATTGAACCGTCTGGACCTGGTGATCGCCGACCAGTCCGCGCCGCGTCGGGCCAATCAGAAACTCGAGGACTTCCTGCTCGGTGAGATGGCGGTCGATCTCTACGGGGTGGAGGCTTTGCAAGCCACTTGGCGTGTGGACTTTCCGAACCGCCTCGATGGAGCTCCCCTGCTGCTTCCCGCCCGGACCCATCCGATGCGGGACGCCCTGGACCATTGGTTCGTCTCCCGGGGGATTCGTCCCGAGGTGGTCGGGGAATTCACCGACAGTGCCTTGCTCAAGACCTTCGGCAGCGGGGGGCTGGGGCTGTTCCCGGCCCCCGCCGGGTTGGCGGCCGAAATCCATCGTGCCTACGATGCCTTGAGCCTGGGCACGCTCCAGGGGGTGCGGGAATCCTGGTACGGCGTGGTGGTTCCCCGCCGGGTCCAGCATCCGGCGATTCTAGCGCTGCGAGAGGGGGTCCAACCCGGCCCCCTGCCGCGTTAGGGTGCTTGGACGGGAGCGTCAGCGAGGCGTTGGCGGATTTCCTCCAGCGCGGCTTCGCCAAGGGTTTCCTCGGCGAGCAGTTGCTGGGCTGACTCCCGTAGCAACGCCTCCCGCACACGCAGTATTTCCAGGGTACGCCGGTAGATGTCATGGACCAGCTGGCGGACGGCAAGGTCGATTTCCCGCGCCGTTGCCTCACTGAACGACCTCGTCGGGGCGCTTAGCGGAGTGCCGAGGAAGCCGGGTTTGTCGGCTTCCAGCACCACGGGTCCGATCTCCGCGTTCATGCCGTAGCGGGTGACCAGGGCGCGAGCGATATCCGTGACGCGCTGCAGATCATCCGCCGCTCCGGTCGAGATACGCCCGAATATCAGTTCTTCGGCAGCGCGTCCGCCGAGCAGGATCATCATCCGGTTTTCCAGTTCGGCCTGGGTCATGAGGTAGCGTTCCTCGGTCGGCCGCTGGAGCGTGTAGCCCAGGGCCGCCACGCCGCGCGGAATAATGGAAACTTTGTGCACCGGGTCGCTTCCGGGCAGGGCCATGGCCACCAGGGCGTGGCCCATCTCATGGTGGGCGACGGTTTCGCGCTCCCGGGTAGAGAGCACGCGGTTTCTTTTCTCCAGACCAGCGACGATACGTTCGATGGCCACGGTGAAGTCGTCGAGGCTGATAGCCTCGGCATTGCGCCGGGTGGCGGCCAAGGCCGCCTCATTGCAGAGATTGGCGAGTTCGGCCCCGGTGAAGCCGGGGGTCAGCTCGGCAATCTTGGTCTTGTCAGTATCCGGGGCCAGACGCAGCTTGCGCATGTGGACCTCCAGAATGGCCACGCGACCCAGACGGTCCGGGCGATCCACGACGACCTGGCGGTCGAAACGGCCGGCGCGGAGCAGGGCAGGGTCGAGAACCTCGGGGCGGTTGGTGGCACCCAGCAGGACGACACCGCTCGTCGAGTCGAAACCGTCCAGTTCGACCAGGAGCTGATTGAGGGTCTGTTCCTTTTCGTCATGGCCACCGAGAGCACCGGCGGCGCTGCGGGCGCGGCCCAGGGCATCGAGTTCGTCGATGAAGATGATGGCCGGCGCCTTGCTCCGCGCCTGCTCGAACAAGTCCCGTACCCGGGCTGCGCCAACGCCGACGAACATCTCGACGAATTCGGAACCGGAGATGGAAAAGAAGGGGACGCCGGCTTCCCCGGCTACGGCCTTGGCCAGGAGGGTCTTGCCGGTTCCCGGCGGGCCGACGAGCAGTACCCCCTTGGGGGAGCGCCCGCCGAGGCGGCCGGCACGGGTGGGGTCGCGCAGGAAGGCCACGATTTCCGTCAGTTCTTCCTTCGCTTCGTCGACGCCGGCGACGTCGGAGAACTTGACCCCGGTATCCGCTTCCACATAGACCTTGGCCTTGTTCTTGCCCAAGGACATGAAGCCTCCCCCGGCGCCAAGCTTGCCGGCGAAACGGCGCATGGCGAAGATCCAGATGGCGACGAAAACTACCGCCGGGATGACCCAGCCAAGCAGGTCAGCCAGCCACGTGTTTTCGATCAGCCCGGCGAACTTCACGTCATGGGCTGCCAACTCCTTGGCCAACTCCCCATCCACGCGGGTGGTCACAAAACGGGTCTTGCCTTCGACGGGCTCCTTGTAGGTTCCCAAAATGCGATCGCTACCGATGGCGACCTCGGCAATCCGGCCTTCCTTCAGTTGTGTGCGGAACTCGCTGTAGGCAATGGCGGCAGTCGATCGGGTGCCCTGCCAAAGATCGTGGACCACAACGACTGTGAGGAGCGCTACCGCAAAATACCAAAGGGAGAACTGGGTTTTCCTTTCCATGATCTTCGCCTCACGAATTGCGGTTTTCGGACGATTTCCGTGCGAGCTCCCGGGATCGCTTGGCCAGGGAGAGCACGACGGAGGTGCCGATGATGGCGGCCACCACACCCAGGGAAAGCAGAACCGGAATCTTGTAGACGTCGATCAGCAGCATCTTGGCTCCGATGAAGATGAGCACCAGGGCCAGACCGTACTTCAGGAGCGAGAAGCGGTCCGCCATGTCGGCCAGCAGGAAGTACATGGCGCGCAGGCCCAGGATGGCGAAGATGTTGGAGGTGAGCACGACGAAGGGGTCGGTGGTGATGGCGAAGATGGCCGGGATGGAATCCACCGCGAAGATCACGTCCGAAAGCTCCACCAGCACCAGGACCAGGAACAGCGGCGTCGCGTAGCGCACCCAGCCGCCGCCCTCCTGGCGGCGGACGAAGAAGCGCTCGCCCTCCAGGGTGTCGGTGATCTTCATGTGCCTGCGCAGCCAGAGGACCAGCGGGTTCTTGGCCAGATCGGGGGTTTCGTCGGCAAACCACCACATCTTGATGCCGGTGATCAGCAGGAAGGCGCCGAAGACGTAGAGCAGCCAGTGGAACTGGGCGATGAGCCAGACGCCGGCGAAGATCATCACCGTGCGCAGGACGATGGCGCCCAGCACCCCCAGCACCAGCACCCGCTTCTGCAACTCGGCGGGGATCGCGAAGAAGCTGAAGAGCATCAGCCAGACGAAGACATTGTCGACAGCCAGGGACTTCTCGATGAGGTAGCCGGTGAGGTATTCCAGGGCCTTCTGGTTGGCGACCTCGCGGCCCAGGCTACCGTCCAGGTGCCACCAGAGGAGCCCGGCGAAGGCCAAGGACACCGCCACCCAGACGACGGACCAGGTGGCTGCTTCCTTGACGCTGACGCGATGTTCCTTGCCGCCGCCGACGACGAAGAGGTCGATGGCCAGCATGACGAGGACGATGGCGAAGAAGACTGCCCACATCCCTGGGGTGCCGATGGTTTCCATAGGTTCGACTCCAATTCAGTTGCATTGCACGACGTGGCGGCGTGGGGGCGCCGGGCACGGACCTTGTCCGGCAATGGCACGGGTGCGACTGAAAATGGAACCTTTGCCATCGCGGCAAAGGTCTTGCTCGTGGGCATCTGCCGATGACCACCCGGAGCGCCGGGGCAGGCGGGACCTGCCCGTGGTGACGACGCTGCGGCTTAAGAGCTACTCCCCCTTGGGACAGGGAGAGAATATGTTCTCCTACGGATTTAGTCAACTATAGGGGCGAAAAGGCTTCCTCCAGGTTTTCGGAAAGGGTTGATTTGGATCATAGGTTTGCGCCCGAGGCGCGCGCATGATGGCACCTGCGACGAGCCGATGCTCCCATCGGTTTGGTCTCCTTCACCATGGAATCATGTCTCGAATCGTACGAATCGGACATCTTTTAGCGGCAATTTCGATTGCCGCTATTTTATTTTCGGCCCACGCAGAGGAGTCCGTCGTGGAGCGCTATGCGCGGGCTCTGGCAATCCCTGGTGTTGGAGAGCGGGTGGCCGATTCTCGGGTCGAAGTGGAAGTCGATTTCGCCGCGGGGTCGGAGTCGATCGCCATGCCGGATCGGGACGTGGTCGAGATTCGCTATCCCATGGCATTCAATGACATCGCCGAAGGGTGGAGCTGGAACCCCCAGGCCGATCGCGCGCTCCAGGATTACTACATTTACAAGTACCTTCCCCTGCTTTCGGTCGTCGAAGAGCGCGGGGAGTACGAGGGCGAGGACAAGATCGGCGAAATCGAGCACCGGCGAATCACTTGGCGCTACGACTACTACCTCGCTTTCGCCAATCACTATGATTTCTACCCCCGCAGCACCGACGATGCGGCCGGTTTTGCGGTTCAGGTACCGGCAGCTCGGGCCGGGCACGTGGCAATGCGGGCTGTTGCCCGGTTGGTGGAGCCCTTCACTCGGGAGAGCAGCACCTTCTGGAAAGCGACCTACCGGAAACCGGTAGATTTCACGCTCAAGAAGCGTTACCTGATGGTGGAACTCTTGGAAATCCGCTTCGTAGACCGTGAGAGCGGGGTAACCCTGGCCACCCTGCTCCCTTCGCGTCAGCGATAGACGAGTACCGGGATGGTCGAGTGGGTGAGCACTTTGTTGGTTTCGCTGCCCAGTAGAAAGCCGCTCAGTCCGCGTCGTCCGTGGGAAGCCATGAAAATCAGGTCGCAGCCGGCCTGTTCGGCGGCGTCGATGATGGCCTGGTAGGGAACGTCGCTGGTCGAGGCGATGGCACCGCACTCGACTCCGGCTTCAGCGCACAGATTCTGAACTTCACCGAGGTATTCGCTGGCCTGCTGCTCAGCCAGTTCGGCGAATTTCTCCGGCGTGGTGGGGTCGATCAGGGCGCCTTCCCCGAAGTACGCGATGGGATATTCGGGCTTGGCGAAAAAGGCGGTGATCCGGGCGCCCGCTTCGCGGGCGAAGGATACTGCGCGGCGTACGGTTTGCCGGGAAAGATCGGAACCGTCGGTGGGAACCAGAATATGCTTGAACATGGATTGCCTCCGCTGCGAACGAGATTCTTGTAGGGACGGCCTTGTCAGGTGCTTCGCTAAGGCTCATGCTACGCCAAGCGGGGAGGAATTCAACCGGCCTGATGGACGCGCCCTGGGAAGCGAGTCCGCCAGCGCGGATACCGGCATAACCTTCATCGAAATCGTCAGCGAATAGAAAGGCCGTCATGAGCAACGGGTCCAGCAGCCACCACCATGGGTTCAACGTCGATGCCGCGAGTCCGGCCGAGGCGGCCTTCAGGGCGATGAGCAAGGTCCTCGATCCCTTCGGAGTTACCACCTCTCTCGTCAATGCTCAGGTGGCGTGGCTGACGCACCCCCAGGAATTCATGCGGGCGGCCCATGCCTTGTCCGGGGACATGGCGGCACTCCAGAGTCACGTTTTCTATCGCGCGCTGGGAATACCGTCGGAAGATTTCGTCAAGCCCAACGTCGACGATGCCCGTTTTGCCGATCCCATCTGGAAGCAGTCGGCAACCTGGGACATCGTCAAGGAATATTACCTGGCGTTCACCCATAGGCTTGAAGATCTGCTCTACGAAACTCCGGGACTCTCAGACCGAGAGCGCAGCCGGGCCGCCTTCTGGTTGCGCAAGTGGCTCAACATGACGGCGCCGACCAATTTCTTCTTTGGCAATCCGGTAGCCCTCCAGCGCTTCGTAGACACTGGCGGGGAAAGCCTCATGCGGGGAATTGCCAACTTCTTTCGCGACCTTGAGGCGCGCAACATCCAGATGGTCGAGCCCGACGCCTTCGATGTGGGCAAGGATCTGGCGACCACGCCGGGCAAGGTCGTCTTTCGCAATCGGCTCTTGGAATTGATCCATTACGCACCCGTCACCGAGAAGGTTCGGGCGACGCCCATCGTTGTGATCACGCCCTGGATCAACAAGTTTTATATCCTGGACCTCACCAGCAAGAAGAGCCTGGTCAAGTATTTGGTGGACCAGGGATTTTCCGTTTACATCACCAGTTGGAAAAATCCCGATCGCGATATGGCGGAGGTTCGCTTCGACGACTACCTCACGGAAGGTGTCGGCGAGGCAGTGCGTGTAGTGCGGGACTTCTGCAAGGTACCCCAGGTGCACCTTGCGGGCTACTGCATCGGCGGGACTCTTGTTGCCAGTTACATGGCCTGGGCCAATCGCCATTACGCCGCAGCGGACGTTCCGGTCGCTCATTGGACGTTGTTTACCACCCTCACGGATTTCTCCCACCCCGGCGACATCGATGTCTTTATCGACGAAGCCTGCGTCGATGCGCTCGAGGATATGATGGCCCGCAAGGGTTACCTCGACGGGAACGAAATGGCTTCGGCGTTCCGGATGCTGCGGTCGAACCCGTTGATCTGGCACTACTGGGTGCACAGCTACCTCCTCGGCGAGCCGCTGCCGCCCTTCGACGTCCTGTTCTGGAACATGGACACCACCCGCATGCCCAGGGCCATGCATTCCTGGTATCTGCGCGAGTTGTATCTGGCGAACAACCTGGTGAAGCGCGACCACTTGACTATTGCCGGCGAGTCGATCGACCTCGATCGCATTGTCCAGCCTCTCTATGTGGTGACCGCCGAGGACGATCACATCGCTCCTTGGAAGCAGTGCTACCGGATCAGGAAGTATGTAAATGTCAAAGCACCGGTTCGGTTCGTCCTGTCCACGTCGGGTCACATCCTGGGTATCGTCAATCCACCGGTTTCCCCACCCAAGCGGGCCTACCGCGTTGCCGATCCCGAGCGCAACGAGCATTGGGAGCAGTGGGAGGACAGGGCGCAAAGTCGGCCGGGTACCTGGTGGGAGGACTGGATCGCCTGGCTGGGCGACCGGTCCGGCGAGCTTGTGCCGGCGTACCCGGCGGCCCAACGGCGCTATCCGTCGCTGGCCGACGCGCCGGGAACCTACGTCCTGGAAAAGTGACCCGGTTGCGGCGAAGATGACAGTTTTTCCTGCACGCACCGGGCTGTTGGGCGATAATGGCGCCCTTGGATGATTTGCGCGAACCGGCGCTAACAGCCGGCGCCACGGGGAAGAGTTACTGATGAAGTGTGTGGACGATTTCCGCCTCAAGCTGGGCGGGCGCGAGTTGGTGCCCATCGTGATCGGCGGAATGGGAGTCGATATCTCGACGGTGGATCTTGCCCTGGAGGCGGCCCGCCTGGGCGGCATCGGCCACATTTCCGACGCCATGGTCAAAACGGTGGCCGATCGCCGCTACAACACCAAGTACGTCAAGGAAAAGCTCCAGCTCTACAAGTACAACGTGTCCAATCCGGACAAGTCGGCGGTCCAGTTCGACCTCGCGCGGCTAGCCGAGGCAACGCGCTTGCACGTCGATGCCGCGATGAGCGCCAAGCAGGGCACGGGCATGGTCTTCATCAACTGCATGGAAAAGCTGACCATGAACGCGCCCAAGGAAACCCTGCGGGTGCGCATGCGGGCGGCGCTGGATGCGGGAATCGATGGCATCACCCTGGCGGCCGGATTGCATCTGGGTTCGTTCGCCCTGATCGAGGATCACCCCAGGTTTCGTGATGCCCAGTTGGGAATCATCGTTTCGTCGCTAAGGGCATTGCAACTCTTTCTCAAGAAGTCGGCCCGTACTGAAAGGCTGCCCGACTTCATCGTGGTCGAGGGACCGCTGGCGGGCGGACATTTGGGCTTCGGCCTCGATTGGGCCGATTACGATCTCGCCGCCATCGTGGCCGAAATCCATGAGTTCATGAAGGCCGAAAAACTCGACATTCCGCTGATTCCAGCCGGTGGCATCTTCAGTGGCAGCGATGCAGTCAATTTTCTTGAACGGGGTGCCGGTGCGGTCCAGGTGGCGACCCGCTTCACGGTGACCCGGGAGTGCGGACTGCCCGATCCGGTCAAGCAGGAATACTTCAAAGCCAGCGAGGAGCAGATCGTGGTCAATATGATCTCTCCTACCGGCTACCCCATGCGCATGCTGTCCAACAGCCCGGCGATCGGCGACGGCATACGTCCCAATTGCGAAGCTTACGGCTACCTTCTCGACGCCAAGGGCAACTGCGCCTATGTGACCGCCTACAATCGGGAGGTCGCTGCCCACCCCGGGGCGCGGCGGGTGTCGGTCATGGACAAGACTTGCCTGTGCACTCAGATGCGCAATTTCGAACTGTGGACCTGCGGCCACATGGCTTATCGGCTAAAAGACACGACGCGGCGTGACGCGGACGGCACTTATCGCCTGCTCACCGCCGAACATGTCTTCAAAGATTACCTCTACAGCAAGGACAACACGATTCTCCTGCCGGAGGATATTTCATTGCCATAGTCCCGCGGGACTTGCGTTCGGGATTTGACCGGGGTCAAGGAGCCGGACCCGGATCGCCCCCGAAAATGGGCGATCCCAACCGCGAAACCGATCATGTCATCCATACGCCATTTCATGACAGAAGACCATCGTCGTTGCGACGATCTCTTCGCCGAGGCCGAGCAGGCCGTTTCCAAGAAGAACCTGGTTGCCGCCAGGGCCGCATTCGAGCATTTCCGCGCCTCTACCCTGGCCCATTTCGATGGCGAGGAGAAGACGCTCTTTCCCGCCTTCGAAGCCCGCACCGGTATGACCATGGGTCCGACCCAGGTCATGCGCCAGGAGCATGCGCAAATGCGGGCGCTACTCGACGACGCCCTGGTTGCCCTCGTCGAAGGCGATGTGGAAAGCTATCTTGGGCAAGCGGACACCCTGTTGATCATGATGCAGCAGCACAATCTGAAGGAAGAAAACGTGCTTTATCCCATGTGCGATCAGCAGTTGGCGGGGGAGGCCGAGGACCTGGTGAACCAGCTCGAGACCGAACTCACCGAAGCATGAGCCACCCCAAGTCTTCCTACGTCCTAGACGCCCGCTTTCTCGAACCCCCCGAGCCTTTCGTCAAGACCATGGAGGCTCTGGACTCCTTGCCGGAGGGGGCTCGACTGCTTCTGCTCCTCTATCGCGAGCCCCATCCTCTTTACCGGGTCTTGGACCAGAACGGTTACCGCTACGAAACCGAGCAGGTCGCCGATGGCACATTTGAAATCCTGATCTGGCCGGCCTGAACGCCCCACTCCAGCCGACGTGCAGGCGCTGCTCTCCTTCGATCAGGCTCCACCCATTGCGGCGCCCGTGCGCTTTTTGGTCACGGCGCCCTTGTTTCTGGCTGGCCTCGGTGTATTGCTGGTGCTGCGGGGACCGGAGGTCTTCGTCTCCCGCTGGACTGGCGCTGCGCTCGCGGCCACCCATCTGGTGACAGTAGGGTTTCTCTTGCAGGTGATGCTGGGCGCCCTGATTCAGATTCTGCCGGTGGTTGCGGGAGCCCATGTCGCGCGACCACTCGCTTTGGCTGCCGTCGTTCATGGTGGACTCTCCCTGGGTGGAGTTGCCCTGGCGACCGCATTCCTCATTGGCGAACCCCTGCTATACGGGTTGGCAGCGGTGCTTCTCGGAGGCAGTGTGGCCGTTTTTCTCGGCGTCGCGGGGCGTACGCTCTACGCGGTACCGACGACCAGTCCCACCATCGGCGGGCTCAAGCTCGCTTTTTTCGCATTGGCGGTGGTCGCGGGCCTGGGAGTGATGCTCGCGGGTGGTTTGGGCTTTGGATGGGCTTTGCCGCTCGCTGATCTGGCCGATCTCCATGGAGGTTGGGGGCTGGGCGCCTGGGCAGGGATTCTGCTCGCTGCGCTGGCGTACGTCGTCGTGCCCATGTTCCAGCTGACGCCCGGCTATCCTCTGCAGCCCAGCAAGCTGTTTCCCAGGGTGCTCGTCGCCGCGATGTTGTCGTGGACCGTCGCCGTCGCCGGGGCAATGCCTGTCGTGTCCCGCCTGGCCGAAGGGGTGGCCGCCGCCACGGGCATCGCCTTTGCCGTCTACACGTTGAATCTTCAACGCAAGCGTCGTCGGGCGCGATCCGATGCCACCTTCCGATTGTGGCAACTGGGCCTCGTATCGATGGTCGTCGCCTTGGCCATGGCCGTAGCGACGGCGCTCTTCCCCAATCTGAGTGACAGGCCGGGCTGGACGCCCCTCTTTGCGGTGCTGGTCGGCGTGGGAGGTTACATGTCCTTGGTCGTGGGCATGATGTACAAGATCGTTCCCTTTCTCGCCTGGCTGCACCTGCAGAATCTTGCCCCGGGGAAATCGGCACCTCCGATCAACAGGTTTCTGCCCGAGCATCAGGCGCAACGCCAAGCCGCCGTCCATGGGTTGGCGGTATTGCTACTCGCCGTTGCCGCTTTCTTTCCCGAGGCAGGCGCGCTTCCCGCCGGACTGGCGGTGTTGGCGGCGGCGTCTTGGCTCGAATTGAACCTGCTCACCGTACTCGCGCGCTATCGACAGTACCGGAAAGACTTGGTCGGCCAATGAGTCACCCATTTTTTTCGGCTCCGCATCGGGTGATGTTTGCCGCCGGAAGTCTGCAACTCCTGGCGTCGATGGCGTTCTGGCTGGTCGAGTTGGTGAGTAGGACGGGTGTGATGGGGACGCCATCCGTACCGGCGGTTCCACCCCTCTGGCTCCATGCCGGAACCATGATATTCGGAATCTTTCCCTTCTTCATCTTCGGCTTTCTGATGACGGCCTTGCCCAAATGGATGGCTGCGGAACCCCTGGCACCCGGCGCCTATCTACCGAGCTTCGTCATATTGACTGCGGGGTGGGGCGGATTCTATTGCAGTTTGGCGTATCCCGTTCTCCAGGCCCCATCGCTGGTCCTTGCGGCGGCCGGGCAGGCCTTGGGGGCGGCCAAACTCGCCGCCATTCTGCGCTCCTCGGCGGCGGATCGACGTCACGGTCTTCTGGTGGTGGTCGCACTCGCCCTGGGGGCTGGCGCCGAGGTGCTCTACGCCTACGCCCTTGCTGTGGGATCCGAAGGCGCATTCCGTTGGGCTATCGAGCTCGGATTGTGGGCTTGCGTTGCACCGGTTTTTGCGGCGGTTCTCCATCGCATGCTGCCGTTCTTCACGGCCGCCGTGGTTCGCGGATACCGTTGCGATGCCTCCTTTTCCCTGCTGCTCGTTCTCGCGGCAGGATTTGTCGGCCACGCCGTCGGGCAGGCCGTGGGCACCCCCTGGCGCGGCATCTTCGATGCATTGGCCACCGCGGCGGCGCTGCGCCTGTCTTGGCAATGGAATCCGCGGGCGGGATTGGCAGCGCCCATGCTCGCCATGTTGCACCTGGGGGCACTCTGGTTGGCCGTTGGGATGAGCCTGTTTGCGGTGCAGGCCGCCTTGGGCGCTGCGGGAATCGCCTGGGGCGGGCTCTTGCCGCTCCATGCCGTCGGAGCGGGATTTTTCGCTTCGGTGCTGATCGGCATGGCCACCCGCGTCACGCTCGGGCATTCCGGGCGGCCCATTGGCGATGATCGTTGGGCCTGGCCGCTCTTCTGGATTTTCCAGGGTGTGGTCGCGCTGCGGCTGGCCGGAGAGTTTTTCCCGGCTGCCAGCATCGCGGCCGCAATGGGCTGGTTGGCCGTTTTTGGACTCTGGTCGGTGAAGCATTTGCCGATGTACTTCAGGCCTCGCCCTGACGGACAGCCAGGATGATTTCCTATTCCTTCGTCAAGCACCTGCACATCCTCTGCGTCACCCTGAGCTTCACCGGGTTTTGCATGCGCGGATGGTGGATGGCTACCGGATCTCCTCGCTTGACCGAACGCTGGGTGCGGGTCCTGCCCCATGCCATCGACACGCTGCTGCTCGCCAGTGCCCTGACCTTGGCGGTGTGGAGCGGCCAGTATCCTTTCGTCGAGGGATGGCTTACGGGCAAGGTGGTCGGTTTGCTGGCCTATATCGGCTGCGGCACCGTCGCCTTGAATCGCGGTTCTACGCCACGAATCCGGCTGGCATTTCTGCTGATTGCCTTGGGCTGTTTCGCCTATATCGTCGGGGTCGCCCTGACCCGAAGTCCCTACTTGGCCTGGTGATTCATCAGACGCTTGAGGCCGGGAATGTCCAGAATGCGTATGTGCTTCTGCTGAACGGCAATGAAGCCCTCTTCCTGAAACCTGGAAAAAGCCCGGGATACGGTTTCGAGCTTCAGGCCCAGATAGCTGCCGATCTCCTCCCGCGTCATGCGCAGATAGAACTCGGAATGGGAGAAGCCGCGGGACGTAAAGCGCTGGGAAAGGTTGAGGAGGAAGGCAGCCAGCCTTTCTTCGGCGCGCATGGTGCCCAGCAGCATCATGACGCCATGGTCGCGGACGATTTCCCGGCTCATCACCTTATGGAAATGGTGCTGGAGATTGTGGATTTCCCGGGAAAGCCCTTCCAGGCGGGAGAAAGGGATGGCACAGACCTCGCTGTCTTCGAGGGCGATGGCATTACAGGTATGGTGTTCCGTACTGATCCCGTCTAACCCTAGCAACTCGCCGGCCATCTGGAAGCCGGTCACCTGGTCGCGGCCATCTTCGAGCAGCACGTCGGTCTTGAAGAAGCCGCTTCTGACCGCGAAGATGGCATCGAAGCCCTGGCCGGCCCGGTACAGATAGTCGCCGCGCTTGACCCGACGGCGAGTTGACACAAGGTCGTCGAGGCGCTGCATTTCGTCTTCCGTCAAACCTACCGGAAGACAGAGCTCGCGCAGATTGCAGTTTGAGCAGGCTGTCTTGAGCACCGTGAGGGAAACTTCCTGGACCGCTGTCTGGAGGCGCATTTTCAACCCGTAATCGCTTGATCCAAGTCAACCGTGTTACTGTGCCATCTGAACATAATCCGCCTACCCAGTGGTGACGTGCTTGATGAACATCGCAACAGAAAACTTCGTATTTGACGCCCAAATTATCCGCAGATTTGACGTCAACGGACCGCGTTATACCTCTTACCCGACCGCCGACCGCTTTGTTGAAGCGTTTGGGGCCGACGCCGCTCGTGCCTGGTTGGGCAAGCGCAATATCGGGGCCTTCACTCGACCGCTGTCATTATACTTCCACATTCCGTTCTGCAATACGATTTGCTACTACTGCGCCTGCAACAAGATCATCACCAAGGATCACGGGCGGAGCGCCAAGTATCTGAAGTATCTGGCCAAGGAACTGGCGCTGCAGAGCGAGTATCTGGATGGCGAGCACGAAGTCATTCAACTGCACTGGGGCGGCGGTACGCCGACTTTCCTCTCGCACGACGAGATGCGCCAATTGATGGATGCCACGCGGCGCCATTTCAAGCTCCTTGAAGGCGGGGAGTATTCCATCGAAGTCGATCCCCGCAAGGTGGACGGTGCGACGGTCGCCTTGCTGGGCGAACTGGGCTTCAATCGCATGAGCGTCGGCGTCCAGGATTTCGACGAGCGGGTACAGCAAGCGGTGAACCGGATCCAGACGGAAGAAGAGACCGCCGATGTCATCCGCAACGCGCGGGCGAACGGCTTCCAGTCCATTTCCATCGATCTCATCTACGGGCTGCCCAAGCAGACCGTCATGGGCTTCAATCGGACGCTGGAACGGGTTCTGGCGATGGATCCGGATCGCCTTTCGATTTACAACTACGCCCATCTGCCCACGCTGTTCAAGCCCCAGCGCCGTATTGCCGAGCCCGACCTGCCTTCTCCCGATGCCAAGATGCAGATACTTTCCCTGGCGATCAAGAAATTGACCGACGCGGGCTACGTCTTCATCGGCATGGACCACTTCGCCAAACCGGACGACGAGCTTGCGGTAGCCCAGCGGCAGGGGCGCCTCCATCGGAATTTCCAGGGCTATTCGACCTATGCGGATTGCGACATGCTGTCCTTCGGCATCTCCTCGATCAGCAAGGTGGGGCCTACCTACGCCCAGAACGTCAAGACTCTGGACGAGTACTACGATAGCCTCGATCGCCAGGTTCTGCCGGTCTTCCGAGGGATAGAGCTGAATGCCGACGACGTTCTGCGGCGCTCCATCATTCAGGCCCTGATGTGCCACTTCGAGTTGTCCATCGAATCGATAGAATCGGCTCATCTGATCGACTTCCGGCAGTACTTTGCCGACGAACTCGACGATCTCAAAGAGATGGAGCGCGCCGGGCTCGTCCGGGTGGATAGGGACTGGATCACGGTCCTGCCGCCGGGCCGTATGCTCGTGCGGGTGATCTCCATGGTCTTCGATCGCTATCTCCGGGCCGATCGGCAGCGGACTCGATACTCCAAGGTCATCTGAGTCCGCCCAAGGGGGTGAAGGAGGCGGGGGCAAAAGCCGCTAGAATGCCCACTCCTTATTTCCTGGTCGGCACCTGAATGTCCGATTCCGCCTTCCTGGCCTTGTTCCTCGTCGGGCTTTTGGGCGGGACCCATTGTTTCGGCATGTGCGGCGGTATCGTCGGCGCGCTCTCCCTTGGGGCCCCTCCGCGCTGGAGCCTGCACTTGGGTTACAGCGCCGGACGCATCGCCTCCTACGCGGCGGCTGGAGCATTGGCCGGGGCGCTTGGCAGCGCAAGCCTGGTGCTTGAGGGACAATTGCCGGTCAGGCTCGTCCTCTACGTCTTGGCGAATCTGATGCTGGTGGCGCTTGGACTCTATCTGACGGGCTTCACGGGTGTGCTGGTACCGCTGGAATCCGCCGGAGCGGGACTCTGGCGCCGCCTCCAGCCCTTGACGACGCGATTTCTACCTGTCCGGACCGTCGCCCAGGCCATACCTCTGGGCGCCTTGTGGGGTTGGCTTCCATGCGGCCTGGTCTACAGTGCGTTGGCCAGCGCACTGACCGCCGGATCTGCCGGGCGGGGAGCTCTCATGATGGCGGCCTTTGGCATGGGAACTCTGCCCAATCTACTCCTCGCCGGATTCTTCGTCGGGCGACTTGGCGGTTTCATGAGGCTGCGGTCCGTACGCTTGGGCTCGGGCATCCTGGTGATGGGATTCGGATTGTGGGGGCTTGCTAGCGCTCTGCGTACTGCCATGATCTTGGATTGAGCGAGAAAGAGGGAAGCCAGATGGTTGAGCAGGAAAATACCCGGGTCGTCGAATTCGCCGTCAGCGGAATGACTTGCGCAGCATGTTCGGCGCGATTGGAGAAAGTGCTCAACAAGCAACCCGGGATCGAGGCGGTGGTCAATCTGGCCAGCGAGCGGGCACGGGTCCGCCTTTCGGGCGCCAGCGACGAGGCGACCGTAATCGCGGCCGTCGAAAGGGCGGGTTTCGCAGCGGTACCGGTCGACGCCGGAACGCGGGAAGCAGAACGGAAGCGCAAGGGCGCAGCGTACCGCCTGGAGTTTCGTCGATTCTGGATATCTGCCGCATTGACCGTGCCCCTGGTAGCCCAGATGGTCCTGATGTTTTCCGCGGGCCATGGTGTCGAGTTGCCCCGCTGGATCCAGCTCCTGCTGGCGACTCCCGTGCAGTTCTGGATCGGCTGGCGATTTTATGCGGGTGCCTGGAAATCCCTGCGGGGCGGCGGCGCGAATATGGACGTTCTGGTCGCCCTGGGAACTTCCATGGCCTGGGGCTATTCGGCGGTCTTGACGGTCGCCGATCTGCCGGGCCACGTTTACTTCGAGGCGGGGGCTGCGGTGATCACCCTGGTGCTTCTGGGCAAGCTTCTCGAAGCACGGGCCAAGGCACGCACCTCGGAAGCCATCGAGGCTCTGGTTCGGCTTCAGCCGAAGACCGCCCGGGTCGAGCGGGACGGTAGCCTGGTGGACGTTCCGGTGGACGCCCTGATGCCTGGCGACGTGTTCATCGTCCGTCCCGGGGAGAGCATTCCGGTGGACGGCGAGGTGGTCGAGGGGGGGTCGGCAGTGAACGAGGCCATGCTGACCGGCGAGAGCCTGCCGGTGGCCAAGGCGGCAGGGGATAGGGTCTTCGCCGCGACGGCCAATGGTTCGGGTATGTTGCGCTGCCGGGCTACCGGGGTAGGCGAGCATACCTTGCTGGCGGGGATCATCCGCCTCGTGGCCGAAGCCCAGGGGTCGAAGGCGCCGGTGCAGCGGCTCGCGGACCGTATTTCCGCCATCTTCGTCCCTGCAGTGTGCGCCGTCGCGGCGCTCACCTTCGCCGGCTGGCTGTTGGCCGCTGCCCCTCTCTCCGAGGCCTTGGTCAATGCGGTGGCGGTCTTGGTCATTGCCTGTCCCTGTGCCCTCGGACTCGCGACCCCGACGGCGGTCATGGTCGGTACGGGTCAGGGCGCCCGCGCCGGCATCCTGGTGAAAAATGCCGAGGCCCTTGAGCGGGCCGAGCGGGTGTCCGTCATCGCCCTCGACAAAACCGGAACTCTGACCCTGGGCGAGCCGTGCGTCACCGATGTGGTGCCGCTCGCCGTGTCGGAGGAGGAGGCGGTGGCGCTGGCGGCTGCGCTGGAGCAGGGTTCGGAGCATCCTCTGGCGCGAGCTATCCTGGCGCGCCATGGAGCGGAGCAACCGGTGCCGGTGGGTGACTTTACAGCTCATCCCGGCAAAGGGGTCACGGGTACGGTGGGCGGGCGTGTCCTGCGCCTCGGGGTGCCGGGCTGGGCGGGAACCGACGACGCGACCGCGGCTCGCCTGCGGGGCGAGGGCAAGACCGTGGTCGTCCTTGCCGAAGGCAGTACCATGCTCGCCCTGCTGGCGATCGCCGATCCTCTGCGGCCGACCTCGCGAGAGGCCGTCGAGCGACTCAAGCGCCGCGGCATCCGGCTGGTCATGCTGACGGGCGACCATGCCGAGACCGCGGCGGCGATCGCCCGGGAGGTGGGTATTGACGAGTACCGGGCCGGTATCCTTCCCGGTGACAAGGCAACTGCCGTGGCTGAACTGCGGGGCGAGGGGGTGGTGGCCATGGTCGGTGACGGCATCAACGATGCACCGGCACTCGCGGCGGCGGACGTAAGCTTTGCCCTCGGGGCGGGTTCGGATGCCGCAATCGAAGCAGCCGATCTCACTCTGGTCCGCAACGACCTGCGCGGGGTCGACGCCGCCATCGATCTGTCCGCCGCGACCCTGAGTAAAATCCGCGCCAATCTTTTCTTCGCCTTCATCTACAATGTCCTGGGGATCCCCCTCGCAGCGCTGGGCTGGCTCAATCCGGTCATCGCCGGCG
>Ga0268298_10001247_pt1 | contig 30413 bp, 24 predicted proteins | sample WWTPWeurt_MetaG_FD_194462 | JGI IMG/M metagenome (GOLD analysis project Ga0268298, IMG submission 194462) | Activated sludge microbial communities from WWTP in Nijmegen, Gelderland, Netherland - WWTP Weurt | ecosystem: Engineered > WWTP > Aerobic digester > Activated sludge | place... | reverse complement strand
TGTCCCTCCCCCTATAAATCCTTCAGTTTAAAAGTTGACAAAAAAGTTTAACTTTAAAATGAAGAAAAATGAAAAAATCAAAATTCACAGAGAGCCAGATCACGGGAGCGTTGAAGGCTTACGAATCAGGAAAACAAGTTCAGGACATATGCCGGGAACTTGGGATCAACAAACAAACGTTTTACAACTGGAAGAAAAAGTATTCAGGGATGGATGCGGAGCTTTTGCGCAAGTTCAAAGAAATGGAACGGGAGAATGCTGAACTCAAACGCATGTATGCAGATCTAAGTTTGGATCACCGGATCTTAAAGAACGTAATTGAAAAAAAGCTTTAGGGTCCTGTCAAAAAAAACAAATTGTCAGCGAAATCATTTCTGAAGAAGAAGTGAGTGTTGCCAGGGCCTGCAAGATCATAGAGCTGGATAGAAGCATGTACTATTACCGATCCGTTAAAGATGACTCAGAAGTAGAAAATAAATTATTGGAATATGCCTCGAGCAAAATGCTACAGAACAGAGGCTTTCCTGAGTATTTTAAACGCATCCGAAGAGAAGGATTGGTCTGGAATCATAAACGAGTTGAACGAGTGTATAAAAAACTAAAAATGAATAAGCGTCGCAATCGTAAACGCAGAATACCTAATCCAGAGAAACAACCTTTGGTGCAGCCCATTTTTCCAAACATCACATGGTCAATGGATTTTATGGAGGATCGTTTAGAGAACGGTAGAAAAGTGAGAATACTAAACATCATTGATGATTTTAACCGTGAAGCGCTGTTAATGCAGGCAGAGTTTTCGTATCCATCAAGGAGAGTCATCGATCTTGTGAAGCAAACGATTGAATGGAGAGGCAAGCCGGAGAACATCCGGACAGATAACGGAACCGAATACATTGCACACATCTTTGAAAAATTCTGTGAGGACAACGGAATAAATCACATTAAGATCCAGAAAGGAAAACCTACGCAGAACAGTTACATCGAAAGATTCAATGGAAGTTTCAGAAAAGATATTCTAGACGCTTTCATCTTTCAAACCAAAGATGAGATCCAGGGATCCGCTAATGAATGGATGGAGGATTATAACAATCATCACCCTCACGAAAGTCTGGGAGATAAACCACCAATTGAATTTTCTAAAGCCGTTAAAAGGGGCGCGCCCCTTTTAACGGCTTAACTACACAAATGAGAATAATAATTTATACTTTTACGCTGTAGGATAAATGGGGGAGGGACAATGCAAAAAACACATTATTCTTACATCCAAGAATAAATTAAAAAATTTTATAATTTTATCTTTATTGAAATCCCCTATAAAAATTATTTGTGTAGACAGTAACCCCATCTTTCTGAAGGGTCTTGTGTCCTTTTTAAGTGAATACACAGAGTTTGAGGTCTTGGCATACTGTAGTACAACAAAAATTCTATTCGAATCACTTGAAAAGAATTTAATGCCAGATTTGATTATGTTAGATGTTGAAGTTTTAGGAATAAATTATTTAGAAATATTGAAAATCCTAAAAAAAGAATTTACTAATACTAAGCTGATTCTAACTGCAGTTCAATTTGAAGATGGCTATATGAATTATTCATTTAATTTAGGAGTAAATTCCTATTTACTAAAAAACGACACTACTTTAGTTTATGTTGAATCAATTAAAAATGTGATGCAATCTGGTTTCTATTTTAATGCGAATGCTATAAATCATTATTCGAAATTCTCTAATTGTAAGATGTCTTTATCTACGAAAGAAAAAGAGATTTTGCTATTATTGTGTCAAGGATTAATACTAAAAGAAATCGCAAATAAACTTGGTAGGTCAATTACAACAATTGATTTTCATAAAAAGAATATTCTAAAAAAAAACACAATGCAAAAATGATGTAGAGTTAGGTGTTTATGCAAAAGTGAATTTTCTAATCAAAAAATAAAAACTTTAGTCTACTCATGTATCCTTTCCCCTTTTACGAATTTCCTTTGAACGTCTGCGAATATTTAAATTCAAGATACGAATACATAATTCTGCTCTTCAAAAGAACCAATAGCTTTAATTTTAGTTTAATTAAAACTAGAGCATATGAAAAACCAATTAATCTTTATCTTACTTCTTGTGGTTTCTGGCAAATTTCTTGGGCAAGAGTGGATGGCTCAAAATCCGGATGAAAAGAACTTCTACAGGATACAATCTGCCTTTAATGAATATTGGAAAGACAAAGACATCACACAAAAAGGCAAAGGCTATAAACAATTTAAAAGATGGGAAGCTTACATGGAGCCGAGAGTATATCCCAGTGGAGATATTACTTTACCTTCAAATACCTGGCATCATTATGAAGAGTACTTAAAATCGAATGCAAATCAGGCTTCCAAAATCGCTGTTACAACCTGGACTCCTATGGGACCTTTTGGAGCACTTAGTGGAACAGACAATACAGGAGGTCCACGTAAAGCAGGCCGTTATAGTTTTATAACTTTTCATCCGAGCATTCCTAGCACATTCTGGTGTGGTTCATGCTCTGGAGGATTATGGAAAACAACTGATAATGGAGTGAGTTGGACAACAAATACAGATAATTTGGGAGTGATAGGATGTACCGATCTTGCTGTTGATCCAACGAATCCAAATATTATGTATTTAGCAACTGGGGACGGGGATGCAGGATATACCAATTCAATTGGAGTTTTAACTACTACGAATGGTGGTGCAAGCTGGGCACCTACCAGTCTCACCTTTGCTGTAAGTGCAGGAGTACGACTCAGCAGAATCATTCTTGATCCAACCAATTCTCAAAAAATAATTGTTGCTGCGAGTAATGGCATCTATACCTCAACGAATGCTTTGACTTCTTACACACAAGTAGGAAATGTGAAAACCTGGGACTTGGAGTTCTGCCCACTTGGAACAAACACAGTTTATGCCGGAGGAGGAGGTTCTTTTTCTGTTTCTACAAACGGTGGAATGTCATTTGTGCAAGTTGTTGCAGGAATCCCGACTCCTGCAAATGCAAGATTGTCCATTGCAGTAACAACAATTAATCCTTCTTATGTTTACGTGCTTGCATCAACAAGTAACGGTACGCTTAATGGCGTTTATCGTTCAATGAATTCAGGCGCAAATTTTTCTTTGATGGCCAACACTCCGAATCTTCTCGATGATGATTGTTCCAACCCAAACACAAATGGTCAGGGATGGTTTGACCTCGCCATCGCAGCATCTCCAATTAATTCAGGAGAAATTGTTGTAGGAGGAATCAATGTTTGGCGATCGATGAATGGTGGCAGTACCTGGACCGTTATTGGATGTCGAAATGGATACATCCCCGGAAATCCCGCCTATATACATGCTGATCAACATGACCTTGAGTACAATAATGGAATATTATACAGCGCTAACGATGGGGGTGTTTGTCGCTATACCGGCACAGCGTGGAATGATATAACAGGAAACGCAAACATTGCACATATTAATCGTATTGGACTTTCTTCACTTTCACCAAACTTATGGGTGACAGGACATGTAGATAACGGAAGCAACGTTTATAACAACGGGGTATACGATGCCGGCATGCACAGTGATGGAGAAGATTGTTTTATTGATCGAACAAACGATCAGATGGTTTATGCTTCTTATCAAAATGCCGGTCTTCATCAATCAAGTGATGGAGGGAACACATATACTCCTTGTGTAAGTGGTAATCCGGGTCCAGGTGCCAATCCTGCTCCTTGGAAACAAGATCCAGTAACAGCTACTACTTTTTGGGTTGGGACAAAAAGATTATACAGATCTACATTGCCCGGAATTATTTTATGGCAACCATGTGCAGGAGTTATGTCAGGAACAAATGCAGCACAATTCATTACAGATTTCGCAGTGTCTCCTGCAAATAATCAAGTTGTTTTCGCTATTCACGGAACAACAGGAGTGTTCCGATCTTACAATGCAGGTGCAACATGGACATTAAGCAATACCGGCTTACCGGGAGGAATTGCTAAAACGGCGATCATTGCACATCCCACAAATACTGCCATTGCATGGGTGACCTGCAGTGGTTACTCCTTTGGGCAGAAAGTATATAAAACAATCAATGGAGGTGTTAATTGGAATCCAGTTCCTACTGTAGCCCCATTGCCAAACATTCCTGTCAATTGTATTCTTTATGAACCGGGAAATCCGAACGACAGAATTTATATTGGCATGGACGTTGGCGTTTACTACATTGATAATACAATGCCTTCTTGGGTACCTTATAACACAGGTTTACCAAACGTTATCATTAGTGAGCTTGAGATATCCCCAGCGGCACCGAATAAGATCAGGGCGGCAACATTCGGAAGAGGCGTTTATCAGGTAGACATTATGCCCAACGCGGCTCCTCCTGTAACTGCATTTAATTATATTGGGAACAAATGTGCGCTCACCTCAACGCTTTATATGAATGATAATTCCTCCAATTCTCCCACTGCCTGGAGCTGGTCTGTAAGCCCGGCCGCAGGCGTAGTGATCAATTCACCTTCAGTACAGAATCCAACCATTACTTTTTCGAACTTCGGCACCTACAGCATTTCCATGATTCCATCTAACGGTTTCGGGTCTGGCGCAATAAGCGTACAAACTGTCTCTATTTTCTCTCCAACGATAAATGCAGTTTCAAGTACGACCATTGTGTGTAACGGTGCATCCTTTACCGGGACTGCTTCCGGGGCAAATTCTTATACCTGGCAACCCGGTAATATTATAGGAGCAAATGCAAGTTATACCCCTGCATTTACTGTGAATTATACTGTAACCGGCACTGCTGCGAATGGCTGTACCTCATGGGATACATTAACAGTTTATTGGGATCTCTGTACGATTGGTACATTTCATTATGGGAATGAGCTCATAAAATTTAAAGTTTATCCGAGTCCTGTTAAAGACAGACTACTTATACACATGGGGGCAAATAGCGAAATGGATTTCACAATTGAGCTAACAGACGCTATAGGAAAACAAATTACTTCAGAAGAAGTGAAATTCTCCAAAGATCAACAGGATCAAATGATCAACACCTCCGAACTTTCAAGCGGTCTTTATTTACTGAATTTACGAATTCATAACGGAAACAGACAAACGCTAAAGATCCTGAAGGAATAAGTCAAAACGAATACTCAAAATGAATTTACGGATATCTGAATAATCCGAACGAATATTTAAACATTAAAAAGAACAGGCATACAATTGATAACTTTATTTATATACTAAAACCTAGAAATCATGAAAACAAATTTACGTTCAATTGCAGCCGCACTGATGCTGACTCTAACAGCGGCAAATACAAGAGCCCAGGGAATCTGTTTCTTACCACAGACCAATTTCACCACCTCAATTGCTCCGGTAGGAACAGCGGTTGGTGATTTTAACGGCGACGGGAAAAGAGATATAGTAGTGGCAAATCAAACCGGTAGTATTTCTTTATTCATCGGTGCCGGAAACGGAAGTTTTGCACCAGCTGTCAATTTTGGAGCCGGCGTACAACCTTATGGAATAGATGTGGGGGATTTAAATAATGATAACAAGCTGGATGTTGTTGTTACCAATTTAGGAAATCCTAATTTCTTTAATGTTTTACTTGGTACAGGAACAGGAAGTTTTGGTGCGACCACTGCTTTTACACTTTCGGCAAAAGCCAAAGCTGTTGCAGTTGGATTTTTTAATGCAGATGCAAATCTAGATGTTGCATTAGGTGCTTCTGGAACCAACTCGGTTACAATAATGCTTGGTGCCGGCAACGGTAGTTTCTTTCCTGAAACTAACTTTGCTTTACCGGCAAATAACGTACCTTATGATTTAACCTTAGGAGATTTTAATAATGATACAAAAACCGATATTGCTGTTACAAATTATACTGCAAGCAATTTATGTGTTTTATTAGGAACTGGAACAGGAAGTTTTGGAGTGGCCAGCTCAGTTCCCACATTTACAAATCCATATGGAATCGCTTCATCAGATTTTAATGGCGACGGAAATGCAGACCTGGCAGTAACAAGTTCATCCACCAACAGCATTACATTGTTAATGGGTAACGGCGCAGGAACATTCACAACTTCTTCTACTTATACAACTGGTAATGGTCCTCGTTCTATTTCAATTGGTGATTTTAACGGAGATGGGAAAAAAGATGTGGCCTGTGTCAACTACTTCTCACAAAACATCTCTGCTTTCTTAGGAACCGGAACCGGAAGTTTTGTTTCAGCGACCAATATTTTTACAGTTCAGTCAAATCCCAATGACCTTTCCATTGCCGATTTTAATAATGACGGGAAACCGGATGTGGTTGCGGCAAATCAGGCAAGCGCAAGTATTTCTGTACTCATCAATAGTGCACCAACCGTGACAGTAAGTACTACTAATACACTTCTATGTGAAGGATATAGCGCTACACTTACAGCAGCAACAGCAAATTCATATACATGGAATACAGGATCAAACAGTTCTTCAATTGTTATCAGTCCAACAATTTCCACAAATTATACTATAGTTGGTACAAATGGCGCGGGATGCCAGGGGGGTAGCATATTTACACAAAGTGTTCAGATCTGTCCGAATGGAATTTTCTTCAACACCAAATCAGAAAATAAACTGAATGTATTTCCTAATCCATTCAAGCAGAATACGAACGTTCAACTTGAGCTCTTGGAAAAGGCAAAAGTTGAAATGACGCTGTATAATGCACTTGGCCAGCTCATAGAGAATATAGAGGCGAAACTTCTGGAAGCAGGAGAATACATTTATCCTATAACAGTAGGAGGTGAAGGAATTTACATATTGAGGACAACAATCAATGGGTATAGAACATCTCAAAAAATAATTACTATTGAATGATTGGCAGTTTAGCATTTACTTTAGCAATAGACCCCCTTCCACAAGGGGGTTTTTTGCTTAAATTTATTTTATCTAACTTGTCACTTGAACTGTGAAAATCTTAGCTCTAATAACATTTCTTTTTGCTTCTCTTTGTCTTGCTTCACAGGAAGCATATTCTGATGCATTAAAGAAACAACTCAGTGAAGCCAATTCTGACTCAGCAAAAATCGATTTATTATTGAACAGTGCCTGGAAACTAATGGAAAAAGACGCAAAGTTGGCACTTGCTTATTCCGAAGATGCCTTACTTAAAGCTGAATCGATCAAGAATAATAAACGAATAGCAAAAGCTTTGATCAATATCGGATTTGCTTTTTATCATCAATCGGATTACGTGAAGGCGATAGAATATCACAAAAGAGCCAACATGCATTCAAACAAATATAAACTGCAATCGCAGTTGTCATCAAGTTTCTTAGCCCTTGGTTTAGATTACGAACGACTTGGGAATTTTACAGAGTCAATGAAATACGCAATAAAGGCTTCTAAAATTTACGATGAGGGTAATAACAAGAAAGGCTTAGCCAGCTGTTACATCAATATTGGTTTACTTAATTACAATTTCAACAGAGATTCAACTGCAATTGAGTACTTTTTAAAAGGCTTAGAGCAATACCTTTTGTTAAAAGATAGTTTTCAAATTGCTTTATGCTACGATAACCTTTCTTCTGTGAATTATAGAATCAAAAGGTATGAATTAAGTTTAGATTACGCCCTTAAGTCACTCGATCTGAAAAAGCGCACAAACGATTCAAGCGGAATTGTCTTTTGCTTCATCAATATTGCTAATGCTTATTATGCGAAAAAGAACTACGTGTCTTCACTGAATTACTTAACTTCTGCTGAAAAATTAATAAATGGATCGACTGATAAAAAGGTAGCATCGCTTATTTATTTAAACATATCCAATAGTTATTATTACCTACACAACAAAGCCAGTGCATCACATTACCTTTCTAAAGGATTAACCTTAGCCAAAGAAAACAGATCGGTTGAGAACATTCTGCTTGGTTATTCGACGCTTGCTCAGCGATTTGAGGATGAAAAGGACTTTAAAAATGCTTATAAATATTTCAAGTTACACACAGAATTTAAGGATTCAATATTCGACATTGAGAAAAACAAGCAACTGAGTGAAATACAAACCAAGTTTGAAACATCGCAAAAAGTAAATGAGATTAATGAATTAACACTTCGGTCAAAGGAATTAAAACAGGAAAATCAAATACAAGATCTTAAGTTAAGTAAGAATAGGTATTTGATCCTAACACTAGCCAGTATAATATTCATAGTGATCGTATTAGGATATTTAATTATAAGTCAAAATAAATTAAAGGCCATACAAGCAAAAACAGAGGTTGAACAAAAACTATTTCGTTCACAAATGAATCCTCATTTTATTTTCAATTCACTTACGGCAATTCAGAATTATGTATTCAAGCATCCACCGGCTGAAGTTGCCGGTTATATTTCTCGTTTTGCAAAGCTGATGCGACTAATTCTAGAGAACTCAAGGAATGAAATTGTGAATCTGGAAAAAGAAATTGACACATTGAAATATTATCTCGAGCTGCAACAAATGCGTTTTGAAAATAAATTTGATTTTGAACTAGAGGTAGACCCGAAAATTGATGTTGAATCGATCTCCATTCCACCCATGCTTGCCCAGCCATTCATTGAGAATGCAATTGAACATGGAATAATGAATAAAGCAGAGGGAAAGGGAAATATAACAATTCGATTCATTCAAAAAGAAAAAATGATTGAATTAATAGTTGAAGATAACGGAATAGGCATAGAAGCTTCGAAAAAACTAAAAAACGATATAGGATCCAAACACACTTCTCTTGCAACCACCATCACAGAAGAGAGATTGAGTTTATTGAACAAGAAGTCGAAACAAAAATTTTCATTCAAAATTAGCGACATAAAGGACGAAAAAGGAAATTCAAATGGCACGCGCGTGAGCATTCGGTTGCCGGAAGCTTGATCTTAAAATAATATCATTAATTTAGTACACTATGCTACAAGTGCTGATCATAGACGATGAACCCAATGCCAGAGAGGCAATTGCAAACACACTTCTTGCAGTTTGTAAAAATGTACAGATCTGTGGAACGGCAGATTCAGTTAAATCCGGTTTGATTGCTATCGCGAAACATCAACCGGACATTGTACTTCTTGACATTCAAATGCCGGATGGTACAGGTTTCCAGTTGTTATCTCAGTTAAATGATGTAAACTTTAAAGTAATCTTTATCACTGCTCATCAGGAATTTGCCATGCAGGCTTTTAAGTTCAGTGCAATGGATTATATTTTAAAACCTGTTGATCCGGATGAGTTAAGCGTTGCCATTAAAAAAGCAGAAGAAACTTTTGAGAATAAGAATATTAGTCTGAACATGAGCGCGCTACAAAGCAACATGCAAAATACTGGTAAGGAAAACAAGAAACTCATCCTCAAAAGCAGTGATCACATTCATGCAGTGAATGTAAAAGAAATTGTTCGCTGTGAATCAGAAGGAAATTACACCCGCTTCATGCTTAGCGACGGAAGAAAACTTCTTGCTACTAAGATCCTAAAGGAATTTGATGAAATGCTACAGCCTTACGGATTTTTCAGAGTACACCAATCGCATTTGATCAATGTTGATTTTTTTGAAACTTACAAAAAAGCAGACGGGGGGACGATCATTATGAGCGACAAATCCAAGATCCCTTTAGCATCCAGAAAAAAAGAGGCGTTTCTAAAGTTACTCTCTTCGCTTTAAAAAAAATATCAAGTATAACAGAGTCTCAGGAATTTCCTCAGCTTTTTATTACTCTCTCTCGGGGATTCTAGAAATCCAAAGTGGCCATCGTGTTCTAAATACAAGACAGTTCCATTCTTTAGTTTCTTTGCCTGTTCAAGCAATTGTTCGTATGGCAATACATTATCATGTTCGCCAATCACCATCATAACCGGGTATTTAACTAAATATAAAATAATATCTCTGGCTGTCCGATCTCTCATTCCATGCAAGGCTGCCGCTATCCCTTCCTTACTCGTCTTTTTTGCAATTTCATTGGCAAAAGAGATCTCCTTTTTCAAATACTTCAAATTTTTAGCAGCAAATAAGTTTTTAATTGTATTACGGGTAAACAAATTCCGATTTGCCTTCACTGCTGTAATTGCACGTAATCGATCAGCTTTCTTTTCCTTACTGTCGGCATAAGCTGTGCTGTGATAAAGGCAAAGGCCGTTCAAATGATCGGGAAAGAGGTCTGCAAATGCGAGTGCAACATATCCTCCCATGCTATGTCCGATCAAAATCGTTTTCTTGATCTTTAGTTTGTCCAATACTGCTTTTACGCAATTGGCCATTAATTCCATGGAGTGCGCATATCCGAAACAGGCTGTTTGTCCATGTCCCGGCAGATCCAAAGCAATAACTCTGTAGGTTTTAGAAAGATCTTTGATAGTGTTTTCCCAGATCTTATGAGAACCCAAGAAGCCATGTAACAAAACTACAACCCTTCCTTTTCCTGTATCTGAGAAATAAACCTTTTCCTTTTTATAAAGGCAATGCTTAAGCATGAACTTTTTTGCTCATCAACTCTTCGATCTCATCTGCTTCGATCGGAATATTTTTCATTAGGTCCATTTGACCCCCTGTTGTGATGAGAATATTATTTTCCAGGCGGATCCCTAGATTTTCTTCTCTGATATAAATTCCGGGCTCCACAGTGAAAACCATTCCGGCTTGCATTGGTTCTGTAAAGAATCCAACATCATGCACATCTAAGCCTAAGAAATGAGAAGTGCCGTGCATAAAATATTTTTTATAGGCCGGCCATGAAGGATTTTGTCTTTTTACCTCTTCTGATTTAATGAGTCCCAACTGCAACAACTCTTCTGTCATCATTTCTCCGACCGCCTTGTTGTATTTATCAAATGTCATTCCCGGTAAAAGCATTTTGGTTGCTCCACGCTTAACGCGAAGCACTGCATTGTAAACGTCTTTTTGTCTCTTTGTGAACTTGCCGCTTACAGGAACACAACGCGTCATGTCACTAGCGTAATTAGCATATTCTGCTGCAACATCGAGCAGTATCACTTCTCCGTCTTTACATTGTTTGTTGTTGTCAATATAGTGCAAAACACAAGCGCTCAAACCACTCGCAATTATTGGACCATACGCGAATCCGTTTGAGCGATTGCGTACAAATTCATGAATGAGTTCTGCTTCAATTTCATATTCCCAAACGCCCGGTTTTATGAAATTAAGCAGGCGTCTGAAACCTTTTTCAGTTATGTCACATGCCTGTTGTATCAGCTCGATCTCTTCTGTGCTTTTCACGGAACGGATCTTGTGCATGATAGGTGCGCTTCGCTCGAACTTATGCAATGGGAGTTTCTGGCGAAGAGAATTATTGAATCTTGCTTCAGCTGTTTCTAGTTTGATGTATTGTCTTGCATGCTCATTGTTATTCAGATAAATATTTTCAGCCTGAAAGAAGAAAGGCTGCATCACTCTTTCAAATTCATGGTGCCAGTATACATGCTCAATACCACTAACTAATGTGGCCTGATCCTTATTCAATTTAGCACCTTCCCAAATCGCAATGAGCTCGCTGGTTTCCTTTACAAATAGTATTTCTTTGTGTTTGCCATCCTTTGCATCGGGAAAAATAACAAGGATAGTATCTTCCTGATCTACGCCTGTCAAATAAAACAAGTCGCTGTTCTGTTTAAAACCCATGCTTCCGTCTGCATTCGTAGGCATGATATCGTTGCTTACAAAAACAGCCAGCGAATTCGGTTTAAGATAATTCTTGAATTTATTTCTGTTGCCAATGAACAGGTCATTGCTGAGGGAATGATACTTCATAATTAAAATTTGACTCACTAAATGTAGTACAAAGGACCCTATTCACAAAATAAGGATCTCCCCTTTAGGGGGGGAATTTCAGAATATTTCTTTGTGAAAAGGGCAAAAAAATATTTGAAAAAACACTAGAACTGCCAATTAAAAAACCTATATTTGCTAATAAGTACATTAATTATGATTGATTTAACAGGCATTATTTCCATTTCGGGTCAGCCCGGATTATTCAAGATCATTGCTCAGAGCAAGAACGGTATCATTGTAGAGGGATTGGCAGATAAAAAGCGAGTGAATATTTATTCTACAACAAAGGTCTCTACCCTATCCGACATTAGCATGTTCACAACCGGAGAAGACAAGCCAATTGAAGAGATCATTACCACCATATCAGAAAAAGAAAAAGGTGGTCCGGCTGTTGACAATAAAGCAGATGATAAGGCTGTAGAAAAATATTTTTCGGAAATACTTCCAGATTACGATAAAGAAAGAGTTTATGTAAGCAATATGCGTAAGCTTTTTACTTGGTACAATACCCTTCAATCGACAGGAAACTTAAAATTGAAAGAAGAGAATAAAGAAAGTGATGAGAAGCAGATCGCAGCAAAGGCCTTCGATGAGAAGAACAAAGCTTCACATAAATCAGGATCTAAAGACAATTCGAATGTGAAAACAAGTGCGGGTGTTAAAAAAACAGCAGGTGTTCGTAAAACAGGAACGGCCTGATCGATCCACTAGATCAATTTTATTCTAAATAAATATCTTAAATTTCTTTTTGTTTGTGGGGCTATTCTGCTTCAGAACTATAGTATTGCTCAAACCTCAGCACAAGTCCTGAAATTAACAGCGCATTTAGATCCCAATAACAATCCGGCTGATCACAGCGACATTGGAAGGGCTTATACAGGATGTTGGGGCTGGTACCAGTCTGAGAAGAACAAAGAATATGCGATCGTAGGTGGCAGCAACGGTACTTATTTTATTGATGTAAGCGACCCTTATCACCCAGTAGTAAGTGCTTTTGTGAGTGGAAAATCACATTGTAATTGGAGAGAAATTAAGACCTATAAAAATTTCTGTTACATAGCCAGCGATGATGTTTCACCCAATACATTTCAGATAGTAGACATGAGTGCGCTTCCAAGTACTGTCACGCTCGTATACAACGGAACAGAATTATTCGAGAAAGGACACACGCTTTGGATAGATCAAGACCATCTCTATGTTGGTTCAGTAAGCTATAGCACACAGGGAATGTATTCTGCAATGAATGTATACAGCCTGGAAGATCCGGCATCCCCTCGCTTTCTGAGAAGTCTGAATAGCGACTGCAGCTTTCTTAACGCCGTACACGACATGCATGTTAGAAATGATACCATTTTTGCTTCTTGTGGCCAAAAGGGAATGTTCGTTTTTAAATATGACAGACCAAATAATGTCTTTACTCAAATTGGGAGCTACACTGATTATGCAGGATCAGTTGCGAATCACTCCAGTTACCTTACTCAAAACGGAAAGTATCTGGTTTTCACCGATGAGGCAGAGTCCGCACCTATTAAGGTCGTTCGTGTTGAGAATCTACAGAATATTCAACCCGTTACAGAATTTATTCCTCATCCCAAAACAACGCCACATAATGCCTACCTACTCGGAAATGAATGGGCAATTATTTCCTGTTATCAAGATGGTTTATTCGTTTACAACATTTCCGATCCTAATTTTCCTGTGCTTTCAGGCTGGTATGACACCTATATCGAAGGGGGATTTAATGCGAAAGAATATGCGCACGATAAATACATGGGGAACTGGGGAGCTTATCCCTTTCTTCCAAGTGGGATCATTATAGCAGTTGACATTAAGAATGGCTTGTTCTTGCTAAACGCAGATCCTTTGTTCAAGCAAACTTCACCAGATAAGACAATTCTCTCTGAGATTTCCATTTACCCAAATCCAAGTCAGGAAAAGATCATTGTGAATTGTCCCGTTTTACAAGATTATTCTTTAACAATAACGAATTCAGAAGGAAACAGGATTGCCGAATATAACAGCAGAAAAAAGAATTACGAGGAAATTGATATTTCCTTTTTGAAAACGGGGGTGTATTCTGTTTTATTTCAAAGCAATGGTTACTCCAAAACAGAAAAATTGGTGATCAATCACTGATACTTGATCTTACAAAATTCGCTTTAGATCTTCTTCACCTAGTAAGGCACAAGACTCTACCCTGCCGAATATCTTCATTCTGCGCTTTGCAATGAATTCATAGAACCTGTTACGAATGAATGGTGGGATAATAAGGAAAATGCTCAAAAGGGGCCATAAACCTTTCATGTACCAGGTAAGCCTTAAAACAGCGCAGGATTTTATATATGCAGAATAATCTCGTATCAAAATGATGCTATCGATAGATGGATCCAATTCAAAATAAGTGAGCAGGTCCTTTCCTGTTTGAGAATGTTGTGAAACAAAGTGCATTTTTTTGTTCTTCTCTCTTTTTATAAAAAACAAAACGCTTCGGTTACAGAAACCACATTCTCCATCAAATATTAAAACGGGTTGTTTGGCTAATATATCATTGATGTTGCTCAAGGTCTCGCAGAAATAAAATAGGGATCAACGCTCATTTCATACTTTTTACTCAGGAGCGTGAATGTGTTCAGATTAATGAAGTTGACAAATCCGTTTCTGCCTGCACACAAACTACTGTGATGCGGAGCCGGGCCGTTCGTTTGCACATTTCTTGATAATACATAAAGAAGTTTTTTCTTTTCGTCAACAGCCAGGCCATGCGGTAAAAATCCACATGTCAAATTCGTCACAGCATTACCAACCCGATTGATCCTCGAAATAACTCCCATCGATCCGGGCGCTGAATCATCATACATACAGGTGATAAAGTACTGATCTGTTGAAGAAGAATAAACGATCTCCTGTGGCCATTTTCCCACATTGATCACGGCAGTTACCGATGATGTTTGAGTATTAAAGATCCTGACTTCATTTGTTTTTTGACAGGTGATCACAAGTTCAATTCCATTAGGAGATAAAATCATATCATGTGGGTCCAGTGAGGAGGCGCCATTCGGGGGTGAACCGTTTAAGGATAACTGATTGATATTGCTTAGCCCCGCATCGATCTCATTGATAAAATTTCCGGTTTGTGCTCCTACGTAGATCTTGCTTTCATCACTGCTAATTGCAATGGCGTGTGGATTGTCTGGTAACGTAATGAAATTTAAAAGCGTATGATTTTGAAGATCTACACAGCAGACCTTTCCTAATGGTGTCCAAGAAACACAATAGGCTTTCTTACTATCCTTTGTGATCAAAAAAGTATTCCAGTCTCCTGCATCCACAGTTCCTGAACCGGCTGCCATAGGTGTAAGTGGAATATTTGCAACAAACGCATCATCGCTGCATCTGTATTTTTGCATCACGTTATTATTGATAAAAATCACATACCAATAATTGCCATCAGGCGAAACCCTTAATTGATGGGGCGCTTCAATCACACCGGCTTTGGTTCCAACTTCAATATAGCGGATTGGTAATTGCGTTTCGCTGTCAAATACAGTTACAACATCACAGCCCTGATTTACAGCATACAGTTTTTTTCTGTTCGGATTATCTGCCCATTTGATTTTTCCATCCACATCCGGAGCTCCCTTATCGATCCATTCCTTTACTGCTTTTACCTCGTCAAAACTCAATGCTTTTTTGTTCAATGGCATGACCGGCGTGTTCTGTAATCCTAATTCAGGATAGGTATTTATATAATAGCAAAAGGCAGAAAATTTTGAATTGAAGGGAATCACGGGTGAACCGCTTTTGCTTCCTTTGAACATGGTTTCCCAGGTACTCAGATCGTAGTCGCTTGCTGCCTGAAAACTTTTACTGTCATGACAGCCACTCACTGAACAACTCGTGTTGATTATTCTACCGATATCTTCAGGATAATTGCCATGATTGACAGCGCCGACATCTTTTTTACAAGAAGAAAAAAAGAAAGAAAATAAAAGGTATAAAAAAAGGAAACGCACTACTCAACAATTAGTTTTCTGATCACTGAGGAGTGTTTTTGCTTCTGAACTATATCGAGTTCAACAATATAAACTCCTTGCTGAAGTTCACTGATGTTCATCTCAAGATCATTTCTCTTCGATTCTTGTCTCAGAATTGTTTTTCCCAATAGGTCATGAATTGTAATAAAACACTGCTCTAACTCAATCTTGTCTAATCTGATGTGGAGTTTATCTTGAGCCGGATTTGGAAACAAAAGTATGGCATTTGCATTCAGATCTTCTTCTTTCACGGATACGCCGGGTCCGGTTGAAGAGAAATAACACAAGCCACCCGACCCGTTACCAATAAAAAGATCGCGTATGTTATCTCCATTGATGTCTTCATAAAAAACAGTGCTTTGTCCTCCTTCATTCATTGAATTCGTGTTTGCATTGATCAGATTACAAGGCGCAGTCGCAGAGGGAACAGAGTAGTAAAACAACTGACCGCTAATTGATCCTACCAGCAATTTGATAAGATTGCCTTCCTTATAGAAAAAGGGAGCTGCATAACCATCGATGCTGAAATAATTGGGATCGCCTTTCACATTAACCCCTCCGAATGCTCCATTCGCAAGTGTCCAGCTAGGAACAGATGGCGTGCCAATATTTCTGTAATAAAAGATCCTTCCGTTCTTGCATCCGATCATAAGATCGAGTTTGCCGTCTTGATCGATGTCAAATAATTGTGGGGCTGCAATTGCAGATGTCGTTGTGAAAAGTGCTGTAGGATTGATGCTGAAACTGCAGGGCGCCAATGAACCTGCTGTATTTGTAAGTAAGTAGATCTGTCCTGTCATGTTCCCAATGATCATGTCAAGGTCATTGTCTCCGTCAACATCTCCCAGGGTAGGCATAGCGCCGTTTAGGCTTTGTGAACTCACAGAAGCATAATCACGTGTGATGAGCGAAAAAGAAGGGACCGTATTTGTTCCAATATTTCTGTAAAGGGTAAGTCTACCTTTTGTAGAGCCGTTCAGGTAATAGCCGTGCGTTCCTACCAAGAGATCTTTTTTTCCGTCTCCGTTCTCATCGAATAAAACCGGAAAAGATCCTTGACCAACCTCTATCATTTCATCCTGAAATAGATTTTTCTTGATCAATTGAAAATCGACAGTTGGCGTTGCGCTTGCATTTCTGTAATACCACATACTTGCTGTATTTTCGCCACCATTTACATTCGGACAAGCAATAAGATCTTTCTTTCCATCTGCATCAACTTCCACCAAATAAGAGCATGGAAAATTATTGATATTGATCGTTACTGTATTTGAGTTAGCCGGATAATTAGGATAAGCATTTGTGGTTTGAGTGAGTAATGCGTTAGAAGGAGAACCCGTGTTGTGGCCATAGAGCGCAATATTGCAGCTGATATCCCCAATCAAAAGGTCTTTATCGCCATCACTATCTGTATCAATACATGTCAGGCAGGAACCTGAATGCAGGATCTTATCCTGATAATCTTTGATCTTTGTCAGCAAAGCCACCGGTGTACATGTTTGATTTGTAGAAATGCTACAGTTATTCTCTACTACATCTCCCCAGCATAATGTGATCGCTTCAAATTTATCCAGGCTGTCGTTATGACCATAGGTCTCCACACTCATGTTCTTGTGGTATTCAATGATAACACCGGCAGGACTAAATGTAAGTACATCGAGGTCGCTGTCTCCGTCTATATCTGAAATACCGGGAATACCATTTGAAGCCGCATAAAGATTCGTTACTGTTGGTCCGTATTTGGTATAGATCAATGATTTGAAAAGTGTGAATTGTAGTCCGGTACCAATGCTTCCCGTATTTCTGTAAACCATGATTCCTGCACTTGTGGAACAAAAAATATCCACTTTCGCGTCTCCATCAAAGTCAAGACAAACTGCCCACTGTGTAATAAAAGGAAAAGAATAACTAAGCGTTGTATTGGCCGTATAAGTTCCAGGGGTCGTTTGAACAAAGCAACGGAAACGACCAACTCCAAAAAGGTTGATGCGATCAAAGGCAACAATATCCATTTTGCCGTCATAATTCAGATCGATATTTGAAACATTTGCGTGGTTGATGCCATTGCCCCAGGCCATTTTGAGGGTTTTACCATTTTCAATTACGTTAATGGTATCTCTGGCAACCATTAACTGAGCTACGGAAGGCCTGATCAAGGCGATAAAAACCAATAAAAGCGCTTTTTTTAGCATATTAACAAAGTTACTAAATAAATCATTGATTTTTACTGTAAAAACAGCCACTTTTTAGAATATGTTTACCACTTATCAAAGAGTTATAAATTGAGCTTATTTTTTAGTAATTTAATGCTTGAAATCAAGGGGTGAAAAAATTTTACTTCATATTCGTTTTATTGTCCTTACTCAAAGTGGATTGTTTTTCCAAACACATCGTTGGGGGTGAGATCATTTATGACGACCTGGGCGGAAACAATTACCGTATCACCTTGAAAGTTTACAGAGACTGTTTCAGTGACGGGGCACCTTTTGACGGTTTAAACAACACGCCGGTTGCTTTGATCACTGTTTATGATTCAGACAGTAATCTGGTGAACTCGTACAATATCGGGGCACCTGTTATCACGAATATTCCACCTACACTTAACAACCCGTGCATTGAAGTTCCAACGAATGTTTGCGTTGAAGAAGGAGTATACACAACCACCATCAATCTACCTCCGCTTGCCGGTGGGTATTATATCATTTATCAGCGTTGTTGCAGAAACAATACCATCATCAATCTTTCTACGCCCGGCTCACAGGGCTCCACTTACTACACTTTTATACCTGGTCCGGAAGTTGTTCCGGTAAATAGTTCTCCCCGTTTCAAAAAATTCCCTCCTATCTTTTTATGCGCCAATGTGCCTTTTTCATTTGATCACAGTGCAACAGATCCCGATGGAGATCAACTGACCTATGCTTTGTTCACGCCGTACCAGGGATTGGATGTAAATTGCCCTTCGTTAAGTGGACAAGGAGGTTGTCCAGCAGTTGCACCTCCTCCTCCCTATCAGAACGTGAACTATACAGGAGTTTACACGGGAGCCTATCCAATAGCTGCGAATCCGGCTTTTTCCATCAACCCAACAACAGGCTTGCTTACAGGAAGACCAACGCAGGTTGGCCAGTATGTTGTTGGAATTTGTGTATATGAACGAAGAAACGGCGTTTTGATCAATATACATTACAGGGATTTTCAATTCAATATTACACCTTGTATTGTTAATGTTGCCAGCGTGTTTGAGAACCCGGTAAAAAAATGTCAGGGAAATAAGATCGATTTTGTGAATCAAAGTTTTGGAAATGTTCCCTTAACATACAAATGGGACTTTGGAGTAGGTGGAATTTTATCTGACACTTCTAATCTGATCAACCCAACTTATACCTATGCAGATACGGGTATGTATGTTGTGACGCTTATTGCTAATCCCGGTAAAGTGTGCAGCGATACATTGAAGAAAACCTTCTACATCTATCCCGATCTTACAATGAGCATGCCGAAGCAGGCACCCATGTGTCTTCGCTTCAACTCTTTTCAGTTCAGTAACACAAGCACACATCATTCCAGCGCAAAATTCAATTGGGAATTTACTGCAGCCGGCACACCGAGTATTGCAAACACAAAAATTCCACCGCCGGTCACTTTCAATCAACCCGGAAAAATAAAGGTCAAATTATACGCCAAGCAGTTTCAATGTTTTGATTCCATTATTGATACTATCAAGATCTTTGATAAACCAAAAGCCAAGATCAATAATTTACCGGAATCATTATGTGATCCTGCCAAGATAGGATTCAGCAACGGAAGTACAAGTGAATTGCCAATACGTTATTCGTGGAAGTTCAGCAATGGAGAATCCTCTGAAGGCTTTGAGCCCCTTGTCATCTTTTCTCCGGCAGGAGTATATGGAGCAACACTGATCGTAACAACAACAAGTGTATGTGCGGATACAAGTATAGCAACAGTAAAAAACATCACTGTAAATCCAACTCCTGTTGCGGATTTTACCATAACTCCAGAGGTAACGACCATTTTCGACCCCACGATCACTATTCAAAACAGAGCCAGTGATGATGTTGTTGCCTGGAATTATACTTTAGGTGACGGTGAGACATCGATCTATTCTAACTTTATTCATGAATACAAAACTGTTGGTGAATTCATCATCCATCAAACAGTGACCAACTCATTCAATTGCAGTGATACCATCTCAAGAAAAGTGAAGATAGAACCCGAGTTCAGATTCTGGATACCGAATACATTTACACCGAACGGAGATGGCTTGAATGATGTATTCATGCCGAAGGGAATTGGTTGGTTACAATACGAGTTTGATATTTATAACAAGTGGGGCCAGAAGATCTTCAGCACGGATGAGGCTGTAAAAGGATGGGACGGAACTTACAGAGGCAAGCCTTGTGAACAGGATGTTTATGTTTATCGAATCACTTTTATCAATGAGGTGACCAAGAAAGGTGAGACACATTACGGAAACGTAAATCTGCTGGCAGGAGAAAAATAATTTCATGCCTTCGGTCTTTCCCTTATTTTTTTACTGCTGAATAAAATTCTACATTTATACTCATCGTGTACATGAAGGAAAAAGTGTTTCATTATTTCAGCGATCAAATGCATTTTCAAAGACGATCAACCGTCTTCAAAAAATTGCTTTACATTCTAGTTCTTGTCAAAAGCGTTTTCTGGCTGAGTCATTACGCCCTTTACTTCGGCGAAAATTCCATTATTTACACCAAGCCCTTTTCGAATCTGGGCATTATTCAAAATGCTGCTTTTCTCTTACACCAAATGAATTCCAATAATGCCGGTTTCTTCTTTATTCTTCCTGCACTTCTGATCGCATTAGCGGGATTCTTTAAATTCCGAATACTAATTCTTACCGACTTGCTCCTTTGGTTTCTTGTAGTCAATATTCACAATCGAATTTACTCAACTATGACGGGAGGAGAAGTGCTTATGAATCAGTTGCTTTTTTTTAATGCATTCATTGGGTTCGCCTCTAAAAAACCCTCTTCATTTTCTACCTATCAGAACATCCTTCATAATTTTGGTTCACTCGGCGTGATCTTTCAAGTCTGTTTTGTTTATCTATTTTCTGCATTGGCCAAATTACAGAATGAATCCTGGTTAAGTGGAAATGCAATCATTGAAACTTTGCAGGTTGCTCATTATAGTACGCCATTTTTAAGTAAAGCAGTACTTACACTTCCCTGGTTATTTGTAGCACTCAACTACATTGTGATGCTCTATCAACTCTTTTTTCCTGTACTGGTATGGATCAGAAAGATCAAGAAGCCTTTCATTGCCATTGGAATTTTGATGCATCTTTTCATTGTATTCGGTATGGGACTGGTAACCTTTGGCAGCGTGATGATCCTTACCTACATTTATTTTTGGCCTTTAAAGGAAGAATCCCGGATTTAATTCTTACTTTTACTTCATGTTTACACAAGAACAGCTTAAAGAGCTCAATGATCGCCGTACGGCCTTAAGGGGGTTTCTTTGACTATGATAGGAAGAAGCACGACCTGGAACAGTTAGAGGAAAAAACCCTTGATCCTGCGTTTTGGAATGATCCGAAACAAGCAGAGAAAATCTTAAATAATGTAAAGCAGCTGAAAGGCTGGACCGTTTCCTATGAAGAGATCACGCGCGAACTCGATGATCTCAATACGCTTTATGAATTCTATAAAAGTGGTGATGCATCAGAAGAGGAGACAGAAGCAGAATATCAAAAATGTCTGAAAAAAGTTGAGGCAGTTGAATTCAAAAACATGCTGAGTGCACCTGAAGATCACCTCAACTGTGTACTGCAGATCAATTCCGGTGCAGGTGGAACAGAAAGTTGTGACTGGGCAGGAATGCTGATGCGTATGTACATGATGTGGGCAGAAAAACAAGGCTTCAAAGTAAGTGAGCTTGATTTCAATGCAGGTGACGTGGCCGGAATAAAATCTGTCTCCTTGCAAATTGAAGGCGAATTTGCTTATGGATTTTTAAAAGGAGAAAATGGTGTTCATCGTTTGGTAAGAATAAGTCCGTTCGACTCCAATGCCAAGCGACACACTAGTTTTGCTTCGGTATATGTTTATCCGATCGTAGATGATTCGATTGAAATTGAAATAAAACCTGCCGATCTGGAAGTAACAACTTCCCGAAGCGGAGGTGCGGGTGGACAGAATGTGAACAAGGTAGAAACAAAGGTGCAGATGTTGCATAAACCTACTGGGATTGTTGTGGTTTGTCAGATCGAAAGGTCACAACACGGAAACAGAGAGAGAGCGTTGCAGATGCTGAAATCGCAATTGTATGAATTGGAGTTGCGAAAAAGAAACGAAACCAGACAGGCTGTTGAAGACAGTAAAATGAAGATCGAATGGGGTTCACAGATCAGAAGTTATGTACTTCATCCCTATAAAATGGTAAATGATGTGCGAACAGAATTGAAGATCACAGATGCACAAGGAGTACTTGATGGAGATCTGGATGAATTGATCAAGGCTTACCTGATGCAGTTGGGTGGAAAGAAAACATCCAAAACCACTTGAAGATGGCACAGCCTGTAAGAGCGAAAAAACACCTGGGTCAACATTTTTTATGTGATGAGAATATTGCGAGAAAGATCGTGAATGCACTGCCTGTAGGTGAAGAGTGTGTGATCGAAATCGGTCCCGGTAGTGGCGTGCTCACTAAGTATCTCATTGAGGAAAGAAAGAAATTCTTTGCCCTGGATGTTGATGAAGAATCGGTTGTTTATTTAAAAGGACTTTACCCTGAGAAGCAAGAACAGATACTGCTCTGTGATTTTTTAAAGACCAACCTTCTTAAAATTGCCGGTAATGAATTCTCCATCATTGGTAATTTTCCTTACAATATTTCAAGTCAGATCATGTTCAGAGTACTGGAATGCCGATCAAATATTCCTTCAGTAGTAGGCATGTTTCAGAAAGAAGTGGCTCAACGCATTGCAGAAAAACCAGGCACTAAAACGTACGGAATACTCAGTGTGCTCTTGCAGGCTTATTATAAGATCGAATATTTATTTACGGTGCACGAAAATGTTTTTAGTCCACAACCAAAAGTAAAAAGTGCAGTCATTCGTTTAACCAGAAATGAGGTGAAAACATTGCCTTGTAATGAAGAGTTATTTTTTAAAGTGATCAAGACCACTTTTAATCAAAGAAGAAAACAGATCAGAAATTCCATTAAGCCGCTTTTAAGTGAAATTAAAACAGATCATGAATTACTAGACAAAAGGCCGGAGCAACTTTCGGTTGCACAATTCATAGAGCTAACTAATTTTACTGAAAAGATGTTGCAACAGAAATGATGCTTATTCGAGGTTAATGCTTACGCCAAGCATAAAGAGAGAGCGCGTATCATTGATCGGTTCAAATACAGAGTATAGTTTATTACCACTCTTCATTCCAATGGTGATGAATCCGAGACCGGCACCACCTTTGTCGCTTAATTCATTATTCTCAAGATGATCGAGATAGAATTGTTTAAGATCGGCAGGATTATCAAATGAATTGATCTTGTCAAGATCGCTTTTCAGTTTATCTATTCCTGAATTGTTCACCAGGTTGGCCACGCTCACCTTTACAGCATTTGGACTGGCATGAAGAATAAAGAAGTTATGCTGCGCGCCTGTATCATCTCTGTGACCATGTATCAACATGTTCTGCAATGATTCTACGCAAATAAAAAATACTTTTTTCACAACGGCTTTAGGATATCCTTTTTCCATGATCTTCCCCTCTATCTCTGTTTCCAGTTTTGAAATTGTTTCTGTATTCAAGACTCCGTCATAAGCAAGAATGAGTTCTCCGTCAGCCTTTGCCTGGTCGATCTGCTTTGCAAAATACAGATCAAAGAATTCTTCTTCCTTATTTACTGTTATGCTCACTATTTAAACAAACCGTTAAGTTGTGCATCAATCATTCGTATAACTTTCCCCAGATCCTCCTTACTCTCACTGAAATTAATATCATCCACATCCACAACAAGTAATTTTCCCGCTTCATAAGAGGTGCTCCACGCTTCATATCTTTCATTCAAACGCTTTAAATAATCCAAACGAATGCTGTTTTCGTAATCTCTTCCTCTTTTCTGAATCTGTTTTACCAATGTAGGAACACCTGCTCTTAAATAAATGATAAGATCAGGAGCTTTTATAAGGCCCTCCATTAATTTGAATAATTGAAAATAATTATCGTAATCACGTGTCGTCATCAATCCCATTGCATGAAGATTTGGTGCAAAAATATAAGCATCTTCATAGATGGTTCTGTCTTGAACAACGGTGTGTTTTCCCTTACGAATATCTAATATCTGATTGAAACGATTGTTCAAGAAATAGACCTGCAGGTTGAATGACCAACGCTGCATATCTTCATAAAAATCGTTGAGGTAAGGGTTGTCGTCTGCGTCTTCATAGTGCGCATGCCATTTATAATGTTTTGCTAGAAGTGAGGTCAGTGTAGTCTTCCCGGATCCAATGTTACCCGCAATGGCGATGTGCATACGAAATACTTAAAATAATAGACTAAGATAGATAAATAACTTACAAAAAGCAAAATAATGTTATTTCACGCCAAATTTAAAATACTGGAGAGCAATTGATTAGGGGCTATTAGGCCCTTTCTTGCTGGTAGATGGAAGCAATACGCTCAATTTCACCTTGAATAGGAGTAAATCTAAAATTTAGTTCGTCAATTATTTTGCGAGAAGAATAGTTTTGTTTGTTAAAAGCAGAACTTAACATGGACTTACTTATACGAGGTTCCTTTCCTGAAAAAAGGGAAACAAACCGGTTCAAATAATAGGCCAATTTCAATAATCCGGGGGAAGCTTCTTTTTGAGGTGGGTTCCTGTTAAAACATTTGCTGATCCTCTCAAAGATCTCTTTGTATGTGTAGTTTCCTTCAACGAGGATATAACGGTTCGCAAATTTACGACGATCCATCAGTTGGATCATGGTATCTGCAACATCTCCGGCGCTCACATATCCTGCCTTGCCGTTGGTATAATATTTCAAACCTTGATAAACTGCCGGAAATAATTTCGAACTGCTTTGATCCCAAAATCCGGGAGATAATACCAATCCCGGATTAACGATCACGGCATTCAAGCCCTCTTCTATTCCTCTCCAAACTTCTCGCTCAGCATTGTATTTGCTTATTGCATAATCACTTTCTTTACCGCTTTTTTTCCAAAACACTTCTTCCGTCAGATCTCCCTTGTAGTCATTATTATTGATCGTTGCGACCGAACTCACATGACATAGATTAGCTCCCGATTTCAAACAGGCATGCACCATATTCTCCGTTCCTTTTTCATTTACGTTGAATAATTTCTCCTGATCTTTCTTGCTAAATGAAACAAATCCTGCGCAATGAAAAACATTTTCTATCCCTTGTAAAACCTCATCGAGGGAAAAAACATCATTCAGGTCCATCTCAACCCATTTGATCTGTTTGAACAGATCTCCTTTTCCGTAATATTCAAATAACCGTCGGGTGTTTTCATCCTTTTTTGATGGTCCGTAACAAGCAATGACGGGTCTGTTGCTCATTAACAATTTCAATGTTACATGAGAACCAATGATTCCGGATGCTCCGCTTACTAAATTCACTTCTTTCGTTTAAATAAAATTAATTTTTCCACAGATAAAAAACAAAACTGTCTGAACAAAAATGCCTAATGCAAAACCGGTATAAAGCTGTGATGGACGATGTTCATTCAAATTCAAACGGGCGCTTGCCAGAATTCCTCCGACCAGAATAACGATCATATAATACAGCGTCATGTCAAACTTCAACAAATAAGATAAAGCAATGAGAGCGCCTAAAAGACCACCAACACCTGTAAGATGTGCGCTGATCTTGTATTTTAAATTGATGAGTGAAACAAGCAGGATGGCAATGCCTCCGCCCAATACAAAAAGTTTTACTGTTGGCCATATATTCAGATCAAGCAGTAAATAAAATAGTCCGAAATAAAAGGCTGCAGTCATGAGATAAGGAAATGTTCTTTCCTTTTGCTCAGAAAGTGTGAGACTGGGAATTCGTTTGAGTTTATATAAAATGTAAATATTAATTGCCGGAAAAAGACAGGAAAAAAGAAAAACGATCAGGGTGATCCTCCATTTTACACCCAATGGGGTCAAGTAATCGAAAATGGTATTCTTGATTGAAAAAAAGATAAGCAAGCAACCGTATGTTGCCATCAACAGCGGGTGAAAAACAGCCGAGATCCAGAAAGACAGGCTCTTCAGTTTCATTAAAATATTTTTTTAGAAAGAGATTCGATCTCCTTTCTCACATCCGCATTCCCATAGATGATATTATAAACGGCAGAAGTAATGGGCATCTGAACCTGGTACTTTTTATTGATCTCATACACACACTTAACGGCATAATAACCTTCTGCGATCATATTCATTTCCAGTTGTGCATTCTTTACACTATAGCCCTTCCCTATCATCGTACCGAATGTTCTGTTTCTGCTGAATTGAGAATAAGCAGTAACCAAAAGATCTCCCAGATAGGCAGAGGCATTGATGTCGCGATCAATAGGATGAACAGCATCCACAAAACGTTTTATCTCCTGAATGGCATTGCTTACCAATACCGCAAGAAAATTATCCCCGTAACCAAGGCCGTGACAAATCCCTCCAGCCAAAGCGATCACATTCTTGAGCACAGCAGAGTATTCTGTTCCATATATATCATCGCTTACACTGCTTTGCAGATACCTGCAATTCAATAGTTCACTAAGTGTCTGGGCTGCCTTCAGGTTCTGTGATGCAATGGTGAGGTAGCTCAATTTTTCCATCGCGACCTCTTCTGCGTGACAAGGTCCTGTGATCACTCCGATATTCTGAAAAGAAATATTATAGATCGTATTCAAGTATTCTCCAACGATCAGATTATATTCGGGAATAATGCCTTTCACGGCAGAAAAAATAGTTTTTCCGTCTAATTCTTGTTTCGTTAGCACATGCATGGTACCATGAACAAAAGCAGAGGGAACGGCCAATATCAGGATATCCGAATTTTTAACGCACTCATTCAATGAAGAAGTGAAATGAATTCCACTCACATCAAAATCAACAGAGGTTAAATAGCGGGGGTTGTTGGTGTATTGCTTAAAATAATCGATATCCTCTTGCTTTCTCACAAACCAATTGAGAGACTTGCAATTGTTCAGTAAAAGTTTGGCCAATGCAGTTGCCCAGCTTCCACTTCCAATTATTCCAATTACGGGTCCTTTCATTGGATGTGAAATTACGTATAAATTATGTCTTTTTCTTCGGGACCGGGAGCTCCTGAGAATCGGTTAAATACTCTGGCCAATGTTATGACATCCTTTTTACAATACGCAGCAATTTTTTCCAGTCCTTTTTCTTCGTAAAACACTTTGGCTACTTTGCTACCATCCATTTCTCCTTTAGGAGAAGGTATACCAAAGACATGGGCCAGAAGGTCCAATGAAGTGTAATTCTTATAATCTCCGAACTTCCACATTTCCATTGTGTCAATGTGGTTGATCTCCCAGGGTCTTTTTCCCTGAATCTTTAAAGCTTCCGGCAGTGCAATTCCATTTATCAATGCTCTCCTGCACAAAAAGGGGAAATCAAATTCTTTGCCGTTATGTGCACATAACTGATGGGAAGGGCTATTAAAATGTGTCTTCAGTAATTCAACAAATTGCAGAAGCACTTCTTTTTCATTCTCTCCTGAAATACATTTGATGCGAAATTTTCCTGCATTGTAATAGCCAAGTCCAATACAAATTACTTTTGCAAACTCTGCGTAAATTCCGGCTTTCTGGTACTGTGATTCTGGGCTTTGTTCTTTATTGTAAAGCCATTTTTTGTCCCACAATTCCTTGGCAGTATCTGTTAACTCGTTGTAATGGTAGACAAGGGGTGCCGTTTCTATATCAAGAAACAGGATCTTCTCCAAATTATTGGTGCTCATTTTAAAATTTTTGAGCAATAAAGATACGTTTTTTAAAATTTCCGTATTAGGCGAAAAACTATTTGGCCCTGTCGTACGCTTTTTTCAGACTTTCTTTTGTGCTAGCGATCTCAGTTAATTCTTTTTCAAGAGCAGAACTGTCTTTGCTTTCTTTTTTCGCCGTTTCGATCTTGGCTAACTGGGCTTTTTCCTTTGATTCCCAAATACTGATCAGATCCCTAATTCCTTTTACAGAACCAAATTTAGTGAACCTTCCTCCTCCTCTTGCTACCCATTCAAAATCTGTTGCCGCCATCAAAGCTGATTCCGATTTTACACAACGCTTTGCTGTTTTAATGTAATCATTCAAAAAAGAGATCAATTCAAAACCATTGATGTATCGCATGGAATTATTGAAAAAAGTGATCTGTTCATCTGCTCCATACTCTGAATAAAGTCCTGCAATGGAGAACAATAGACTTTTTCCTGTTTCACTTTCCAGCTGCCTGGCCTTTTCCATCGCTTGTTTATTGTCACGTGCCATCAATCTATCAAATGCAACGGCGTTGATCGCGTAACTGGCTTCAGAAAAAGCCTTATCATTCATTTGATTCAGATCCGGATCATCGGCAAATTTCTTATTCAACAGCTCAAGGGCTTTTGCTCTGGTAGTTGATTTCTTGTCATTCAAATAGATCTCTTTCCAGATCGCTTTGACCTCATTCATTTTATCAGCAGGAGCTTCACTTAGTTTTTGTAAGGCATAATTCCTTAATGGGGCAAAAGGATCTTTTACAGCAGCCCATTTGAACATTTCAAACACGGAATTATCATTTAGTTCCTTTTCCATTTTAGTCAGCGCTTCATGACGATCTTCATACAAGGGTGCATTCTTGTATTGAAAGAGGTATTCTTCTTTCGTCTTGGTATAATCCATATCACACAGTAATTGTCTTTCTGCATCAAAATTCACTAGAGATGGTTCTGTTGAACACGGAATGCTGAAATTCTGTTTTTGCTTGTTGACCCAGATCCTTGTTCGCATCATCTTGCCGTCCACATAAACATCTACATCGATGGGCAAAGTATAAAGTGGTGTAGTTGAAAGATCCTGGTTTTGTTCCACCGTGAGTTCTACCTGAGCATTTGCTTTGTTGTATTGTTTTTTAACGTTCAGTTTCGGACGTCCTTTATTCAGAAACCACTCGTTGAAGAACCAGTTCATGTCTTTTCCGGTCACTTCTTCAAAGGCTAATCGCAGATGATGAATCTCTGCTGTTTTAAATTTATTTGTTTCTAAGTAATTTTTCAGGGAAGCAAAAAAAGCATCATCGCCTACTGCTTTTCTCAGCATGTGAAGTATCTGTCCGCCTTTTGCATAGCTGAATCCATCGAACATGTCTTCCTTGTCTTCATAATCAAAGCGGATCAAATTCACTTCTTTGCTTGAAAACAAATACCCGGATCTGCTTCCTGCATGATGATGATCGGCTGCATCTCTGCCATTCTTGTATTCTTCCCACAAATATTCTCCGTATGTTGCAAAACTTTCATTCAGCGGAAGATTGCTCCAGCTTTCACAGGTAACAAGGTCGCCGAACCATTGATGAAATAATTCGTGGGCAATGATGTCGGTTCCCTTTTTGCCATCGATCATTTCTCGTGTTGTCTGGTATACTGCAAAATCTCCGTGTAAAGTAGCGCTGGTGTTTTCCATGGCACCACTTACATAATCACGAACTGCTATCTGTGCATATTTAGGCCAGGCATAAGGTACACCCAGACGATTCGAATAGAATTCGATCATTTCCTTGGTGTCACCAAAAATGGCTTTTGCATGTGGCTCATATTCTTTTTCCACATAATAAGAGATCTCTTTTCCTCTCCAGGGCTCATGCACTACCTTTTGAAATTGTCCGACTGCCATCATCGCCAAATAAGGAGCATGTGGGTCATCCAGTTTCCAGTGATCCGTGCGCGTGCCATCCGCATTTGTGGTGGAGTTGATCATAGTTCCATTTGAAAGTGTTGTGTATTTACTATCAACAGTCATCAGGATCTCTTGTGTCATTTTCTCAGATGGATTGTCATTCGTAGGGAACCATGCCGAATTCGATTCAGTTTCTCCTTGCGTCCATATCTGTGGCATTTTATGTGGATTTTCTCCAGTTGGATTGATAAAGTAAAGTCCTTTATCGCTATTGATCGCAGCGCTTCCTCCAATCTTCAACTCATTTGGTTTTGCGATATAGGTGATCTCCAGTCTCAATAATTCAGCAGCAGTAAATACTCTTGGAAGTGTGATGGTGATCGAGTCATTTTCGTATTTGAATGTGTGTCCGCTTAGTTGTGTTGAAGTAAGAGAAGTGATCTCTTTGCCGGATTTATCTTTCGAAACGGTTTTTTTAAGTTCCGAAACTTGAATGCTTTTTATCTCCATGCCACGGGCGTTGAGATAAAGTTTATCGGAGGGATAGAAATGTTGTTTCAGATCAATGGTTGCTTTGCCGGGCATTTGACTTTTCTGCCAATCAAAACTTACTTCCAGGCGCGTGTGAAGGATATCACTGTTCCTGGTAACGGAAGCTCTGTAAACCT
>Ga0268298_10001246_pt1 | contig 30421 bp, 28 predicted proteins | sample WWTPWeurt_MetaG_FD_194462 | JGI IMG/M metagenome (GOLD analysis project Ga0268298, IMG submission 194462) | Activated sludge microbial communities from WWTP in Nijmegen, Gelderland, Netherland - WWTP Weurt | ecosystem: Engineered > WWTP > Aerobic digester > Activated sludge | place... | reverse complement strand
GAAAAGGATAGCCGCAAGAAGTTGGAAGCCGGAAACCGAGGTTGGAGTGAATGGTTCAGATTTCGCCTGATATACAGATCGGGGAATTGATTGTTGCCAGTGGTCTGGCCAAGACTGAACATGTCGATAGAGCTCTTCAGAATAGCGCCGGCAGCGGTCTGCCGATGGGTCTAGAACTGGTCCTCATGGAGAGGCTGGACTTTGAAATTTTGGCCAATGCGGTCATCGCGCAATCTTTGATACGAGACAAGCTTCTGTCCTCTGGCAGTGCGGTTGATGCGCTCAGTCTCTCGATGAAGAAGAACATTACCCTCAAGATCGCGCTCGATGTGATGGCTGTCGACTTGAAGAGCGAGTCGAAAAACCGGCTTGGCTCTATTCTTGTGGATGGGGAGTTTATCAGCAGAAAGATTCACAAAGAGTGCTCCAATATTTCCAAGTCGACCGGATTGCCGTTGGGCAGGGTGCTTCTGGCGTCTGGAGCCTTGCACATAGATATTCTGGATAAAGCGCTAAAAATGCAGAAACTCCTGCGCGAAGGGCAAATCGACAGGGAAGAAGCGTTCGACGAGATCGCGACGGTCAAGAGTTTTCTTGATTCTGTTTCGTCCGTCGCCAACACGGCCAGAGCCAAAGACGTTGAGATGCTTGATTTGCTGAAAGACGCTCAAATTCTTGATGAAGCGGAAGCTCAAGCTGTTGCTAAAAAGACCCAGACGGAGTCGAGCACTATAGAGCAAGCTCTGACGCAATTGTCGTTGATGTCTGCACAAGATTACCGCTCGGCTGAATTGGTTTTGCAGATGATCAAAGACAAGCAGATGGCTTATCGTGCTGCAGTTCAGCTGCTGCAGCGCATTCAAGTTTCACTCAACGAGTCTCCACCTAAGCAAAGCGAAAGGGCGGAATATTTGAGTTTCAGTCAATTCTTGAGATTGACCAAGTTGCGCGTCAATAAGATTTCCGGAGGCATCGATCGCAGTGCCAAACTTCTGGCAGACGATGCGGAAATGGAAGATTCCTGGCAATATCTTCCGGCAATCACAGACAAAGCAAAGGAGATTTCGCGCTCGATTCCCAGCGATGTCATAGACTGCATGGAAAGAAATGGATTTCTTACCCCGCAGGACAAAATGGATGTCGCGACAGCTGCGCGGCAGTACAAACTCTTTCGCCAGAAAGAATTGAGTGTAGACCAGGCCTTGGTCAGCTATCATCTGGCGAAAAAAGAGAAAGAAGCTTTCTCCGTCTGGTCCGGCACCTTCCCATCACTGGCTATCTGGCTGCCCAGAAGTGAATAGAGTGGCGGCTGATGCTGACCCTTCTACCTGAAAAATCTATTGATGGAGCGCCCAGAAAAGACCTCTGGTGAATGTTTCAACTTAAGTGCAAAGCAAAATGGCGACTGCGGATTGCAGTCGCCATCTCGAATTTCTTTGCTCTAACTGTCTAGGCGATTGTGACCTTATCGCAGAGATAAACGTCCTGGATCGCATGCAGCAGGGCGACACCTTCCTTCATAGGCTTTTGGAAGGCCTTGCGTCCGGAGATGAGACCCATACCGCCGGCGCGCTTGTTGATGACGGCAGTCTTGATAGCTTCTTCCAAGTCGTTGGCGCCCGAGGCTCCGCCCGAGTTGATCAAGCCTTGTCTGCCCATGTAGCAGTTTGCTACTTGATAGCGGGTCAGGTCGATCGGGTGGTCGGTGGTCAATTCGGAGTAGACGCGAGAATCTGTCTTGCCGAACTTGATCGCGTTATATCCGCCGTTGTTTTCCGGCAGTTTTTGCTTGATGATATCGGCTTCGATGGTGACGCCGAGGTGGTTGGCTTGACCGGTCAAGTCAGCTGCGACGTGGTAGTCTACACCGTCTTTTTTGAAGCCTTCGTTGCGCAGGTAGCACCAGAGGATGGTGGCCATGCCCAGTTCATGAGCTTCGTGGAAGGCTTGAGCCACTTCTTGAATTTGCCTTCCTGATTCCGGCGAGCCGAAGTAAATGGTTGCTCCAACCGCTGCAGCACCCATTTCCCATGCTTGGTGAACATTGCCGAACATGATCTGATCGAACTTATTCGGATAAGTCAAAAACTCGTTGTGGTTGATTTTGACGATAAAAGGAATTTTGTGAGCGTACTTTCTTGCTACCGAGCCGAGCACGCCGTAGGTGGAAGCAACAGCGTTGCAGCCGCCTTCGATAGCCAGTTTGACGATGTTTTCGCCGTCGAAGTAAATCGGGTTTTTTGCAAAAGAAGCGCCTGCTGAGTGCTCAATACCCTGGTCGACTGGCAGGATGGAAACATAGCCGGTGTTGGCTAAGCGACCATGACCGAGGATTGCTTGCAGGTTTCTCAAAACTTGCGGGTTGCGATCGCCGATGGAAAAGATGCGATCTACGGTGTCTGGACCAGGCAGGTGCAACTGGTCTTTGGTAATGCCTTTGCATGTGTACTCAAGGTAGTGTTTTGCTTCGCTGCCGAGAGCTTTTTCAATGGCGTTGAGTTCTGTCATTACTGGCATGTCTGTGCCTCCACAAGTCTTGCGCCGGGACATCAGTTAAAGCTACCAGCTTGAACTCTAGTATGCCGGAAACATACACAAACAATAAGCAATCTGGTTTTAAAAACTTCACCTTGGCATCGTTGATAGGTCAGTGAGACCCTTCCGGCCACTCGGAAAGTTCCATCAGTACGCCATTTGTCGCTTTGGGATGAACAAAGGCTATGCGGGCTCCGCCGGCGCCGATACGCGGGGATTCATCGATCAGTTTGGTAGAGCTGTCCTTGAGTTTTTTCAACTCGCATTCTATATCGTTCACTCCCAGACAGATGTGATGCAGTCCTGGCCCTCGCTGAGCTATGAACTTGCCTACAGGTGTGTCTTCGGAAAGCGGCTCTAATAGCTCGATGTGTGTGTTTCCGACATCGAGTTTTGCTACTCGAACACCTTGTTCTTCCACTACTTCGATGTCGATGACATCCAGCCCGAACTGGTCTTTATAGAATTTCAGAGACTCGTCCAGGCTTTTCACGGCCACTGCTATGTGGTCGACGCGCATGCCTCTGTCTTTTGCTTCTTTACTTTCGCTCATGGACCAAACCCTGAATAGCGCTCGAAAAACTTATGAACGTGATTGAGCTTGCGATACTGGCTGAATTCATCGTATTCGGGCCAGGTGCTCATCAGGCGAGTGGCACGCTCCACGACTGTCCATTGATTGAAGGGAACCCAGACTTCGCCCCGCCATTTCGGGTCATAATAAAAACGATTGAGCGCATCTGTAAAGTTGACAGTTGTATCTATATCGAGAACGAAAGGCGAGCCGTCCGGATTGGTTGGAAACTGGGTGACCTCACCAGGCATTCTCGGCAGCCGGTCAGATGATGGCGAGACATCGGCTTGACGAAGGTTTTGCGCGATTTTCCTGGGTGCAAAATTAAGCCAGCTCTTGTGTTTCGTTTCTTCTGCGAATGCTGAATTGACGGGATTGGCCAGAGACAGTAATACCGCAGATAGTGCAAGAGCCAGTTGAATGTTTTTCTTGACTACCTTTTTCAATCTGCTTAACCTGCGATTCTTGAGAATTTTGAAATTTACCAACTTGCCGATCTTTTGGGTGCTTGGCAACGGTTCGCATTCCCGAGGGATATCCGATCAATCTTGTCGTCGCCAGTCTTTCCAGAGATATCATACGCCGAAAACAACTGTTTGGAGTATCTCATTTGGATAGTGCTTGTATGAATGAGTGTTTCGACAAAGAGCGAAAACAGCGGCAAAATAACCGCGAACACGACCCGAACATGAATTGATCAGCCTATGTCCCCGTCCAATCGTCCAGTAAACTGTCTGACTTATAAATTGGCGACCAGTGTCAGTGGCTGAGACGGAGTTAAGTAGAGATGGCTAGAGAGATAGGGTTGGGCGGCTCAGAAGAGTTTTCGCGCGCTGAAAAGAAGAGATCGCGCCGAGGCAAAATTGCGCTTGCAGGTCTTTCCGGTGCTGCGCTGATTGCTTGCCAGGCGATTGCAGCAATTGCTGCCGGCTCCCCGGCTTCAATCAAGGCGATCACAGTCGATCACAATCAGCAGATTGTCATTCAGTTTGCTAACTCCGGATTTCCCACTGTCCCGCATTTGCTCGATGTTCCAGGACCGAGCCACCGAGTTGTTTTTGACTTCGTGAATGCTGCTCTCGACAGGGGCTCGCTTCCGACTCCTGAGATTTTCAGCAGCCGCATCACAAAAGTTTTGCCTGTCATCAAAGGGGTTCGTTACCTCAACCTGACGAGCACGCCAAAACCGACTGCCCGCATCGTCATCGATTTGCCGGAGCATCTTCAGGTCAAGCCGAAAGTTGTCAAACTCGAAGAAGACCTTGTGGTGCTCAGTCTAGGCGAAGGTGTCGACCTGACCGCAGGTGAAGAAAAGAATGAGGAGTCGCGTCCGCGCTCGCAATCTGCACGTGTGCAGGAGCCTGTAGCTCAGGCTGAGAGCGTTGCTGCTCCTCCCGCTAAAGAATCGGCACCAGTACCGGGTGAGTCGTCGGCTGCGATGGAAGCAGCCGAATCAGCTGCTGCTTCTGCTCCGACAACGGACTCTATTGCCGGCGCTCCCGCTTCTGTAGATGCACCGATCAAGTCGGCCCCGACGCCGGGCTCCACCGGCTCTGAAGCTGCGGCTCAGCATACTGAGCAGGAGAATGTAGGCACATGGGACTGGACAGCCGGGCAGCCCGCTCAGGCTGCTGCTTCTGCAAAGACTGCCCAGGCAGAGGAATCCGATACCGCCGCTGCCGCCGTGCCTGTGGTTGCGACCAATACCTCAAGACCGGCAGCCTTGGCTGAGAGCCAGGGTGCAGGCGAAAGCAGTGCAATACAAGCGGAACTTGATAAAGAATCAGGCAATGCACCGCCCGTCAACTCGCAAAACGTCCAGCTGAAGCCTGCTATGCCTGAAACTCCGGCAGAAGCGGCTCCTCAAGCCGTCGCTCCTCAAGCGGCCCCGCCTCAACCCGTAGAGCAGGAAGTTGCCCCGCAAGCAGCGGCTCCGCAAGCCGATGATGCGGAAGCGGCGCCGGCGGCTGCCGCTGCTCCAGCTCCAGTGCAAAGACGGGCACCGGCTCCCAAGCGTGTTACTGCACCTGTTCCTGAGAGTGACCCGATCGAACAGGAAGTTCGCACCGAGACTCCGGATCAGGCGCCTGAGCAGGAAATCGATGCACCGGCAAAAATGGGACTGCCGGAAAGTCCACAAGCGTCGAAGTCGACAGCCGAAAGCAAAGCGGAAGCAAAAGCCGCTTACAACAAGGCTGTTCAAGCTCACCTGGCAGGAAAATTGCCGGAGGCGATTGCCGAATATCAAAATTCATTGACTCTCAATCCTGAATTTTCTCAGGCTCACTGCAATCTCGGTCTGATTTTCAACCAGCAGCATAACTACGCCAAGGCCCTTTCCGAGTTTCGCAAGGCCCTGGCTATCAATCCGAAGGATGCCATCACATACAATGGCATCGGTGCAGCTCTCAGAGCGCAGAAGGATATGGTAGGAGCGATCAAGAACTGGCAAACAGCCGTTTCTCTCGATCCCAAATTGGCAACGGCTCACTACAATCTCGGCACTGCATATGAAATGCAGAAGGATGAAGATCGCGCGCTGGAGTCTTACAGACAGGCTGTGAAGAATGACTACAGGCTTGGCGAAGCTTATTACAGAATGGGCTTGATCATGGAGAAGAAGCATCTCAATGAAGAAGCAACCGAGCAGTATTCGCGAGCATTGAAAGTGGCCAGCAATGCGGAATTCAGCGAGGATGCCAGACAAAGGCTGGCATCCCTGTCGAATAAGAAGTCGGCAAAACGCTGATTCGGGTCGATATAACCGCTGATTAGATCAGGCTGAACCTGATTACTTTGCCGCTCGAGTCGGTAATGGATGTGTATTTTGTGCCGTTGCTCAGCGATATCTGGCTGTCATAGGTGCCTGTAACCGGGTTGAAGACAGTGGCGATGTTTTTTATGCCCTGCAGATCCTGCTTCTGTCCGAAGCCCGTATCGACAGTCAAATCGAGTCCATCACCATCGTAAGCGACATTGCGTTCTTTGATCCGACCAAACGCGTCGGTGGTTTCAGATGCATTGAAATTTGGATTGTTGAAGCCAGAGCCGTCTATCTGACCGGAATAAGTTGTTCTTACCGATTGTGCGCCGTGTATCTGCGATTCTACTTTCTTGTTCGATATCCAACTCTCGTCCGTCCCGTTGAAGCCTGGAGTGGACATCGCGTTGAAAGAACCATCATTGCCTCTGGCTGTATCGGAGCTGAAGTCCAGCGTCGGGTTTTTAGTTTCGGGAAGCTTTTCGACATCTACTTTTCCGCCTTGTGGAATCAGCAGTTTCTGCCCGACTTTCAGCTTGTTGGCGTCTTTGATGTCGTTGGCCTCAGCTATCTGCTTATACGATTCATTTATTTCCGACTGCGTGGGTTTGCGCCCAAGCCTCTCCTGGAGCGTATCTTTAGTAATACTCCAGAGGTTGTCGCCTTTCTTTACGTCATATTCTGCGGAACCATCGGAGCGCACATCGAAGTCGCGCTTGCCCCATTTCTCTTCGGTTCCAAGCGCATCTTTGCTGTTCAGGACTTGCAAATGAACAGGATCTCTTTCCTGTACCGTCCTTCCGTCTTCGCTCTTAGTAAGTACATTTCCATTGCCCATTACGCGCAGCAGCTCGAAGTCTTCGGAGAATCCGTGTGATTTCATATCTACGTTGTTATTCACTTGTTTCATTATCGAATCGAATTTGAAACCAGTGTCGTTCTGGGCTTCAGTCAGGATTTTGACTGTGTCAAGGTAATTAGTTCTGCCTGCCTCAGTGTTATCGAACTGTTTGGCGATGTATTCTGCCTTTTCCATAAAAGCTCTCCAGTGACCGTTAAGGTGGGGACGAAGGGATGCTATAGCTCTGGGGTGCTTCCATCTTGCGTTCTGCACCGTTACTTTTGCGTTAAGCCGAAAAGGCGTTGTCTTTTCGCCCAATCTTTCAATATTGATGATTGAGTGCGAGATAGAGGCCGCACCATATCTGGTGTGCCTCTGAAAAATATTGTTGACTGGATTTCGCTCGCTTGCGCAGAGCGGCAGTTAACCGCGGATTTTCTGCACCAGCGAAGTTGTGGACTTTTGCGGTACCAGAGGAAGAATTTCTACTCGCCCGCCCAGAGCTTCTACGACCGGTGTCTCTTCCAGGTCTTCAGGCTTGTAGTCAGCACCTTTTACATGAATGTCAGGTTTTACCACTTTTAAAAACTCTACAGGCGTGCCCTCGTCAAATATGGAGACGACGTCCACGCATTCGAGGCTGGAAAGCAATTCTGCTCTATCGTCCTGATTATTGATTGGCCGTTCCGGCCCTTTCAAGCATCGCACCGAGGCGTCGCTGTTGATGCCGACAACGAGTACATCTCCCAGTGCCCTTGACTGTTTCAGGATGCGCACATGACCGACATGCAAAATGTCGAAGCAGCCGTTCGTAGTAATGATGCGTTTGCCCTGCTTGCGAAGCCCTTCGATGTGCTCGCCCAGTGCCTCTCTTGATAGAACTGTTCCCATGTGCCCGTCCTGCGCCTTTTGTGACTTTTAATCTTACCGTAGAAAAACTTGATCCAATTGCCCCAATTTTGCCAGATTTCAAAGTTAGGCTGTTCCTGTAATCGAGACGCGCTTCCCTTCGAGCGCTTCAGGCTTCAAAAAGCCACCAGCAATAGCGACTCGGCGCGCGCGTCTTCGATTAAAAAACTTGGGGAAGATGGGGGCTGTTCTCTGCAAGGTGCAGGGGACAGCCTTTCATATGCAGGCATCAGCATACTAAAGCAAGTAGTAAAATCGCCTAAAATGAAAAAGGCTTGGAGCGAGAAGTCAGCCTGTAGCCGGGCTTTCTTCTCGCTCCATTGCCTGAGTAGTATGCCGGCGAGTGCGCATCATGACCGGCGCTTCAATCGGCGGTACTTGAGACCGTTGACGATTGTATTTGCGCGTGAGCGACTCAACGCTGCCAGAGGTTGATTATAGGTGCGCTGAATGCGTTCGCCGGTCTCGTCGTCGAAGGGAAGCTTCTCGTACAGCGACTTTACGTGGTCGCGGAGGCTTTCGCCTTTGACGAGATACATGTCGACGTCTTCTGCTTCGCAGGCAGCCAGCAGACGCTCCAGCATCAACTCGAAGTATGGCTTGGGCAGCTTGTACAGCCACCGGTTGCCCTTCTTCTTGAGCAGTTGGACCTGGTTGACGAGCAAACCTTTTGCCGATGGCGAGACACCGATTGTCATCACATGCTCTCCTTGCCAGGAGATGATGAGACCGATTTCGCCGTCGAGCCAGGGTTTTGTTTTCGAGTCGTTCGCGTCTTTCTGCCGCTCACCGGTGAACTCAGCCCAACCGCGCGCATGGTGGTAGAGCATCGTATAGTCGTAGCTGACCTCGAAACCAGGCAAGCCGACCTCGAAGTTGATGAGCAGGCGATGGAATCTTACTACCTCCTGCCAGGTGAGCGGCTGCTTGCCCCAGTGTTCAGCGCTGATGGCAATTTTGTCGACGAACTTGTACAGCGGGTGCTTGTGCAGGCTCGTGACCAGGTCGCCGTCATATGCGAGTTCGTGAGCGAAGCGGGCGATTTCTGCAAAACTGCAAAATTTCGCCATCTCCCAGAGCTCGAGCTTGTGTCCATGTTCGCGCAGCCAATCGGCGAGAACACTCAGGTCAAGCGGCTGCAGCCATTGCTTGCGCTGATACCTGCCGACGTATTTGCACACGTCGAGGTAACTGGCCATCTTCGGATGCGAGCCGAGTTTCTCGGCGACGACTGCGACTATATTGGCCGGAGCCGTCAGGTCGATGTTCAGGTCCGCCCTCGTCAAACCGCGCTTGCGCTCGGCGAGGAAGGCTTTTTGAGAGAGTCTCAGTTCCTCCTCGAAGACCTCTCTCTTCTCTCCTGAGACAGGAGTCGGAAGCAAGAGCAATTCGACGAAGGGCCTTACGACCTCAGGTGGTGCCGGACGCTTGCGGGGCGTCATCAGCAATTCGAGAAGGTCTGTCATCGAATTACTCCTTTTGGCGCGATGTACTGGCGGGCAGGGACGCTCCACCGGCTGGCGCCGGAACCGGAACGTCCCTACCCGACATCCGCTTCAGTAGCCGCGGATTTCCTGCTTCGTCCAGAGGCTGGACTTGATGATGCGCCCCGTCGAGCGATAGCGCAGTGCGATCCAGAAGCACGGGCCGCCGCAGTGGAAGTGCTCCTGGACGAACTCTTCCAGGACACGACCGTCGTGCATCGTGTACGCCTTGAGCGGCTGGATCAGCGGGCTGTCTTCGTAGTCCTTGATGCGGCCGATTTCTTCGACCTTCACCACCACCGGGATGTTCTCCTGGCGGCGAACTTTCTTGCGCCCGTTGGCGTAGGTGACGGTGCTCTCGACGACGCCGGGAAGCGTCTTCGCCAGCGCCTTGCGTGCCCAGCCGTTGAGACCATAGTACGTGTCGGTACGAGCCATGATTCATCTCCTTCATGCGGATTTAACCGCTCAATTGACGGCGCGCCTGCCGAATCATGCGAGCGCGCCGGGATGTGAAACGCACGGATTGCTCCGTCTTAGTAAGCGCAGACAACGATGCCTGCCGACCTCAGCCGATGCAGTGGCGAACCAGGTGCAAGAGCGTGTTGAAGTCCGTTGCGCACGAAAGGTTTTTCACGCCTTCCTGGAAAAGGTGCCCGTGCTTGTTGAGCGCGGACATCGTGGCATTGAACCCCGCCAGCATCCCCAGCTGCTTCTGCACTTCGGTCATGTTGAACCGGAGGGCATTGAGCTGCGGCACGTGCGGATTGATGTTGATGTCGGCAGTGTGGTCGCCAGTCTTCACTCTGCCGGCGCTGTGGCAGAGCAGCCAGCGACCCAGGCTCATGAGCATGTCGTTTTTCCGAGAGTCCTTGCCCGACGAGTGGATGCTGACGATCAGCGCTTCCTCGCCGAGAAGGTGCTTGCGCGCGAAGGCGACAGGATTGCCGCCGTACGGGCTGAGCGCGCCATCGAAAAGATAGCGCCCCCGGAATTCGACTGCTTCCAGAAGACCAGGCACCGCGCAGGTAGCCCGAATCGCCAGAGCGATTGGAGCAGGTTCTTCCGACAGCACGGTGACGCTGCCGTCGAAGCCATATTCCATGACGCGCTCGCTGGTGAAAAGGACGTGCGAGGTTTCGCTCGACGCCATGGTCCAGAACGACTCAGGCCAGACTTTGACCTGGTCTTCGATGAGCTCACCGAGTTTGTCGGTGTGCATCATCCCCTTGCGCAGCATGCGAGCCACGAACTTGTGCGCAGGGGCGCGCTCGCCGTCCTGAGTCGGGGCGAAAGCCGCGGCCGGGTCGGTGCCGCCTTTCGAGGACGGCTCGAACAACTTGCGGAAATCGCATCCCATGACGCCTTCCAGTGCAGTGACCGGGTGGAGTCCAGCGGCTTTCAGAATCGCCGGGATTGACCCGCCGCTGATGCCGCCAATCGAGCTCCAGTTCTTCAAACCTGCAACCTTGAGCGCCAGGGTGGCTCCCATTCCGGTGACAAGCGCGCGCGTGCCACCTTGTTCGATAATCAGATGACGTGAGTACATGATGTCCTCCTAAGATACCGTCAGCCTTTTGAGCTGATTCTGCTTGGCAGACTCGCTTCCCACTTCGTGGGCGGGCGCGAGTCCACTCAGGACATCACGCCACCTTCAGACGAGCCCGTTTGCGAAATACCTCCCAACCAGTCTCCTCTTCGAAGTTGGTTGAGCATGCTCGTTTGACCACGCGCACAAATGCATCCTCCAGCTTGTGAACCAGAGAGACAGCCGTTTGTTCTACGCAACAGTCCGAGTAGACGCCGACGATCCTGAAGTTGTCGAGGCTGAAGCCGTTTTCCCGGCATGCCTGAATGACTTCCTCCGAACCGTCTTCGCTGTCCTTGGACATGCGTCGCTTTCGCTCGTAGTTTCTGCTGCCCGAAAGCAGCTGAGCTATTGGCGTAATCGTCTCGCCATGGCGCCATGGCTCGCAGACGACCAGGACAATTGCCCAGCCTTTGCGTTTTGCCATGAGCACTTCAGCGACGACATTGGCGACGAGGTCAGGGTTCAGGCAATCCTTCACGAAGAAGTCTTGCATGTCGACGACAACGAGTGTGCCGTCTTGTTTCGATGGTGTTCGACGAATCGAACGCATCGAGTGTGCTTGCAAGCACTGCATGTCGCCTCCTTATCTCGACGCTATGCGTCGCCTTGGGGTTGATGGAATTTGCAAACCTGTGTATTAACAACAGCCGGCTCGACGCTGATTTAGCAGCGCGAGTCATCTCTTCGGCATCGCTCCACGGTCGTATCGTTCCAATTCATAAAATCAGGCGTTAGCCAGCGAACGGAGTGTTCGACGGGAAGTTGCTGAGTTCATGAATTGGAAGTGGTTGAGGTGGAGGAAACCTAAATTGCGAGATTTAGAAGAGAATGTCTTTTTCCTACACCTGCGCGTAGGCAGGACCTATTAACTTCATGATTCGGTACTATTCAGAGATATTATTGCGATCTCTTTACAACCCGCTTTTCTAGGCTCAGTCATGGTTTTGAACCATGAAGAGATCTCTTGGATGAGCACCTTAGAGGCGCGGATAGAGGCTGAACAGCCAAGACTGCCAGCAGGCTTCAAAAAATCAAACTTTGCCATACAGTTAGCGTAGATTAGCGAGGGTTCATAAACGCGCGAACTTGCGAAGGGCCTGTCCTTCGGGGGGACACATACGCTCCTTCGTAGGTCAGCTGCGCGATTGAGCAATGCCGACGCTTCTATCGCTTCGGTTTTGCCAGTGCCAAAAGCATTTCCAGTGAATTACACTCGTCCGGAATTCCGGAGGCTCCGAATTCCAATTTTAGCGATTCGCCTGGCACACCCGGCATCAACTCGCCCTTGTAAATTGCCTCATTTAGCGTTGTGAGAAATCCGCGCGCGGATGCCGCTAGAGTTTCAGGCAAAAGAATTGCCAGTCCAAACATCTCGAAGTGCGTTATCGTGTCTGTTTTTCTCTTCAGTTTTTCGATGCGTTGCGCCAGAGCCTTCAAAGCTTCGGCGTTCAAGGGTTGAATTCCTTCAGGTCTTAGAATGCCGCCCTCGATGACTATCAGCGAAAACGGTCGGTGAAAACGTTCATTTCTTGCGAACTCTCTTTCCAGGAAAAGTAATAGCGCAGCGTAAGAGAGTATGCCTGTATCAGAACGAGTCAGCCCACGCTCAAGCATTCTTACCTGCTGCCAATCAACTTGCAGAGGCTCGATTCCGGGTGAAGCTTGAGCCGGTGTCGACAGCGCCGGCACCGCATTTTGAGATTCGTCGACAAACTTGATAAGCTTGCACTGCATGAGATTGAAGATTGTCGGCACCCAAAAACGCTTCGGAAATGGAAAGCGGCGCAAAATCTCGATCATTTGAGTTTTGTCGTCGACTGTCTGATAGAGCGACTTCTGAAAGTTCAGGTCGGCTGGAATTCCTTGCGACACCATTTGCTCGAATTGATGTTCCGTTATCCCTGGCACTACCCTGACCACAAAAGATTCCATGGTCATTCCGGCTGCTGCCAGGCTCTTTAAATGGTCGACAAGAGTCATGCCTTCCATAAGCAGGTTCTCGAGCCGGTTTCTGACCGTCAGCTTGTCTACCGTGATATCCGGATAGAAGGAGTAATCGCCGCTGTCCCAAGATGCCAGCTCAACGACTGCACCATCTCCTTCCACTCCTTTGACGCTGCAGTGGTAGAGCTTGCCCTCCTGGAAGTAAAGCTCGGCTGTATCATTCGTTGCGACAATTTCGAGATTGCCGGTCATGCTGCCCAGTGCGATCGACTGCAAGAGTGCAGGTATTTGCGCCGGTCTGAGCCCTCCGTTCATGCTGGCTTTGCCCTTATTGGAAAGGGATGCGATTCCGGGTGCTGGTGCAGCTTGGGATTTAGGCTCGTCGACCAATCCGTCCAAGTGGACGGAGGTGGGCCCGAGTCTGGCGCTGGTCGCAAGGCTCACTTCGGCATCTGGAAACTGGGCGCAAATCGTGTTGTGGATGATGTTGACGTCGTCATTTACGATAGTCCACTCTCTGGCAGAAGTGACACCGTCATTGCGATACAAGATCCACTCCACACCCATGGAACCAACCTTTTGCGCCATGAGAACGAATTCTCTGAAAGGCAGCTCGATTGTCTTGCCTTTGTTGGTCGGAATATTCGCCCACGTCGACATGTCCTCGATCTGTTGAAACGAGGGCGCAGTGTCCTGCAAGGGCAGCTGATGGTTTTTTCGGCCTTCTGGGCGCTGGGGGATGTTCTTTTGCAGCATAGGAGACAAAACGAGGGTCTAACCTGATCCTCAAAGGCAATTTACCCAGCTTTTAGCTATGTCCTCCAGTCTGATAAGACTAACGAATGCAAAAGTATTAGTACTATGGCATATAAGATAGCCGGCAAAAACCAAAAGGGAGTGGGGGTCGAACCCAAACCCAATGGTTACTTATCCCGTGTCGAATGCAGGTATTTGCCCTGCTGTCTGCTCAGACCACTGCAACATTCGGCATGTTCTCGAACTTTCGAGGCCAGTTGGTCCAGCCACTATCGGTGTGGCAAGCGGCGCGAACGATTTCGATGTGGCAGTGGCGCAATTTTGCGCAAAGACCCTCGACTGTCGAAAAGATGCAGCCGTCAGCATTGACGCCGACAAAGCGGAAATTCTCCGGCCAGTAGCCGTTCTCCATGCATGCTTCGAAGACTTCCTCCGCTCCGCCATCCGTGTGCTTTTCGACCACGCACCAGAACTTGTAGTCCTGAACGAGAGCGAGCAAGTCGCGATATGTGGAGCTGGGTCCGCCAGCGTATTCGACGAAGATAATCGCCTCGCCGGCAGCCATGGCACGCCGAATTTCGGCAGCAACGGCTGTTTGGGTTTCGGGATCGCGGCTGGCTTTGAACTCCAGCATCATGTCTACAACAACGAGCACTGGAGGCTCGTCGCTGCGGTCAATGATTGCTGTTGCTCGCGCAGCTCTCTCGTTCGTTGCCGAACGGCCATCAGTGTTTTTCGTTTTCATAGGGATGATTTGGTTTTGGTCGGTGATTTTGCTGTCAACGCCATACCGCCGAATAGAGTCGCAAGCTCCATATACAACTGCGTTAAACATCATGAGCGTCGCTCAAGAGTGTTTATTGACAGGAGAGGTAAATGGGTGAGACTTGCGGAGTTTGTTATTCGAAATGGATGCGCGAACAGATTTGACTCGACACTATCAGTTATCCGGGCTTTGGCCTAAGTCTTCGGGGGATTACATCTGATGGTGAAAACGTTCACCACATGCACTTTTGCTGCCATAGAATGATGATTCGTACGCTTGCTTGCTCGATTAATTTGGCTGAAATGACCATCCTGTGAGCTGTATATGCATGAGATGAGATACTTGCGCAGTTTGCATGAATGGTTGCGTGCCTGAAGTCTGGTCTCCAAATTTCCCGGGTGACTATGCGGAATTTGCACCGTCGCCTTCAGTCCGAAAACTGTCTGCTTTTCGGACTGAAGGCGTGTCCGGAAACGCCCACCAGTTAACCATTTCACTTTTGGTCATCAATTTCGTTTGCCGGCTTCAAATGTGAAAGCCTCACGGGCGCCTAAAAAGTGGTGTGCCTTCAGTCCGAAAAGTGCCTTTTTTTCGTACAGATGGGAATGGTTCATTTTTGTCATGCTCACCCCACGAGATGGCTTGAAAAGCCGATCCGGTATGGTTTTGAGTAACGATTGACGCTAGTTGAGCAAGTGTCTAATCTTTGCCCGGGAAGAGCCGCGCGATTGAATGTTTCATTCTGGTTCTTTGATTCAAAAGCTTCGGTAATCAGACAACCGCCGCAGTGCAGCTTTTCAGCGTACCGGGCTGTGTACGGACTGTTCTTTGACTGCTTGCGCTCTCGTCGAGGAAATGGCAGGTTGAAAACACTCCAGTTGATCCTCTCACAAGACAGCAAACATAAGCGCACCTTCGAGCCCTTGCACGAATGACCAGCCGATGAATCAGCCGCTAATGCGGCCGGACATCGTCTGCGCTGGAAACTGCCCCGTGTCTGGTTTGATTCAGCGGAGATGTTCGAAACAATCAACTATCAAAACTATGAATCGCGTAATCAACCCGCATCAATTGACGGTCGACGAAAACAACGGACACACCGAGCTGCGACTCAAGCTGAGCACACATGGGTTCCGTTTCTTGGCTGTCACCGTTATCAATGGCATAATCACCGCGTCCTTCGAAGAAGAGGACACGGGAACTGCCGCCAACGAGTCGTTCTTCTTGTTCAAGAACGGCGAGACAGTTCGCTGCCGTCACGAGTATCTTGCCACTTTCGTTTTCAACGATGAGGCATATCACTTCTACAGCAAGCGCAGCAACAAGTAACGAGCGAATCGACGGACGTCGCACGAATCGACGGACGTCGCACGAATCGACGGATATCGCACAGCGGTTTGTAGGCCTCGACCGCTTGTGCGAAGCAGCTTTGCTGCTACTCGCAAGGAGGCATTTGAATTCCAGCTATATAAAAACATGAAATCACAAAATAGCGCTGGAGCCTCCCACGAGGACCCCGGCGAAAGAACAGTCACGTCGCTGCTGCGGCAGTTGATCTCAGAAGCCAAACAGTGGCAAAACGACGCCAAGCGGCACATGCTCGCGGGCGACTACAATACAGCTCTCGTGTTTTTCCAAAACGCACTCGCCAAGGCTCAGGCTGCCGGCGAATCCGAATTGGAAGCGGAGCTGCACAACAGTGTCGGCTGCATGCTCTCCAAGCTTGGCGACAAGCTTTCCGCCAAAGCGCATTATGCGTCGGCGGTGGCGATACTGGAGCGCATCTATGAGCCCGGTCCGAAGGAGCCTGACTTGCTCTTCTTCAGCCGCCACAACATGCAGGAGGCTCAGCGAGGCATTCACGCCGACGCTGTAAACAAGATGCTCAAGGAAGCCACTCATTTGCTTCTCGAAGGTGCTGTGCACGCAGCCAGGAACATCCTGCAGGAAGCGCTGCCTTTCGCCGAGCACGGCGCCAAGGATCCTCTTCTGGAGGCTGAATTGCTCAATCAGCTCGCCTGGACCTACGGCAAGGAGCGCACGAAAGACAAGCGCGAGGAAAACCTCATCACTGCGGTCAGCCTGCTCAAGCGTGCTGCCGCGCTGGTAGAACCTCACGAGCGCCACAACGAAACTGCGGACAAATTGGCGCGCATCCTAGATCGCAACCTCGAGCACTTCAAGGAGGTGCTTGCGGAGTGCCCCGTATGGGCACTCATTGCGGAGGCCGATGCGTTTCTCAGTAAGAATGTCCACGAGCATGCCGAGGCTTCCGCCACCAAAGCCGCTGAGGTCTGCCGCAAGAGACTCGGCGCCGATCATCATGCACTCGCCTATGCGCTCAACCGTGTCGGATTCAGCCAGTTGAATATGGGAGACTTTGAGAGCGCACGGAAAAACTTGCGGGCGGCAAAGGCAATCATCTCAAAGTGGCCGGGTCACGAAAGTGAAGCGCGCACCATTGGTTTCACGCTCCTCTGGGCAGAAACGGAAGGTCGCCCGCACGATGAGTGGGGAGTGGTGCCGCCGGAGTGGCAATAGAGACGTATCAGTGCCGATTGCTGTCGGATAAGCGGTGGCGCGAAAGTTGCAAACGGGGTGGGCCTGTAAAATCCACCTCGTTTGCTTTTCGACATTGTTGTACTACCACATGTAGCAATTACGCGGATGAAGAAATGATGTCTGGCACTTTCTGCTCGCTGGGTCGCTGGTTGCCGCCTGCTGGGGTTGCAAAATCAATTGCTTCGTCCTCGTTTCATTTCATTCGTATTTTGGTTAAATGTTGGCATGGCAGAACATCCCGAGGATATCGAGAAAACTCACTTTACGGACGCACCTTTGCCGACGGCTGACGGTTTCGTATCGGGTCAGGTTGTCGGTGGTAAATACAAAGTCGTTTCGCTGCTAGGCTCGGGCGGTATCGGGCACGTCTATAAGGTTGAGCAGATTTTCTTGCATCAATTTTTTGCCCTGAAAACATTGAATAGCCAGAAAGCCTCAGATCAGATGATCAGGCGTTTCCAAAACGAGGCACGAACAGCCTCGTCGCTCAATCATCCCAATCTGGTCAAGGTCAACGATTTCGGGTTGCTGGAGGGCGAACAACCTTATCTGGTAATGGACTTCGTAGACGGCATTACGTTGAGCGAGCATTTGAAAAAAAATGGCGTCATGAATTTGGAACAGGTCGTCGCTTGTTTTGCACAAGTCTGCCTGGGTCTATCATATGCTCACGATCAGGGCATTATTCATCGAGACATCAAGCCCAGCAATATCATGATTTCACGGACGATTCCGTTCGGCGAAGAGGGCTTTGTTAAGGTCGTAGACTTCGGCATTGCCAAGCTTGCTTATGCCGAAGATGGCAACTTCCAAGCTTTGACTACGACCGGGGAGATTTTTGGAAGTCCGCTCTATATGAGCCCGGAGCAATGCGCAGGCACGGCGGTCGATCATCGCGCCGATATCTATTCGCTCGGCTGCGTTTTTTTCGAAGTTCTCACCGGCACCACTCCATTTGTCGGTCAGAATGCACTTTCGACAATGATGATGCATCAATCGGAACCAATTCCGACGCTTAAGGAAGTTTCTCTCGGCAAAGAGTTTCCTGCAGAGTTGGAAGTGCTGGTTCGAAAAATGATTGCCAAGGCGCCTGCCGACCGCTATCAGAATTTAGGAGTAGTTGCAAACGATCTGGCGCAGATATACAAAGGCGCTCCGGTATTAGGAATTTCCGCCGCTCAAAAGAAGCGTGAAAATACAGCTGCACCAATTACGATTTCGCGCAGGAAGTTTCAGATCTTGCTAGTAACGAGCGCGCTTGTACCAGCTCTGGCTGCTGGACTTCTCGGTTTTTATCTGGGAGGAACTTTTTGCCAAAAGGAGAAAAGTCCGAACTCCGAGAAATCCGATGCTTCAGCCCCTGCAGTCCCGCGCGAAAAAATTGTGGAGCAAGAGAAAACTGTGTTCGCCAACTCTGTGGCTTTGGCGCCGGAAGTCCGTGATGATGTGGAAAAGACGCTGGAGAAAGAAGAACTACGTAAAGAACGCCAAGCGTTTGAATCTGAATTCTATCAACCCGGTGGACTCGTTGATCTAACACCGCCGTCACAGAAAGCTGTCTTTCGAAAGGCATTGGCGAAGCTGAATGACTTGCGCAGCAGAGCCCTTGCAAATCAACACTTGCTATATTTTGTGCCGGTATTGGATATGAAAATTGCTCTATGCTATTTGAGGCTTGGCGACTTGCATAAATCCGAAGCGATTTTTGACAAGAGGTTTGCTGAGGCAACAAAAGCTAACGAGAAGCGAGAGGTTGCAATCTGGTTTTCAAAATTAGCAGAAGAAGCGGCAGCAAAGCGCTTAGCCGAGGAGTCCTTTCGCTTGTATATGAAAGGCGCGGATTGTCTTTTGAAAGTGGCCGCTTCGCCCCAATGTGAGACCGCAATTGCTTCCGATTGCCGCCAAAATGCCGGTAATTTTTTGCGCTGTGCATCTCAGATAAGTTATCAAGCATTGAACAAAAATGCGCAAGCCATCGAAATTGGTACTAAATCGGTTCAGTTACTCGAGCGAGACGGCAATGATTTTTTTCGCGGAAATGCCTATCTGGTTCTTGGGGCGGCGCTCTCTCACGACAACCAATTGGAGAGAGCCAGAGTAAATTTTAGGCGTAGTGAGAGTTACTGGATTAAGGCTGACGACCTCGACGGAGCTAAGCTTATCTCCATGAGCTGTTTGTACCTCGAGCTCGGCGTAGTTGAGAGCAAGCTCGGGAACAAAGCAAAAGCGATTGAGAACCTGGTAAAAGCAAGAGACTGTGGTTTGCGTTTCAAGCCAAAAGATACAGCACAGCGGGATTTTGCCAGAGGGCACCTGGCGAACATAGCCAATCAATTGAAACTAATCGAAACACCGTCGTAGCTGCAGAATGCAGGCAAGCTGTTCGCTGGCACCTGAGCATGAGGCCGCCAGTCAGTTCTATTCGGGTGTAGGAAAATAGACTCAATATACGGGGCGTTCGGCCGGCTTATCGCGTAACTCTTTCGCTTTTATGAAATCCTTTGCAGAGTTGGTTCTGTCGCCTATGCGTGCATAAGCTCTGCTGCGCGCTTCCAATGCTTTCGTGGCAAATTCAGGTGCTTTGGTGATGGATTGGGTGTAGTCGGCAATTGCCCGCTGATAGTTTTTCGTCAGCATATATTCGTCTCCGCGCAAGCGATACAATTCATCCTCGTCATCATCTTGTTTTAGTGCTTCGCTTAAGACGGAAATCGATTCACTATGCCTGCCGAGCTTGGACAAAAGACCGGCCCGAAGTCTGAATACCATGTCTCGATTAGAGACCGAATTGGCGGCCTCAGGTAAGGTGCAGACTTTTTGATAGTCCTTAAGCGCCGCATCGTAGTCTCTCATTGATTCCAAAAGTTGTCCGCGCAAAGTGTACGGCAGAGGATGATTGGGCATGATGCGAATCCAGGACTCGTAGGCCTTTCTGGCGCCCGGCTGGTCGCCGTGAGCGGCATGAAGAGCCGCTTTAAGCTTGTATAGTCCGCTTTCCTTTGGATAGATTTCAATCGCTCTGTTGGTACAGTCGATTGCTTTTTTAGTTTGAGACTGAATTTCGTATACTCTCGCCAGGAGTTCGTAAGCTTTTGAATCGTCATAGTTGAGGGCAACTGCTTTTTCAAGGTCGTCAATCGTTTTCGCCGAATCGGAGCTGTTCGCATCCAACCGAGCACGCCCTCTCATAAAGTATGCCGCCGGATCTTCCGGCGATAGCTTGATCGCCTCTGTGCAGAGTATTACGGCGCTATCGTAGTCAAGCTGTTCAATCGCTCTCTGGCTTGCTTGCAAAAAGTCTCTCGTTTTCAAATCATCATGATTTGCGCCAGGAAAATACTTTGCAAGTACCGTTTCTCTAGTCGTGCCGCTAGCACCACCTGGCAGCCTCTCGAAGCTGTCCAAAACAGTTTCGGTAGTTCGATTGGACACGCTATCTTTGGTAACAGCGAACTCGCTAACTTTTTTCGGCTGGGAACAGGCAGTCAGTATTGCCGCCAGTAGAATTGCAAAAAGTAACCCGGTTGTTTTTGCTCGAAAACCTAGATACATGGTTTTATTTTAGGACATTTTTCCTGGTCTCTAGCACCATTAGGTTCGATCTGATTAACCCCTTCTTTTCTTCCTCCTTCTGAGTTTTACATCGCTTGCGGTGGCATGATTCTGCTGCCGGTCCACCCGGTGGACCGCTGCCGTCCGGCGAGCCATCGGCAATTGCGATATTCAATTTTGGATTATCAACTATTGCTTTGAGAGCAGGACTTCTCTAGTGTGATAAGCAAATTCTTTCTTTTCACCGTTCTGATTGCTTGAAGGTGCGACCTCGACAAATCGCTGCCGACTCTTTTGATAGCGTTCTGACCTTCGCAATAATGGCGAATTGCTGCATCATCCAAATGCACGCTTGGCTCCCGAGTTGTGCGCAGATGAGCACAATCGCGCTGTTTGAGTAAGTGGTTCTTCTAACAAAAGAAAGGGAATCAGCATGTTACTTGAAATTGCATTGTCCGTGTCCATCTTTATTGTGGCAACACTGATCCTGACTACTCCTTCTTTGTTTTACCTGAAAGGCGCATGGGATACGATTTTTCGGGCTTGCGCGCTTACGGCTGCATATGGGCTATCCGCTTTGCTGATCTGGAGCGCAGGTTATCCGCTCTTCGCTATCATCGCTTTTATTGTCGGTGTGCTTATGCTCGGCAGGAAAATTCTGCTTGATGGCATCAGGTTCTAGAGCAAAGGCTCTGAGTCTGGCCAGCCGACCATTCCAAACGTGAAAGCGAGGGCTAATTATGGCTTCAGCATTGAATTTGAAACGCATTCTTTGCGGCGTCGCACTGGCTTGCTGTCCACTCTTTTTCTCCTCCTGCGATACTCCTTCTTCGGACATCGCCAATCCCTTTGCTAAAAAGGTCTCCACTCGCATAGTGCTTAGCCCGAACTCGTCCGGAGAAGATATCCGCTATGTTTACATGGCAGAGGACGGCATCACTAAAACAATGACTCAAATCGAGTACAAGAATGGTGTCACTTCTTATTCCTTTCATCGTTCCGACGGAACGATCAAGGAGATAAAGGAGTTTTATCCGCCTGCCAGAGGCGAAACACAGAGGCAGCTCAAATTGCATGCCAGCTTGAATTCTGATGGCAAGGACTTCTTGAGCCGGACGACCTACAGGCAAGATGGTTCTCTAGAAGCGCAGGGTGAAAGGATTGGCGAGGGTCGGTATCAGACCAGGTGGTTTTTCGAAGATGGCGCTACGCTCAACAAATTGTTGTTTTATGACTCCGAGCGGAGGCTCTTGAGCAAAGACGAGTACAGAAAGGACGGCTCCGTTGAATCTCAGTCCCGCCGAGTAGGTTCCAGCGAACTCGTCTCCAAATACTACTCCCAGAGCGGCACACTCACTCACGAGTTCTCCGAAAGCAGGCTGAACGTTCTGTCTGGAGTGTTCTACAACGAAGATGGTTCGGTTCGCATTAGATTTATGGACTCGGGCTGGAAGCTCAACTCGCAATATTTCGATAAAAGCGAGCTTGTACTTGAAGTTGAATACTTCAAGGATTCCATGGAAGTGACTTCATACGCCGGCGGCAAGCCGCTTCACAAACAGGTTTGGAGCCGATTGGGAAATAAGGGCGAAGAGTGCACAGCCGCCTACAAACTCTTCAAGGTGGAAGGAGCCTGGCAATCGTCAGATCAACGCACCTACACTAGGTTGACCATTGAGATGAACGAAGAGGGCACCGCTGCACAGTGGGTGGAGAAAGTTACGGTCGTTTACTCGTCCTCATCCTTGGGTGGCGAACAACAAAATTTACGCACGCGCACAGTCAAGCTGCTGCGCCCGGATGGGTCCGTTGCCATAGTCAAAAACTACAACGAAGACATTCTTCTTTCCGAGCGAGGTGGAACCGGCGCCGACCATATCGACATATCGACTCTGTTATCGAAGCCGATATTCGAGTGTTTGCGGATTCCCAGAAAGGCTGAGCGCTACAGAGCACACTCGAATTTCACCTGAGTTTGTCTCACGCGCCGGAGCATACACATGACGATCACTCCAATTTGAAAGGAGTTCTATTATGACTGGTCTTACGAGCGGCTGGGCTTCACTCTCAGTTGTTTTGATTGGTGGTCTTTTTGTTCTCGCTATCGAATTTTTGTTTTGATGCAAGAGAGGTTTAGTATGGAGATCTTCCTCATAATTTGGCTCGGATTAGCCTTATTCATCATCATTTTCTTGATGTAATAACACGACTAACATCAATCCTAAGTCATTGAGAAAGGACGAAATCATGGCTCGACTATTCACTATATTTGCAGACGGGCACGTGAAGGAGGGCATTTGTGTCGACGGTGGACGAGGTGCCCCGGCAATTGATATTGGGGATTGCCCGATTCCAGTGGTGGTGACCCAATCACTCCTGGCTCAATACAAGACTGCGGTGGAGCAACGTCCGCTCTGCGTTTTCCGTGCAGCCCTCAAGCTGTCCGGGGGAAATTTCGAGTTGCAGCCTGAAATTAGGAAGATAATCGAACCCGAACCAAAAACTGAACACGCTCTGGTGCTCCTCGATCCGCGCTGTTGGTGGCACAGTCAGAACAAAGTGAATAGCGGCATCACCGAAATTTACTATCATGTTAATCCCAAGAACTTGATACTTTCGGGTCGAAAGCATTTTGGCGCCGAGGGGCTCACACATTGTCAAACTCTTCTAGTTCATCTCAATGTTGGTGACGAGGTTTTGATTGGCTGTAAGAAGACAGAAGGACAAGGCGGCTCTCTTAAGATCACCAGAGAAACCCGCGCGCTCATATATACGGGAAAAACCTTTGAGGATGTGCCTGTCGTGGTACAGCACTGGCGCCGAGAAGTAGCTTGAACCTGTGAGTTACAGGCAAGCCGTTTTCAAACGATCGATCTTACATTCACACTTGCGATTAAGGAGGCAGCGATGGAAAACGACGCGGTTTCAACAACCCAAGAGAAAACATTGCCAATTCCTGTAGCAAAACAGGAGCATCCGTGCATAAATCTCAAGCTGACCTGGAAGAGTGTCTTAGTCTGTGTTTTGGTCAGCGCGGTGAGCGGATTGATTTCTGCCTATCTGACCCTGAATCGATATGCTCCGCACTCTGCCGGTGACGCAAGCGAAGCGGCCGAATTAGCCAAGACTCTGCGTGAAGATTGGCGTCATCTTTATCAGAAATCCGTTGACGAAAGGGCGGCGCTGGAAGCCCGGGTGAGTGAGCTCAATGCTCAGGTAGCGCGACTCATCCGTGCAATCGGAAAGCACGATGCGGAGTTGGCTTCGGTTCGAGCCAATACAGCCAGCTCCGCTGCGATCCGGCAAGGCGTCGAGCTTGCCAGCCGAACGGATGAGGGGCTGATGAAGGAATCGGACAACTTACTTCGAGATCTCGGAGTGAAAAGAGTTCGCATCCTCGACTCGAAGAAAGATCGGTGAACTCGGCTCCATCTATTCAGCAGAATGAAAGGAGACCATCATGCAAATTGGATACAAGATGCCTGGTTGTCTAAAACAAACTCTCGGGCTGGTTATTTCGGCGATACTCATACTGATGACATGGAACGAGGGTCTGGCCGCGGAAATAGCAATTGAGCGCAATGAATTCGTGAACTTGCTGGCCAACGTGAAAATCTTAAAGGAGAATCTATCTAGTGCAGATCGGCAGATCACGCTGTATAAGAGGCTTGATGCCGACCAGAAGCGCCTTATCCTACTGCATTCGGACCGCATCAAGGAGCTGGAGAAGTACATTGCTTCCAGCGACAATCTCTCCGCCGAGTTCAAAGAAACGATGGAAAAAACAGAGCTGGTGCTGGACGAAGCCGACAGGAATCTAAAGACTGAAAAACGTCTGAGCCGCTATAAGACCTATGCCATTATCGGCGGTGCGCTCGTTTGGCTCTTGTGGTAAGCAACCGGCCGTTTATTCCACTCACAGCTATCAGTTCTAATTAGCTGGTTTGCTGAGACCGGGCGAAGGAATGATCAGTGATGAGTCGACCTCGCCCGGTCTTCCAGCAGCGGAAAGATGTTTTGGCAATGCCAGACAAGGAGGGCAATTAGCCGTTTGTCTTTTTTTGTACCGACGAATTACTAGGAGAAGTAGTATATAAGCGACAAGAAAAATTGGGCAGAGCCGTATCTTTCTCTGTGCCGCCTTATCGGCAGATATCGCAAACCATTGCCAGACGCAACGCGCCTGGCAATGGTGCGGCGGATCTCAGGTCAGCAAGTTGACGATTAGATCGACAATCGTAATGTGGCTGAGGCCGAATTCGACGTAGAAGGCGATTGCAAGAATGAGTGCCAGGATTGCCGCATTCGACACTACGGAGTAAGCGATGCGTTGCGCTAGCGGTCTCTGCTCGCGAGCAAGACGTTTGGCGATTTTCTTGCCGGCAAGATTCTCTGCAACAGCATTGCGAAAATTCTCATCGGTGAGGCGGAGCTGCTCGATTTGGTGCAGCTTTGCGATGATCTGCTCTTTCTGACTGTTCGACCAGCTAATTGTCTGCTCGACAAATTTGCTGCTTTCGCTCACCCCGGCGAGTATATCGTCAAGGGTTATCTTGCGAGCAATGATATCGCTGATAATGCTCGAAAGCTCTTGGCGTGCGCTCTCGCCAGCCTGGTTAATGCGGGCCTGGAATTGCGTTGTGAGCGCTTTGATCTTTTCGTTTTCGTCGTACGAACGGTTGATCTGGCGACGCAGAAGAAATTTGTTTATCCCTGATGGCGAAGTCTCTTGCAGTCGAAAGTGGTCCAGGAAATGAACAAGCGCGTCCACATCCATGAATTCCCGGACAATGGCTAGCTCCACTTCGTTGTGATAACCCAGGATATTTAGCCACTTGTACGAGAGTAACTTGGCGATGTCCTCGATATATTTCTTGTCACTGAGGATTTGCTCTCGATTGATGACCAGGTGGTGGTGCGTCCGCGTCCAGCTTGGGCGAGGTGCCTTCAGCTTGCGGATCAGCTTGCGTCTCCATGCCGGTGCATCTAATTCGCCTTCGGCGAAGCAGTAGGTTCGCTCTCCTGTTTCTCCTTCGCTGTAACTTTCGAGCACTGGCTTTGGCTTGAAGGTGGTTGGCGAATAGAAGTCCAGAAGTGCGTGATAATGCAAGGTCTTTAAACGGTGCTCAAAGCTTTCTTCATTGATTGCCGATTGCGTGAGCAAACTTTCGAACAGAGGTAAGTGCAGAACGTAAAGAGTTTCATTGACTTGTTTCTCAGAAGCACCGGTGGTGCTCATTTGTCTCTCCGTGCGCTTTTCAGCGCTGTGAATCAATAGAAAAGGTCCTTTCTTAGGTTGAACAAACCTTGGTATGGATAATGTGATGTCTATTTGGACGGCTTACTTGCTGGGTTTAATTCAGTTTGACGATTAGTTCGTTGCGCAGCTGAGTAAACTCAGAGCCCACCATTGTCTCCACTTCCAGCAATCGTTCGACAATCTTCAAGAAGCTATGCTTGTCTTTTCCCAGTATTTGCTTGGCTTCTTCGTAGCATTCGTTTACCAGCTTCAGCCAATGGTCGTCGATTCGGTCCATTAGTGCCGGTCCAATAGTATTCTCCGTGGGCATGGCTCGACTCAAGAACGGATTCGAGCCGCCTTCGGCAACAGAGATTGGTCCCAGTCCGGACATTCCGAATTCAGTCACCATGCGATATGCCCAGGCTTTCGCTTGCTTGAAATCGTTGGAAGCTCCGGTATCAATGGTTTGCAGAAAGAGTTCTTGAGCAACCCGTCCTCCCATCGCCATCATGATGTTGGCCCTGAGCTCTTTATCCGTGTAGTTGAACCTGTCGTCGAGCGGCATGGACTGTGTGTATCCGAGGGCACGCGCGCGAGGAACGATGGTAATTTTGGTGACCGGATTTCCACCTTGTCCTTGCTCGAACAGCGATTGAGCTATCCAGGCGTGACCGAGTTCATGCACCGCCGTCTGGAGCATGTTTTCTGCTGAGATGCGTTTGGCGAGTCCTTCTTTTGCCGGACCCATGATCACGCGATCAGCACCTTCATCAAGGTCTTTCATGGTGATTTCATGCGGCACGAGCTGCACTATTTCCTGCTCGCTTTTGCCGGCGGCAGTCATTTCTGCTTTCGAATTTACAATGCGGCGCACAGCCAGAAAGGCAGCGTGGTTGGTCAAACCCTCTAATTCCGCTCCGGAGAAGCCGGGTGTTTTAGAGGCAATGGAATCGAGATCTACGTCTGGCGCCAGTTTCTTCTTGCGAGTGTGAATCTTGAGAATATCCGCTCGTCCTTTTTTGTCGGGGTGGTCGACATATACTTGCAAGTCGCCGAATCGCCCTGGTCTGACCAGTGCAGGGTCTAGAATGTCGGCTCTGTTGGTGGCCGCTATCAGCAAGATACCGTCATTGTCTGTGAAGCCGTCCATTTCCACCAGCAGCTGATTGAGAGTTCCTTCTCGTTCTTCGTTGGTGGCTCCCATGCCGGTGCTGCGCTGGCGGCCGATGGCATCCAGTTCGTCGATGAAAAGAATGGCCGGTTTTTCTTTGCGTATCTTTTCGAAAGTGTCGTGGACTCGCGCCGCCCCCACTCCCACATACATCTCGACGAATTGCGACGCGGAGATGGCGAAGAACTTGACACCTGCTTCACCGGCTACTGCTTTGGCGAGGAGTGTTTTGCCATTGCCCGGTTTGCCAGCCAGAAGCACGCCTTTGTATGGCTTTCCACCCAGCTCTTCAAGGAGCCCTTTGTTGCGCAGATATCTAACTACGTCTTGCAGCTCTTGCTTGGCTTCATCGCAGCCGGCAACGTCGGCGAAGGTTTTTCTGTCCTGATCGGCTTTGATTTCGATCATTGAGGACTTGGTCATTTCGCCGGCTGCTTGTTGTGGTGTCATTTGCGAACGCCCACCTTGCCTGGAGCCCGATTGATTGCCTGCGGACTTCCTATTTTCGCGCCGGGCCAGCCAGGTGAGAACGATAATTGCGCCTAATGGCACGCTCACCTGCACAATCATGAGAAAGATAGAAGCACTCTTAAGTTCCGATGCCCCTTCTACCTTCGCATTAACGATTTCGGTAGCCAGCCCGGATTTGTTGGATGCCTCCATCAGACGTATCGTCGTTTTGTCATCCGAAGTCCTGGCGCGAAGAGGTGCTTGCTCAGGGGACTTGTAGATGATCTGAACTTGCTGAATGGTTCCGTTGGGATCTCTTAGAAAAATTACTTTCTCAATCTTGACCGCGTCGTTCTCTATGCTTTTTAGAGCTATCTCAAATGTAGTGTTGGGCACGGAACCCACCACGGCGGTGCTGTGTCTGTCCCCTGCGTAGAAGAGCAAGAGCGCTCCTATTGCAATGATGCCGAGCCCAAAGAATGTGAATAGGTTTTGTTTTTTTGTCATGATGCTTTCTCTTCTTGCTCAGCTTCGGCCAAACAGGACGAAGCAGCGCATTCATGAAATTCTGCAATTAAGCCTCAATCTATGAGTGATCTCGGCAGCCGAGGTGCTTGGAGTTTTTTGTCTGCTCGGGTTTTGCGCATCGCGAGGTCTTTCTGTGAGCCTCGATTTTGATCAGTGCTTCTTCTTTCTTCGTGCTGCAATAGACCGAATAGCTTGACGCGGCGATAAAACCGAGAGATGCGGCTGCAGCATGAAGGGGCGACCAGGATTGCATCAATCCAATCATTGTGGCCGCATACAAAATGCCGCAGAGCGTTCCAAAAACGAATCCCTGAAACTCCAGCCGGTCGATTTGCTTGAAGCAGGCGGACGGATCGAAATGTTTTTGTCCAGCCTTGTCGTGAGGTTTGGCTGCCTTGCAGGTCGAGCAATTGTCGATTGTCTTGGCTGCTGCGTAATTGACAAGATGAAGCGACAGTCCGCTCAAACGGATATATGTCGCTGCGGATAAAACGGTAAATAGGGCAAAAATAGTAATCATGTTTGGTCTACTCCATGGTTGAAAGTGAAGTGCAGAGCAAAGAGCGCCGCCTCTGCAACTAAGCGAGCGAGCCTGTGCGCTCATAGACTGCCAGTCTTCGGCGGCAAAGAATAATCTCTTTGCGTGTTGTTCAAACTTTAGTGGCGTTGCTCTGGGTGGGGCGAAGCTTTGTCTTGTTTTTTGCTGGGTGGAGAAAGGCTTCACAATATTCAAATAGGCTGCTCGAAACAACTCCTTTTCGTTCAAAATCGAAAAGGTCGTTCAATTTTTCCGGTTTATCCGTCTCACCGTTATGCATCGTTGGTTCCGGTTCGGCGTGGCATGGTGCAAGTAGAGTTCTTTGACGGGCCTCATTCTGTTGGCGCTATTGATGCCACCACCATGCCGCTCTCTGTAAGTTGGATTACGAAAACGTATAGTAAAACAATGCCGAATAATAATTGCCACATAAAAGCAGTCAGCATCGGCGTCAAGCACGACCATCGCCCATCTCTCATGGACGTCGGCGCAGTGATTCCAGCAGTTTGCATGCGGGGCTGATCTAGCGCCCTGAGCCGAGCACATCGCGCAGGATTCGATTGGTTCCGCGTACAGCTTCGTTGCCCATGCGGCGTTGAACTCGATCGCCGAACGATGGTCCTCTTCCGCCGCGCATGATGCCGTTGATGCCTTCCTGTACGACAATCTCTCCGGCGCGACCCAGCCCGTCATTGACGGTTTTTTGAGTGCGCTCAGTGTTGATATCGGCGGGAGTTTTGAACGCATCGACTTCCCTTGGTCCCCTGTTTGTCATTGCTACAACTTGAACATCATCCAGAATTCCGTTCTTGTCGGCATCGACCAGCTTAACGTTGCCGTACTCTTGCGGTTTGGCTGCTTGCACAATTTCCATTGCTTTTAGCATGTCTGCCGCTGTTTGCTGATCCAGTCTGGAGTACTGCCTGTAGATGTCACCGCCGCGAGCGGCTGTTCGCATTAGATTGTCGGCCTGACGCATAAACGGGTCGCGGTTTATATCTTGCTGAGTGGGCAGTGCCGCAGTTGATTCGGAGCTTGTGCCGCCTAACTTGTCGGCTCCGGCATCATTTTGTCTTGCATTGCCGGTTGGCGATTTGTCTACGCGTGAATTTTCACCCTGTGTTTGGGGTCTTGCTCCCGTCGGATTGTAGACATCTTTAGTGAGAACATTGTTGCTCTTATCCACTACACGGGCGCGCGCATCGTCGAGAATTCCGTCTTGGTCGCCGTCATATAGCTCGATGTTGCCGAACTGAGCCATCATGCCGGACTGCACTGCGCGCATCGAATCCAGCACCTGTCTTTGCTCCGGTAATGTGAGGGCATTGTAGCGGTTGGAAATGTCCTTTCCTACGCTGGCTTCATGAAGCATGGTGAAAGCTGCGTTTTCGCTTGCATTTGCGTCCATTTTTTTGACCTCTAGTAATTGCGTTTGTAAACGCTAGGAGCGGGGTTGAGCGAAATTTAGAGAAAAGTTCTAACGGAGTTGTGGCAGGGATTTTTTGAGCTGGAAAAACGTTTGTGCAGCAGCTGGAGGATGCCTGGAAAAGCATCCTCCAGCCAGGCTGCTTAAGTCCGCGCCGCGAGCAGCGTGCATTCCACGAGAAACAGAGCTTCGAGTAGTCCGGCGAACTTGATAGAAAGCTCGATGTTTCCGGTCAGCAGTACGCAGATTGCCAGAACGCCTGCTGCCAATCCGGTGAGACATCCAGAGAGGATAAGGAACGCCGCGATCAGCTTGTCTCGTTTGCACGGAGGAGTACTCTTCTTGACGAAATCTGCCCACGGTGCGATCAGTGTGCCGCTAGCCACTCCTGTACCAAGCAGGACCACCGCGATCAAAGAGGCGCCTGCTTTGAGAAAGATTGTGTATACGAGAAGAAAACACATGCAGGCAAAAAACATACCAGTTACCAGAAATCGGTAAGGCATCTTGATCTCCTTTCCTGGTTAAGGCCATTCGTCTTCCGGGTCGACCGCTTGCGCGTCTACGTCTGTAACCGTTGCTCCGGACTCAATTTCTACAGCCGCTCCTTGCTCTTTCTGGATCATTGAGCCGGGGCTCGCCAGTCCGGCTGCAATTAATAGCGCCAGTAGCGCCCTCCCCTATAGGGATGGTTGTATTGTGGCGGTCCGTAATATCTGTAGCTGCGCGGACCATAGTAGTAATTGTCGTTGTATGGAAACGGCATGTATCCGTATGGGTTACCGTAATTC
>Ga0268298_10001245_pt1 | contig 30422 bp, 24 predicted proteins | sample WWTPWeurt_MetaG_FD_194462 | JGI IMG/M metagenome (GOLD analysis project Ga0268298, IMG submission 194462) | Activated sludge microbial communities from WWTP in Nijmegen, Gelderland, Netherland - WWTP Weurt | ecosystem: Engineered > WWTP > Aerobic digester > Activated sludge | place... | reverse complement strand
ACCGCCAGCGCGTCATGCACCACCTCGCCAAGCGCGCTGAAAAACTCGGCTTCCAACTCACCCCCCTGGCCGTGACCACTTAGAACCATCCAAGCTTTCAATTAGTTAGGATGTGTTTCTTGAAAGGGGTGCTGCGCCCCCGCGTTCCCCACGCCCGTGGGGATGAACCGACTTTGGAGATGTGGATGGCTGCACGATCCAGGCGTTCCCCACGCCCGTGGGGATGAACCGATTTCCAGACCGCCTTCGCCGCCGCCCGCTGATGCGTTCCCCACGCCCGTGGGGATGAACCGTGCGCCAATACGGTGCAGAACGGGACATTTTCGCGTTCCCCACGCCCGTGGGGATGAACCGCGCTACATCGATGGCGCCTTCATCGCCAGAAAGCGTTCCCCACGCCCGTGGGGATGAACCGCCATGCCCCAGGCCGCCGGAACCCTTACCGAAGCGTTCCCCACGCCCGTGGGGATGAACCGAGGCGGTAGCCGACGCCCTGGCTCACGTAGACGCGTTCCCCACGCCCGTGGGGATGAACCGCAGAAAAACGATGACGAATGGAATTCGAGTGAGCGTTCCCCACGCCCGTGGGGATGAACCGGTATCCTCCATGGCCTGGACGACGTCGTCGTCGCGTTCCCCACGCCCGTGGGGATGAACCGCGAGGCCGTCCTAAAAGAGATCCTGCCTAATCGCGTTCCCCACGCCCGTGGGGATGGACCGCGGCGCACGTTGCCGCCCCATCGGCGGTCGATGCGTTCCCCACGCCCGTGGGGATGAACCGGTTGTGGTGCGGGCCTCCGCCAGTTTGATCGGGCGTTCCCCACGCCCGTGGGGATGAACCGAGGAATGCTGTCGAGCGCGTCGTTCGTCTCGTGCGTTCCCCACGCCCGTGGGGATGAACCGCGCTGCTATCACTTTTCCTCCTGCGCGTCAGCGCGTTCCCCACGCCCGTGGGGATGAACCGGCGGCAAAAGAGCGTGCCGCCGACGTGGTGAAGCGTTCCCCACGCCCGTGGGGATGAACCGCTGGGGGTTACCTTTGCCGTCGATGTGGAGGCGCGTTCCCCACGCCCGTGGGGATGAACCGACTGCGCTCTAACGCTGACGTGTGCGGACTGCGCGTTCCCCACGCCCGTGGGGATGAACCGCGCATCGTCTTCATGAAATCCGTCCAGTCCGCGCGTTCCCCACGCCCGTGGGGATGAACCGCAATCCGGAGCGTCGTGTAGTACCGATACGGGGCGTTCCCCACGCCCGTGGGGATGAACCGCAATATGTGACCACCACTTTTACCCCTCAAGTGCGTTCCCCACGCCCGTGGGGATGAGCCAGAACGACACCTCAGCCTCCATCCCGCTTCAGTGACCACAAGAAAATCGGGTGATCCGATTTTCTGGACGTCCGATCGAGGCCCGAATTGGGGGCTGCCATTTCCCAGGAGGTGTTGCCTCTGATCCACCACGCGCCTGCGACGCGTGGTGGGGCAACCAGTCATCAGGGGCCTCCGCCGCCCCGAAGCCCAATCCCAAACCTGCTAAGATGCTCCCCTCGCTGCATCGCACCAAAATAAGATTCCATCCCCATGGCCTCGACCCCCACTGATCGTATGACCCCCATGGAGCGCCGGGCCGGCGTTTCGTTGGCTTCGATATTCGCCCTGCGCATGCTGGGGCTGTTTCTCATCCTTCCGGTGTTCTCCGTCTATGCCAAGACGCTTCCCGGGGGCGGCGATCTGACGATGGTGGGGATCGCCCTGGGTGCGTATGGATTGACCCAGGCGATTTTTCAGATTCCCTTCGGCATTGCTTCGGATTTGTGGGGGCGCAAGCGGGTGATTGCCGCGGGTTTGGTGCTCTTCGCCTTCGGCAGTTTTGTCGCTGCAGCGGCGCCCGATATCGGGTGGATCATCGTCGGCCGGGTGATCCAGGGCGCGGGGGCGATTTCGGCGGCGGTGACGGCTCTGGCGGCGGATTTGACCCGGGAGGAGCACAGGACCAAGGTGATGGCGATGATCGGCTCGTCGATCGGGCTGGTGTTTGCGCTCTCCCTGGTGGGCGCGCCGGTGCTTTACGGCTGGATAGGCATGGCGGGTTTGTTCGTCATGACCGGAGTGCTGGCCCTCTCGGCCATTGCCTTGCTCTTTGTGGCGGTTCCGGAGCCGCCGCCGGTGGCGGGGCACGAGAAGCTTCCGTTTGGCCGGGTCTTGTTCGACGCGGGTCTCTTGCGGCTCAATTTCGGCATTTTCTCCCTGCACATGATGCAGATGGCCATGTTCGTGGTGATTCCCCATGCCCTGGTCGGGGCCGGGGGCTTGCCGGCGGCGGAGCACTGGAAGGTCTATCTTCCGGCGGTGCTGGTGTCGTTCGTGGTGATGGTGCCGGCGATCATTTCTGCCGAACGGGGGGGCAAGATGCGCCCCGTCTTCTGCGGGGCGGTCGCGCTCCTGGTGGCGGTCCAACTGGGCTTCCGTTTCTTTGGCGACGGACTTTGGGGTTTGGGGGTGTGGCTGCTCGCCTTCTTCGTGGCTTTCAACATCCTGGAGGCAAGCTTGCCCTCCCTGGTGTCGAGAACGGCGCCCCCCACGGCTAAGGGTGCGGCGCTCGGCGTCTATAACACGACCCAGGCGCTGGGGCTTTTTGCCGGGGGAGCGGCGGGAGGTTTCCTCGCCCAGCGTTTCGGCGATAATGCCGTCTTTGTCGCGTGCACCGGGGTCGGATTGGCCTGGCTCGGGGTGGCGGCATCGATGAAATTTCCGCCCCGGCGCAGGCCGGCGGCAGCGCATATCTAAGGGGGAGAGCACTCATGGCATCGGTCAATAAGGCGATCATCATCGGCAATCTCGGGAAGGATCCCGAAGTCCGGTACACCGCGAGCGGCGAGGCAATTTGCAATATCACGGTGGCTACCACCGAGAGCTGGAAGGACAAGGGCAGCGGCGAGAAGAAGGAACTGACCGAGTGGCATCGCATTTCCTTTTTCGGCAAGTTGGCCGAGATCGCCGGGCAGTATTTGAAGAAGGGTTCGCAGGTCTATGTCGAGGGGAGCATCCGCACCCGCAAGTGGACCGACAAGGACGGCCAGGAGCGCTACACCACGGAAATCCGGGCGGACGAAATGAAGATGCTCGGAAGCCGCCAGGGCATGGGTGCCCCGATGTCCGATGCGGGCGGCGATTCTTCCGGAGATTTCGCGCCGGCGCCGCGCAAGGACAAGCCCAAGCCTTCCTTCGACGATCTGGGCGACGATATCCCCTTCTGAGGCGGGTCAGGCCGGCGCGACCCCGGCCTTGGGGAACTAATGGGTGGTTTCGGGCTGGGGGAGCCGCTGCCGGACTTCAGTCAGGAAGCGCTCGTTGAGTTCTGCAAGCTGCGCGGCTTCGGCCCAGGCGGCCGGATCGGCGGCCCGGGCGAGCTGGTCCGTGCGGTTCGCGAGATCGACCGCGGCAGGCACGAGCAGGTTGCCGTAGACGCCCTTGAGGGTGTGGGCCAGTGCGCTCAGGCCTTCGAAATCCTCCCGGGCGGCGATTTGTCGCAGGTCTGCCGAGACGTTTCCATAGCTCAAGTCAAATTGCTCCAGCAGGCGCTGGACGAATTCCCGCTTGCCGCGGAAGCGGGTTTCCAGGGCGCTCCAGTTCAGCAGCCCTGACGAAGGTGGGCCTTCCGCGGGGGCGGAGGGGGATGGGGCTGCGTCGCCCGGTGCGGGATGGGCGTAAACGTTTGCCGCTTTGCTGCCGACGAGGTCGGTTACCGTCTTGATCAGGAGCTCCATATCCACCGGTTTGGTCAGGCGTTCGACCATCCCGGCGGCGAGACAGCGGTCTCTCTCTTCCGGCATGGCATGGGCGGTGAGGCCGATGATCGGGAGTTGGGGCGCAATTTCGCGCAGACGGAGGGCCAGACCGTAACCGTCCAGGACCGGCATCTGGATGTCGGTGATGACCAGGTCGAAAGCGTTTGCGCCGGCGCTGAGCACAGTGTCGAGGGCGATACGGCCATTTTCGGCAAGAACCAGGCGAGCCCCTTCATGGACCAGCATGTCTTCCAGCACCATGCGATTGACCTCGTTGTCCTCGGCGGCCAGGATGCTGATTCCTTCGAGGCGGTTGGCACTCGCGGAAGGTGCGTGGTCGGCGATTCCCGGTTCCAGGAGGGCAAGGACCCTGCGGGGGTGGATAGGGCGCTCGAGGAGCGGAAAACTGTCCCGCAGGGACGCGGGAAGCTGTTTGCCCCCCGGCGTGACGGCCAGGGCGACGACCCGGCTTCCGCCACCGATCACTTCCGTCAGCGTCTGGCCCTGCTCCAGACGATCGGCCGCGAAATCTCCGTCCACGAGATGGATATCGGCTCGTGGAGATGCGGCGACGCCCGTGCCCACCTGGTGGCCGTGCGCCTCAAGGGCGGCAGCCAATTCGGCTCCTTCGGGAAGTCCGCTCAGCGTGATGCGGACCGGCGGACGGGGACTGCCGGAATCCTCGATCCGCAAGGGCAGGCAGACATCGAAGTGGCTGCCCTGGCCGGAATCGCTCGTGACGTGGATTTCGCCCCCCATCATGCGCACCAGGCTGTGTACGATGGACAAGCCCAGGCCCGTGCCGCCGAAGCGACGGGTGGTCGAGCCGTCGGCTTGTTCGAAGGGTTGGAAGAGACGGCCGATTTCGGCCGACGGAATGCCGATGCCGGTATCGCTGAGGTGCAGATGCAGGCCATTCGATTCGCAGCGAACGGAGAGGGTGATGCGCCCAGATTCGGTAAATTTGACGGCATTTGAAAGCAGATTGAGCAGAATCTGGGTGACGCGCACGCTGTCGCCGACGACGCGCAGGGGAAGACCGGGGGCTTCCTCGACGGCCATAGCGAGACCTTTGGCGTAGGCCAGGGGGGCGACGATGCCGGCCGCCCGGTCGATGACTTCGCCAAGGACGAAGGGGGCGCCCTCGAGCTTGAGCTTGCCTGCTTCAATCTTGCTGTAGTCGAGGATGTCGTTGACGACGGCGAGCAGGGTCTGCCCCGAATCGAGGATGCGCCGGAAGGTGGCCGAGATTTGGCGGCCCTGGCTATCCCGATAACCCACCTGGGCAAGTCCGAGCACGGCGTTCAAGGGGGTGCGGATTTCGTGGCTCATATTGGCCAGGAATTCGCTGCGGGCAGAAGCGAGGCGCCGGGCTTCGGCCAGCGCCGTCTCGCGCGCCGCCTCCATTTGGCGCCGTTCCGTAATGTCGTTGGCGATGCCGATCACTGCGGGGCGGCCCTGATAATCAAAGGCGCGGCCCTGGACCTCGACCTCGAAGCGGCTGCCGTCCCGGCGGATTGCGGTAAAGATGTACTGGGCGACATTGGACCGCTTCTCGACGCGCTCCCTGATCCTGCTCAGGACGGTGTCGCGGCACTCCGGCGCGATGGTGTCGGTGATGGACACTTTGCCGATCATCTCCTCCGGGGAATCGTAGCCGAACATGTGGGCCAGGCCGGGGTTGGCGTAGGTGAAGACGCCGTCGCAGATGATGTAGATGCTGACGATGGGTTGCTCGACCAGGCTGCGGAATTTCTCCTCGGACTGCACGAGTTCGGTGGTCCGCTCGGCGACCATGGCTTCGAGCTTTTCATGCTGGACTTCAAGGCTGCGGCGGGCGAGCACCCGCTCGGTGATGTCGATGGACTGAACGGTGATCCAGACCATGGTCCCCGTGGCGTCCCGCACCGGCTGGATGATGAAGTCCTTGTACCGCATTTCGCCGTTGGCGAGCGACGAGGTGATTTCGAAACGGCACGCCTCGCCGGCAATGGCGGCCTCGACGCCTTCTTTCATTCGGGCGCGCATCTGGGGGTCGTGGTCGTACCACGGGCCTTCCCAGAAGAGCTTGCCGGCCAGATCTGCAAGCCGGGCTCCCACCGCCTGCAAGGCGGTGTCGTTGATGAGCTGGATGCGGCCCTGGGCGTCGAGAAGTCCGAGATTGATGAAGGGGGTGTTGAATGCGGCGCGGGCCTTCAGTTCGCTTTCCCGCAGGGCCATTTCGGTGCGAACGCGTTGCGTTACGTCGTGCAGGCTGGCGACGACGCCCTCGACGCCACCGGCAGTCATGAAGGGGCGGTACTCCGCCTCGTAGAGGAGTTCTTCTCCGCTTGCGCCGAGGCGGGCGGTCACATATTTGACGGTCTCGCCGGCCAGGGCACGGCACAAGTAGGGCTCGGCTTCTGCGAAAAGATCGGGCGGCATCACCGAGGCCAGCGGACACCCATGGATTTCGGCGGGGGACTTGCCGAATTGGGACGAGTAGGCCGGGTTGGCGACGCCGTAGTGGAAGCTGCGGTCGACGAAGGCGAGCAGATCGCCGGAGGTGTCGAGGATTTCCCGGAAGCGGCGCAGGTCGAGTTCGGTGGCGATACGCGCGCTGATATCCGAGACGATGACGATGACGTGGGGTTCGCCGGCGATGACCACGGGCCCGAGACCTACCTCGACGTGAAAATCGCTCCCGTCGCGGCGCAGGGCCTTGAGGTGTCTGCCCTGTCCCATCATGCGCGAACGGCCGTCCTGGCTGGAGAACCCGGCCCGCATGGCGCGGTGGCCCTCGCGTTTGGCAGGCGGGATCAGAATCTCCACTTCCTGGCCACACAGGGCGCCCGGCGCATAGCCGAACATGCGGTCGGCTTCCGGGTTGGCCCGGACGATGCGGCCGTCGCCGGCGACGACCAGGATGCCTTCCGGAACCGTATCGAGGATGAGGTTGGCGCGGGATTCGCTGTCCCGCAGCGCATCCTCCACTTCCTTCAGGTGCGTGATGTCCTGGAGCGTCCCGCGCATGAGCACCGGGCGCTTGTCGGCGTCGAAAACGAATTCGCCGCGGCCGTGCACCCAGCGCACGACGCCGTCGTTGGCGCGGCGTATGCGGTAGATGCGGTCGCACGGTTCTCCGGAGACGATCCGGGAGGCCAGGTAGGCGACCGATTCGGCGCGCTCTTCTTCGAGCAAGAGTCCATGCCATGATTCCATGCTGAGCGGCGTTTCGGGGTCGATTCCCAAAAGGCCGGCAAAAGCCGGCGAGAAGCTGATACGGTCGGCAGCGATGTCGTAGTCGTAGGAACCCACGAGAGCGATGCGCTGGGCTTCTTCCAGGCGGGCGCGGGAGGCCGCCAGGTCGCGGGTTTGTTCGGTGACCTCGCGCTCGAGGTGCTGCAAGTAGCGCTGTTCGCTTTCCAAGTGCTCGCGGCGGCGGCGCTCCTCGCTGGCAACGCGCTCATAGACCAAGGCTGCCGAGGCCCAGATCAGAAAGAGACCTGCGATGGCGAAGGCGATATAGCGCCCGGGCGCCTCGCCGACGGGGGAAGTACCGGGAACGGCGATGACCGCCCAGTCGCTTCCGGCGATGGGCGACGCGGTCTCGGCCAAGGGAGCGATGCTACCCCCCGGGGGCATCCCTCTGGTGAGGTCGAAGGGACGTTGGGCCCCGAGCAAGGGCCGGGTGGGATCGCCAGTTCGGATCAGGAACAGTTTCATTCCCGGGGGTTCGAACCACTCCAGGGGACTGGAGAGCAGGCTGCTGCCGACCGCGATGCGCAGCGCGCCGGGACCCTTCGCAAGGCGCAGCGGGACGAGCAGTTCGTAACGGGGCGGTTCCTCGTCAGAAATCAGAAATGCGCCCAATTGCCCGCTTTCGATCAAGCTGCGCGATTCCGCCTGGTACTCGCTGTGGATCGGCAGTCCGGTGTAATCCAACGTATTGGCCTCGCGATCGAGAAGTTCGACGGCGAGAAATTCAGGGACGCGCTGGAGAAATGAGGTGGCGAAGTGGTTGATTCGTTCGGAGGCCTCGCGGGGCGTGAGATCATTGCGCGTGGTCAGGGCAAGGGCGAGGCGCTGGATGTCGAGCCGCTGCTGGTCCAGCGTATACGCGATTCGGCCTGCGGCCCCTCTGGCCGCATCGTGGATGGATTCGAGGTGCTGCTCCCGGTCGCGAAGAAATTCCGCGTGCAGCGTCCAGAGCAGGACGGCGGACAAGGCGAGCGCCACCAGCGCAATGGCCGGACGTATCAGCGGAGATACTGAAACGGTGTCGGCGGCGCTGGTCGCGTACTGTTCTGGCAACGGATTCTCCTGAATTCCCTGCTTCGACTCGGGAAGATCGCCTCGAATTCAGTTTTCCCGAGGGGAATGTGGGGGTTTCTGGAAATTATTGCTTAAAGTAATAAAAATATCAATTATGTTCAGCGGCCTCCGCCAGTTTTTGCAACTGGGCCAGTTGGGCAAGGGAGGCTTCCATGGCTTCCAGGCCCCCTGCCAGACCTTGCAATCGCGCCAGACTGGCGGTGACGTTGGCGCGTTCGATCGAAGCCTGCTCGCTCATGTGGCCGATCTGGCCGGCTGCGGCAGTACTCTTGTCCGCCATGCCGTGCATGCTGGACACGCTTTCGCCGGCGACCTCGCGAATGCGCGCGATGGTGGCTACCGCCTCGCGGATGCTCCCGGCGGTTGCATCGGCTTGGCCTTTGGCCGACTGGGCCAGTTTGCGCACCTCGTCGGCGACGACCGCGAATCCCCGTCCCGCTTCGCCGGCCCGGGCCGCCTCGATGGCGGCGTTGAGGGCGAGCAGATTGGTCTGATCGGCAATGGCGCTGATTCCGCCGGTGATGGTTCCGATCGCCTTCGAAATTCGCTCCAGGTCGGAAAGTCCGCCTTCCAGTCTATCCTGGGCCGCCCGCGCCATGGTGACGGCGTCGCTGATCGAGGCGATGCTCCCCTGGGCAACCGCCAGGGTGTCAGCCTGCCGCGTCGATGCCTCTTCCAATTGGGGCAAGGTGCCGAGCAGGGGAGAAATCGCGTGCTGGTAATCGACCACTTTTTCGACCACCGCAGCTTGGATGCCGTGCAGCGCTTCCCAGCGGTGCAGGGCTCGCAGGGCGTAATGACTGGAGTAGGCGGCGTACTGGACGGGAAAACCGGCCATAGGCTGGCGCCCCGCATCGTCGAAGAAAACCAGAGCCGAGAGGGTCTGATTGATGGGGACGCCAAGGATTTCGCCGAAGGTGGAAAAGCCCGCCGCCGGTACATCCCGGAAGAATCCGGCCTGGGGCAGGCGGGCGGCGTTGTTCAGCCGCCGCAGGACGCAGTCGTTGAGCAGGACTGCGACGGGTTTCCCCGTACTGGAAAGGAAACGCTCCCAATCGCGCTGGGTCGAGCTTACGAAATCGGTGGCCTGCATCAGGAAGAGTTCGTCGCCGAATTCCAGATCGCAGAAGAAGGCGATGCGATCTCCTTGGAGGCTCGCGACGGAACGGATGAAATATTCCTCGCCGACTCTGACGGCGAAGGTCTTGCCTTCCAGATGCCGGCCGACGTCGGAGGAAGCACAGCGCAGATGCTCGGCGAGGGCTTCCAGAATAGGCTGCGGGCGGCCATCCATCCCGAAGACCGAGGTTACCGTTCTGGCGACCGGATCGGCCTCGGCCACCAGCCAGTGCTGCGCAGTGGGTTCGTAATTCTGGGTCTTGAAAGGGGCGAAGGACTTGCCTTCGGCCACCTGGCAGAAAACGAGCACTGCCTTGCCCGTCTGCACCTGGCCCCGGGCCCGGATGAAGGTTCCGCTGAAATCGAGGCGGCCGCCCGCCGATCCGCCGACCGCCAGGCAGGGAAACCGCCCGGACTCGTACCAGGCGTGCATCAGGAATCCTTCGCTGGCGGAAAGGCCGTCACAGAAAACAAGGGCGAAGGTGCGCTCGGCGGAGAGGGGAAAGTCGACCCGGATACGCTCGAGTTCCCGCCGCAGGGCGGTGACCTTGGCGCGGGCCGTGCGCGCCCCGCCGCCCGAGAGATCGACGATTTCGATCTGATGCCGGGCAATCAGGCTGTCGGGTAGCCAAAGCCAGCTCCCCTTGCTGCCCTCGGCGTCGCAGTAAGCGGATCCGCCGTCGCTGCGGCTGCACAGGGTTCCCGAGGACGAGAGGCAGACGATGGAACGACCGGTGGCTTCGAAACGCTGCCATTCCGCGCTCACCCGGTTGAAGTCGGCCTGGGGAGGAATGAAGGCGACCAGGATCCCGGGTCGATCGGTCAAGCCGAGATCGGCAAGGCTAGGCGGAACAGCGTGGCAATCGAAGGTGCCGCCCGCAGCCGCAGGACTGGGTTGGCCTAGGGGCGGCGTGCCCGTTTCGGAACGCCCAAAGGAAAAAAGGCCCATTGCGACAGTCTCCTCGTCGGGCGGCGTTGGGCCATTGTCGCGCCGGTCCCAGTCGCCGGGTTCCTTTCCGCAGGGCGGTAGGAACCGATTAGTGTGGGCTTATTCTGCGCCCGCAACCGCTGATCGGACAAGGGATTTCGGTGTGGTGTGGAGTGTGATCCGGGGATTTCCGGCCCGGCGGGCCGAAACCCCCCGGTGCCGGGTCGTCTCGGGCGACCCGCCGACTAAAATTCGTACTCGGCCTGGAAGCGGATGCCGTGGTCTGGCGAGCCGTGGTTGAGTCCGAACAGCCAGGCGGCGTTGTACTTGATGGCCTGATGGTTGCCGAGGGGTAGTTTCCCGAAAACCGCCGGCCCGGCGAGGTGCTCCTGGTCGCGGTGAGGGGCCCAATCGTTCCACTTGCCCAATTCGCCGAAGCCCTGCACGCCGAATTCGAATTGCGGCCGCCAGCGATACTTGACCTGCCATTGATAGAGCAGTTCGGTCTCGGTGGGCTCGGAAGCCCGGTAGGCGCGTTCGAAGAGGATATTGCCGTTGAGCTGGATTTTTCCGAACTCGGTCTGCAGCAAGGGGCCCCATTTCACTTCCCAGCCTTCGGCGCGATCCCGCGGCCGTTCGATTTCGACCAGGAAGCCCACGTCCACCGGATATTTGCCAGTTTCGGTGAGTTGGAATTTGTTTTCCCACTCGATGGCGTCGTAGCGGGTATCTTCGCCATCGGCCCTCTTGTACTTGAGGTAGGCCTCGGTGAACCACCATTCCGTGGCCCCCCAGCCAAAACCGAGACTGTATGCGGACTCCCGGGGTTCTCCGCCCTTCTTTGCGGTTCCCGCCTTGAAGTCCACCTCTTTCTCGCCATACTCGACAGCCGGGGTGTAGACGTAGTCGGCGGGGCCGGCGAAGCCTGGAAGCGGGCACAGGAGGGCTCCTGCGACCAGTATCGGCGCATAGGATTTCATGAGGATTCCATTCAGGAAGTTGCGAGAAGTGGAGGGCGGCTGCGTGCCAGGCGCATGCCGCCTAGGATCAACAGGGCCGTGGCGACGTAGAAAAGCACCTGGATTCCCGAAGGCATCGCTTCGTAGCCGACCAGGGTGTGAAGGAATCGTCCCAGGGTCGATTGGTCGTCGAGCAGCCAGGAGGTGTCCCAGAGCGGGGTCGCCAGGCTGGGGACGAAATCGGCCTGGGCCAGAAAGCGGGCCATCTGGCTCGCCATGGCCGAGGCGAGAAGCAGGATCAAGCCGCTGGTGGCGGAGAAGAACAGCCGTGCCGGGATATGGACGAAACCGGAATACAGCGCGTACCCGGACGCGGCTCCGGCTGCCAGGCCGAGGGCGCCGCCGGCGAGGACGTCGGCCAAGGTCTGGCTTCCGCCGGCCAGCAGGCCGTAGAGAAAGAGTGCAGTTTCGGAGCCTTCGCGCAGTACGGCGAGGGCGATGACCAGCGCGAGGGCCGACATTTCCCGATTGCCTTCGCGGACGGCAAGCCCCAGTTGCCGGGCATCCCTGGCCAGTTGGGCGCCGTGGCGCGCCATCCAGATGTTGTGCCACGCCAGCATGGCAGCGGCAATGCCCAGGACGCCCGCGTTGAAGATCTCTTGCCCGGTTCCTTCGGCGAGATTGGAGATCCATTCGGCGAGGGAGGCGACGATCCCCGATCCGGCGATGCCGGCGAGCACTCCGAGGGCCAGCCAGCGGTTCCTTCCGGGCAGTGAGCGGGTGACGGCAGCGATGATGCCGATGATCAGCGCCGCTTCGAAAGTCTCGCGAAAGACGATGATGGCCGAACCCAACATGCCATCTACTCCGCGACGATCATGCCCTTGGCGGTCTTCTCGTGGAATTCGCCAAAGAACGGATATTTTCCGGGAGCGAGCGGGCCGACGAAGATGCTGACCTTGGCCCCGGCGGGAATCACCTTCTCGCGATTGAGTTCGTGACTCTCGAATTCTTCTGGGGTCTTGTCCTGGTTATGGACCACCAATTTGATCTTCTGTCCCGCCGGAACGCGGATTTCCGCCGGCTCGAAGCGATGATCGCGAATGTTGAGGGCGATTTCCTGGTCGCCGGCCCAGGCGCAGGCGGACATCGCGAGAAGGGCGAGGAGAGCGGTTGATTTCATGGTGTCTGGATTCGACGGTGGATCGAGGGTGACGCAAATGATAATTAGTCGTATTAGCATTGTCAATGCCCTGCCTCCATGCCCAAGCTCCAGAGACCCTGCGACCGGCTAATTCAGCGTGCGAAGTTTCACGCACCGGGCGCAGCGAGTAGAATCGAGCGTCGGCGCCCGAACGCTTCGCGACTGGGCGCTTCGCCGAACGACCATCCCCACGAGCCGACCTATGTCGAATCCCCTGACATTCAAGATTCTCGAAGACATCGCCAAGGACCTTTCCGGCAGCGAAGTTACTTTTCCTACATTTCTGGATATCACCTTTCAGGTTCGGACGGCGCTGCAGAATCCCAATCTTTCCGTCGATCAGTTGGCCAAGCTGGTCGGCGCCGAGCCGCTGATGAGTGCCAAGATCATCCGCATGGCCAATTCGGTTGCCCTCAATCCTTCCGGCCGGGAAATCGCGGACGTCAAGAGCGCCATCGTCCGGGTAGGCATGGAAGCGGTGCGGACCGTGTCTTTTGCCGTGGCCATGGAGCAACTCCTCAAGTCCAAGCAGATGAAGGCGTTCGAGAATTTGTCCCAGCGCCTCTGGGAACACACCGCCCACGTAGCCGCCTTGTGCCGGGTCCTGGCCCGCAAGCTGGCCAGGATCAATGGCGACGAAGCCATGTTTGCCGGGCTGGTGCATGACATCGGGGTGTTCTACCTCATGTCCCGGGCAGCCAATTTCCCGGAATTCGCCGCCGACCCGGCGGAGCTTCATAACCTGCTGATCGGCTGGCACGACAACATCGGCCATGCCCTGCTTTCGGCCCTAGGTCAGCCGGACAGCGTCTGTACCGCGGTGCAGGAGCACGAAACGGATCGCGAAGTCGCCGCCGTCAAGACCTTGTCCGACGTGCTCTACGTTGCCAACAAGATCGCCAATCGCACCAGTACCTGGCGCGACGCAGAAATTGACGGCGAAATCGATACCTCGATGCTGGACAGCATTTTCGATGCCGAGACCTTGGCGGAAATCGTCGAGGAATCGGAAGAGGAGGTTCTCTCACTCAAGGCCGCCCTCGGAGGCTGATTCCAGACAAACGCGGATTGCGAGTCCTCGGGGGAATAGATGAGTCAAACTGAACGCCCCGGTGAAGTCACCGGAAAGCGTCTTGCCGTGCTTGCCTTGGCGGCCCTGGGCGTCGTGTACGGGGATATCGGCACCAGCCCTCTCTACGCGGTGAAGGAGGTCTTCGCCGGGAACCATCCGATTCCGGTGAGCGAGGCCAACCTCTTCGGCGCGCTGTCGCTGTTTTTCTGGGCGCTGATCGTCGTGGTCTCGGTGAAGTACGTCATGTTCATCATGCGGGCCGACAACCGCGGCGAGGGGGGCATCATGGCCCTCATCGCGCTGGCCTTGCACGACGTTCAGAACAAGCCGGGCCAGGCCAGGATCGTGGCCATCGTCGGAATTCTAGGAGCGGCCATGTTCTACGGCGACGGCATGGTCACGCCGGCCATTTCCGTCCTGTCGGCGGTGGAAGGCCTGGAGGTCGCCGCCCCGGGTCTTCACTCTTTCGTCATTCCCATTACCCTGGTCGTCCTGTTTGTTCTTTTCTTCGTACAGAAGAGCGGGACCGCCAAGGTCGGTATCGCCTTCGGGCCGGTGATGCTCGTCTGGTTTACGACATTGGGGGGGCTGGGGCTCTACAACGTCGTCGATCATCCGGCCATCCTCCATGCGCTGAATCCCGTCTACGGAATCGATTTTCTGCTGGCCAACCAGGCGATGGCGCTGGTGGCGATGGGGAATGTGGTGCTGGCGGTGACGGGAGCGGAGGCGCTCTATGCCGACATGGGCCATTTCGGGCGCAAGCCCATCTCCCGGGCCTGGTTTGCCTTCGTGCTGCCGGCGTTGGTCCTCAACTATTTCGGCCAGGGCGCGCTGATCCTGGGAAACCCGGAAGCGGCCAAGAATCCCTTCTATCTCTCGGCCCCCGATTGGGCGCTCTATCCCTTGATCGCGCTCGCCACCCTGGCCACGGTCATCGCGTCCCAGGCGGTCATTTCCGGCGCCTTCTCGGTGACCCGCCAGGCGATGCAGCTCGGTTTCGTGCCGCGCATGACGGTCCAACACACCTCGGAGAAGGAGCAGGGCCAGATCTATCTTCCCTCGGTGAATTGGGGGCTCATGGTGGCGGTGATGATCCTGGTCCTGGGGTTCAAGTCCTCCAACAACCTGGCGGCGGCCTACGGCATTGCGGTCACCGGGGATATGGTCATCACGTCCCTGCTGGCAACCGTGGTGGTCGCCCGCAACTGGGGTTGGGGCTGGGGGCGTTCGGCGGCGCTGTTTTCCTGTTTTCTTGCCGTCGAGTTGGTCTTTCTGGCCGCCAACGTCCTCAAGATACCCGATGGCGGATGGTTTCCCCTGGTGGCCGGAATCGGCGTCTTCACTCTGATGACCACCTGGAAGCGGGGTCGCCAACTGCTCTCCGACCGCCTGAAGGGCGAGCGTCTGGAACTGCTGCCCTTCATCGAATCCCTGTCCATGTCGATGCCTACTCGCGTTCCCGGTACGGCGGTCTTTCTCAACGCGGATCCCAAGGGCGTTCCCCATGCCTTGCTGCACAACCTGATGCACAACAAGGTGCTCCACGAGCAGGTGGTTCTGGTCTCAGTCCAGGTCTTCGATCTGCCCTATGTGCCGGATATCGATCGGGTCGAGGTCAAGCGGCTGCGAGAAAATTTCTGGAGCCTGGTCGTCCAGTACGGATTCATGGACGAACCGAACATCCCAGCGGCCATGGAGCGCTGTGCGGAGGCCGGTCTGGAATGTTCCCCTCTCGATACCTCTTACTTCATCGGGCGGGAGACCCTGATTCCCAAGCTGGGATCGGATATGGCCTTCTGGCGAGAAAAACTATTCATCGCGCTGTTCCGCAACGCCGGGTCGGCGACCGCCTATTTCCGAATTCCATTCAACCGCGTGGTGGAACTGGGGACCCAGGTCGTTCTGTAGCTCTGAAAATCAGGCCTTGCGCCAAAGGGGCTGCCTGGCCGAGTGAGGAAAGGCGCCGATCTTCCCCTCAGAGCCGGCGGATCTTTTCCAGCAGGGCCGTCGTCGAGGTCTGGTGCAGAAAGGGGATGGAATGCACGCTGCCGCCCCAGGAGCGCACCTCCGGTGCTCCGACGATGCGCTCCGGCGCCCAGTCTCCGCCTTTGACCAGGATGTCCGGTCGGCAGGCGAGTATGGGAAGGATGGGGGTGTCGTCGTCGAACCAGGTGACCAGGGCCACGCATTCCAGGGCCGCAAGCACGGCCATGCGGTCGGCCAGGGGATTGACGGGGCGATCGCTGCCCTTGCCCTGGCGGCGCACCGAATCGTCGCTGTTGACCGCGACCAGCAAGGATTTGCCGAGGGCCGCTGCCTGGGCCAGATAGGTCACGTGACCGCGGTGGAGGATATCGAAACAGCCGTTGGTGAAGACCAGCGGCCGGGGCAATCCTTCTATGCGCCGCGCGAGGGCGTCGGGCGGGCAGATTCTGGCCTCGAAGGCCGGCGCCGGATACTCCACGGCCTCAGCGGGCGGCAGGGGCTTCCACCGGTGCGGGCGCCGCAGCAGGCGCCGGCTTGGCTTCGGAACGGCTGGTGGCAGAGGAATCGAGGCGTTTGGTTTCGCTCTCGGACACGACTTCCATGACGTTCACCACCTTGCGCACGCCGGTGGTGGTACGGGCAATCTGGACTGCCGCCTGGGCTTCCCGCTCGTTCACAATGCCCAACAGGAAGACCACTCCGGCTTCGGTGACCACCTTGACGTGGTTGGCGGAAAACTGGCCGGAATCGACAAAGCGCGCCTTGACCTTGGAGGTGACGTAGGTGTCGGTACTGCGACCCGACAGCGAGGACGACGGGCCGACATAGATCTCGTTCCAGATGCCCTGGACATTGTCGACGCCGCGCACGATTTCGCCGATGCGGGTCTTGTTGTCCTCGCTGACGGTCTCGCCGCTGATCAACACCTTGCGGTTGAAACTGGTCACATTGATGTGATTTTCCTTGCCGAACTTGTCGGCCAGCCGGCTGGCGGCCTTCCATTCGATGGCTTCGTCATCGGTCTGGGTGGTGAGGGGACGCCGGTCGAAGGCGGCCAGGACGCCAACCGTCACTCCGGTGGCGACGGCGGTGACGCACCCCTGAAGGGCGGGGAGGGCGGCGGCAAGGAGCGCCGCGGACAGGATCAGTTTCTTCATTCTTCGACTCCCAGGAGAAGACTGTCGATGCCGTCGCACAGACAATGGACGATGAGCAGGTGGGTTTCCTGGATGCGGGCGGTACGATCCGCCGGTACGCAAAGATGGATGTCGTCGTCGCGTAGCATTTCGCCGATGCGCCCGCCGCCTCTTCCGGTGAGGGCGACGACGCGCATGTCGGCGTCGTGGGCGGCGCTGATCGCTTCGATCACATTGCCGGAATTGCCCGAGGTGGAGATCGCCAGCAGCACGTCGCCGCCGTGGCCGAGGGCGCGCACCTGGCGGGAGAAGACCTGATTGAAGGAATAGTCGTTGGCGACGGCGGTCAGGATGGAGGTGTCCACCGTCAGGGCGATGGCCGCCAGCTCCTGGCGTTCCGCCTCGAAACGTCCCACCAGTTCGGCGGAAAAGTGCTGCGCGTCGGCGGCGGATCCTCCATTGCCGCAGGCGAGAATCTTATTGCCATTGACCAGGGCTGCAGTCATGACTTCGACCGCCGCGGCGACTGGCTGCGCGAGCAGTTCCATGGCATTGAGCTTGGTGTGGGCACTATCTTCGAAGTGCTTGGCCACGCGGGCAATCAAGTCCATCGTCTCTGTCCGGGAAAAAGTTGCCGGATTCTAGCATCGGCGGTGGCTTGCGGCTGTAACGAACGGTAAAGTCACAGCTCGGCCAGCACCTCGATCTCCACCCGGCGCCAGGGGTCGGGATCATCCCGCAGGCGGGCGATGCGGGCCACCAGGCGCTCGCCCCGGTCGAGTGCCGCAGCAACCACCCGATTCTCGGCCCGGGGCAGATAGCCCAGTTTGCGGCCACGCCATTCGACTCGGATCGCACGGCGGTCGTGACGATTTTCGGGCTCGCGGACCAAGGACAGCAGGTCGCCGACCCGAAGCGCGTCGCGGACCTCGGCGAGCGCATGGTATTGGGCTCCGGCCAGGGGCGAACTCTGGATGAGGATGCGGATCGAGTCTCCGGCTGCGAGCGTGGGCAAGGGCAGCAGGGTGGCCGCGGCGAGCGCGACGAGCGCCCGCCGCCGGCCCTCAATCGTCCGCGGAAAAGGCATTGCGCAGCCATTCGATACCGTTTCCGTCGACTCTGGCGAGGAGGACGCAGTCGAAGCGGCAATCGGTTTCGGGGCAGCCCGCCAGATAATGGCGGGCTGCGAGGATGAGTCGTCGCCGCTTTTCGGGTCCGATACTGGCCGCCGCGCCACCGAAGTCGTCGCGGCTGCGCAGGCGCACCTCGACGAATACCAGCATCGCGCCGTCGCGGCAGATGAGGTCGATTTCGCCGCCGCGGACCCGGAAATTGCGGCGAATGACCGTCAAACCCCGGGCCTCCAGATAGCGCGCGGCCAGGGCCTCGGCTTCGCGACCGCGCTGGGCAGTGGTATCGTGGGCTTTTGCTGGCACGGGAAGGACGATGACAATCGAATCGGGGGCATTGTACGTGGTGGCGACGCCCTTGGGAAACCTCGCCGACTTGAGCGTTCGGGCGCGGGAGACCCTCGCCGCGGTGGCCTGGGTGGCGGCGGAGGATACCCGCCACAGCCAGCCCCTATTGCGCCAAGTGGGGTCCGCCGCAAAGCTCCTGGCGGCCCATGAACACAACGAGCGGGAGGCTTCCGCCCGCATCGTCGAACTCCTGGCCCAGGGCGACGCCGTGGCCCTGATCAGCGATGCCGGTACGCCGGGAATCTCCGACCCGGGGGCGCGCATCGTCGCCGCCGTGCGCGCCGCCGGTTATCGCGTCATTCCTCTGCCGGGGCCCTGTGCTGCGGTGGCGGCGCTCTCGGCTTCAGGATTCGACGATCCCCATTTTCTCTTCTTCGGGTTTCTGCCCGCGCGTCCCGGGCAACGGCAACAGTCCCTTGAGGCGCTCCGGGATCAGCCCTGGTCGCTGGTGTTTTACGAGGCTCCCCACCGGGTGGTCGAGTGTGTCGAAGATCTGGCCCGGATATTGGGGCCACGCCAAGTCGTCATCGCGCGGGAGCTGACCAAGGTGTTCGAGACCATCGCTTCGCTGCCTCTGCTCGAGGCAGCCGATTGGTTGCGCCAGGACGGCAACCGGCAGCGGGGGGAGTTCGTCCTCGTGGTGTCGGGCGCTCCCGCTTCGCCAGAAGACGGCGAGAGCGAGCGGGTGCTCCGCCTGCTGCTCGACGACGGCCTGCCGGTGAGTCAGGCGGCCAAACTCGCTGCCGCGATCACCGGTTCCGGCCGCAAGGGGCTCTACGAGCGGGCGCTTGCTCTGCGCGCCCTCAATTCCGATCCAGCCACTTGAGGGTCGTGGCGTAGAGGGCTTCGGGCACCACCGGTTTCGGCAGGAAATCGTCCATGCCGGCCGCGAAGCACCGTTCCCGGTCGTCATCGAAGGCATTGGCGGTGAAGGCGACGATAGGGATGGCTTCACCGCCGGGGAGGGCGCGGATGCGCTGGGTGGCCTCCAGTCCGTCCATGGTCGGCATCTGCATATCCATGAGGATCAGATCGTAGGCCCCGACGGCGGCCAAGGCGAGGGCTTCATGGCCGTCAGTGGCTCCGTCGACCTTCTGCCCGGCTTCCCGCAGCATGAGGGAGACGATCTCGCGATTGACCGGTTCGTCCTCGACCAGGAGGATGCGGCGGCCGGGAAACAGGTCGCGCAGGGTCTCTTCGGAACTTTGGCGGGAATCGCGAGAAGCCGCGCGAGCGCTTTTGCGCAAACGGGCCGTGAACCAGAAGGTGCTGCCGCTGCCCTGGATACTCTCCGCACCGACATCACCCCCCATCAATTCGGCCAGCTTGAGGGTGATCGCCAGTCCCAATCCGGTTCCGCCGTAATGGCGAGTGGTGGAATTGTCGGCCTGCTCGAAGGTCGCAAAGAGTCGTGGCATGACCTCCGACGGGATGCCGATGCCGGTATCGGTGACGCTGAATCGTATGAGCACGCTGCCTTCGTCTTCATCGACCGGGCTGGCGCAGAGGGTGACGTGCCCCGCCGCGGTAAATTTGACGGCATTGGAGACGTAGTTGAGCAGGGCTTGGCGCAGGCGGGTCGGATCGCCCTGCAGATTCCGGGGCGGCACTTCGTTGCGCATCGCCAGCGCAAGTCCCTTGGCCCGGAGAGGACCGGAAACCATGTCCGCCACCGATGTCATCAGATCATTGACATCGACGGGGGTGTCTTCGAGGGTGAACTTTCCCGATTCGATCCGTGAAAGGTCGAGGATGGCATTGATGACTTCGAGCAGGTGGTCGCTGGCCGCGACCAGTTTGTCGAGTTTTTCGTTCTGTCGCGGAGTGAGGCCATCGCGGCGGATCAGGTGGGCCATGCCATTGATCGCGTTGAGCGGCGTGCGGATTTCGTGGCTCATGTTGGCCAGGAAGGCGCCCTTCGCCCGGTTGGACGCCTCGGCCGCTTCGCTGGCGACCTGAAGCTCCCGCGTGCGCAGGTTGACCAGTTCTTCCAGGTGATTGCGGTAGCGATCGAGTTCATCGGCGATGCGACGTTTTTCCGAGATGTCTTCGTTGACCGCCAGGTAATGGGTGGTGCGGCCATCCCCCTGGCGCACCGGAGCGAGTCGGGCGTATTCGACGTACTCTTCGCCATCCTTGCGCCGATTGACGAACTCGCCGCACCAGGGCTTGTTGGCGGAGAGGGCCGCCCACAGGGCGTCAATGGTCTCCCGGGGGGTCTTGCCCGACTGCAGGATGCGGGGATTGAGGCCCAGCACCTCGTCGCGGCGGTAGCCCGTGATCTTGCAGAATGCCTCATTGACGTACTCGATGCGGGCGTCCAGGTCGGTGATGATCACGCTGCTCGGGCTCTGTTCGAGCGCCTGGGTCAATTTCCGCAATTCCTGCTCGGCAAGTTTGCGGTCGGTGATCTCCCGCGCAATTCCGAAAAGCCCCAGGGTGTTGCCGTCGCCGTCGACCAGGGGTCCCTTGGTCGAGAGGAAGACTGCCGCTTCGCCCTGACCATTGACGGTGCTTTCCTCCAGGGTGGTGACGACTGCCCGGCCAAGGATGGCGCGATCATGCTCCATCACCGTCCGCGCGGTCTCGGCAGCGAATAGCGCGGTATCGTCGGAACCCAGGATTTCGTCCCGCGGCTTTCCTATGAAACGGCAAGTGGCCTCATTCGCGAGGAGATAGCGCCCGGTCGGATCCTTGACGAAAACTGAGTCCGTCGTCCCTTCGATAAGGGCTTCAAGCAGGCTGCGCGATTCGTCGAGCTCCCTGGTACGCTGGCGCAGCCGGGCTTCGGACTCCTCGAGGCGGACATAGGCAAGACTACCGCGGATGGCGGTGGCCAATTTGGCGAGAACCGCCCGGAGCTGGGCCAGGAAACGCGGTGCGACGGATTCCGGCGAAGCGGAATGCAGGAGGAGCAGCCCCTGACCGTCCAGGGTGCATGCTGCGGAGGCGCCGGATCGCAGCCCCGGGGCCAGGAAATCGAGGATCGCTTCCGGAAGCGGCGATACGAAAGCCGGCAAGGCCTCCGCCAAGGGATGCGATTCGGGGAGGCGATCGCCGCTGACCGACTGGCGGGGCAGGGCGTCGAGCAAGCGAAGCCCGCTGCAGTCGTCGTCGGGCCACCAGAGCGATGCTGCAGAGAGGTTACGCTGGGTGACCAGCGCGCGCAGGAATTCGCGGCAGGCCTCGCGGGGCTCCAGACTGCGGCCGACGGTGAGGGAGAGCTCGTAGAGCGAGAGCAGCTCCGGCGTGATATCCCGGGGATCGGTCATGGACCGGCGTGGGTGAGAGCGACGACAAAGGTCTTGTTGAAGAACTCGATCGGCTGTCCCCCGTCGGTGGCGATTTCGCCCAGAGCGAGGACGCCTTGCGGACGCACTCCGGTAAAGTGCGCAAGTTCCTCTCCCACCGCGGCCAACTCCTCGGGGAAGGCCTCTCCCAGCATGAGGGCCCGGGAGAAACAGTCGGAAACCAGGCAGGCCTCGACTCCTGACGGCGCGCCGCAGGCGGCCACCGCCTCCCGGGCGGCGGCGATCAGCGAATGGCGGTCGCCATGGACGAGATACATGAGGGCGTTCTCGCGCATGTCGGAGAGGAAGGCGATGCCCTGATCGGATTCGTCTATTCCCATGGGGTCGCGAATGACATCCTCGCTGCCCTCCTTACCGACGCCCAGGGGGTAAGTGGAGTTCAGATCGGGGAATACGGGACGTCCCGCCAGGGCCGGATTCTCTTCCTCGACCTGACGCCGGTAGAAGGCTCCGGCCGATTCCCAATTCAATTCGAGCACCTTGCTGCCCTGGGTCCGGGAGGCGACGAAGGGGCCTCGCACACGGCGCCACCCATGGCGGACGCGGACTGTCAGCGGTAAGGGGGTGAGCACGATGAGTGCGGCACCGGCAAAGGCGACCCCTTGTGCGAACAGGCAGGGAGCGGTCCGCAGGTCGTGGTAGCCGGCACCGGCGCCAAACTGGGGCAGACCGTGGCCATAGCGGTCGTAGAGATCCTCCAGGAGTCCGGCCACATTGGGGCCGAGGCAGTCGACGAGCACGACGGACGAGGCCGGCCGTCCCTCGACGAGGTCCGGCGGCGGGCTGCGCCAGGCGACCCGACCGGGAGCCAGGTCGGCGACGGCGAGGCGACTCCCGGCGGGCAGGGCGATGGCGATGGCGCCCGAGTGGCGGACATCGACTCCATCGATGAGGCCCGGGAAGACACCGCCGCAGGCCTGCAGACCGGCACGTTCCAGGTGGGCGGCGATCTCGCCCAGGGTCTCGCCGTGGCGATCGGCGAGGAGCACGAGCCAGAGCGGCGGGGCTGCGGGATCCGATAGCGCTGCCAGCTTGTTCGCCAGTTGGTCGGGAGACTCGAAGTCGATGTACATGGGAATTGAGGGAACGCCGGGATTCCGGGATGCCGGAGAGTATTGCAAAGCCCTGCCGCTTAGTCAAAATCGTCGGCAAATTCCGCGAAGCTGGCCTGGGCGGCTAAAATGGCGGCCTGTTCCCTTAATTGCGCCATGAAGCTCACCCTGACCCGCCCTGACGACTGGCACCTGCATCTGCGCGACGGCGACGCTCTGGCTGCCGTCGTCGGCCATACCGCCCGCCAGTTCGCCCGGGCCATCGTCATGCCCAACCTGAAGCCTCCGGTCACCACGGTCGCCCAGGCAGCGGCCTACCGTGACCGAATTCGCGCCGCGCTGCCGGCGGGAGCGGAATTCGAGCCCCTGATGACCCTTTATCTCACCGATCAGACCGACCCCGGCGAAATTGCCGCGGCGCGGGAATCGGGCTTCGTTCATGCGGTCAAGTACTATCCCGCCGGTGCGACGACCAATTCCGATTCCGGCCTCACGGCGGTCGAGAAGGCTTATGCGGTATTTGCCGCCATGGAGGAGGCAGGTCTTCCCTTGCTCGTCCACGGCGAGGTGACCGATCCCCGGGTCGATCTTTTCGACCGGGAGAAAGCCTTCATCGACACCGTCCTGGCCCCGCTGCTCGAACGCTTTCGCCATCTGCGGGTGGTCATGGAACACATCACGACCCGGGATGCGGCGGAATTCGTCGCCGGTGCCGGACCTCGTGTCGTCGCGACGATCACCGCCCACCATCTGTTGTACAACCGCAATGCCATTTTTCTGGGGGGCGTGCGGCCCCACTGGTACTGCCTTCCCGTCCTCAAGCGCGAGAGCCATCGGGAAGCGTTGGTGGCGGCAGCCGTTTCCGGCGATCCAAAATTCTTCCTGGGTACCGATTCGGCGCCGCACGCCCGCCTTGCCAAGGAGGCAGCCTGCGGTTGCGCCGGCTGCTACACCGCCTACGGTGCGCTGGAGCTCTATGCCGAGGCCTTCGACGAGGCGGGTGCGATCGATCGGCTGGAGGGCTTTGCGAGCTTCCACGGGGCGGACTGGTACGGACTGCCGCGCAATTCGGCGACCGTTACCCTGGTGCGGGAAGAATTTGCCGTCCCGGCTCACTTTCCCTATGCCGGTGGCGATACCCTGGTCCCTCTGCGGGCTGGGGAAACCCTCAAATGGAGGATGCTGTGACCCTTTCCGGATTTCTGCGTCTCGGCGCCCTCCTGGTGCCGCTGAGCCTCGCCGGCTGTATCAATGACGGGGCGACCTACCAGCTCGACCAGACCGGCAAGCACAATTTGAGTCTGGTACGCGAGCAGACTTTCCTTTGGGACAGCAAGGTCAAGTTCTACCTCGTCGTCGCACGCATGCCAAACTGCATGCGGCGGCATCTGATCGGGGAATTTTCGCCGAAGACCAAGGTGGAAGTCTTTCGGGTCCCCTCTGGCGCCTTCGTGGTCCGGGCGGGAAAGCAGATGTTCGCGACAGAAACCGAGACCTGCGAGGGTTTCGCGCCGATTCGCGAAGAGCCCGACGATGGCATCGGCGATCTGATCGGCACCTTCTCCGAGAAGGAAGGCACGCCGGTATTCGAGCCGGCACCCGCACCCAAGGCCGCCGGCGCGTGATCGGCGTCTCCGGCGGGGAGGCCGGACTGCTGCGCCTTCCCATGCCGCCGGGCGGCGATCCGACGGGAAGCTTGCAGGAGATCGTACCGCAACGGTTTGCCTCCGCCGGGCTGACCAACGCGGCCGGACGTCCCCTGCGCCTGACCGTCCCCAGCGATGACGGCCTCGGGTACGAGGAAAGAATCTGGCAAAAGGGTGAACTGGCGACGCGGCCGAACTGTCGGCACGATGCGTTCAATGCCCTGGTCTGGCTGGCCTTCCCCCGCGCCAAAGCGGCCCTCAATGCAGCCCACGTCCAGGCCCGGAGCCCTTCGGCGAGGGGTCCGCGACGCGACGCTCTGACCCATCTGGACGAATGCGGGGTCATCGTGACCGCCGAGGATGCCTCGCTCCTCGATCTCCTACGCGGGTTCCGCTGGAAAGCGTTGTTCTGGAAGAGGCGCTCCGAGGTCGAGCGCAAGCTGCGCTGTTTCATCTTCGGCCATGCCACCTGCGAACATCTCCTGGCGCCGTTCCGCGGGCTGACCGGCAAGGCGGTTCTCTACGCCGTTCCGCCGGGTTGGCACGCTGGGTCGTGGGAGGGCCAGTTCGCTGACCTCGATGCCCGGTTGGCCGCCGACCTGGCCGATGGGTTTCCGGCGCGTCCCCGCGATCTGCAGCCCCTGCCCCTACTTGGGATACCGGGGGTCGTCGCGGGCAATGCCAAGCCGGATTACTACGACGACGAGTTTCAGTTCCGACCCGGCCGGCGGGTCAGCGATCGTTGAGCTTGCGGGTAACCTTGAGGATATCCGGGTCATCGGCCTGCGCCACGGCAAAACCCAGTGAACTGACCAATCCCTTCATCGGCCCATTGTCCTTCAACACCTCCCCGACCATGGTGCGCAGTCCGCGCTGGCGGGCGGCGTCAAGAAGGCTCCCCATAAGCTGGGTCGCGATTCCCCGACCGGCCACCCGATCAGCCACCACGACGCCGAATTCGCACCCATGGCTGTCGGGCAGGACCGTGTAGCTCGCCTCGCCGATTATCGACTCGACGGCGTGCTCGTCCCGCTCCGTGGCGACCAGGACCATCTCCCGGTCGTAATCGATCTGGGTATGGCGAACCAGTTGTTCCCGGGAGAGTTCTCTGAGGCTGCCGAAAAACCGGGTATAGCGGGAGCGCTCGCTCAAACCCCGGACAAATTCCTGGAAAGCGTCGGCATCCTCGGGGCGGATGGGGCGCAGGCGGAATTCCTTGCGGTCCTTGCCATGGGCCACCTTTTCCAGAGAGAGGGGATAGGGGCAGATCGCCATGTGGCCATAGCGCCAGGACTCGCCGCTCCAGGGCCGCAGGCGGATCGAGAGGCCGCATAGCGCGGCGGTTTCGCCCAGGCGCACGGGGAGTTCCAGATTGCGCAGAGCGGGAAGTTCGCAGGCCATTTCCGATATGCGCAAGAGTATGTCGGTGAGCTGGCGGGTCCGGGCACTGCTGCCTTCGGGATCGCCCGTCAGCGGCGAGACTCCGGGCGCCGTCAGAAGCTCGCGGGCCAGACGCTCATTAAGGGGCGGCAAGGCGCGGGAGGCGAGGCTGCGCGACAGGGGCGAGCCATCGTCCAGGCTGAGGACCGGTCCCCAGAGCGGATCCGATTCCAGTCGTACGACCAACTGCCGAGCCGTCGGGTCGGCGGGAGAATCCGCAGGAAGCAGCGGCAGATGGAAGGCTTCGGCGATGCGGCGGACCTCACCTTCGGTCAGCGTCTCGCGACCAGCCTGTATGGCGAAGTCGATGACCACCTTGGCTGCGGGGGCGGCAGGCGCTTTGCGGTGGGAGATCGAGGCTGGAGTCTCGAGCAGGAGTTCCTGGTTGCGGACGAATTCAGCCATGAAGGCGTAAGCGGCGACGGCGCTTTCCGGGGTCCGGAAGGCGGGAACTCCGGCTCGGGTCAAGAGCGCGCGGCTTTCGGCGACCGACGACTCGCCCATCAGGCTGACCAGGATAGGTTTGCCCGCTTCCCGTTGGACGTCCAGGATGCGGCGGGCGGTGTCCACCGGATCCGAAAGACCGTTGGGCGCGACGACCACCAAAACGCCATCCACGCCCGGGTCGGCAAGGCAGAGCCCGATGGCGGTCGCAAAGCGCTCCGCGCTGGCATCGATCAGGACATCCACCGGATTGCCCTGGGACCAGGAAATCGGCAGTCCCATCGCCAGCTTGGCCTTGGTCGCCGGAATGAAACGGGCGAGTTGCAATCCCTGCTGGACGGCGGCGTCGGCAGCCAGGAGAGCAGGGCCTCCGCCATTGGCGACGATGGCCAGACGATTGCCTGCCGGCCGCCGCGGGCTGGCCAGCGCCCGGGCGGCGGTGAACAGGTCGCCGACGGTCGGAACCCGCAGGGCACCTGCCCGCCGCAAGGCTGCATCGAAACTGGCGTCCACGCCTCCCGTGGCCTGGGAATGGGTGTGTGCCAACGCAGCGGTCAGGGCCGTGCGGCCCGCCTTGACGGCGACCACCGGCTTGCTGCGGGCGGCTGCCCGTAGCGCGCTGAGAAAGCGGCGGCTGGAGCGGATGCCTTCGAGATAAAGAAGAATGGCCTCGGTCTTGGCATCGGTGGCGAGGAAATCGAGGATTTCAGGCAGATCCACGTCCCCGCCGGCGCCCGGCCCGAAGACCGCCGAAAGGGCGAAATCGTTGCTGAAGGCCCAGTCGAGGACGTTGAGGCAGACGCCGGCGGACTGGGAGACGAAGGCCAGATTGCCCGCCGGGATGCGGCGATAGAACAGGGTGGCGTTGAGCCCCAGGGAAGGCCGGATGAATCCCAGGGCCCGGGGGCCCATGATCCTGACCCCGCAGCGGCGGGCGGTTTCCATGAGATTCGTCTGGACCAGGGCGCCGAATTCGCCGGCTTCGGCGAAACCGGCGCTATGGACGACGGCGTGGCGAATGCGCTTCTTGCCGCATTGCTCGACGATTCCGGCGACGCCATCGGCGGGGGTGACAATCAAGGCGAGATCGATGCGAGCGTCTATGGCGTCCAGGCTGGGGTGGCAGGCCCGGCCGCGGATTTCGCGATGCTTGGGGTTGATGAGGTAGACCTCGCCGGCATAGCCGCCTTCCAGCAGGTTGCGGGTCAGCGCACCGCCCAGGGAGTGATCGTCCGGATTGGCACCAAACAGGGCGACGGCGGTCGGGGAGACCAGCCCGGCCAGGAGAGAGCGGTTCATCGTGAGGCGAAATCAGCGCGGGGCTGCGAGGTCTTCGAGAAGGGTCTCCACGGCGCCGGCGAGCAGACCCTTGAGGTCGTGCAGCGGTGCCGCCATGAAGTGGAGATGGGTTCCGCCTTGGCCAAAATCGGGGAAGAAGTCGCGCACTTCCCAGGCCCCGGAGATGAGGGTCGAAGGTTTTGCGCGGTCGCCATAATGTTGGGCGACGGTGGTGGCGTTGGCCCCTTGGGCCACCAGTTCGGCAAGCACGACCTTACGCGTTTCGTGGCCGCCGTAGAAGGCGCGCCAGGCGTCCTGACGGCCGAGGATCTCGCTGGCGGCAAACCCGGTCAGCGCTTCGCAGGCCTTGTTCCAGTGGGTGACGCGGCCTTCGCGGTCGAGGACGAAGGTGGCCACCGGGCTGCTTGCCACGATTTCGGCGAGGCGTCGCTCGCTCTCCGCCCGGGCCTCTTCGGCGGCTCGGCGCGCGGTGATGTCCTGCAAAGTCTCGATGCAACCGACCACCTTACCCTCGGCATCCCGCAGGGGAGACGCGCTGAAGGACAGCCAACGCCCGGATTCGCCCAGGGCCGGAAAAAAATCCTCCGCTTCGTAGGCGCCGGGAACCAGGGCCGACGCGCGATACCTTCCGGCGTAGAACTTTTCCAAGAGGCCGGCGGAGCAGCCATCGAGGACGATATCGGCCATCACCGGCCGATGGGCCCGGTAAAAGGCCCGCCATTGGTGATGGGTGCCGATCACCTCCCGGGCGGGAATACCGGTAAGTTGGGCCAGCGCCTGGTTCCAATGAACCACCTTGTGCTTCGCGTCGATGACAAAGGAAGGGATCGGACTGCCGTCCAAGATGAGCGCAGTATCCAGGGAAGTCATGGGTTCCTCCATTGACGGCAACTATAGCAGGCCGGAAGTCGGGCGGGGAGGCCCCGCGGCGGGTTTATAATCGGGGTGGAAAGTCGGCCAGGCAATCGCCGGGTGACCGGGGGAAACCCCGGCGCCGGGAGGAAAGTCCGGGCTCCATAGGGCAGGATGCCAGCTAACGGCTGGGCGCTATAAGCCGCAAGGCGAAGGCGACGGAAAGTGGAACAGAGAGTAGACCGCCCAAGCCGGGGGAAACCCCGGACGGCAAGGGTGAAACGGTGGCTCCGCGCAGGCGGGGGCGGCACTGCGAAAGCGGTGCCGCGGTAAGAGCCCACCGCGCCGGCGGCAACGTTCGGCGGCACGCTAAACCCCATCCGGAGCAAGGCCAAATAGGGAAGCATGGGCGTGGCCCGCGCTGCTTCCGGGTAGGCTGCTTGAGCCTGTCGGCGACGGCAGGCCTAGAGGAATGATTGCCACGGCCCTTCGGGGTCGCTACAGAACCCGGCTTATCGGCCGGCTTTCCAACCGTTTTCGAGGAGTCGGGAGTATGGCCGAAGGACGCATCGAGTGGGAGGAGGGCGAAACGCGCTGCAGCGCCCTCTGGCGCTCGCCCGGCGGCCATCCCGTCCCCCGCAGGGTGGTCCCGGCCGACGATACGATGCGCGCCGACACCGCCTATGGGCAACTCGCCCAAGGTACGGCGATCTTATGGCGGGGCGACTATCAGAACGCCCGCCAATTGCTGCAGGCTCTAGGCCGGCGGACCGACCGGCGGCCGCCCAAGACCGGCGCGAGCGCAGCGGAAGGCTTCCATCTGCATCGCCAGGCCCAGGCGCAAAAAGCCCGCACCCTGGGATTGTTGCTCGTTCCCCTCGACGGCGACTATCGCATCGCCTTGCGCCGTGGCCAGGATGTGGCGGAGGCCTGCGCCGAGGTCTTCGGCCCGGGGGGGGAGGCCAGCGTCATCTCCTTACGGGAGCTCCTGGGTCTGGTGGGGGCGCACGAGTGGCGCAGGAAGGGGGTTCCGATCCCTGCCCTGGGGGAGCGCATCCATCCCTGGCACGGCGTCTTCTCGCCGCTGCGGGGGGAGTATGTCGATCTGGTGGCCGAGGCGCCCTTGCCGTCCACGCGGCTCGCTTTCGACATCGGTACCGGAACCGGGATCCTCGCCGCCCTGCTGGTCCGGCGCGGGGTCGAGAAAGTCGTGGCCACCGACTGCGAGGCCAACGCCCGCGCCTGTGCGCGGGACAATCTGCAGCGCCTTGGGGTGGCAGATCGGGTCGAGGTCGTCGAAGCCAATCTTTTCCCGCCGGGGCGCGCACCCCTGGTGGTCTGCAATCCTCCCTGGGTCCCGGCGCGACCCAATTCGTCGGTGGAACGGGCGATCTACGATCCCGAATGCGCGATGCTCAAGGGATTTCTGGCGGGCTTGGCAGACCATCTGGAAGCTGCGGGCGAGGGATGGCTGATCCTTTCCGATATCGCCGAGCTTCTGGGCTTGCGAACCCGCGAGGACCTGCTTTCGGCAATCACTGGCGCGGGACTCAAGGTCGCCGGTCGCCTCGACATCCGCCCCCGCCACGGCAAGGCTCTCGATCCGGAGGACCCGCTCCACCTGGCCCGTTCCCGCGAGTTGACCTCCCTATGGCGTCTGGTCGCCGCTCGCTGAGGACTCTCCGCCCTCCTCGGCATTGTTGAAGAAGGCGAAAATCCGGCCTTCGCCGGCCGGCCAGAACGAGAGGCTGATGGAAACCGGCCAGGTTCTGCCGTCCTTGGCCCTGTGATGGCTGGCGAAGGTTCCGCGTCCTTGGTCGAAAACCTTGAGCACTTCGGCGATCACCTGGTCGCGGTCCTTTTCGGCATCGACGTCCCAGGCATAACGGTCGAGGAGTTCCTCCCGGGCGTAACCGGAACGCCGCAGGTAGGCATCGTTGACATCGAGGATCTTTCCATCGAGATCGGTCATCCAGAAGCCATCGGCTGCGGCATCGACCACCGCCTGGTACTGGGTCTGGCGCAGATTGAGGTTTTTCAGCAAGGCGTGGCGTTCGCTGACGTCCTGAACCGTTCCCAGGGCAAGCTGGGGATTACCCGCCGCGTCGCGGACGATCTCGACCCGCTCGCTCACCCAGAGATCCCGGTTCTCGGCGACGATATTCAATTCGAGTTCGTAGGGTGCGCCCAGGAGGACCGCAGACCAGGCAGACTGCCGCAACTTTGCTTGGTCCGGCCGCAGATAGCCCGCGAAGGTTTCCGCAGTTAGCGAAGTAATCGGCCTTTCGGCCGCAAGGCGTTTTCAAGAAACACGTAGGGGGCGTGCTGCTGCGGTAAGGTGGAATGCCGCGCCGGCGAAGACCGATCTGCCATTGGAGCGAGCCTGCCCGA
>Ga0268298_10001244_pt1 | contig 30424 bp, 25 predicted proteins | sample WWTPWeurt_MetaG_FD_194462 | JGI IMG/M metagenome (GOLD analysis project Ga0268298, IMG submission 194462) | Activated sludge microbial communities from WWTP in Nijmegen, Gelderland, Netherland - WWTP Weurt | ecosystem: Engineered > WWTP > Aerobic digester > Activated sludge | place... | reverse complement strand
CGATGACTGAAAGGTTCCAGGCAAACCATCGTTCTGCCGGAGCGGGTAGGCAAGGTGAGTTTGAGTAAGACCAAAGCATACGTTTCACGGGGGTCTATGTCGAGTGGGTGAGCTCCTGCGGGCATTTTTCCGGCTTCTGCCTTCGTGCTGAGCTTTGGCTGGCAGCGTTCCTGATTGCCGGGTTCAGTGCCGCTGGCCTCGGCATTGGAGGCTTGGCCGCGGGATGGGTGTTCCCTGGCCAGCCGGCTGGCCAGGCATTGGTCGGATGGGGTTGCCGGTCCGGTGGTTCCTCCGGGGCGGGCGGATTAAGATACCGGCTCCTTCCGTTCCGCCGTTTCCGGCCTGCCACCATGACCGATCCGCAAAAACCCCTTTCCGGCCTCAAGGTCGTCGAACTCGGCACCCTTATCGCCGGGCCGTTCTGCACCCGCATCCTGGGCGAATTCGGCGCCGAGGTGGTCAAGGTGGAGTCTCCCGATGGCGGCGATCCGCTCCGGTTGTGGCGCAAGCTCCAGGACGGCACTTCGCTGTGGTGGTCGGTCCAGGCCCGCAACAAGCGGTCGGTGACGGCCAACCTCAAGCATCCGGGAGGAAAGGAATTTGTCCGCCGCCTGATCGCCGGGGCCGACATCCTGGTCGAGAATTTCCGCCCCGGGGTGCTGGAGAAGCTGGGGCTTTCCTGGGAATCCCTTTCCCGCGACAACCCCGGCCTCGTGATGGTGCGGCTTTCCGGCTTCGGCCAGACCGGGCCGTACAAGGATCAGCCGGGGTTTGGCAGCGTCGGAGAGTCCATGGGCGGCTTGCGCTACGTTACCGGATTTCCCGATCGGCCGCCGGTGCGCACGGGAATTTCCATCGGCGATTCCATCGCGGCGCTGTGGGGGGCCATCGGCGCCCTCATGGCCCTGCGCCATCGCGAGGTCAATGGCGGGGCCGGGCAGGTGGTGGATGTGGCGCTCTACGAGGCGGTCTTCGCCATGATGGAGTCCCTGGTGCCGGAGTTCGACGTCTTCGGCTTCGTGCGGGAGCGGACCGGCAACATCATGCCGGGGATCACGCCGTCCAACACCCACACCACCCGGGACGGCAAGCACGTGGCCATCGGCGGCAACGGGGATGCCATCTTCCGGCGCTTCATGGCCGCCATCGGGCGCCCCGATCTGGCTGCCGACCCGGGCCTTGCCGATAACGCGGGCCGCGACGGGCGGCGGGACGAGATCTATGGGGCGGTGGATGTCTGGTGCGCGGCCCACGACGAGGCCGAGGTCCTGGCCGCCCTGGAAGCGGCCCAGGTGCCGGCGTCCCGGGTGTACTCGGCGGCCGACATGTTTGCCGATCCCCAGTTCCTGGCCCGGGAGATGATCCAGACGGCGCTGCGTGCGGACGGCAAGCCGCTCAAGGTGCCGGGGATCGTGCCCAAGCTTTCGGCAACGCCCGGGAGTACCGAATGGCTCGGACCCGCCCTGGGCGAACATACCGATTCGATTCTTGCCGCCCTGGGCTACGGCGCAGAGGACATCGCCGCCCTGCGGGCCGAGGGGGCGGTATAGCGCGCACTGGCGCCCCGCGCCCGGCAAAGCGGAGGGCTAGCGCAGGCGGAAACGGATCGGAATCAGGGTCTCCCGGGGTGCATCCGCCGGCAGGCTGCGCAGCGCCCGGGCGGCGCGCAGGGCCGCTTGGTCGAGCAGGGGGTGGCCGCTGCTCTGTTCGAGGCGGGCGGCGACGGCATTGCCGGCTTCGTCCAGGATCAGGAGAACCAGGGCTTCGCCTTGCTGGCCGCGGGCAATCGCCTCTTCCGGATAGAAGAGCCCCGCATCGTCGAGTTGCTTGATCTGGCGCTTGACCGCCTCCTGCCAGTTGCGGGCGGGCGCCGGGGGTCGGAGGGGCTCTGCGTGCGGCTTCGGCGGCGCTGCAGCGGGTTGCGGGCGCGGCGGGTCCGGCAGGATGAGGGGCGGCGGTGCGGGGAGCGGTGCGGGCGGCGGCGGGGGAGGCGGCCGCAATTCTGCCAGCAGCGGCCGGGGAGCCGGAACGGCCGGCCGGGGCCAGAAGTCGGCCGCGAAGGGCAGCGCGTGGAAGAGAATGGACAAGGCCAGGGCCGCCAGCAGCCGGCGGGAAACGGGAGTCATGAGAGAATGGCGGCTGGCGGTGACGGCGAGTAAGGGCATGAAGCGCAAAGTGGCGGCAATGATAATCGGTCTGGCCTTGAGCGGGCTGCTCGCCCAGCCGGGGCGGGCCGGAGGGGCGTTGCCCGATCCGGCGGCCTTCGCGAATCAGATGGAACTCGGCAATGTCAGCAAGGCCGAGGACTGGCTCGCGGCCGGCCTGCCGCCGGATTTCGAGGGCAGCCGGATCGGCAGCGGATTGCAGATCGGCGCCTGGGAAGGAAACCTCGAACTGATGCGGGTGTTCATCGCCCATGGTGCCGACATCGATTACCGCAACCACATCGGCGAGACGGCGCTGTTGCTGGCCGCCTGGCGGGGAAAGATGGAGGCGGTCCAGTGGCTGCTCGAACGGGGTGCCCACATCAACGCCGGCGAAAAGCAGTGGTCGGCCCTCCACTACGCGGTCTTCGCCGGCCATGGGGACATCGCCCGCCTGCTCATGGAGCGCGGCGCCGACATCAACGCCCGCAGCACCAATGGCTCCAGCGTCCTGATGATGGCGGTGTACGAGGGGCGGGAGGACATGGCCCGGCTGCTGATCGAGAAAGGGGCCGACCGCTCGGTCAAGAACGACTGGGGGGATGGCGCCCTGGAATGGGCCATGCGCAGCAACAACCTCAAGATCGCCCGCCTGGTGACCAGCCCCGACGAATTCAACGTCGCCGTCGCCCAGCCCAAGGCCACCTGGGGCGAACCGCGGCGTTCGCTGCGCTCGTCTCCGGAGCTGGAGGAATTGCTGCGCATGCGGGAAACCCTCAGCCAGCGGAAGTTTTCCACCCAGACCATAGACAACCGCATTGCCGCCGAACGGGCGCGCATCGTCCGGGCCGAACTCAGTCGGGAAACCCCGCCGCCGCGGGCGGCGACCCTGGAAATTTCAGCCAGCCGCAAGGATCCCAAGCAGCAGTCGGCCAATATCGTCTATGACGACGCCGGCAAACCCCAGGGCTACAAGGTGCCGCCGGCCACCTTCACCGGCCAGCCGAAAATGCCGCCGCGGAGCCCCGCCAAGACCTACTGAGGCGCTTCACCCGCGTTTGCGGGCGGCTTCGTAGAGCGGCATCACCTCGGGCAGATGGCGTTGGATTTCCTCGATGCGGTTCTTGCCCGCCGGGTGAGTCGACAGCCATTGGGGCGGCGCGCCCTTGGCCGAGGCCCCCATCTTCTGCCACAGGCTGACGCCGGCCCGCGGGTCGTAGCCGGCTCGGGCCGAGAGGTCCAGGCCGACCACGTCGGCTTCCGATTCGTCGTCGCGGGAGAACTTGAGGTTCAGTAGATTGCCGCCCAGCTGGAAGGCGCCGGTATATTTGCCGCCGCCGATCAGTTCGCCCAGGATGGCCGTGCCGATATTGGTCAGCTGGGCCTTGGCCACCCGCTCGCGGGCGTGTTCGCGCAAGGCATGGGCGACTTCGTGGCCCATCACGATGGCGATCTCGTCGTCGGTCAGATGCAGGGTATCGATCAGGCCGGTGTAGAAGGCGATTTTCCCGCCCGGCATGCAGAAGGCGTTGAGATCCTTGGAACCGATCAGATTGACTTCCCATTGCCAGCGATCGGCTCGCGAGTTGTATCGCTCGGTAAAGGGCAGGATGCGCTTGGCGATGGCCCGCAGGCGCTGGACCTGGGGATGGTTGTCGGGCGCCAGGGCGCCCTGGGCGGCAGCCTGCTGCTTCAACTGGGCGTACTGCTGGCCGGCGGCCTTTTCCAGTTGATCGGCGGGAACCAGCTTGCGGATCGTCGACGCCTTGCCGACTTCGACCCCGTCTTTCGGCCCTTCGGCGAAGGCTGACGAGGAAAAGGCGGCGAGGGCGAGAACGAGGGCGGGAATACGTTTCATGGCGGACAGGTCAGGGGCGCAAAGGTGGCCATCATAACGGGGACTTCGGGGGACGTCAGCCCGCGCGTCAGTGTCCGCCCTGCTCCAGGGCGACGACGGCCTTGACCAGGTCGGCCAGGGTGCGCACGCCCATTTTCTCCATGACCCGGGCCCGGTGGGCTTCCACCGTCTTCATGCTGATGTCGAGTTCGTCGGCGATCTGCTTGTTCAGGCGGCCGGCCACCACCAGGCGCAGGACTTCCGCCTCCCGCGGCGTCAATTGTTCGAGGCGGTGATTGAGGGCGGTATCCCGGCTGCGGCGGGAGGCGAGTTCGGCATCCAGCTCCAGGGCCCGCCGGATTCGCCCCAGGAGATCGGCGTCGTTGAACGGTTTTTCGACGAAGTCGCAGGCGCCTCGGTGCAGGGCGGCTACGGCCATGGGAACGTCGCCATGACCGGTGATGAAGACGATGGGCAGCGTGGACCCGAGCGCGTCCAGGCGTTCCTGGAGTTCCAGCCCGCTCATGTCCGGCATGCGCACGTCGAGGACCAGACAGCCGCGCATGCCGTCGTGGCGAGCGGCAAGGAAGGCCGGGGCCGACGGGTAGGTGGCGACGGCGTAGCCTTCGCCTTCGAGAAGCCAGGTCATGGAGTCGCGCATGGCCTCGTCGTCATCGACGACGTGAATCACCGGAGCGGTCTTATTCATGGGGCTCCTCCGCGGGCAGGGTGAAGCGGAAGACGGTGCCGCCCCCGGGATGGGGTTCGGGCCACAGTCGTCCCTGGTGGAATTCGATCATCGAGCGGCAGATGGCGAGACCGATGCCCATGCCGTCCGGCTTGGTAGTGTAGAACGGTGCGAAGATCCGTTCCAGGTCGTCATCCGCCAGTCCGTGACCGCGGTCGGCGACCGCCACCTCGACGCTGCGTCCGTCGGCAAGGCGTGCGGTCACCGCGAGGCGTCGGGCACCGGCCGGCGTGGCGGCCATGGCCTCGATGCCATTCTTCATCAGGTTGAGGAGCACCTGCTCGATCATGATCCGGTCTACGACCACCCGGGGCAGGCCGTCCTCCAGTTCGACGGCCAGTTCGACCCCGATCTTGCGGGCCTCGATATCGGCGAGGGCGCGGGTCTCATCGATCAGGTCGGCAAGGGCAACGGGTTCCCGGCGCGGTTCTTCCTTCTTCACCATGTCGCGCATGCGGCGGATGATCTTGCCGGCCCGTTCGGCCTGATCGGCGGCTTTGTGCATGGCGGCGAGGATGTCCTCGATGCGGGGGTTCCCTTCGGAGAGCCGCTTGATGCAGCCGGCGCAGTAATTGGCGATGGCGGAGAGGGGCTGATTGAGTTCGTGGGCCAGGGACGAGGCCATTTCGCCCATGGTGATGAGCCGCGAGGTCTGCTCGAGGCGCTTCTGCTGCTCCAGGGTCACCTCGTCCAGGTGCTTGCGCTCGGTGATGTCGGCGGCGATCTGGACGCGTACCGTGCGGCCGTCGACCCAGCGGATCGCCTGCTCATGGACGTGATACCAGCGGCCCGAAAGGTTGTGGCGCAGCTCGCCATCGTAGAGTTCGCGCGGGAGCGTTTTCGCATCCAGGGCTGCCGGGTCGACCGCCAGATCGTCCGGTGCCGGGCGACAGGCCGCCGTCACCGTCGCCGAAGAACGGCCCACCGAATCGTGACCGAAAATGTTGCCGAAGGCCCGGTTGGCGAACAGGATTTCGTCGCTCCTCGCGTCGGTGACGTGGACCGCCGCGTCGAGACCGTCGATCACCGTTTCGAAGCGCTCGTGGGCCTGTTCGAGTTCGACCCGGGTCCGTTTGGGCTCGGTGATGTCGTTCATCGAGGCCATCCAGCCGATCTGCTTGCCCTGGGTGTCGATGAGGGGAGAGAAGTAGAGCCGGACATCGAAGCGCTCGCCGGACTTGTTCATGATCCGCATTTCGAAGCCATTGGGCGGGGCGCGGCCGGCCAGGGCGGTATCGATATTGCGCTGGAGTTGTTCGGCTTCTTCCGGCGGCCAGTAGGGATAGGGCGGGGCGACGCCCACCAGTTCCGCCTCCGAGAATCCGGTCATGCGGCAGAAGGCGGCATTGACGAAAGTGATCCTCCCTTCGAGATCGACGGCCCGCAGCCCGGTCAGCAGCGACTGGGACATGGCTTGGCGGAAGGCGTAGGCGGCCCGCAGTTGCTCTTCGGTGGACGCCCGGTGTTCGGCGTGGCGCCGCAACTGGAACAGGGTGGCGGCGGCCAACAGGGTGAGGACGCCGATCAGGACGGCGGGAACATAGGGCAGCCACGCTCCGCCGGAGCGGTAGGCGGCGACGTTGAGTCCGAAGCGGGTATCCGCAAGCTCGAGATTGATCGCGCCAGCCAGGCGTCGGTCGGTGGGTTTGACCGAACTGTTGGCGAACACCTCCCGTTGGGTGTCGTCCACCAGGGAAAGGTGGTAACGGGCGCCAAACCAGGCGGGCAGCGATGCGCGCATCAGACCGTCGATGGCGATGGGCGCGACGAAGGCCCCCAGATCGCTGCTGCCCCGTTGAACGGGCTGGATGAGATCGGTAGACTGGGGGGCGCCGGATTCGACATAGTGGGTGCCGAAGCGCTGGCGCCGCAGGCGCAGGGCTTCCTCCAGGGAAGCGCGCCTCACCCCGGTGAGTTCGTCTCCGACGAAGGTGACGGTGGCCTCGCTGGGAGCGACCCACTCGACCTTGCCTTCCGTGCTCACCCAGGCGATCGCGGCGATTTCCGGATTGTCGCGCACGTAGCGGGCGGCCCGGACCTGGAAGGATTCGTAGTCGAGGCGGTCGAATTCCCGGTCCCGCGCGAGTTCCGTCAGAAAATCATGATGCGCCCTGACGCGGCTCTCGATGGTACGTTCCGCCCAATGCATATCCCCCTCGAGGGCTCCCAGTGCCGTATCCCGCTCACGCCACTGCAAGAGCCCGGTGATCACCAGCATGGCCACGGCGAAGACGCCCACGGCCAGATAGGGCGCGGTCCACAGCCAGGGGCGCCGTGGGGAGCGGGGAGGGGGCGGGGTCAGCATGGATTCATTCTTGGCTCGCAAGGCTCGGTCGGCCATCCGGTAAAACCCTAACCCCGACCTTTCCGGCCGATGCCGGCGTCAAAGCAGCCAAGCCGCCAACGCCGGAACCGCCAGGGCGGTGAACACGCCGTTCAGACCCATGGCCAGGGCGGCGAAAGCGCCGGTTTCCTCGTCGATCTGGAAGGCACGCGCCGTGCCGATGCCATGGGATGCCACGCCCAGGGCAAAGCCGCGGACCGCCGGGTCGCGGACGCGAAGCCGGTCGAAGAGGGGGATGGCAAGCACGGCACCGAAGATCCCGGTGGCGATCACCAGCACCGCGGTGAGCGAGGGGATGCCGCCGATCTGTTCTGCCACGCCCATGGCAATGGGCGTGGTGGCCGATTTCGGCGCCAGGGACAGCACGGTCGGCCCGCTGGCCCCGAGCCAACGTCCGACCGCCACCGCCGACAGGGCCGCCGTCAGGCCGCCGGCCAGCAATCCGGCGGCGATGGGCAGAGCCAGGGCGCGTACCCGCCGGATCTGGGCGTGGAGCGGGACGGCCAGGGCGACGGTGGCGGGTCCGAGCAGAAAATGGACGAACTGGGCGCCTTCGAAATAGGTGGCGTAGGGAGTTCCGGTCAGCAGCAGGAGCGCGACGAGGACGGCGACCGCAAGGAGCACCGGGTTGGCGAGGGGATGCATGCCGGAGCGCCGATAGAGCCACAAGCCACCCTGATAGGCCAGCAGCGTCACGGTCAGGCCGAGGAGGGGCGAGGCCGCCAGGTAGACCCAAAGGTCGCTGATGCGGGGGGTCATGTCGGTTCTCCCGGCGTGGGCCGGCAGGCCATCATCACGCCGGCGGTGACCGCCAGGGCGGCAGCCGTGCTGAGCATCAGGGCGACGAGGAGCGGCAGCCACTCGTCGGCGACCCGGTGCAGATGGACGACGATTCCCGTTCCCGCCGGCACGAAGAGGAGCGAGAGATGCTGAAGCAGGGTCTGGCTGGTGGTCTGCAGGTTCGCCGAGGCACCGCCGCGCAGGGTCAGGGCGAGGAAGAGCAGGAGCATGCCGAGGACCGGGCCCGGCAGGGGAAGTCCCATACCACGGGCGATCGCCTCGCCCACGAGTTGGAAGCATAGGATTTGGGTCAAGGCACCCAGCATGGCGATTCTCCGGAAGACGATGGGGGTGAGTGTATTGATTACCAAATTGCAGATAAAGCTCTAAGCAGTCATTTGATTGTGTATTAAATGTATTTGATTGCCCCGGGAATGGCCCGCAATGCCCCACGGCACCCGGTGCCTATTTCCATGGCATTTTCTATCCGTATCGACTAGATTGAAGCCTTGGCTTGCCCGCAGGAAGCGCGGGACCTCGGCCATTTTCAGGAGAACGGCATGAAAGCGGTGTTGCAGCGAGGGGCAGGCGGCCCCCGGGTGGTTGAATTGAAACAGCGTCTCACTGCGGTCCTGGGCGCTATCGCCGGCGAGTATGCGGGGCTCGCCGCGGGCGACCAGCTCGATGCCGACACCGAGGCGGCGGTGCGCCGCTGGCAGTCGGGGGTGGGGCTGATTGCCGATGGGGTGGTGGGGCCGCGCTGTCAGGAACTCCTGGGCATGGAGGTCTTTCCGGACCTGGAACTGCATCCTGGGGCCGACGCCGTTCGCGGCCTTTTCCCGGCCACGAAACCGGCCAATATCGCCCGCTTCCTGCCCTACGTCCTCACGGCCCTGCGGGCTGCGGGGCTCCTCGACCGCAGCCTGGTCATCGCCGCGCTGGCGACGATCCGCGCCGAGAGCGAGGGCTTCCTTCCCATCGCCGAATTTCAATCCCCCTTCAATACGGCCCCCGGCGGAACGCCCTTCGGCCTCTATGACGGAAGGAGATCCCTGGGCAATACCCGATCGGGAGACGGTGCGCGCTACAAGGGTCGGGGCTTCGTCCAACTCACCGGCCGCGCCAATTACCGCCAATTCGGCGGCGAACTGGGCATCGACCTGGAAGCGGCGCCGGACCTGGCCAAGTCCCCTGAAATCGCCGCCGCGCTGCTGGCAGTCTTCCTCGCCAGTCGGGCGGAATCGCTGCGCGAAGCGATCGCCGTGGGAGATCTGCGTCGGGCGCGCAAGATCGTCAATGGCGGCAGTCATGGCCTCGACCGTTTCCGGGATGTCTTCGCCCGCGCTGCCGAACCCTGGCCTGGGATGCCCGCCGCGCCCGCCGGAAGGGCATCGGCGAAGAAGCCGACGGCGAGCGGCCGTTCCGGGCGCAAGCTCACCGCGTCGCCCGACCCGGGCGACCTGCGCGATCGTGCCTATACGCCGCCGCCCGCGACGCTCCCCGACGAATATCCCGCGGCCGGCGCCATCGAGCGCTTCCTGGGCGCCTATACCCGCGCGGGATTGATCCTCGACCAGGGCCAGGAGGGAGCCTGCACCGGCTTCGGACTCGCCTGCGTGGTCAACTACCTGCGCTGGCGCAAGGCGGACACCCCGGAGTCCCTGGATTCGGTCAGCCCGCGCATGCTCTACGACTTCGCCCGCCGCTACGACGAATACGCCGGCGAGGATTACGAAGGATCGAGTTGCCGCGGCGCTCTGAAGGGCTGGCACAAGCACGGCGTCTGCCTCGAGAAGGACTGGCCCTACCGCCAGGGGACGAGCGGCACCCCGGCCTTCGGCTGGGCGGAACGGGCCACCCGCAATACCCTGGGCGTGTATTACCGCATCGACAAGAAGTCGATTACCGACTTGCAGGCGGCGATCCTGGAGGTCGGTGCCGTCTATGTCTCGGCTTTCACCCACGACGGCTGGGATCTTCCCGTGGCCGATCCGGCGCCTCCGGCCGGTCACGGCGATGTGCCGGGCATTGCCTTCGACGGTCAGCCTTCCCAGGAGGGCGGCCACGCCTTCGCCCTGGTGGGCTTCAACGAGCGCGGGTTCATCGTCCAGAATTCCTGGGGCAAGGACTGGGGGCGCGGCGGTTTCGCCGTCCTCACCTACGGTGATTGGCTGGCCAATGCCATGGATGCCTGGGTGGCGGCTCTGGGGGTCCCGGGGGTCGTGGCCGGCCGGCTGACCGGTCTGGGGGCCGCGAACGGCGCGGCGGCGGGCGCCGACCGCAGTCGCTGGTGGAATGAGGATCAGGCCTATCGCCACAGCGTCGTGCTCGGCAACGACGGCCGCATGGAGCGCTACCTCACCGAAGACGAACCGAGCCGCAAGCTCTTCCACCAGGCCTGCGTTCTTCCCGACGCCTGGTTCAGGCAAGACCCGGCGGCCAAGAAGCGCCTGGTCATCTATGCCCACGGCGGGCTCAACAGCGAAGCAGACGGCATCGCCCGCGCCCGGGCCATGGGCCGCTACTTCACCGGCAACGGCTGCTACCCGCTCTTCCTGGTGTGGAAGACCGGCATTCTCGAATCCATCGCCGACATGCTGCGCGACAGGTTTGCGCCCAAACCCGGCCTCGCCGGCTGGTCCCTCACCGACCTCAGCGATCCTCTGATTGAAAAGACTCTGGGCCGCCCGGCGGTGCGCCCGATCTGGAGCGAAATGAAGGAAAACGCCCAACGCTCGGCCCTTTCCGGGCGTGGCGGCGACCTCCTGGTGGAAGCCTTGCAGAAGCTCGCCGGGACTTGGGGAGACGATCTGGAAATCCATCTGGTGGGGCACTCCGCCGGCTCGATCATCCTCGGCGCTTTCCTGAAACTCGTCGTCCAGCGCGGCCTGGTGGCGCGCATCGCCTCCACCCATCTCTTCGCGCCGGCGTGCAGCGTCGAGTTCGCCAATCAGCACTACGCCGCCCTGCCGGACATCATGGCCAAGCTCCATGTACGGGTGCTTTCCGATCGGGTCGAGCTCGACGACAACGTGGCCGGCATCTACCGGAAGTCTCTGCTGTATTTTGTCTCCAACGCCCTGGAAACCGATTTGCGCACCCCCATCCTGGGCCTGGACAACGTCACACGCCCCGACTTCGGCGGATGGGACGGCGCCTCCAGCACGGTTGCGGCCCTCGCCGCATGGCGCGAAGCGGCCGCCAAGGCGGGCCTGGTCAAGCCCAAACGCTGGAAGGTGATCGATTCCGACAAGGTCCTTGCGGCGCGCAACCCGGATACCCCCATCGACGCCGCCCACGGCAGCTTCGACAACGACGTCGACATCATTGGCGACCTGCTGGAGCGGATTGCCGGTGGGCCGCTGACCTTGCCGGTGGATGACTTGCGGGGATTCTGAGCGGCCCCCGCGAGCGCACCAAGCGCTCTCGGGTCGGCCCTTTCAGTGCTGGTGAGGGTAGTCGGGCTTGCCCCGCGGGGGGAAAAGCCCGCCCCGGCGGCCACGCGAGCCACCGCGACTAGTAGCCGGTCTTGTGGAGCCATTCCCAGGGCTGTACAAATATTTGTTTACGACGTAACGTTATGAACGTCGTAAACAAATATTTTAGCTCACCATGGCCGTCGACCCTGCCCATCCTGCTTCCTCGACGCCCGAGACCGGCCGCCGCGAGCGCAAGCGGCGGCAACAGCTCGACCATATCGCCGATACCGCCTGGGCGCTTTTCGAGGCGAGCGGCTTCGACGCGGTGACCATGGAGCGCGTCGCCGAAGCCGCCGATGTCTCGAAGGTCACGCTCTATCGACATTTCCCGGTCAAGGAAGCCTTGCTGCGCCATGTCTTTCATCGGGACTTGCGGGAATCCTGGCCTGCCTTGCAAATTGCCCTCGCCGAGGCGGCGCCGGGCCGACCCCGGATGGCGCGCTTTCTTGAAATGCAGGCTGCCTGGTGCGAGCGCCAGCGCTTCTTCCTGCTGCCCTATCTGCGCCATCGCCTGGGCGACCTGCAAGCGCCGGCGGAGGGCCGTGAGCGCAGCGGCCTGGATACGGTTTTCACCGAGCTCATTGCCCAAGGGCAGGCGACGGGTGAGTTTCGGGACGATGTACCCGCAGTCCTGCTGGCCATGCATTTCCAGTTCGTCCACCTGGCAACCCTCCTGCGCTGCCTGAGCGAAGACGGGCTTTCCCTGTCGGAAGAGCTGGCACGAACCCTGGACCTGTTCTGCACCGGCATGACGGTGCGCCCATGAGCGCCAACCTGGCGCTGGTGGTGGGCTCGGCTGCGGGTATCGAGCCGCCGGAAGCGGTCGGCGGCAAGGGGCGGCAGCTGGGGCAATTGCATCGCTATGGCCTGCCGGTGCCGGACTTTTTCATGATACCGGCAGCCTGGAGTCGCCGCCGCGGCCAGGGGGTGCCGGCGGCGCTGGCCCCCCTGTTGAGCGATGAACTGGCGGCGCGGGGCTGGAGCGATCAGCCCCTCGCCGTACGCTCCTCGGCCGTGGGCGAGGATGCCGCTACCGCATCCTTCGCCGGCATCTTCCTCTCGCGCCTCAATGTCCTGGGCGTGGACGCGCTGGTCGAGGCGGTGGCTGAAGTCTGGGCCTCCCTAGATTCGCCCACAGCTCAAGCCTACCGCGAACGCCTGGGCGTCGCGGGCGAGCCGGCCATGGCCGTCATGGTCATGCCGCTCCTCCCGGCGGTCGCGTCGGGCATCGCTTTCACCTGCGACCCGGTTAGCGGACGCGAGGACCGCATCATCGTCCACGCCAACTGGGGTCTGGGGGAGAGTCTGGTCGGCGGCGAAGCGGCCGGGGACGAGATCGTCTTCGCCGAGGACAGCGACGACACCTGGCGCGTGCTGGAATCGCGGCTCGGCACCAAGGCCACCATGAGCGTGCCCGTCCTGGGCGGCGGCACCCGGCGGGTACCGACGCCTTCCCACCAAGCGGCTGCCCGGGTGTTCGACACCCCCCAAGCCGAAGCTCTTGCGGCCCTGCTGCGGGACGCCGCCCTGGCCCTCGACTTCGTCGCGCCCTTCCACGATCTGGAATGGGTGTGGGATGGCCGCCGCTTCTGGCTGACGCAGATCCGCCCGGTCACCCGCCGACCCCATTACACCTACGACGGCCTGCGTGACCAGCCAGCCATCTGGACCCGGGGCAACACCTGCGAGGTGATGCCCGAGCCCCTGCAGCCCATGGACTGGAACTTCTCCCGCCGCGGCTGCAATGACTTGCTGGAGCAGGGCTGGAAGATCGCCGGCAGCCCGGTGCTCCCCGGTGTCCAGCGGGCCGGTCTCTTCGACGGACGCCTTTACCTCGATGCCTCGGTGATGCAGTGGGAGGCCTGGAGCGGCATCGGCCTCCTGCCCGAACGCTTCAATGCCCTCATGGGCGGTCACCAGCCGGCCATCGCCGTCACGCCGCCGAGCTGGCAGGAGCGCCTGCGCCGCTTTGGCAACTTGCTTCGCTACCTGCGCCGCGCGCCGGCCCTGGCTCGCCGGGGGGATGCCGAAGTGGCGGCGGTTCGCGCCCTGGCGCGGGAACTGCGCGACGTTCCGCTGCCCCGGGAGGGGCAAGAGATCGGCCAGCTGCTGCGCCGCCTGTTCAAGCCGGTGCGGGAATCCCACGGCATGTTCTTCCTGCAGGGATCCGGCGGGGGTAGCCTGAGCCTCCTGCTCGACACTCTGGAGCGTGCCTTCCCCGGCGAGAGCGAGGCCCTGGGGGCGGCCTTGCTGGCCGGCGGCGAGCCCAGCATCACGGCGGCCCAGGGCTACGCGCTTCTCGAACTTGCCCGCCACGCCGCGCGACTCCCCGATCCGGCCCGCCCCCTGGACAACCCCGGATTCGCCGCCGCCTTCGCCGCCTTCCTCGACGACTACGGGCATCGCGGCCATTACGAAACCTATGTGCGCAGTCCGCGCTGGTGGGAGGAGCCGGAGCGCCTGCTGGAGCAGTTGCCCGGGCTGGCTGGGGTGGACGTGGCGACGCTCCGGGAGCGCCAGCAGGCAGCGGCCCGAGGGGCCTGGGAGCGGGTCGGGCGCGAGATGCCCTTCTGGCGTCGGTTATTCCTCCGAGCCCAGGTGCGCGCAGCCAACCGCGACTGCAACCGGCGGGAAGCCGCCCGCAGCGCCATGATCGCCCTGCTGGCCACGGCGCGCCGCCTCTGGCTGCTGATTGGCGAGCGTCTTGCCGGTGAAGGCGCCCTGGCCCGGCCGGAGGATATCTTCTTCCTCACCCCCGGCGAAGTGGAGCGCTATGTCAACGGCCTCACCCCGGCCGCCGGCCTGCGGGCTCGGGTGGACGACCGGGCTGAGCGCTTTGCCGCCTGGCAGGCGGTGACGCCGCGGGAGTGGCTGCTGCTGGGTCACGCCGGGGCGTCACTCGCTGATCCCAGGCCGGTGCCCCAGGTGGCTTCCAGCGGCCCCGGGGGCGCGGTGGCCGGCGTGTTCCGGGGCGTCGCAACCGGCACCGGCGTCGCCCGCGGCAAGGTCCGCCGCCTGCGGCACCCCGCCGAGGGCCTTGGCCTGCAACCGGGAGAAATCCTCGTCGCCCCCTCCACCGACCCCGGCTGGGTTCCCCTCTTTCTCAAGGCCGGCGGCCTGGTGGTGGAAACCGGCGGTTACATGTCCCACGGCGCCATTGTCGCCCGGGAGTTCGCCTTGCCGGCGGTGGTGAATCTGCCGGGGATTCTGGAGGCACTCCAGGATGGTGACGCGGTGGAGGTGGATGGGCTGCGGGGCGAGGTGCGCAAGCTTTGAGGCCCAATGCCACCGCCAGGGCGTTCGGGCGGGCAGGGGGAAACGTCGTAGCCCAATACAAAACGCCCCGGTTTCCCGGGGCGTTCAGTTTGCTGCTTCTCTGTCGGGGTGGGGCGTCTGACGCGCCGTTCCCGGGTGCTGCTCAGGCCATCGCCTCGTACAGCGGGAGGGTCAGGAATTCCGGGTATTCCGGGGTCAGGGACATCTTGTCGAAGATGACCGCGGCCTGGTCGTAAGTCGCCGTGCTCTCGCCCTGGGCGGTGACCGTGGCTTTCACCTTGGCCAGTTCCTCGGCGATCATCGGGCGGACCATCTCGACCGTCACCTTGCGGCCGTCATCGAGGACGCCCTTGGGGCTGACCACCCACTGCCAGACCTGCGAACGGCTGATCTCGGCGGTGGCGGCGTCTTCCATCAGGTTGTGGATGGGCACGCAGCCGTTGCCGGCCAGCCAGGAGCCGAGGTAGTGGATGCCGACGTTGATGTTGTTGCGCAGGCCGGCTTCGGTGATCGGCTGGGCGGGTTGGAAGTTCAACCAGTCCTGCGGACCGAAACTGCCGGAAACCTGCTTCTCGAACTGGTTGGGCTTGTCGCCCAGTACCTTGACGAACTCCTCCATGGCGATGGGCACCAGGCCCGGGTGAGCCACCCAGCCGCCGTCGAAGCCGTCATTGGCGTCGCGGGTCTTGTCGTGACGGATGCCGGCCAGGGCCTTTTCGTTGGCCACCGGGTCGTTCTTGATGGGAATGAGGGCGCTCATGCCGCCCATGGCCGGGGCGCCGCGCTTGTGGCAGGCCTGCACCAGGGCCAGCGAGTAGCTCCGCATGAAGGGCACTTCCATGGTGATGGCGCCGCGCTGGGCCAGGCAGAAGTCCTTGTTCTTCTTGAATTTCTTGATGCAGGAGAAGATGTAGTCCCAGCGGCCGGCATTCAGCCCGGCGGAGTGGTTGCGCAGTTCGAAGAGGATTTCTTCCATCTCGAAGGTGGCGAGGATGGTTTCGACCAGGACCGTGGCCTTGATCGTGCCCTGGGGCAGGCCGACGTGGTCCTGGGCCATGACGAAGATGTCGTTCCACAGGCGCGCTTCCAGGTGGCTTTCCATCTTGGGCAGGTAGTAGAAGGGGCCGGCGCCGCGGGCGATCTGTTCCTTGGCGTTGTGGAAGAAGACCAGGCCGAAGTCGAAGATGCCGCCGGAGACGCGCTGGCCGTCGACGAGGACGTGCTTCTCGTCCAGGTGCCAGCCGCGGGGGCGGATCTGCAGGGTGGCGATCTTGTCGTTGAGTTTGTATTCCTTGCCGGCTTCATTGGTGAAGGACAGTTCGCGGCGGATGGCCTTGTACAGGTTCACCTGGCCCTGGATCTGGTTCTCCCAGTTGGGGGAGTTGGAATCCTCGAAGTCGGTCATGTAGGAATCGGCGCCGGAGTTGTAGGCGTTGATGATCATCTTGGCTTCGACCGGGCCGGTGATTTCCACCCGGCGGCACTGCAGGGCGGCGGGCACCGGGGCGACCTTCCAGTCGCCTTCGCGGACGTGCTTGGTTTCCGGCAGGAAATCGGGCATCTCGCCGGCGTCGATGCGGGCCTGACGGGCGACACGGGCCTTCAGGAGCTCCTGGCGGCGGGCCTCGAAGGCGCGGTGGAGCTTCGCGACGAATTCCAGCGCTGCGGGGGTGAGGATGGATTCCCATTCGGGCTTGACGGGGGCAGTGATCTGCACGCCGGCGGGGAGGTTGAGGGCCATATTTGCTCCTTGGTGAAAAAGGTTGAACGGAAGCCTAGAAGTAGGTCTTGATGAAATAGACGGTGGTCAGGGTCGCCCCCACGGCGACTACCAGGCGCCTGAGCCACAGCGCGGGCAGGCGCCGGGCGAAGGCGGCGCCGGCATAGCCGCCGGCGGTGGCGGTGATCAGCATGACCGCCGTGTGGGGCCAACTGATGGCTCCGGCGAGAATGAAGGTCGCTGCCGTCACGGTGTAGATCACTGCGGATATGAGGTTTTTCAGGCCGTTGAGTTCCTGGATATCGTCGATGCCCTGAATCGCCAGGGCAGCCAGGGTCAGGATGCCCATTCCCGCGCCGAAAAAACCGCCATAGATGGCCACGACGAGTTGGAACAGCAATCCGCCGAGCCCGCCGGGCGCCCCCGCCTCCCTGGGACGCGCGCCAAGGCCGGCCTTGACGGCGGCTACGCCTCTGGAGACCTGACCGGAGAAGGCGAAAAGCGCGGTCGCCGCCAGCAGCAGCCAGGGCACGAGCTGGGCGAAAGCGGCGTTGCTGGTGGCGAGCAGCAGCAGCCCGCCGCCGATTCCGCCGGCAAAGGAAACGATGACGAGCATGGCAGTCCAGCGCGGGTGCCGGCTCATCTCCCGACGGTAGGCCCAGGCGCCCGACAGGCTGGCCGGCCACAAGGCGACGCTATTGCTGGCGTTCGCCGTCACCGGCGGAACGCCGGCAGCCAGCAGGGCCGGGAAGGAAAAGAAGGTGCCGCCGCCGGCAATGGCGTTCATGCCGCCGGCCAGAAAGGCGCCGGCGCCGACGAGAAGGATCTCGCTGGAGTGCATGGTCAGGAATGGGGTCTGGGCAGCATGGATTGGATTGTATTTCTCACATGTATATAAAATAAGCCCGAGTTTTGGCGAATGATCTTTTACATAGGGTATAAACTCGTGGATACCTTCAAACAGATTTCGGCCTTCGTGAATGTGGCGACCCGGGGCAGCCTTTCCGCCGCTGCGCGCCTGGAGGACGTCACGCCCGCCATCATCGGTCGCCGCCTGGATGCCTTGGAGGCCCGTCTGGGCGTGAAGCTGATGATTCGTACGACGCGCAAGCTCACGCTCACGTTCGAGGGACAGGCCTTCCTGGAGGACTGCCAGCGCGTCTTGAACGATCTCGCCAATGCCGAGGCGGCGGTTTCCCTGGGCGGCGTTCAAGCCAGCGGCCAGTTGCGGGTCTCGGCCCCGGCAGGCTTCGGCCGCCGCCACGTGGCTCCTCTGGTCGGGCAATTCATGGCGGCGAACCCGGAGGTGACGGTCAACCTGGACCTCTCCGATCGGCTGGTGGACCTGATCAACGAAAACATCGACTGCGCCGTGCGCATTGGCGGGATGGCGGATTCCAGCCTGGTGAGCCTGCGGCTGGGGGAAATGCGGCGCATGGTCGTAGCCAGTCCCGCCTACCTGGTGGCTCACGGCGTGCCGCATACGCCGGCGGACCTGGCGGCTCACAATTGCCTGTCCCTCGGTCAGCAGCGCGGCTGGCTGTTCCGCAACCCGGAGAGCGGCGAGCAGGAAAACTGCAAAGTGGGCGGCAGCTTCGAATGCAACGACGGCGCGGTGCTCCACGAGTGGGCCTTGGCCGGCAAGGGACTCGCCTGGCGCTCCCTCTGGGAAGTGGGGCAGGACTTGAAGGAAGGCCGGCTGACTTCGGTGCTGGACGCCTGGCAGGCACCCCCCATGGGCATCTACGCCGTCTTTCCCCAGCGCCGCCACCTGCCGTTGCGGGTGCGGCTGTTCATCGATCTGCTGAAGGACACCTATGGGCGGGCGAGCTATTGGGAACTGACATGAAGCGGGGGGGCCGATTTGCACACCCCTGATGGACCGGGAATCGGTGCTGTGGCCCTGGCCGCTCGAGGATCGAGACTCCCGGATTGACCTGCGCCGTGTGTCGGGGGACTTTACAGTTGCGGGTAAAATCTGAATTTAAATTCCATTTATTCAATGTGATATATGTTTGGCATCCTAATTGCTTAGGACATGTACCTACTTCATTCGGAGAACATGCATGAAAACCAAGATCCTGTCCGCCGTGTTGCTGGCTGCCGCCGCAAACGCCGGGGCTGCAACCTACACCGACCGCACGGCCTTCGAAGCCGCGATCACAGTGGGTTACACCGAGACTTTTGAGTCCCTCGCCCCGTTGGGTACGTCGGGCATCACCGGCCCCATCGGTCTGCCGACCGGACTGACCGTGAGTTCTCCCACGAACGATCTTTTCTCGGTCGGGCCTGGCCAGAGCACCAATCCTACCGAGGCAATCGGTTCCAATTTCCCGCCAACCGATTTCTTGATCTTCAGCCTGGGCGGTGCCTACAAGGCCTTCGGCGCCGATTTCTTCCAGAATTTCGGCGGTGGTTCCCAGAGCGGCGCTGACGATACCTACGAATTGCGCTTCTTCAGCGCCGGTTCTCTGATCGACAGCATCACCGGCATCGTGGCTTCGGATGGCGGCTCATTCCTCGGGTATGTTTCGGCTCTCGGCAGCTTCGATACCGTTGAGGTCTTTTCCCTTGGCAACGCCTTCGAAGTCGCCGACAACGTGACCGTCGGCGATGGCGAAGCCGTACCCGAACCTGCCACCTTTGCGCTGCTGGGCCTTGGCCTCCTGGGCCTCGGCTTGAGCCGCCGCAACAAGTAAAGCAGTCCGCTCGGCCCTGAACCCCGCCCGCGAGGCGGGGTTTTTATTTTCTTTGGCGCCGGAGCGGCCGGCCAGACTCATCCATGCAGGAGATGGCTTGCGACGGATCGCCGTAGGCTGCACACTGGAATAAAGTGTGCCCGCACGGCCGCAATGCGGCGGTGTGGGGCAACCTCCGCGTCCAGCCCCCTGATTGCAAGCGTTAACCGCCTGGGAGAAAAAACGGTGTACACCCTTTTCATCGGCAACAAAAACTATTCGTCCTGGTCCCTGCGTGCCTGGCTGCTGATGAAGCATTTCGCCATCGGTTTCGAAGAACGCTCTGTTTCCGTGGCCGGCCGCGACTACAACGCCGCCCTCAAGCCCCTGGCGGGGAATGCGCGGGTGCCCTGCCTGCACGACGACGGATTTCAGGTGTGGGAGTCCATCGCCATCGCCGAATATCTCGCCGAGCGCCATCCGGCCATCTGGCCGGCAGATGTCCGGGCTCGGGCGCGGGCGCGCAGCATTTCGGCGGAGATGCACGCCGGGTTCACCCAGCTGCGGTCCGCGATGCCGATGAATATCAAGCTGAAGCTCAAAGGGAAGACGCCGACTCCCGAGGTGCAACGGGACATCGATCGGGTGATCGAAATCTGGACCGAGGCCCGCACGCAATTCGCCACTGCCGATGGCCCCTATCTCTTCGGCGCCTTCTCGGCGGCGGATGCCATGTATGCCCCGATCGTCTGGCGTCTTCACGTCTACAACGTCCCGTTGCCGGAGGTCGCCGCCCAATACAGCTCAGCGATGCTGGCACACCCGGCGATGATCGAGTGGCACGCGGCCGCCATCGCGGAAACCGAGGCCCACGCCCATTTCGACAAGCTGGCGGTGGAATACGGGGGCTCACGGTAGGGGTGGGCAAGCCGGCGCATTGTCGCGCTTCTCGGGCATCCGGCGAGGGTAGGGCCGTGACTTCGGGTCCGAGGAAGGTGAGGATCCATGGCGCTCAGTGAAATCGCCGGGATCCTCCGGATCATCTTCCGCATCCTGGGCGTAGGCAGCCGCTGGTATGCCCTGCGGGACCGGCGCTTCGGCTGGGTCGATTGCCTGATTTCCTGGGCGCTGGCGGGAGCCGCCCTCTGGGCGTCGCTGTGGTGCTGGGAGGTCGTTTCGGGTTCGCCGAACCCTTACGAACGGATGCTTCCGTTCTTTGCCCTGCTGGCACTGGTGCCGGTCACTGTGGGCCTGAGCTTACTCGCCTTGGCCTTCCTGGTCGTCGGGCTGATTCAGGTCAGGAGCGTGAGGTACCTGGTGCTTGCGGTTGGCGCGGTCAGTCTTCTCGTGGGGCGCTTCGGGGGCGTTGACGCCGTGAAATCCGAGCTGACCGACCCGCAAGGGACGCGGCTTCAGGGCGCCGAATGGGCTCTTGAAGCCGGCGCGGCGACCCACGACGACTGCGATCGCCATTCGCAGTCGGCGAGTTTCCGCTCCGGGTGCTACGAGCAACTTCGCCGCAGGGCGAACCAGGCCGAACTTCGTACCGGAGCCGCGGCGCAGCGCGAGCGGGCGGACCGAGGCGCTGATTAGGACCAGCCCCCGGGGAATGCCGGGGGCTGGGGGTCAGGCTTCGATCAGGTCGGAACTGCTGATCGAGTCGGGAACCCAGGACGCCATGAGGCGTTCCCGGATTTCGGCGAGGCTGGCGTCGACGAGCAGGTTCCCGTTCCGGAATACGGGAAGCAGCTCGCCTCCAGCGGCTTGTTGCGGCGACTGGCGGTCGAAGAGGCGGTATCGTCCTTGCTCCTTTTCCACCCGCAGCAGGCCGCGGGCCGAGCGCTTGGTCCCCGAATCGGTTACCGGATCCTTGAACAGTTCGCGGGCCTCGCCCCGGACCACGCCCCAGGTTGCCTTCATCGCCCAGCCGAAGCTGTCGCGGGTCAGGTACTGATAGGTGTAGGAGCCGATGCCGAGGACCACGTTGCTGCTCGCGAATCCCTTGGCCGCCAGCCGGGAGAGGATGGCCTGGGCGCGCAGCAGCGTGATCGAATCGCCGTAGATCAGCCCCACGCGGGGGTTGAGCATGCGGTAGCCCTTGGCGGAAAGGGATCCGCCGAAGACTTCCCAGAGGCATTCGACGGCGCCCTTCAGCGAGGGCGCAGCCGCGACCGCTTGGGCGCGGACGCCAGCATCGCCTTCGGCGAAGAGTTCAAAGAACTCGCCGGCCCGCCGGGCATACGCCCGCCCGCCGGCCCGCGACTTCAAGATGGGCAGCAGGGTGGCCGCTTCCAGGTCGGCGACCTCGATCGCTTCTCCAGTCAGGATGTCCACCGGGTCGCCGCTGTCCGGCCGGAAGACGACCTTGGCGTTCCCCAGCGCGTCGGGGCGACGGTTTTCGATTTCTTCCTTGAGCCGCGAAGCATAGTCGGTGATCACCCGGAAGAAGTCCCAGGTGTCGGAGACGATGGACACGATTCCGGACGGATACACCTCGGTAATCAGCCGGCGGAAGGTTTCGAGTTCGTCTTCGAAGCCGCCCATGCACATGACGCTGTGCTCGGTGGCGGGTACCGATCCGCCGATCAGCTCCCGCTCGGCGTCGGCGTTGTACCAATCCTCCAGGTAGTCGATGGCGGAGATGGTATCGGTTCCGGTGAACGAAAGCAGGTGTCCGGCGCCGGCCTGCATCGCATCCGCCATGCCGGACATGCCGCGGGCGGAGAAATCGTGGCCCTGCCAGCTCACGAAGTCCTCCGGCGCGCCGGTCAAGCGGGCATAGGCGGTGAGGAGCTTGCGGTATTCGAAGGCAATGGTGGCGGTCGTCGTCGGCTTCCACAACTCGTTGGAGAGCACGGTTTCGATGTAGTTGGTCAGCCAGTAGAAATCCGGGTCGGTATTGATCACGGTCAGCGCCGGGACGCCGATGTCCACTCGCGATCCCTCCGGCAGGGCGCGGATTTCGAGGGGCAGGTAGCCGAGGTCCCAGAGGCGTTCGATGTGATCGACCGGGACTGCTCCGGGACCCAGCGCGGTATCGAGCCGCCGCCGGTAGCGGGAGACGACCTGTTCCTTCGGCTGACCGAAGAAGTTGCGGTTCCAGAGGTCGATCAGAAACGACTTGATGAATCCCTGGAGGCCGAACCAGACGACCTTGCCGTCGTACAGTTCCGGAATCACCGGTGCCAAGCGTGCCGAGCGCGGAGTGAAGTTGCTGTAAACCAGCTCGGTACCTTCGGGGTACTGGAAAATGTGGCCGGTCTTATAGAAGTCCGCCTGGGTAAGGGGGTTGATGCCGTTGCGTTCCAGGGCGCTCATGAGAGATCTCCTAGAGGAATGACCGTGACGGCCGGATTGCCGGATCGGGTCCAGTCGCAGGGGGTGAAGAGGCGGCGGTAGTCCGCGAGCAGGACTTCGACGCCTTTGCTGAAAATGCCGTGGCTGACGTAGAGATAAAGCGGTTGATCGGTCTTCCCGCGCAGGGCCGCAGCCAGGGCGGTGAAGGTGCGGCCCCCGTCGCAGATGTCGTCCACCACCAGGACCGGCTGGGGTGGCAGTTGCCCGGGCACCGAGACCGCAGTGATCGCGCCGGTAGCGGGGGCGCGGACCTTTTCGGCGAAGGCGACGTCGCGGAGACCGAGCTTGCTTGCCAGGGCGCTCACCCGCTTGCGGCCGCCGGCATCCGGCGCCAGCAGGGTGACCCCGGCGCGAAATTCATCGCGCTCCACCACGTGAGCCAGGGGAACCGAGGCGTCGATGACATGCACCCGGTCGAGGAGGGCGGTCACCACGTCGCTGTGCGGGTCGAGGATGGTGACCGATGCGAAACCGATGCTGTTGATCAAGTTGCAGAAGACCTTTGCCGCCAGCGCTTCCCCCGGATTGCAGACGCGATCCTGACGCCCGTAGGGGACGTAGGGCAGGTGGAGGGCGATGGGGATGGTGCCGATCTGCCGGCGCAGGGCGTCGGCGAGCAGCATCAAGGCCATGACGTCGTCCGAGGACCGAAGGTCGGCAGCGAGGGTCACGGACTCGAGATCGTCGGTCGGGATCTCCAGACGTACCTGCACCTCGCCGCCCGGGAAGACGAAAGACTCGGGCCGGAAGACGCTCTGGCGAACGGAACTTCGACGGTAGGTGGCGGTGACTTCGATCATGGTAGCCTCTTGTTAGTCGCAATGTGCGACGAAGTGATCCTAGTGTAAGTCAGTTAATCGCAAATTGCAACTAACACAATGAACCTTGAGATGGGGAGCCGCCCTGCGGGAATAGCCGGCCCCCTGCCGCAGAAGGGGAATCGCGCGGGTCGCGCCATCAGCCGCCGGCACAACCTGCTTGTGCAGTTCAGGCGATGGTCCGGTCGAAGAGCTCGACCGGCCGGGCTTCATAGAGTTGGGCCGGGCGGTGGGCGCCACCCTGGGTGTAGGCATCGGTGGCGACGACGACGCCTTCTTCTTCGATCTTGCGCCGGAAGGCAGCCTTGTTCAGGGGGTGGCCGACGATCGCTTCGTAGGTGGCCTGCAATTGGCTGAGGGTGAAGCGCTGGGGCAGCAACTGGGTCGGAAGGGTCGAATAGCGGGTCTTGTTGCGTAGCCGCTGTACCGCGGCGGCTACGATGGTCCCGTGGTCGAAGGCCAGGGCCGGCAAGGCGTCTACGCTGTGGAAGTGGAAGATGCCTTCCGTGGCCTCCGTCAGAGCCGCCTCCGGGACCAGGGCGACGAAGGCGATCGAGACCGACCAGGAGCGGGGATCTCGATCCGGCCCGGAAAAGACGCCCAACTGCTCGATGTAGCGGGGGCGGAATCCGGTCTTGTCGAGCAGAACCCGGAGTATGGCGGCCTCGACCGAGGCGTCCTGGTCGACGTGGACGACGCCTCCGGGTAGCGCCAGCCTGTCCCGGAAGGGCTCGGCCGGCCGGCGATGGAGGGCGACCTGCAAGCATCCGTCCCTGAGGGTGAGAAGGACGGCGTCTACCGTGACGAGAGGCTGCGGATAATCCATGATGGGGAGCGGACGAGGCGTGAGGGCTGTCGGATTGTCCCCGCAGCCGAGCATTGCAGCAAGGCCATCTGCTTCCGGGAGCTCCGGCGTTCGATTCCCAGGTCGGCTCTGGGCCGCGGTGTATGCGAACGACTGGCAGAACCCCGCAGAGCGGCCCGGCGAAGGCCGGTCTGCCCCATAATCCGGGGGTCAGGGATCACGCCTTGGGGCGCAGGAGGAGGGCTGACATGGGGCGAAGTCTTTTCGGCCCGGAGGGTTTTTGGCTGGTGATCGTGATCGCTTGCGGGCTGCTGGCGCGCCTGAACGTCCCGGCGACACCCCGCGGCAACGAGTTGCTGGTGCGGGGCGCCCAGTGGCTCCCTGTGCTTACCCTGCCTTTGTTGTTCTGGCTGAGCTTTGCGGTTTGGCCGCGGGAGGAAACGACATGGGCCTGGACCGTCGGGCGACTCTGGTTGGGCACGCTGGTCGGTCTCAATGTCGCCGCATATTTGCTGGTCGCCACGGTGGATTACGGGGACAGCCGAAATTCGGGGGTCGGAATGGCGCCGCTCGCGATCGCCACCTATGGCACGCTGGTTTTCGTCGCCTGCACCCTGGTTTCCGCCCTGACCCTCACGGGCTGGGGGTGGAAGGTCCATCTGCTCGTGATCGGGGGTGCCTGCGTCTGGTTGCTGGTACTGCTGGTCATGATCGGAACCCAAGCCCGCGTGCTGGCCTGGCTTTGGGCCGCAGCTCCAGTTTTGGCCCTCGGCCTACGCTACCTTCTGCAACGCTGAAGGGCGGACCTAGCGTTCGGGCAGCGCTGGGCCGCCCCAGCGCAGATGCTCCCGCTCGGCATCGTTGAAGCGACGCTCGGCGGCGTCGACCTCGAGCATCATCGCAGTGCCCTCGCCCCCGCTGGTGGCTTGTCCGGCCCAGGAGTACCAGAAACGCATCGACTGCTCCCTCAGCCAGTTCCAGGCCACCGGATCCGCGATGATCGCGCCGCGGCGCTGGGCCATCGCCCGATCGCTGCATTGACGCGCCAGGCGTGCCGCCTCTCCCCAATCGCCCATCGGGCCCATCTGGGAAACGTAGTCCATCCAGTACTCGTTCGCCTGGGAAGGCTGCCCGCTTCCCAGGAGTTCCAGCGCCCGAGCGAGGTGCTGTTCGAAGCTGCCGCCTTTCCCGGACTTGTCCTGCGATGGCTGGGGCGGGATTTTTTCGGCCCTGACATCGACGATGGGGGCGCGCGCCGAAGCTTCCGCCGCCGGCGGCGGGGCGCTACGGAAAAGCGGCGGCGCCGGCAGCGGGGCTTCCTCCTGGCCGGGCCACGGGCCCCAGGGCGTCGACAGGGCCTCGAACAGGTCCTCGAATTGCGGCCCGCCACGAGTCAACGCGTAGCGCAAGTGCATCGGCTTTCCCTGTTGATCTTCGAGCAGGACGTCTATCGGGCACAGCGGATCGAAGCGCTCCCGCGTCAGTTGCTGGATGCGCCCAAGGTAGTCGGCCGGGCAGGTACGGCCCTCGGCATCGGTCCAGTTCCGGCGTGCCCGCACCACCACGCCGGACGAGAAGCGCCCCAGGGTCACGCTGGACCCTTTGAGGGTGCCAATCTCCGGCCCCGTCATCCCGGCGCGCCCTTGGACTGGGCGGGCGACCACTCCATGCGCGCAATTTGGCGATCCTTGGGCGCTCCATCGCCACGGTCGCGCCAGACGATGCGCAGCCACATGCCCTCGTGCAGGGCGACCGGAGTCAGCCCGCGCTGCTCCATCGCGATCTCGTACTCGCCCGCCATGAATTCGAATTCGACTCCGCCCACCGTGATGGCCTCCCGGTTCGACGTGTCGCCGGTCGCTGCGAGGGGTTTGGCGGTACCGGTACCAGTGCGTTCCTGCCAGCGGCGATGGCGGGTCACCGGACCCTCCACCTGCCGCGCAGAACCGTCGCGCATTGCGGCCAGCGTCTGGCGTGCATCCCAGGCCGGTACCAGAACGCCGACGAAAACGATAGCTGCGGCGATGAAGCCCAGCACGAAGGCCGGCACCGTTTCACCGCCGGTTTTCACCGCCCGCCAATACCAGATCGCTGCGGCAAGCCCGACGGCCAGCGCTACGCCCAGCGCAATTTTCCGATCCGGCGTCCGCGGATCGGATAGATCGAAGATGAGTTGCCAATCTGCTCCCACGCCCCTACCTCCCTGGGCTTATTCCAATCGAATAGTTGGCTTTGCCGTCCTGCCGACCCGGCGAGCGCGAGACACTCGCGCGCAAGACACAAAGGTAGCAGGCGCTCAGCGATCGGTACAGTGCGGGCGGTCCGAAAGTCTGCCGCGAAGTCGCTCAGCAGGGGCGGCAGGGGCTGGGTGCCAAGACGAATCCGCCCGGGAAGGAGGGCCTCGTCTTCCTTAGCCTTGCTCTGTCGTCTCGTATCGCCGCAGCGACGCAAAAGGCCGCTCGCCCTCTGGGAGCAGCTTTTCTTGACCGCGGTTGAGCGCCCGCCTCAATTAAAAAGGCCGGCCCCTTTTGAGGGCCGGCCTTTCCGAGAGCCGCTTGGTAGCGGCGCAAGAAACCGGAGTCTCTTAGTGGAACTGCTCTTCTTCGGTCGATCCGGTGAGGGCCTTGACGGAGGAGGAGCCGCCCTGGATGACGGTGGTCACGTCGTCGAAGTAGCCGGTACCGACTTCCTGCTGGTGGGAGACGAAGGTGTAGCCTTGCTCGCGCGCAGCGAATTCCGGTTCCTGGACCATGTTGACGTAGTGCTTCATGCCTTCGCCGCGGGCGTAAGCGTGGGCGAACTGGAAAGTGTTGTACCAGTTGATGTGGATGCCGGCCAGGGTGATGAACTGGTACTTGTAGCCCAGATCGGAGAGGCCCTGTTGGAACTTGGCGATGGTGGCATCGTCCAGGTTCTTCTTCCAGTTGAAGGACGGCGAGCAGTTGTAGGCCAGCAGCTTGCCCGGGCAGGCGGCCTGGACGGCTTGGGCGAATTCACGGGCGAAGCCGAGGTCGGGCACGCCGGTTTCGCACCAGACGAGGTCGGCGTAGGGAGCGTAGGCAACGCCGCGGGAGATGGACTGCTCCAGACCGTTCTTGACGCGGTAGAAGCCTTCCTGGGTGCGCTCTCCGGTGAGGAAGGGCTTGTCGTTCTCGTCGTAGTCGGAGGTGATCAGGTTGGCGGCTTCGGCATCGGTACGGGCCAGGATCAGGGTCGGAACGCCCATGACGTCGGCGGCGAAACGGGCGGAGATCAGCTTCTCGACCGCCTCGCGGGTCGGGACGAGCACCTTGCCACCCATGTGGCCACACTTCTTGGCGGCGGCCAGCTGGTCTTCGAAGTGCACGCCGGCGGCACCGGCGGCGATCATGTTCTTCATCAGTTCGAAGGCGTTCAGAACACCGCCGAAACCGGCTTCCGCGTCGGCGACGATGGGCAGGAAGTAGTCGATGAAGCCTTCGTCGCCGGGACCGACGCCACGGGACCACTGAATTTCGTCAGCGCGCTTGAAGGTGTTGTTGATGCGGCGAACCATGGTGGGGACGGAGTCATAGGCGTACAGAGACTGGTCCGGGTACATGGTTTCGGAGGTGTTGCCGTCGGCAGCGACTTGCCAGCCGGACAGATAGACGGCTTCCAGGCCGGCCTTGGCCTGTTGCATGGCCTGACCGGCGGTGATGGCGCCGAAGGCATTCACATAGCCCTTCTTGGCGGTACCGTTGATTTTTTCCCACAGGATCTTGGCACCGCGTTGGGCCAGGGTTTGTTCCGGCTGCAGGGAGCCGCGCAGCCGGACGACGTCAGCGGCGGAATAACCGCGCTTGATGTTCTTCCAGCGGGGGTTTTCGGCCCAATCCTTTTCCAGGGCGGCAATTTGCTGTTCGCGAGTGCTCATGTGGATTCCTTGAAGATGACAGGTTGAAGGTTCTACGGGGCGGCCGAGCGGGCCGGTACCGTTGGGAAATGAGTATAGAGGCTTTCGTTGCTGGGATCAACAGTCTTATATAAGACATAAGACGGTTTATTTATTTTTAAAAACAACATGTTGCGGCAAAAATTTTGTATCGTGAAATGCAGTGCGCTCCTATGAAATCGAGGGGGTTTGGGCCTGGGCTAGGAGTTCGTTTCGACTCGTAAAGGTTCTCCGGGTTCAGGTCAAAGGGTGGTTGGCGACCAGGACGCCATCGGGATCGGCATAGAGCCATTCGCCGGGACGGAAGGTGGTCCCGCCGAAGGTCACCGCGAGGTCCCGCTCGCCGACGCCCTTCTTGATGCTCTTCTGCGGATGGGTGGCCAGGGCTCGCACGCCGATGTCGATTGCGCCGATGGCGGCGGAATCGCGGATGCAACCATAGACGACGATCCCCTCCCAGCCGTTCTTGTGGGCGAGCACCGCCAGTTGGTCACCGACCAGGGCGCAACGCTGGGAGCCGCCGCCATCGACGACCAGGACCTTGCCCCGGCCATCCCCGCCGAGGGCTTCGCGGACCAGGGAATTGTCCTCGAACAGCTTGAGGGTGACGATCTGTCCCGAAAACGTCGCGCGGCCGCCGAAGACGCGAAACATGGGAGCGACGACTCGGACCTGGGTGCCGAGTTCGGTCTCGTACTGGTCGCAGAGGTCGGCAGTTTGAAAGCTCATGGAAGTTCTCCCTACGGGAAAAAAGAAAAGCCATGCGGCGCATGGCTTGGGGGGATGGGATGGGTCGTCAGGCCAAGGCTTCGGCGATTTCTTCGAAGACCAGTCTGACCTTGCCTTCGGCGTCCAGGTCCACGGTGACGCGACCGCCATTGGACAGCCGGCCGAAAAGCAGCTCGTCCGCCAGGGCCGAGCGGATGGTGTCCTGGATCAGGCGGGCCATGGGGCGAGCTCCCATGAGGGGGTCGAAGCCCTTGCCAGCCAGCATCTCCTTCAAGGCATCGGTGAAGTGGGCTTCCACCTTCTTCTCGTGGAGTTGCTCCTCAAGCTGCATGAGGAACTTGTCGACCACACGGAGGATGACGTCGTGGTCAAGGGCCGCGAAGGAAATGGTGGCATCCAGCCGATTGCGGAACTCCGGCGTGAACAGGCGCTTGATTTCCGCCATCTCGTCGCCGGCCTGCTTGCTGCTCGTGAAACCTATTGAGGTCTTCTGCAGGTCGGCGGCCCCGGCATTGGTGGTCATGATGATGACCACGTTGCGGAAATCGGCCTTGCGCCCGTTGTTGTCGGTCAGGGTCCCGTGATCCATCACCTGGAGCAGGATGTTGAAGATGTCGGGATGGGCCTTTTCGATTTCGTCGAGCAAGAGCACGCAGTAAGGCTTCTTGGTGATCGCCTCGGTCAGCAGACCGCCCTGGTCGAAACCGACGTAGCCCGGAGGAGCCCCAATCAGGCGAGAGACCGCGTGGCGCTCCATGTACTCGGACATGTCGAAGCGCTGCAATTCGATCCCCATGCAGTAAGCAAGCTGCTTGGCGACCTCCGTCTTGCCGACGCCAGTGGGGCCGGAGAAAAGGAAGGAGCCGATCGGTTTGCCCGGATTGCCGAGCCCGGAACGGGCCATCTTGATCGCCTTGGTGAGCGCGTCGATGGCTTTGTCCTGGCCGAAGACGACGGCCTTCAAGTCGCGGTCCAGATTCTTCAAGGCGCCGCGGTCGTCGGTCGTCACATGCTGGGAAGGGATACGGGCGATCTTGGCGACGATTTCCTCGATGTCCTGCTTGCCGATGACCTTCTTCTGCTTCGATTTGGGCAGGATGCGCTGGGCGGCACCGGCCTCGTCGATGACGTCGATGGCCTTGTCCGGCAGATGGCGATCCGTGATGTAGCGGGCGGAGAGCTCCACCGCCGAGGACAGCGCCGTCGCCGAGTATTTGATACCGTGGTGCGCTTCGAAGCGGGCCTTCAGCCCCTTGAGGATTTCGACGGTTTCGGCCACCGACGGCTCGCTCACGTCGATTTTCTGGAAACGCCGGGACAGCGCGCTGTCCTTCTCGAAAATTCCCCGGAATTCGGTATAGGTCGTCGCTCCGATGCACTTCAAAGTGCCGGCCGAAAGGGCGGGTTTCAAGAGATTGGAGGCGTCCAGGGTCCCCCCCGAGGCGGCGCCGGCGCCGATCAGAGTGTGGATTTCGTCGATGAAGAGGATGGCATTGACGTTGTCCTGGAGAGCCTTCAGGACCCCTTTGAGTCGCTGTTCGAAATCGCCGCGATACTTGGTGCCGGCCAAGAGCGCCCCCATATCCAGGGCGTAGACGTTGGCTTTGCCCAGGATTTCCGGAACGTCCCCTTCGACCACCCGACGCGCCAGCCCCTCGGCGATGGCGGTCTTTCCGACTCCCGCCTCGCCCACGAGGAGGGGATTGTTCTTCCGGCGGCGGCAGAGAATCTGGATCACCCGCTCCAGTTCCTTGTCGCGGCCGATGAGGGGGTCGATCTTGCCCTGCAAGGCAAGG
>Ga0268298_10001243_pt1 | contig 30452 bp, 28 predicted proteins | sample WWTPWeurt_MetaG_FD_194462 | JGI IMG/M metagenome (GOLD analysis project Ga0268298, IMG submission 194462) | Activated sludge microbial communities from WWTP in Nijmegen, Gelderland, Netherland - WWTP Weurt | ecosystem: Engineered > WWTP > Aerobic digester > Activated sludge | place... | reverse complement strand
GATCCTTGCGCGGACGATTCTTCGACCGCAGCATCCAATCGATCTCGGCTGTGAAGGGCAGATCGCCCAAAATTTCGCGAAGTGGATTTGATTTTGGCATGTGGCAATTAGTAATTGGTAATTGGAGGTTAGTAATTACCAATTACTAATCTCCAATCTCTATTCACTACTCTCTGATCTTCTCGATCTTCCAATTCAATCTCGGTCGCACCGGTCCAACGCGCGGCTCGCCCCATTGCGTGCCGGGCGCGCCGGAAATATCCACGTTAAAGGCCAGCGCATTCTCGTCCATAAAATAGCGACGTACGCCAAACGAACTGGCATTCACGCCCACGGTGTAACGTCCTTCGTTGAAAATATCGGCGGGCAATTCCGCGCGGCTGATGTAATGACCGGCGGTACGTGTGTCAAATTTTTCGTACAACTCCGGCGTATCGGTATCGAACGACGTAAAGACATATTCTCCGCGCATGGTGCTGACGTAAAGCCCGACGCGCAAGCCTGTGACCGGCGAGGATAATTTGTACTCGAACTCAACCGTGACCGGTTCGGTGGAGCGGACCGTATCCACGATCTTTCCGCTTCTTTCCTTGACCTTGAGGCTGATCGGTGTAAAGGGTGCACTCGCCGCTGGAACCTCATCTACATCCCAGGTGCGCTCCCCGGCTTGAGACTGTCCCGAAGAGAGGTAGTAATCCACGGCCTCCTGTGACGGAGCGCGCATGATGAGTTGACCCTTGTTCAGCACGATCGCTTCCTGGGTCAATCTCAAAATCGCAGACATGTTATGGCTGACGAACAGCACGGTACGACCCTGCTGGGCAACGTCACCCATCTTACCAAGGCATTTCTTTTGGAACTCGGCATCACCGACAGCAAGGACTTCATCCACGACAAGGATCTCAGGTTCGAGATGTGCGGCAACGGCAAACGCAAGGCGCAGGTACATCCCTGATGAGTAGCGTTTGACAGGGGTATCGATGAATTGCGTTACTTCGGAGAAATCCACGATCTCATCGAACTTTGAGTCGATTTCGGCACGTTTCATCCCCAGGATCGCGCCGTTCATATAGATGTTCTCGCGCCCGGTCAACTCAGGATGAAAGCCCGTACCTACTTCGAGCAGAGAACCGACCCGTCCGCGTACAGTAACGGTGCCAGTCGTCGGTTCAGTCACGCGGGAGAGGATCTTGAGCAGGGTGCTTTTGCCCGCTCCGTTACGGCCGACAATGCCAAGCACTTTACCTTCTTCCAGATCAAAAGAGACATCCTTCAACGCCCAAACATAATTCTGGTTCATGCGCCGGTCAGACCTGCCGATGATGGCCTTCGCCAGACGCACTGGCGCAGAGACCGTATCCACGATCACGTCACGCAGCATGTTATAGCGGAATTTTGTCTCCGCTGCGCCGATCTTATATTGCTTGCCGATGTTTTTTACACTGATTGCAGTTGTCATAGTAGGTGTCAGGGGTCAGGTTATTTCGCCAGCGAACGTTTGAATCCGCCAATAAGGGCTTTGGCTTTACGTGCTTGCTCGTAATGCGCATCAAACTCATTCTGGTCAATGTATTCCACATCCAATGCTGCATAAAGCAAAGATTGGACTTCTACAGCAGAACGTCTGGCGATGCCAAGAAAACGGGCAAACTCAGCCTTGGACTCACAATCGAAACCTTCGGCAATATTGCTCATTACTGAAACCGCTGCGCGCCTGATCTGATCTCTCATTCCAAAATCTTTCGAGAATTTTTCCTTATTCATCAGTTGATAAACCATTTTTACCAGTATCCGTGCTTCCTGCCAGGCTTGTATATCTTCAAACTTCTGGATCATCGCCATGATTTTCTCCGATACTCGGGCGGTATTTCAGCCTGATACTTGACACCTCGCAAATGACACTTTATATGGTATCTGCAAAGGTCTTTTCCATGCTTTTGAAGTAGAAGAGACCTGTGACAAAGATCAAAATTGAAATCCCGACTGAAACCCAAAGGGAGATATCAGGTCCGTTGCCAACGCCAAGCAATGCCCAACGAAAGCCATTGACCACACCGGCCATCGGATTAAGAGAGTACACAACCTGCCACTTCTCAGAGATCACAGAGGCAGAATAAGCCACAGGTGTGGCAAACAGCCAGAACTGGGAAAGAAACGGAAGCGCCTGGTTCACATCCCGATACTGGACGTTGATCGCTGAAAGCCAAAGGGCCACTCCCAGAGCGGTCACAATAGCAAGCAGGAGGAAAAGCGGTAGCGTCCAGAGCAGATTCCAGGCGGGGGAAACGTTATAGTAGAACATCAGCCCCACCAGGATCACAAAGGCAATGACAAAATCGACCATTCCGGAGAAAACAGAAGCGGTGGGCAGGATCAACCTTGGGAAGTAAATCTTGGTGACCATGTTCTGATGCGCCACAAGAGAGCGGCTTCCATTGTTGAGCGCATTGACGAATAAACCCCACGGCAACAACGCAGCAAACGAAAAGACAGGGTAGGGAATACCGTCAGTGGGAAGTTTCGCCACTTTGTCGAAAAGGAAGGTGAAGACCAGCATGGTCATCACCGGTTGGACGACCGCCCATGCCATGCCAAGCAAGGTCTGCTTGTATTTCACTTTGACATCGCGCCAGACCATGAAATAGACCAATTCGCGGTACATGAACAGGTCCCGCAAATTAAGCGCGGCAAGTCCTTTGGAAGGTTGGATATAAACTGTATGAGGTTCGTGTTTTGTAATTTCGGTCATAGGGGGGAATAAGGAAGAAAGATCAAAAAGACCTGTCTTTCTTCCTTCCTCTTTCTCTACTTGATCTTATCTCGATTCGCCTTGAACCACTCAATGGTGCGCTTCATGCCTTCTTCAAAGGAAATTTGTGCGCTCCAATTGAAGAGTTCTTTCGCACGGGAGACATCCAGTCCGCGGCGAGGCTGACCGTTGGGTTTGTCTGTCTGCCAGGTGATCTTGCCCGTAAATCCGGTGAGTTTGGCGACCATCTCAGTGAGGTCTTTGATGGAAATTTCATAGCCGGAGCCGAGATTGACAGGCAGGTCGCCGTTGTAATTTTCAGAGGCGGTAATGATGCCATCGGCGGCATCTTCCACGTAGAGAAATTCACGGGTGGGTGAACCATCACCCCAGGCGGGAAGTTCTTTATCGCCGCGCTCACCGGCTTCCACCGCTTTGCGGATAAGCGCCGGGATGACATGCGAAGTCTGTAAATTGAAATTGTCGCGTGGACCGTAAAGATTCACCGGCAGCAGATAAATGGCATTGAAGCCATATTGCTGGCGATAGGTCTGAGACTGAACAAGCATCATCTTCTTGGCAAGCCCGTAGGGAGCATTGGTCTCTTCGGGGTAGCCGTTCCACAAATCATCTTCCTTGAAGGGAACTGGCGTGAACTTTGGATAGGCACATACCGTACCGGTGGCGACAAACTTGCCCACGCCATGCTTATAAGCCTGGTGCATGAGTTCCACGCCCATGATCATATTGTCGTAGAAGAACTCAGCGGGATGTTCGCGGTTCGCGCCGATTCCGCCGACATTGGCAGCGAGATGAATGACGACCACATTCTTTGGGTCCACGCCTTTGAGCGCATCGACGTATAAGCGTTCAATGGCTTCGCGCTGGGTCAGGTCGTAATTATTCTTGCGCGGAATAAAAATATCCGCTGCGCCACGTTCTTTTAGTTTCTCCACCACGAACGAGCCAAGGAACCCCCCGCCGCCCGTGACGATCACACGTTTATTGGTCCAGAAAATTTCTGCCATGTTTGTTATATCTCTCCATTACTGCACAATAAACTGCGCATTTCGATAGCGATCATCGGTCGGGTCTTTGATCAGACCGGTCTTCAACGCGAACAGCACTTCGCGTACACCGTCATCCACAGTGAGAGTGGTTTCGAAACCGAGCACACGTTTGATCTTCTCGAACGAGACGGTGATATCGCGCATGTCGCCGCCGAAGGTCAAATCTTTGTATTCGACCACGGTTTCGGGCATGCGCTTCAAGACATAAGCAACGATATCGTTCTTTGAATAGTTGCCATTGTCCGTGCCGAGGTTGAACACCTGTCCGCGGATCTTGCCATGCTCCGCTTCCAGTCCCATAATGACACCGCGCACCACATCACGGATATGGACGAACGAACGGGAATATCCACGCTGGTAGATGATGAGATGGCGTCTGGTATACGCTTCAAGCACAAATTGATTGACGATCAGATCAAAGCGGGTGCGTGGGGAAATTCCATACAACGTAGCAAAGCGAAACAAGAGCGGAGCACAGACCGCGTCCTTCTGGGAGAGTAAATATTCCTCCGCTGCGATCTTGGTCTCAGCGTAGAGCGACTGCGGGTTAAGCGGCGTTTCTTCTGTGACAGGTTTGCCATCTTCCGACAGGCCATAGTTACTGTAAGTGGAAGCAAAGACGAAGCGTTCCACGCCCAGATCTGCCGACTGCTCGAATACCCGCCGGGTCGCATCGACGTTGTACTTCCAGGCCACATGCTTCCCCACTGCCTGACAGGCCGGGAAGCCAACGATCCCCGCCAGGTGAACCACTGCATCCGGCTTGCCCCAATCCTTTTTGACCGCATCGCGGATGGCGCGCGGCTCGGTCACGTCCGATTTGATGAAGTGAAAATTGGGGTGGCTCATGAACGGCAGGATGCTCTCACCGCCGAAGAGCAGAGAGTCCAGGAGGGTGACACGGTAATTTTGCCGCAGCAGTTCCGAGGTCAGGAGGGAACCGATATAGCCCGCACCGCCGGTGATAAGAACATGTCGTTCCGTCATTCCAATCCCTCCAGCCGGACCTTGTATCCATCCAGAATCAGGGCTGGCACTGTCTTGTCGTTCACTACAGACACGCCCTGTTCGATGCAGGTCAGTTTGCAAATATCCGCCACATCACCGGAGCCAACGATGCGCACTTTTTCATACCCGGCGCTCTTGACCTTGACGAGGTGATCCTTCACACGCTGGCGGGTGCGGCGATATACCGAGAACGACTGCTCGACATAATTGACGGCGAGGCGAGCACGCAACGCCAACCCTTCAGGGGTGATGATATAACGCAGCTTCTTGCGCTCGGCCCGAGAGACCTTGACCGCACCTTTGGCAATGAGCCGCTTTAAATGCCAGTTGACCGTGCCCACCGCCACGCCCAATTGCGTGGCAAGTGTGGACTGGTTGACATCGGGGTCGCTCTCGATCTGTTCGAGCAGGGTAAGTTCGCGAAGTTCTTCGTTTGTAGATTCAACACTCATGCTTTATAATTCCAAAATTCAGTCACTGAATTATAACTCACTTTTTAGGCACAGACGAATCACCCATGACCCCATCCACTCTTTTTGATGAAGCAGGCACCCGCTACCAACAGACCCGTATCGCCCACTGGAATAAGGTCGCCCAAAAACGCGACCATTGGAGCGGCATGGGCCGCTGGTATCACCGCCGCCTGGCCGAGATCTACAAGTTCCTGGTCAACCCCGGCCAGCGCATTCTTGAAATCGGCTGCGGCTCGGGCGATCTGATCGCCAGCCTGTTGCCTTCCCAAGGCGTCGGCGTGGATTTTTCATCCGAAGCCATTCAACGCGCCCGGGCACGTCATCCGGAGATCGCCTTTCATCATCTCGATGCCCACGATCTCGCCAGCATTGAAGGACCGTTCGATATCATCATTTTCTCGGATACCATCAACGACTTGTGGGATGTTCAACGCGTGCTCGAACAGGTCAAACGGTTAAGCCTGCCGCACACCCGCCTTATCCTGAATTTCTACAGTCACCTGTGGCAGTTAACACTTAACATCGCACAAGGTCTTAACCTGGCCGCACCCATGCTCGACCAGAACTGGCTCACCTCCACCGATGTAAACAACCTTTTGAATCTTGCGGGATTCGAGACCGTCCGCTCCTCCACCGAAGTCCTCTGGCCCCTGCCGCTTGGCGGCCTGGCGGATCGCTATCTTGTACGCCTGTGGCCCTTCCGTGATCTGGCCCTCTCAAACTTCATCATCGCCCGCCCCGCCCCGCACCCTGTGGAAAAACCAAGCGTTTCTGTGGTGGTGGCCGCCCGCAACGAAGAAGGCAACATCAAGAACATCTTCGACCGCCTGCCGCAAATGGGATCGAAGACCGAACTCATTTTCGTGGAAGGCCACTCCCGCGACAAAACCTACGAGACGGTCGAAAAGGAAATTGCGCTTCACCCTGGGACCTCGAGCCTGCTCTTCCGCCAGCCAGGCATTGGCAAAGCCGACGCCATCCGCCTCGGCTTCGAGAAAGCCTCCGGCGACATCCTCATGATCCTCGACGCCGACCTGACCGTCCCACCGGAAGACCTGCCACGCTTCTACGAGGCCATCGCGTCCGGCAGGGGTGAGTTCATCAACGGTGTCAGGCTGGTCTATCCGATGGAAAAAGAAGCCATGCGCACATTGAACTTTTTCGGGAATAAATTCTTCAGCCTGGCTTTCTCATGGCTGCTCGGTCAATCCATCAAGGATACGCTGTGCGGCACCAAGGTCATGTGGCGCAAAGATTACGAGGAGATCGCCGCCAACCGTTCCTACTTTGGCGACTTCGACCCCTTCGGCGACTTTGACCTCATCTTCGGCGCGGCCAAACTCAACCTCAAAATCGTCGACATGCCCATCCGCTATCGCGAGCGCACCTATGGCACCACCAACATCTCCCGCTGGAAGCACGGCATCCTGTTGTTAAGAATGGTCGCTTTTGCCGCCAGACGCATCAAGTTCGTTTGATTGCTTCTCCCCTAAGAAAAAGGATCTCCATGACCACCTCTCATCTTCGTTTATTACCGTACAAGGAATATCAGGGCGTTGAAAAGATATATTCCGTCATTTTTTATTACCTGCCTGTTTTTGGCGGCATGTATCGCCGCCGCGTGGAACTATGCCTCGACCAATGCAAAGGCGGAGATAGCATTCTGGAGGTCGGCTTCGGCAGCGGGTTGACCTTCCTGAACTTGAACGAAAAGTATAAAAAGATCCACGGGCTCGACCTGACCTGTGATGTCAACATCGTCCAGAAAGTTTTCGCCGCGCACAACATTCAGCCCGACCTGCGCAACGGCAACGTTCTCTCCATGCCATATGCAGACAACCAGTTCGACACCGTTCTGCTCATCAGCATTCTCGAACATCTCAAGCCCCAGGAATTGGAGCAGGCCTTTAAAGAGATCAAACGCGTTCTCAAACCAGGCGGGCAGATCGTCTATGGGGTCCCGGTGGAACGTCCATTCATGGTCTTCATGTTCCGCATGCTCGGGTACAACATTCGTAAGCATCATTTCTCGACCGAGATCGAAGTAAAGGAAGCCGCCGAGAAATTCTTCAAAAAAGAACAGGTCCATGCCATGAAAGCCTTCCCTTCCTTTTTCGGGAACGTCTATGAGATCGGCCACTTCACCAAGGCGGCCTGATCATGGGGATCGAACGTCACAGAGACCTCATAGATAAGAATCAGGAACTCTGGCACCGCAAGCCTCTACTGAGGACGGTGTACACCGACCTGTACCGAAACATGCAGGGACATCTCAGCCATGCTCCTGGAATGAACGTGGAACTCGGCTCGGGCATGGGCAGCATTCGTGAGGTCATGCCGGATTGCCTGCGGACGGACCTGTTCCACTATCCCTGGCTGGATCTGGTTGAAAACGCCTATTGCCTGTCATTTAAAGACGGTTCCCTCTCCAACCTGTTAATGGTGGATGTCTTCCATCACCTGCGCTACCCCGGTAACGCTCTCGATGAGTTCCTGCGTGTGCTTGCACCGGGTGGGCGCGTGATCCTGATGGAGCCGGGGCTTGGGCTGCTTGGGCGCGTCATCTACGAATGGATACACGTCGAACCTGTGGGGCATGCCAGGGACATCACCTGGATAGCGCCGGAAGACTGGTCACCCAACGAGATGGATTATTACGCCGCGCAGGGGAATGCCACATGGATCTTCACAAAGAACGTTTCCCCGCATCAACTATCAAAATGGAATCTTGTGACGGTCAAACGTTTTGCAGCGCTCGCCTACGCCGCCTCAGGCGGATACTCCGGCCCACAGTTGTACCCCGCTGTCGCCTATCCGCTTATCAAGTCGTTCGAGAAATTCCTGCAACTCTTTCCCGCCCTGTTCACGACCCGGCTGATGATCGTACTGGAAAAAAGTAGCGCATAAACCCCCAACTCAAGATTTCATGAAAAAGTCCCAAAGCATGGCGCTTTGGGACTTTTTGTTACCTATTCCAGCACTCGCTCATAGATGCGGACTTCCGGGTTGACCGCCGTCAGCCCCACCTTTGGAAGATAGGGCGGGAGTTCATATTTGAAATCTTCCAACAGCCTGTAAGTTTGAACTTCATCCGCGATCAGGCGCTTGAAAAAATCACATTCGACGGGAGTGGTATCGCAAATTGATTGGGTATAGAAACGGTCGTATGTAAAACTGTCTATCACAAAATAATCGGTGTCGCGCTCAAGGAGTCCCTGCTCGCCCAGGTTATATTCGATACGCCCGCCGGTCGGCACCTGGTCCCCGGCCCATTCCACAAAATAGATCGGGTAGTTATGCGCGCGCATGAACCTCTTTTTTTCGATGGCAGGCGGGTAGAGGGTGTACTCGATGCTTTTTTGATAGCCGCGAATTCCGGCGATGTATTCCGTGGCAGGAATCCGCGCGTCGTTCAGGAACAGCAGGGAAATACTGACCAGACGCAGGGCGGAATAGCCCAACCCCAAAACCAGCAGCGTGGCAACAGCCGGATGGACAAGCCCTAGTTTCCGGTCCGAGGCGAAGCGCAACACATCTTCAACCAGAAAAGCCGATAGGATCGCCATGAATGGAATAAAAGGGATGAAATATCGTCCGATGTAGTTAATGGAAATAAGAAACGGCAGGTCAAAGATCAGCACCACACCAAGAAACACACCCACCGAAGCAGGCATGGCAAGCGGCGAAAGGCGGATCCCGAAGCGTTCCAACAGCCAGCGCAAGGCAAACCACGCATACCCGCCAAGGAACATGTAATAGCAGAATACCCCAACTGCACTTTCAAAGATGGACCACTGACCATACAGCCCTGGTCGGGTCCCAGCATTAAAGCCGTAATTGGTGAGATTCCTGAGTGCTGAAAGAACATTTGAAAAGTAATGAATGGGATCAACAAAAGCGATGGGCGTCCCCAGGCCATAACCGATGTAAGCGACCAGCCCACCGAGCAATAACCGAGCTGCCATCTCAAGCCAGATTGAACGCAGTTCCTTCCAAGTCGCACTCAAATACGCCACTATGGGCAAAAGGATGAGGCTGCCTCCCGTATATTTGCACGAAGCCGCAAAGCCGACAGCCAGAAAGGAAAGATACAGCCAGCGAAGACCAGCCGTAGCCTGATACCGGATCACAAAGATCACGCACAGGATCGTAAAAAACTGCAGGTATAAATCGTTATGGGCAAAACGTCCGTTGGTGACCGCTTCTGCACTTGCAATATATAAAAGACCCGCCAACAGGGCAACTCGTTTTCTGCCGCCCACCGTGCGGGCGAGAACATAGATCAACACCGCGGCCAGGCCACCCAAAAAAGCCGAAAAGGAACGGGCTGCCACAATAAAGGTGTAGGCAGACCTTCCCAGACCATACGTGATCGAGCCGATTAAATACATCACATATTTCGGCAGCGACGGATAGTTATAGTCGGGCTCAGTCACATCGAACTTAAGATCACCCGCCAGGGCTTTATCCACCCTCCAGACCAGCTCATCCGGGTTCCATAAGGCAGGTGCACCCCAACGAATGCCCGGCAGCGCCGCCGCAAGAAAAAACAGGAAAAGTAAAAGCGGTATCAAAAATTCATACCGCGAAAAGAACACATTAAGTCTGTTTTGCATTTACGAAGAATCCTGCTTTGGCTCACGCGCCAGTACATGAATCAGCGTAACCGCATCGGTGGCTTCATCGCCGGTTTTAAATTCAGCGCGGACCTGGCCCTGCGCCTTGCGGAACTCCTCCACCAGGCGTTCGATCACCACAAACTCTGCTCTTCCAAAATTCGCCTCAAAGACGCGCCGATAGTCTTTCAACCGATAACGGTTCAAATTACTGGTCGGGTTCAAGTACTGCCTCCACACGTTTTCCGAAAACTTCAACATTTCGAACGGGTACTTGAAGAAATGGTCACGCAGGTCCACAAAGTGCAAATGGACACCGTGAGGGGCAGTCAACTTTGCGAGCGCCTGTGTGATCCCTGGCACATCATCAAGATGCTCAAATACAGAAGTACTGAGGACAACGTCCACTTGTGCGATCTGACGCTGGATCGACCCTTCACGGATGTCGCCATGCAGCAAGGTAATGAATTCGCTTCGCGGCCGGACCTCATCCTGCTTCACTTCCAAAAACGGACCATACGCCGGGAGCAGTTCGCGGTTGCGTTCCGCATCCAACAGAACGAAATGATCGCACAAGACAACATGAGCAGCGCCGCGCTTGAGCAGATCCACCCCAACGGCAAAACGGCCGCCATAGCCGAAGACCAGCACCCGCTTTCCAACGATGGACAGTCCCTGCGCGGATAACGTCTCTACATACCGCTGCGATGCCGCAAAGGGATCGGTGGACTCCAAACCGGGCTTGATGATCCAACGTCGTTTCAGGAGGAAGCGCGCCAGTCCTTCAGGCATGAAGTGACGCAGAAAGCGTAGAACGATATATCGAAAATTCATCTTGATCTCATTGGGAAAATATTATTTTTGGGGAGGCAAAGAAGCGGCACAGTCTTCTGGAGATTCTCTGGGGGCGAGCACCTGCACATTAACGCCTTTATAAAACTGAACCTCTTCATAATAACAAAGCACCGGAATGGACACCCACTCCACCCAGGCATTATTCTCTTCACCGAATTCAAACGAACTATCCTTGACCGGTTTTCGCAACGGTTCGGTCACGATCAATGCAAAGCGCTGCGAGGTGATATCCCTGTAGAAGGAGGCGAAATATTCCGCATTTGTGCTCATGGCCTCGTTCATCAGAACCTTCTTTTCATATTCAGGGATCAGCCTCACTCCCTGGACATAACCAAAGGTCAACAGCTGGCGCTGGTCTATGAAAAGCACCTCGCCTTTCTTCTGCGCGGAATCCACTTCCTGCTGCAAAGAACCGAGGGCTTTCTCGATCTTATCGGGGGAGGGCAGCATGTCGAACGTCTTATCCCCAGGCGTATCGGTCAAAACCTGTAGAACCTTGATCTGATCGCCAAAGTCGAAGGAACGCAGTTGTCTCAGCGGCGCGATCGCGGGAACAACAAGTGCGGCCACAAGGACAATCCGCGCCCATGTCGGCATCTCACCACTTAATATGACCTCCCTGCCGCCGTTCACCCATGCAATGTAAACCGTGAAGGCCACGCCGATCAGGAACATATCCATGTTATGCAGGTCGCCGCCGCCGCCGATCTTGGTGCTGGCAACCAGCCCGACCCCAAAGAAAGCGATCAACGGGCCGATGATGGCTAGAATTTGCCAAACGTTCAGATTCCATTTTTTAGTCACGGCAAGCCATACCAATAAAATGGCAACGGGCAGCACGGCGATCAATAAGCCCAGCAGAATACCATTTCCATAGGTGGGGTTTGGGAGCAGGCGATACCAGAGCAAGGGTTGGTCTGCCACGGCATTGGCAACAAACTCTGAATTGACACCAGTGCCGGCGATCTGGGCGCTCATTTCGGTCACATCCACCGGGGCAGCGGGGCGGTTTAGCAGCGGCATCAGCTTTGGAAGAAGGTACCCACCAAAGACTCCGGAAACGCCCAAGGCGATGGCGCGAACCCAATGGGTCCGATCCAGTTTCCTGTCGCGAAGGGAAGCGCCAGCCAGTTCCAGCATTCCGATCCATATACCGGGGGCAAACAACCAAGTGAAGCGGCTCGACTGGGCATAAAATCCGGCATAGGCAACCAGAGGAAGCGCCAGCCATAACGGTTTGCGCCACAGAAAAACGGTCAAAGCCGCAGCAAGGACAAGCGGTGCATGGATCGGCCCCTGCCGTAGAAAAAGAAAGACCCAGAGAGTCATCAGAAGCCAGATGCGGATATTTTTATCGGCGACGATCAAGGCGGCCAAGCCCACCAAAAAATAAGGCAGGATGAGGGTCAGGCCAACCCATAAACGCACGGCCTCAATGGTGACGCCGGGTATCAAAAACGGAAGCCCACCCACCAACATGCGCGCCGAGTCGAGCAACACGTAAATATCCTGGTCGGGAGAAATGTTATACAGGTCGCGTCCAAAACGGATGGAATAATCCCAAATGCGATTGCCTTCCGACCAGCCCAGCGAGAATGGATAATCAGTAACGCCCTGCAATGAAACCGCGACCGTGAATGCGCCGGATGTCAGGATGAGCGCGGCAAGGAAGGCCTTCCAATCTACAAACGACTTGCCCCTGGTCAAAAGGGCGGTAAGCAGAAAGGCTGTCAGCGCCCATAAAAGCATCCGAAAATTTCCGCCGTCGAACACAACGCCCCACATGGTGCGCTGCAAAAACCAGATCGGAGCGACCAGAACAAGCAGTATCAGCACCCAGCGTAAAAACGACGAACGCTCCCTGAACGTGACCATCTGCCCAACGCTCCAAGAGAACGTCCTGTTCGAAAATAGTGCAAGCACAAAAATCGAAAACGCCCCCAAAACCAGTAACGTGAAAAGGATGAACAAGGCAAACCAGGTCATCGAAAAGGAACCCAGAGCCGTTCCCGTGCCCCAGGCCACATTATAGACTTCGACCCAAGCGCCGATGACCACTACACCGGCGGCAACGATTGCGAGGATTTTTTCAAAACCGATGAGCGAACGCTTCATTCTTAACCTCTGCCTGATTGCGCTTCTCCGGCATGCCCCTCGCCCAGGCCTTTTTCAATCACTCTCAAGTATGCTTCACACATGCGATCCGTGGTATAGGAACTTAACACTCTTTCCTTCGCTGACGCGCCCATGTGTCGACGTTCCTCCGGTGAGCGAAGTAATTGTAATATACCCTGTGCCAATTCCACCGGGGACTCCAACGGCACCAGCAGGCCATGAACACCAGGCTGCACAACTTCTTCCACCCCTTCCACCCTCGTAGCGATGACAGGCAGACCGGCCATCATGCCCTCCAGCAAGGCCATTGGCAATCCCTCCCAACGCGAAGGCAGGACGAACACATCTGCTGCCGCAAGGATCTCAGGAATGGAGTCCCATTGGCCAAGCAACCGGACTCTTTCTTGTAGGCCAAGACTTTCGATCTGGGATAGGAGTGTTTCCTGTAGTGGGCCTGCGCCGCAGATCCCCGCCACTACATGTGAGTCTGTCCCTGCCACTATAGACATGGCCTCCACCAAAAATTCGTGTCCTTTTTCATACACCAATCTGCCCACCGCCAGGAAGAAAACGTCCTCTTTTTTCAAGCCGATCTTTGCACGCACAGACTCACGATCAATATGAGCAACATCGAAAGGCATAATAGCGTTGTAAATGGTCATGATCCGATCTGGCTGAACTCCTACTTCGATGGCATTCTTACGTGTCCGTGCCGAGGATGCCACCAAGGTTTGAATGACACCGCGATTAATAAGAAACGTATGTAACCCATCGCGCCATTTGGACATGCCACGAATCTCCCCAAGGTGCGTTCCCACCCGGGCTGGGATCCCGGCCAGCCAGGCGAGGGGAAGCCCAAGCACATTGCTGTCATGTGTAAAAGTGATAACGGCGTCAAAGTTACCCCTCTTAAAGATTTTCCACAATTTCAACAAGCCGCGGAGCAATTTCGGCAAACTGCGGATTCCACCGGCTAGTTTATCGAAGGCTTCGAGATTCTGGATATCAAAAGGATAGATCTGTGACCATTTTTCATGAAGGTTGTCGCGGTCGTAGAAAAAAATAACAGTGACGCGATGTCCCTGTGACCGATACCATAGCGCCTGCTCCAGCAGCAACTTCTGCGCCCCTCCTACTGCCATTTGTGTTCCCAGAAGTACGATGGATAATGATTTCATTTACACACTGGGTTTCGCAAGGAACTGTTCAAAGAAAGCCAGGCGGATCTCTTCTTTTTTGCGCTGGTCCAGATAAGGCGCAACAAAATCCACATTAACTCGTTTTCCGATCATTCGATAAGCAAATTCGCGGATCCGTTCTGCATTTTGGAGAATATTATCTTCACAATTGGGAATCTTGAGCATGGTATCCATCTCCACCTGCTCAAGATCAGTATCCCGGTTGGCAAGAATAATAGGGATTCCGTAAGCAAGCGCTTCACGGATTTTCAACACCGAGATCCGATCCACGTTGATGCGATGGAGCGCCAGCGAACCGGAGGCCACATCCGTCCTCATCATGATCTCCCGGATCTGCTCCCTACCTAAAAACCCATGCAAATGCAAATTAGGAGGCACATCTCCACCCACATCGTTTTTTGAATAGCCGATAATGTTGATCGTCAGGTCCGGGCACATCGTTACCAGCGTTAACATCTTGTCCACACCATGCCAGTTCATGCCAGGGGAGCCCACCAGGGTAATGACTGGGGTCTTGTTTTGAGTCGGCGGAAGGATCTCGACATCCTCCATGTTGATCCCGTTGGAGATCACCACTGTTCTCTTTTTTTCATTTGGATAGAGTTCATCCACCAAGTCTTGAGACGGGACAATGACACCGGCAGCAGGATCAATTGTCAGATTACGTGTGAGGCGGTTCAGCCAGTAGAAAAAGGATCCTTTTGTGCGATACTCCACCACATCATTAGAATTCGTCTCCAGGACAACCGGAGCAACTTTAAATATCATATGAAGTGGATAAAAGTACAGGCCAAATCGAAGATAGACGATATCCGGTTTATATTTCTTTATGGCTGCCAGCATTCCCTGAAACTTGATGGCCCGGTCAATTTCACGCCTGGGCAGGTCGAAGAGCGGGGTCTGCATGGATGCCCGAAAGATAAAGACCTGCGCATCGGGGAAGGGAATGGCGGCCGGACTCAGGCTGAACAACGTGGCATCATGGCCCGCCTTCCGCCAGATACCGATCTGATTTTTGATTTTCTTCCCCACCCCGCCATGCATGATCTCACTGGCGATGTTGATGGTCACATACGCAATTCTCATTCGAAGGTCAGGCTCCGCTCTTCTCGGTATTTTGCAGCCACAGTTCAAGGTTGATCCAACGCCACAAGGCGAACCCGATATCCCTTTTTCGGGAACGATATTCATCCATGGTCTTTAAGACCTGCGGGAAATTAAAATATTTTCTTTTCCGAAACGATTCAGAATGGATGATCTCATCAGCCCATGATCTCAACTCTCCATCAAACCAGACATGCTCGGGGGTTACAAAACCCATTTTATCGCTGCGGCTTAAAATAGAGTTGGGGAGAACATCTCGCATGGAGTTTCTCAAGACTGCCTTGGTATATCCATTATTGATCTTTTGATGATCGGGCAGGGAGAAGATATATTCAACCAGGCGGTAATCCAGGAAAGGCACGCGTGATTCGATCGAATAGGCCATGGAACTACGATCTTCGTACCGCAACAGGGCCGGGAGGCTGGTACGGGTTGTAGAAAGGTAAAGCCGATCGGAGAGCAAACCGCCGGAATAGTTCATATCGCCATCCGAAAAGCGGTGCCGGTGCGAGTATGAAAAATCCGGATTCAATACGCGGGACCCGCGGTTGTAACGAACCTGTCTTTGGATCCCAAGCGGCACAAGCGCAAACAACGTATGCTGAAGCAGGTGCAGGGGCGAAACGCCGCGCAGTTTTCGATATGCGGACCATTCCCTGCCCACCCCGGCAAGATCCCCGCGCAGGGCCAGCATACCCCAGTATGCATCGAAAAATGGAACGTACCCAGCCAGCATTTCATCCGAACCCTGGCCATCCAGTAAGACCCGCATGCCATGCTGCCCGGCCAGTTTCATCACGCACCATTGGGCATACATGCTGGTCGAGCCAAACGGTTCATCCTGGTGCTTCATTAATTTCGGGAGTTCTTCCATCAAGTTTTGCGCACTTGGGAAAATATAGTTCGACTCGGCGGATGTTGCCGCCACGACCTCGCGAATATATTTTCGTTCATCAAAGCGCGCATCATCAAAACAAGATGAAAAGGTTTTCTGCCGGTCGCCGATCACTTCCGGGGCAACCGCTCCACCGGTCAACAATAATCGGTTCGCCATCATGACGATCGTGGACGAATCCAGCCCGCCGCTCAGACAGCTCCCAACTGGAACGTCACTGCGAAGGTGGATGCGAACCGCATCCTCGAAGATATCAAAGAATCGCCGGGCATATCCCTGAACCGCCTTGTCATCTTCACCTACATCAAAACGATTATCTGGATCAATATCCCAATACCGCCGCATGGAAATATCCCCGTCTTCGAGGATCAGGTAATGAGCAGGAGGCAGTTGCTTGATCCCTTGATAGAACGTCTCTTCAGTATGGTCGAGAACGCCGTAGGCAAGGTAATCATAAATAACTGCGTCATTCGGGGTGCGCCGAATATTCGGGTCGGACAATAACGCCTTGATCTCCGACGCGAACATAAAGCGGTCACGATCGAAACAATAGAAAAAGGGTTTTATCCCAAAGCGATCGCGGGCAGAGAAAATCCTGCGCTTTTTCAGATCATAGATCGTGAAGGCCCACATGCCATTAAAACGACCCAGACATTCGGTCCCCCAAGCCTCATAAGCGTTCAAAATCACTTCGGTATCAGACTGGGTGTGGAATGCGTGCCCAAGGGATTGGAGTTCGCTTCGCAACTCGATGTAGTTGTAGATCTCACCGTTAAAAACGATCCACACCGTACCCTCGGCATTCCCCATCGGCTGGTGCCCGGCAGGAGAAAGGTCAATAATGGAAAGCCGACGGAATCCAAGCAGCAGATCGTACTGTGGAGTTATGCATTCCTCGATCCTCGGGTGACCCAGCAGTGTAGTGCTATCCCTGCCTGAGCAGGGCAAAGCCTTTTGGGTCTGCGTATCAACCAGCAGGTATCCCTCATCGTCCGGCCCACGATGTCGGATGGACCCCAAAGAAGCGAGGATCGTATCCAATTCAAAAGCCTGCCGCCGCAGATTCCACACGCCAAAAATTCCGCACATTCCAATTCTCCTTAAGAACCGCTCTTTCGGATGAATGCCAACTCCCGGGCAAATTCCCTGAAATTCACATCCGCATTATATTCAGCATCCCATTTCTTCCGGCTGCCTTCCCGTTTCGTTGATGCGATTTTGCCCTCATCAAGAAATGTAAAAAATGCCGCGGCGATCTCCTCCGGTGTCGGGTTTTCCGGAAGCAATCGTCCGTTTTGTTCCGAAACGATCTCGGTATTCCCGCCTACGCTCGTGGCAATGACCGGTATACCACAACTGATCGCCTCCATGATCGCCACCGAGGTGCCTTCCGTACTGCTGCAATTCACGAATACATCCGCCGAATTCTTTTTATAAAAATCCATCAAGGCTTCACCATTCGAAAAACCCGGCAAATGGCCTTTTGCATTTGAAGGAAAATTCGAGTCGGAATACTCCTGCATCCTTTCGCGCTCCTCCCCATTCCCAAAATGATGCCATTCAAATTGCTGTCCGGGTCGCTGCCGTGCAGCAATGAGTATACTTTTCATGAGCAAGTCCACCCGTTTTTCAGCACCGATCCTTGAACAGGATAAAACGCGAAATATTTTATCCATGGAAGGTTTCGTTATAAAACCCGGGTCTCGCACGCCCAGCAAGGAAGTCACAAATAAAGAGGCAAATTCTGGATAACGTTTTTTTAGATATTCGGTCCCAGCAAAAGAATCCGCGAATACCCGGTCAGTAGACATCAGCGCGGTCTTGCGACACGGCCAGAATGGTGGGTCATAATAATGTTCTTCGTAAATATCATATCCATGCGCACGAGACACTACTTTCAACCCCAATGCCTGCCTTTTAGCGGCACCAATTCCGGCAGTTGCATGATCAAACCAATAAGTATAAAAAAGGCAATCTTCAGGGGCAAGACCCTTCTCAAGAAGATAATCCAGTGCCCAACGTCGCGTCAGTTCCGCCTTACCGGAGAACGCGATCAGTCTCCGCCAGGCCGTCAACGAGAAACGAGGAAAATCGGCTTCCATCATTCCCTGAAAAAACATCGGCGAAGATACGGCCAGTGCTGCCAGCCCTTTGGTATCTTTCGATGCCATTAAATTTGCATAGCTGGTATCCACTTCAATCCCGGGGTGCTCCACCGGGACCGGATCCTTGATCGTCTCAGGAATCACAATAACCCGGTCGAATTCCTTCCTCAAATATTCCACTTCAATATTTAAAAAACTGGTTTCATTTCCACGTACATACGGATAAGAAGCAGTAAACAGAATTAAATTCACCTGACTAATCTTCCTTTAAAAACGCTTCACGATGCTTTGAGAATTCTTCGATGGCGCGTTCATAATCATCGTGCCTGCCGATGTCTAGCCAGTAGCCATCGAAATTGAAGACATTGGCCTTCTTACCGTCACGCATCAATTTGAGAACGAGTTCGGGCAGATCCAGCCGTTCGCCTTTGGGGATGTAGTTCAAGATCTCCGGCTCGAAGAGATAAATGCCCATACTGACGGAGTAATGGTAAGTGGGCTTTTCGATGTAGTTTGAAATCCAGTTATCGCTATCCACTTCGATCACGCCGAGGTCAATTTTTACGTCGCGTTGATAGCAAGCCACGGTGACAAGCGCGCCGCGTTCGCGGTGGTACTTGAGCATGGCACTGTAATCAATAGTGGTGAGCAAATCGCCGTTCATGACCAAGAAGGTATCGGTCAAGTTCGGGACGAGTGCAATCGGTCCTGCCGTGCCGAGGGGTTGTTCTTCACGGGAGTAATCAATTCGAGTGTTGAACTTACTTCCATCGCCGCAGTATGCCATGAGTAATTCAGCAAGATAGCCGGTTGCAAGCGTGATGTCGTCGAAACCTTTCTTCTGCAACTGACGAATCACGATCTCAAGAATTGGCATTTCACCGATGGGCATGAGCGGTTTGGGAAGAACGGTTGTATATGGGGCAAGGCGTGTGCCTTTACCTCCAGCAAGGATAACTGCACGCATGTTACACCGTGTATTGGTCGGGTCGGTAGAGGTCAATATGAGCGGAGATCCACTCGATGGTGGCTCGCAAGCCTTCGTCGAGAGAGATGCGGGGTTCCCATCCGATCATGCGTTGGGCTTTTTCATTCGACGCCCACAACTTCATCACTTCGCTTTTGCCCGGTCGCACACGCTGCGGGTCGGCAACGATCTTGGGAGTCTTGCCGATGAGTTTGAAAATCTTTTCGGCAAGGTCGCCGATGCGAATGGTATTGTCGTTGCCGAGGTTGATCTCTTCGCCAAGCACACCTTCGGCTTCGGCGACTTTCACAAAACCGTTGGCGGTATCTTTTGCAAACGTGAAATCGCGCGAAGGCTCAAGGCTGCCGAGTTTGACTTCGTCGCGAGTGAGCGCCTGCACAATGATGGTCGGGATGACGGCACGCATCGACTGACCCGGACCAAACGTATTAAACGGACGCAGCGTGACCACCGGCGTTTCAAACGAGCGATAAAAACTTTCGGCAATGCGGTCCGCGCCAATCTTGCTGGCAGAGTAGGGCGACTGTCCCTGTAACGGATGCTTCTCATCAATCGGCACATACTGCGCCGTGCCATACACTTCACTCGTTGATGTATGCACCACGCGCCGCGTTCCAAAATCTCGCGCCGCCATCAACACATTGAGCGTACCCATGATATTTACATCAATGACTTCACGCGGGTTCACATACGAATACGGAATCGCGATCAACGCGCCGAGATGAAAGACTGTGTCCACGCCGTGCACAGCATTGCGCACCGCTTCGTTATCGCGCAGGTCACCTTGCATGATCTCCACCTGCGAAAGAATTTCAGGCGCGAGCCACTTCAACATACCGAGATCGTTACGCGAGTTATAACGCACAAATCCGCGCACCTGCGCACCTTCACGCACAAGATGTTCCACCAAATGGCTGGCGATAAATCCGCCTGCACCGGTAATCAAAACTTTTTTACCGTTCCAATTCATTTCAACTCCACTTTGACCCGCTCACGCCAATCATTGAGCAAGTCTGCTAAAGATTCACTTAAAGGAATGCGCGGATTCCAACCCGCAGCCTTGTGCAACTTCTGGAAACTTCCAACCTGCACAGGCACATCGTTCTTTTGGACCCGCGCCGGATCAACCCTAGCCGATACCTGCTTCTTCGACCTTAGCATCATCTCGCTCAAGCATTCCTGAATCGCAACTGCGTTTCCTGAACAAACATTATAGGTCTGCCCGGCTTCGCCTTTTTCTGCGAGCAAGGCAAAGGCATGCGCCGCATCTCGCACATCCACAAAGTCACGCTTGGCATCAAGATTACCGGTGACAATTTCATTTTGTTCCGAAATCTCCGCCAACGCGATCTGACGCGCAAACGCCGAGCATGCCAAATCCGGCGATTGACCAGGACCCAACAAATTGAACATCCGCACAATGACCACGTCCAACCCGAACGCATAATGATACCGCAGAGCCGCCATCTCCTGCGCCACTTTGCTAACGGCATACTCTGTCACTGGTCGCAAAGGGGAACGCTCTGTAATGGGTCGCGCACTCTTGGTTAAGCCATAAACCGCGCTTGAACTCGCCAACACTACCTTGGGTCGCTTCTCTATTTGCAAAACTGCATCGAGAAGATTCAGCGTCCCAAACAGATTAGAAGTGTAATAGGCTTGCGGGTCTTGTGATTTGATAATGCCTGCAAGGTGAAACACAGCGTCAGGTTGGCAATCCGCTACAGCACGAGTCAGAGCCGCGCGATCGGAGAGATCACCCACGAAGACATTCTCTCCCGTCGGGCGGATGTCGAATCCATAAACATCCCAGCCTTCACGGACGAGTTCATCGCGAAGGTGCTTGCCAACAAAACCAGAAATGCCTGTAATTAGTACGCGTTTCATTTACTAAAAACTTTCTTCACACCGTCAAAGGTACCTTTCAAACCTTTGAGGCTGTGAAAGTTCACAGCGAATAAGCCGATCAATGCCCAATAATAAAACAACCAGCGCCATGCATCACGCGCCCAACTCTTGCGGAAGAGATAATCATAATTGACCACGCTCATCTCCGCCCATTGCTGCACTTTGAGGCGGTTCATCGGGCTTTCGTTATGAATGAGAGTGGCAGAAGTTTGATAGTAGATTTTATATCCGGCATCCAGAGTCTGCTTGGAAATGTCGACATCTTCCATTAAAGCATAATGAACAAGGGCTTCGTCAAATTTGGCCTTCTCAAACACTTCACGTCGAAATGCCATACAGCACCCGGAGAGGCATTCGACAAACCGGCTGGACGCATGTAAATACGGATAAGAAGCCATGCCAGAAAGATGAAACCTGCCGCTACCCATACTCACCACACCAAAGATGGCGCGAATAAAATTGAAGAGAACGCCCTCCAACTTGAGCCGCAGTGGGATATCAGCATGTTTCATGATACGCCCACCTACCGCACCAATTGAATGATCGGCATCTTCAGAAAAAACTTTTTCCACTTCGGCAAGATAATTTTTACCTAAATCCACATCATCATCGAAAAAGAAGATCAAATCTCCCATACACTCATCGATGCCGCGGTTGCGTTGCAGAGTAAGCCCTGGTTGGGTGTGAAAATAAAGGACTGGGAATGGCAGATTTACAGCACTGAGATACGGCTCCAGTTTTTTTTCATCCGACGAATCGACAACAAACAGATCGTCAGGCAGGCGAGACTGGGCTGCAATGGATGGTAGAGTTTTTGTGAAGTCGTCAAAGCGATTGCGGGTGCAGATAATGACGGAGATTTTCATTCTTCAAGAGGTGACAGTTGCCTAAAAGGGACTGCCGTCTAACACTTTCTCGAAAATTTCTTTATGCCTTGCCACAAACTTTTCAAGCGAAAACAAATCTATTGCTCGTTGGCGTGCTCTTTGGGAAAACTCCTTACGGTGGGCATAGACTTGCATCACGGCATTCGCCATCGCTTGTGGATTTGGCAGGTTGATCTTGTTCCAGTCATGCTCCACATGAACGCCCATCCCTGCGTCGCCAACAAGTTCAGGGACCCCGCCGTTATCCAAATGAACAACCGGCATTCCTAGTGCCATTGCTTCCAACACCAGACCTGGGGAGGGGTCAGCATATTTCGTGTGCAATAAAAGATGAGCCTTGGAATATAGTTTCGGTGCGTCAATTTGGGCATAGGTTCCAGTAAAGGTTACATACTCATTCAGGTTCATATCTTGCAAGGCTTGCTTCGTCCATGCTTCGGCTTCATCGCGCGGAAGCCAAAGATTACCGGTGACGATCAACTTTGCATTAGGCACCTCACGATGCAAGGCTTTGAGCGTTTGCAACGCCAATTCAAGGCGATACTTTTCGTATTGATTGCCACCTAAAAGCAAAGTTAACATCTCAGGTTTTGCCGAACGGTCATCGGGTGAGAAGAGGCGGATATCTACAGGGTTGTAGATAATCTCTTTAGGCACATCAGGCGGGGAGATGTATCGTTCGGCGCCGTTTTTGCAAAATTGGCTTTGGTAAATGATAAAGTCTGCAAAGCCAATCGACTTTTTTAGTGATTGATTTGAGACTTTATAATTGTTACCATCCCAGGCGGGAAAGGCAACTCCATTTTGATTAAAGACAATTTTCAGATTCTTATGTCTCGCATCGCTTAGGATCTTAATTTGCAAAGGATGTGCAACACTGCTAACGGCATATAACAGGTTTGCAGACGGGAAATGGTGAGGGATATTCTCAGATAGATACGTCAGTTTAATGGCGCCACCGTGAGCAAACTCGCTGCGCAAAACAGGCGGGTTCGGAAAATGCGAACTAAGATAAGCAACTGCAACTCCCATTTCCGATTTTTGAAGTGCAAAAAGTTTTAGACGCAGTGGGATGTTCTTTGCCCAATCTCGTAAAGCAAAAACTGCCCGGAAAAATTTCGGGAAGGTCCGTTTTAGAGAATTAAGCAAGTTTCTCATCATTTTCTACTTTGGATTAACGAATCCATTCATGAATTTTTTCCACAGCGGAATTTGGCTTACATAACTGTTCGCTTCAGCCGTCATTCGCCCTGCCTTCAAAATGGGCATTAATTCCGCTTCGCTCGCATGATATATACGCAAGGCATGGAATGCCAGATCTTCCACATCTTCTACCTCAGCTATAAAGGCATTTTCATTGTGTCTTGCCAAATCCATAGCCTGTCCTACGTGTGTAGTTACCAAAGGCACACCACTTGCCATACTTTCAAGAATAGCTTTGGGCCCCCCTTCTTGACGTGATGAAACCATATACAAATCCAATATTTGAAATAGTTTTGCTATATCAGGATAAGATTTTAAATAAAAATGAGCATATGGAATTTTTGCTTCTTCCAAGCCTCTTTTTACAAATCCACGGGCGGGCCCTGAAAGTAAAACATACAGTTCTGGAATATCCTTTTTCAATAATTTCAGAGCCTCCACAAAAACATCCGGACCTTTGATCAGTTTTGGCTCCATACCGTCCCCCCAGCCAATACCATCTTTCTGAAACGAGCCAACAACGAATGCGGTTTGTGGAATTCCAAGTTTTTCACGCGCAGCTCTTTTTTGTTCTGCTGTACGGAATGGAAAATAGTCCGTATTTATTCCGATTGGAATGACAAAAACTTTGGACGGATCTATTTTTGTCTCAAGTGCTACATTCAGCATCTCAGAATGTGAAACTTGAACACGAGATATATTTTCATGGTTCTTCTTCAAAGATTTATAAAATTCGTCGAATAGTGCATCGCCCGTATTGGGTTTTCCATGGAAATAAGCAAACCCAATACGGTTCGGCAGCAAGTTCAACCAATCATCCTTTGTCAACACAAAGTGATTTGAAAAGAAAATGGATTGCGGCTGTGCAGCGTGTTTCCAAATCGGTTTTGCCAATTGGATATTCAGTTGTTTAGAAATACGCCTGAGTTCACGCATTTCCCAATCAAGCACCCAGCCTGCGCTATCGCCATACAGAATCAAATGTGAATAAGGCTTCCACCTCCAGGAGGCCGAGCGGATTAATTGTTTTCCAATACTTTGCGCTAGATATTTCATTAGATCAATTCCAGGACCTTCAAATACTGCTCACTGACTTCCATAATGGATGGAGTCGAGATGCGTGACTGAAGCGCTTCATACCGGTCTGCTACCTGACCCAACAATCCGGGAATTTGATCTGCCGCTTCGAAGCCAATCCCAGCCTGTTTAACTATTTCAGGGTGGCCGCCACTCTGCAGGTAGACCGCCGGAAGGCCGCAAGTCAGAGCCTCAATTAATGAGTTGGAACAAGGGTCGTTTTTACTGGCAGTGATATAGATGTCGTGCTCCCGGAATAACTCCGCCATGCGGTATGAATCCACAGCCGGAATCATGCGAATGTTTTTGAATGCCGCCGGACTGCGCCCAACAAATGTCATTTCAAAACGCTCCCAATCCAAATTCTCATCCAGCCATTGATAGACCGCAGCGCCCTTATGGACATTATCCGACCAACTCGAAGCAATCAAGCGGGTTTTGCGATTTAGTGAAAACTTTACGCGCCTATGTGAATGAAATATTTCGGGGTCGGCCGCATTAAGAATTATCGTTGGATGTTTGAATTCCATACCCAGCGCAAGGTGTTTTTCAAGGCTATATTGCGATTGAAAGACGGTCTTATCTGCAAATTTCAAATTGACTGCATGGATATTTTTATCCACACCATCGTCCCGCCCACGATAGACATCAATTGGACCGTCTACACGATGAACAAATAATACCGATTTACGGCGAGTGACAGACAGCCGTGTTTCGCTAAAGTTAAACGAATTCAACAAACAAGCCTGTGTAGTACGAGAAATCTGGTTATTTTCCACTCGCAAACCTTTTGCCTCTACCTGCCTCCAAAATGCTCGCAGGAACTGATGTCCGCCCCCGGTGGGTGGCGGCTCAAATTCATGGAAGATGGAAAGGTCTGCCGATGTCAGAATACTTTTTATAAGCACACCCAGATCGGAGGCTGTTTCACGGATACGAAACTTCATTTTAACGAATAGCTTTCACAAAATAGCCGGTGGTAAATTTTTGACGGTTTGTGTTTTCCTGGCCGTATAAAGATAGATCAAGCGAGCAGAGCCAGCGCGAAAGCCATTTCAATATCCAGCGCGTGAATTTGCTGATGAAGGTCTTGCCTTCTTCGCCGGGGATGCCCAGTTCACACATCAACCCCAACACGCCAAAGTAGCCGCCCATACGGTAAACCTCCACCGATTTGAACGCACGGAAGAGATGACGTAGACCATCTTCCGTGAAGCGCTGGAAATCATAAGGATCAGCATGAACCGGGTAGAAAAAAGGTGTGGAAGCAAAGACCAACCCATCGTCACGAAGGAGGCGGTGCATTTCGTCCACACAAGCTTGGGGAGATTTGAGATGTTCCAAGACTTCAGTGCAGAGAATGCAATCTGCGCTACGATATTTTACAGGAAGGGAAGTAACATCAGCAAAGATATCGGGATGAGTGTCAAGATCCAGGTTGACGTACCACCATACCTGTGAGTTTTTTTCAGGGGGGTGAAAAGCACCGCGCTTTTTCTCCCGTTTACCGCCAACATCAATGACCAGTCCGCGCATTTCATGTGAAAAAGCATGCAAAAACGTATCAAGCCAAAGGCGTCTATATGTGACATACCCTTCGCGTTTCCAAAACTTTGAATTTGGAATAGGAGCGTTCATATCGTTTTACTTGGTGGCATGTATAACAAAGTGAGGATTTTTCACATTGTGAGTACGATTCTCCATCATAAAACGACTACTTATCCGCACATCACTAAATCCTGCCGCCTTACACATGGCAATCGCGCTAGCCTCAGAAAGGCTGTAGAATGAGCCTCCAGAATTATGCCCTTGATATGCCAATAAAACTTGATTCTTGTTGAACCAGTTTGTCTTCATGGCAGAAGATACCGTGATGATGCACTTTTCATTTGTAGCAAAATAAAGCTGTTCTATGGCCGTAATGGGGTCGCGAAGATGTTCCAGCAGGTCGTTGCACATTACCAGATCAAACCTACCGTAAGGTTTCAAGTCATATATGGTTCCGGTCTGAAATTCGATTTCCATGGATTTCAGTTTTGCCATTAATAGCAGTTTATTTGAGTTTTTCAAGCCTAATTTTTCATATATAGATTGGAATCTGGAATAATCATCAACATATTGGGCGTATTTCTTCTCATAGCTGCTTACCCTGAGGTTGGATGCCTGAATCGCGAGCGAACCGTCATATTTATTCGAATCAACAGCACAAACCCGGGAAGCACCAAGTTCTTTCATAAGTACTGAAAAATAGCCATCTGAGCTGCCGACATCCAAAACAGTTTTTCCATCATAGTCTTTTTCGAAACCGTAATAGCCTAAATATTTTTCAATATCATAGACCCCATTGGATATCAAACCTTCATGACGAAAGCAGTGATACCACTTACCTTGTTCAAACAATGATTTTAATTCTTCCATGTATTTTCTCCAACAATTTATTTTGACTGCCTTTAAAGAACAAGGCATTCATAAAAGGTTTGGCTTAATTTCTTGCTAATCCACCGAGGTGGAAATGGCCAGATTAATTCCAGTCTTCAACAAATCGCCATTTTCATCCAAAGGCAGATTAAAGCCAACAGGCTTCACAAAATCTTCAAAAGGTGCGGGAAGGGATCGTTTTAAGACATCCTCCTTTTCCTCTTGTCTGTAAATCTGGTAATAGTAATTCTGCTTTGGTGGTGTATATACCCCATAGCGTTTTTTACCTCGAACTTTTGCCTTTGTGCCTGCAGGGTCAGTAAGAATATCCGCACTCACTGGGAGGATGGTAAGCGACCGTTGCCATGGAATTCTGCTGCGCAACCAACGCTCAAGCATTTCTGTCTCTCCCCCCTGGCTGGAGTCGTTAATATTATTATCTGGTTTTGCTTTCCATGGCCCGAGCGTTTGCCAGACATTAACACGCGAAAGGGTGGGTATCCCGGAACCGACAATACCGTCCTCTTTCCAACCATAGGTAAGTACAGGAAAACCTCTGGAAGATTCTATTCTTTTTTGAAACCGATATTTCAGCCCGAACCTCTTTATTTCATTCCAGATTGTTCTCACATCCTTCAAGGTTGGCAACTTCCCCCCCCATATATCCCTTAAAGTTAATCGTCGCAATCCGCTTATACTCATACTACCAAGGGATGGATTCTTCATCAGAATCTCGACACAATCAACCATCCAATCCCCTTCCACGATGAATTGCATATCATCCGGCCAGATCAAAACAACCTCACCTCTCGCACGGCGAATGATTTCGTTCATCGCGGTTATATGATCAGATTCCATGAAAACAAGATCATCCACCCATGACAGGCTTTTCAGGTAGTCTGCCAGCCCCATCTCAGTGGAACAATTATCTATAACAACCCATTGAATATTCGGATATTGTATACAACGATGGGCGGATTCCAGTGTGGCCCGCAAATAATACAAGCGGTTCCAACTTAAAACACCAATTGTCAATAAAGGCATATTAGTGTTCATTTAGGCAGTATCCTGATAATATCGTCTTTATTAATAATCTCAACATTTTTTCGAAGAGAGATTACAAAATCCTGTAATTCTTCCAGTGAAGGGTAATCTTCTGCTTTTCCAAAAGCGCGGGCATCATCGACAAGTATGACATGGCGCAAATCTTTTGCGCTTAAGATATGCTTCAGTTCTTTCAATACCGGAGTGCTCTTTTCACCTTTTGCAGTATCACCAGCCGAATAATGACCATCCAACCAAAACAGGGCAGGCTGTTTTATTTTGCGAATCAATTCTCCAATGATATCTCCACTGTCACCCTGAATAATTTTCACCTTTTTACGCCATTGAAAGTATGCTCGGGCCCTTTTTGAATACATTTCGCTAAGTTCAATGGAGTAGATTTCTTTAAAATAATCATAGAGTGCATCAACCATTTCGCCTTTGTAAGTCCCAGTCTCAACCAGAATCGAAAGTCCGTACTCTACCGCGTAATTTTTCAAAATATCCTGCTTCATTAAGTGCGGCAATGGCAATGACGGCGTTTTTTGCATCCACAATTGCCAGTCTGAGATCTGCTGCCGCTTATTCAGCCAACTTTGAAATGGAGGGAATAAATATGTATATTTTTGGAATTCTTGAATTATCTTTTTCATGGTTTCTCTCAAAGGATGTGCCTGCAAGAACGCAGACTAGAGGTTGGTTCTGATCATTTCGAGCAGGCGTTTTCCCGCCAATCCATCCAATTCACCGCACTCTGAAACTGCATATTCATATCGAGCCTCGCGGTCGATTGTTCGATCTTCAAGATACATCTTGATATATTGGATCAGTTCATCCTCATTTTTAGCTACGCGTGAAGCGGCAAGGCGAAGTTCCCTTTTGTTATGTGTCTGGCGCTGCAAAAACTCAGCGGTCAAATGAAAACGGTGCCCATATGTGTACAAATCATAACCAAGGTGAATGGCGGGCAAATCACAAATTGCCGCCTCCAAACTAATCGTTGAAAAATAATTGATCATCACATCACTGTAACGCAAAAAATAGGACAGTTCATCAGGTCCTTCTTCAAAGTTAAGATCCTGGCGAAGCTCGCTCTTTCTATCTCCAGCCGCGTCGATGGAACCAGGGCTTGAAAGATAAACCTCTTCCTTTCGGAATAACTCCTCCAAAATCTTCCAGCCGGGAGAACTCATCAATTTAATATGCGGATACGGTCGTATGATCAGATTAATTGGCTCAGGGAAATTTTTTGCCCTTTGTTTAAGGAAGAGGTTATAGATTTCAAAATACCGGGTAATGTTCACACCTCCCGCAAAGAAAACCGTTTTCCTATTGGGGTCGAGATTAATGGATTTCAAAAATTCGCCTTTGGTTAACGGGAGTGGCTGAAAGAAGCGATCATATTGCAAGGGGCCAGTGATCTCAATCTTTTTGGCAGGGAATCCGTGCAGATTAATTAGATCATCAGCCATCTGGCGGCTCCACACACCCACACGTTTCGGGGTATAGCCACGAAATCCCATATTTACAATATTGTCGTAGTTCGTAATCGTTGCAAAAGTTGGAAGGTTCAACCTTTGCAGCTCGCGGGCAAAGTTACCTGCATGGCCGTAACCATAATTACCTATGCCGGGTGTTAATGCACAATCCAACTCGCAATCTCGTATATCGTTTTCATGAAAACTAGGGCGAAAAAACTGCTCCTCCATCCATAGCAAAATATTACCGATATTCGGCAAACGACGAATCATATCTGTATAAAAAATATAAGCACCAACATTCACAGCGGGCGAATCGTACAAAATACTTTCGACCTCTTCCCGAAAGCGGAGATCTGTAGTTTCCGTCATTACTACAAAACGCCTTAATTTTTTCATTGACCTTAATATTCTATGTTTTTGATCATAGTCATCATACCGCTCGACCTGAAGTTCCCTGTATTTCTGGGGATCAAACTCAAATGCACGAAAATAATTAGACCAAAGAAAATAAACCGGAACACAACCGCCTTCGGTAAGGCGGCTTCGAAACGACGACTGATGCAAGACGCGAGTTGCCATCTTTCCACCAAGGGGAATACCTATTTTTATTTCACTCATTTTATCCACAAACCTTCATCACTCGTTTTGATAGTGACAACCCATCCAACTCATGGAACGCCAGTGCTTGTTGCGGCGTGCCGCAGGCGGGATAACCTTCAACTGCGAACTTGATAATTTGCTTTCCATTCAACAAACCATGCTCACCACAAACCGTGAGGATGTTATCCATCAAACCACCAGCGGGATGATGATCTTCGAGCATGAAGATGTTGGAATACGGCTTGAGGACTTCGGTCAGCCATTTCACATCCACGCGGTTGAGCCAGGGCATGTTGATGATGCTCAATCCGAATCCGCGCTCGGCGAGGAGTTCGCTGGCGAGAAGCGCTTCGTGCAACATGACCGGACCGTACGCGAACATAACCGCATCTTTCCCCGCTGTGAGTTGACAGCCCACCCCAGGCTTAAACTCATACCCAGCCGGGAGCGAAATCCGGCGCGGACTTGGTCCAATGATGAGGCGCAGCGCAACCACGTCATCTGTTTTATTCACAGCGTAATCCATCGCCATGCGAGTCTCTTCGGCGTTGCATGGTTGCAGGATCGTGCAATTCGGCAAAGCAGAGAAGAGCGAAATATCGCGCAGGGACTGATGTGACTTACCCGGTCCGGCGGGAATCAAACCCGCATAGTGCA